>Ga0307285_10000016_pt1 | contig 80797 bp, 75 predicted proteins | sample ER_DNA_139_FD_194476 | JGI IMG/M metagenome (GOLD analysis project Ga0307285, IMG submission 194476) | Bulk soil microbial communities from the East River watershed near Crested Butte, Colorado, United States - ER_DNA_139 | ecosystem: Environmental > Terrestrial > Soil > Floodplain | place... | reverse complement strand
CTGGTGCGCCGCGCCCCCCCCCCCCCCCCCACACTCCCCCCCCGCGGGTTTTACTCACTTTGCGGCGCTCTCGGCCCACCTCCCACCCCCCCCGACCCGCAGGTGTCATATAAGTGCAACGTGCCCGTGTCCGCGCCACTTCTCGCCGTCGATGCTCCTTCGATGCTGTTCCGCGCCTTCTACGCGCTGCCGGACAAGATCGTCGGGCCGGATGGGCGGCCGGTGAATGCGCTGCTGGGGACGGCAAACCTGATCCTGCGCGAGGTCGAACTGCACCAGCCGCGCGCCGTCGTCCTCTGCTTCGGGCCTGACGCGGCCGCCTACCGGACCGAGCTCTACCCCGCCTACCACGCCGAGCGCGAGGCGGCGATGCCCGACGAGCTGCCGCACCAGTTCGCCGACTCGCGCGAGTTCTTCGAGGCTTTCGGCTGGACCGTGGCGACCGGCGAGGACCTGGAGGCCGACGACCTGCTGGGGACCTACGCGAAGCTGGAGGCCGAGGCCGGCGGGCGGGCGCTGCTGCTGACCGGCGACCGCGACATGTACCAGTGCGCGAGCGAGGACGTGACCGTCCTCTACGTCCGCACCGGCGGCAAAGCGGGCGCCGAAGAGGTCGGCCCGGCGGAGGTGCGCGAGCGCTACGGGATCGACCCGGAACTGGTTCCTGACTTCATCGCCCTCCGCGGCGACCCCTCCGACGGGCTGCCAGGCGCCAAGGGCGTCGGGCCGAAGACGGCGGCGGAGCTGCTGCGCGAGCACGGCTCCCTTGAGGCGATCCTCGACAACGCGATCCGCGAGCGGCGGCCGGCGCTGCGTGGGGCCCTGATCGAGGGCAAGGAGGACCTGCTCGTCTTCAAGGACATCGCAACCCTGCGCGACGCCAAGGTGAAACGGCCGAAGGACCGGCCGACCGACTGGCACGGCGCCGCCGAGGCGGCGCGGGCGCGGGGGATGAAAAAACTCGCGGAGCGGCTGGAGGCGAACGCGGGCTAGGCGTGTCGAGTTTGTTCGGCCCTCCCGAACAAACTCGACATTCACGAAGTACGAAGGGCGACGGCGAGTCCCCAAGCCGAGACGATCGCCCAGACGCCCTCGAGGAGGACGAAGCCCCACTGGGCGGCGGCGACCGCGAGGACGGCGAGGATCGCGGAGCCGGCGAGGTTGAGCGCGAGGTAGAGGCGCGAGTCGGGGCGCATGCGCTCGAACTGGACCGCGGCGAAGGCGGCAAGGATCAGCAGCGCGCCGACGATCTGGATCACCTGGTCCACCCCGCGAGCCTATTGAGCGGGTACCTTCGCGCGGTGGATCCCGCCGCCCTCCCCCTCTTCGACCAGCGCCAGCTGCGCAAGCGCTGGCGCTACGTCGGCGTCTTCGCCGAGGAGCTGATGCTCTGCGCGGCGCGGGCCGAGGTGGGGCCGCTGACCCAGTCGTTCTGGATCCTGCTCGACCGGGGGTCCGGGCAGCAGTGGAGCCACACCGCGCTCCTGCCGGGCAGCAGGGAGGTGACGATGGACGGCCCGCGGCTGGAGATCGACGGGCCGGGTCTGCACGCCTCCCTTCGCCTCGGCGAGATCGCACCGATCGAGGTCGCCTGCCCGAGCGGCCGCGCCAGCGCCTGGACCCGTAAGCGGGTGGGAATGCCGGTCGAGGGGAAGGTCGAGGTGCCGGGACGGCGCTGGGACGTCTGCGGCCGCGGCGTCGACGACGAATCCGCCGGCCATCACGAGCGCCACACCAGCTGGCACTGGTCCGCCGGGGTCGGGACGGCGGCCGACGGCCGTCCCGTCGCCTGGAACCTCGTCACCGGGATCAACGACCCGCCCCGCGGCAGCGAGCGGGCGATCTGGATCGACGGCGGGCCGACCGAGCCGCCCCCGGTGTCCTTCGACGCGCCCGACGAGATCGGGCTCGACGGCGGCGAAGGGCTCCGCTTCTCAGGCGAGTCCGAACACACCCACGACGATAATTACCTCTTGATCCGCTCCCGCTACCGCCACCGCTTCGGAAGCTTCGACGGCTCGCTCGGCGGCGTCGAGCTGAGGAATGGACTGGGAGTGATGGAGGAGCACCGTGCCGTTTGGTAAGCGCAAAGGCCCCCGCAAGCTGAGCCGAGCGCAGGTCGCGATCCTGCGCCGATCCGCGCGCAGGCGGGAGTCCTTCATCGCCGAGTACGAGTTCCCGCGCTACCTCTGGAAACGAGTCCGCAACCGCCTCCCCGGGCTCTCGGATGAGGAGATGGAGCTCGTCGAGCGAGGGCTGCGCGAGTGGTTCACCTGCTGCGCCTGGCGCTGGAACGCGATCCTCGGGATGCCGTCGCGCGCCGTCGATGAGGCCTGGCACGAGTTCATCCTCGACACCCAGACCTACACCTCCTTCTGCCAGGGCGCCGTTGGCGGCTACCTGCACCACACGCCGGACGAGGCGATGGGAACGCCGATGGGCAACGCCCTGATCCAAACCGTCCGCGCCTGGGATCGCTCCGAGAGGGGCCGGGAGGAAGAGTCGGTCCTCTGGGACCTCGACGAGCGCTTGGGGATCGCGAAGCCGCTGGGAATCGACGGGCTGCAGCTCGCCGCGGCCCGCAGCAGCACCCCCGACCCGACGGGGGCGGGCTGGGTCGGCGCCGGATACGCCGCCTCCTGCTTCGTCGGCGGCGGCGGCGGGGGCGACGGCGGCAGCGGTTGCTCGGGCGGCGGCGGCTGCTCCGGGAGTTGCGGCGGCGGTGGCTGCGGAGGTGGCGGCAGCTAGACGCGGTGCTCGGGGTTGGGGAGGTCGAAGCGGCAGCCCGAGTCCCACTCCTTCGGCTGGTTGCCGTGGGCGGGGATGCCGCCGGCGTCCTTGAGGATGCGGGCCATGTGCATCAGGTTCCAGGCGGCGAAGGTGGTGTTGCGGTTGGTGAAGTCGTTGTCGGGGCCGCCGGAGCCGTCGTCCAGATAGGAGGGGCCGGGGCCGGCCTCGCCGATCCAGCCGGCGTCGGCCTGGGGCGGGATCGTGTAGCCGAGGTGCTGCAGCGAGTAGAGGACGTTCATCGCGCAGTGCTTGATCCCGTCCTCGTTGCCGGTGACGATGCAGCCGCCGACGCGGCCGTAGTAGGCCCACTGGCCTTTGTCGTTGAGCAGGTGCGAGTTGCCGTAGAGGCGCTCGATGAAGTGGGTCGCGACCGAGGACTTCTCCCCCAGCCAGATCGGCATCCCGAGGACGAGGATGTCGGCCGCCATCACCCGCTCGTAGAGCGCCGGCCACTCGTCGCGCTCCCAGCCGTGCTCGGTCATGTCAGGCCAGACGCCGATCGCGATCTCGTGGTCGATCGCCCGGATCGAGTCGACCTCGACCCCCTGCGCCCGCATCACCGCGATCGACTTGTCCATCAGCCCCTGCGTGTTCGAGGTCTCGGGGCTGCGCTTCAGCGTGCAGTTGACGAACAGCGCCTTGAGGTCGGAGTAGTCGGTCTGGGGCATGTCGCTCGTGTCTTCCTTTCGATCGGCCGGCGCCCGGCGGGTCACCAGGTGTCGACGAAGCGGTGGGCACCGGGCGGACGGCTGTTCCCGGCGGCGGTCAGGGTGGATGCGATCAGGCCCCGAGTCTCCGCCGGGTCGACGACGTCGTCAAGCTCGAACAGCGCCGCCGCGTTCAGCGCCTTCGCGTTCTCTTCGGCCTGCGCGGTGAGGTCGCGGACGCGCTGCTCGCGCTCGGCCTCGTCGGGGATCGCCTCCAGCTCCTTGCGCAGTGCCAGCCGCACCGCCCCCTCCAGTCCCATCGGCCCGAGGTGCGCGCTCGGCCAGGCGAGCGTCAGCAGCGGCTCGTGCAGGCTGCCGCCGACCATCGCCTGCGCGCCGAGGCCGTAGCCGCGGCGCAGGACGACGGCGACGAGCGGCACCCGCAGCGCCGCGCCGGCGACGAGCAGGCGCGAGGCGTGGCGGACGAGGCCGGTCGCCTCGGCCTCGGGGCCGACCATGTAGCCGGGGGTGTCGACGAGGGAGACGACGGGGAGGCCGAAGGCGTCGCAGAGCTGCAGCAGCCGCGCCGCCTTATCAGCCGCCTCGCTGGTGACGGCGCCGGCGGTGTGGCGGGTGTCGTTGGCGATGATCCCCAGCGGCCGCCCTTCGATCCGGGCCAGCGCCGTCACCATCTCCGGCGCGAAGCGCTCGCGCAGGAAGGTGACCGAGCCCTCGTCGCAGAGGGTCTCGACGATCGGCCGCGGGTCATAGGCGCGACGCTTGCGCTCGGGGACGAGCTCGCGCAGGCGCGACTGGTCGGGCTCGGGGCCGGGCGCGGTCGCGCCCTGGAAGTAGGCGAGGAGCTTCTTCGTCGCCGCGGTCGCCTCGGCCTCGTCGGCGACGGCAACGTCGACGACGCCGTTGGCGGTTTGGATCTCGATCGGACCTACCTCGTCGGGGTGGACGTCTCCGAGGCCGCCGCCGGCGATCATCGCCGGGCCGCCCATCCCCAGGGAAGAGCTCTCGGTGGCGACGATAAGGTCGGCGCAGCCGGCGATCACCGCGTTGCCGGCGAAGCAGCGGCCGTGGACGATCGCGATCCGCGGCACCAGCCCCGAGAGCTTCGCCCAGAGCGCGAAGGCGCGGGTGTCGAGGGCGGAGACGACGGGGTAGTCGGTGTCGCCGGGCCGCCCTCCCCCGCCCTCGGCGTAGAAGAGGACCGGCAGCCGCATCCGCTCGATCAGCTCGAACAGCCGGTCCTTCTTGCGGTGGCCGAGGGCCCCCTGGGTGCCGGCGAGGACGGTGTAGTCGTAGGAGAGGACCGCGCAGGCGGCGCGCTCGGGGTCGAAGAGGTCGCCGTTGACGCGGGCGGTGCCGCCGATCAGGCCGTCGGCGGGGGTGCGGGCGATCAGGTCCTCCAGCTCTCGGCGTCCCCGCTGGGCGGCGATCGCGTAGCGGCCGTACTCGACCAAGGATCCTGGGTCGACGAGGTCCTCGAGGTTCTCCCGCGCCGTCCGCCCCCCGGCCGCGTGCCGCTTCTCCACCACGTCGGGCCGCGCCGCGTCCTCGGTCAGCCCCCGCCGCGCCAGCAGCTCCGCCAGGTCCTCTCGCTCCTCAGCCACGCCGGGATACTCCCAGGTCGACGGGCCGAAAACCCTCCATATAGGGGTACTTTCGTCCCGTCGGCGGAGTTAGCCGCGGATCGCCTTGCCGACGAGGTGCTTCAGGCGGGTGCGGTCCCGCTGGGTGAGGTTGCCCGGCATGCCCTTCGACTTCTTGATCAGGTTCCAGAACTCGCTCTGGTCGCGCTGGGTCAGGTTGTGCTCGATCCGGTCCTGCCCCTTCTTCAGGAGCCAGAGGCTGGCCACCCAGACTTTCGCCCACGGCACCCGCTTCCAGAGGTGGGGAGCTGCTTTGCGGGCCAACCAGAAGGGCATCTCGTCGCTTCCCTATTCGACGACTTCGACGGTGCCGTGCATCGTCGGGTGGATCTCGCAGAAGTAGGTGAAGGTGCCGGCTTCCTTGAAGGTTTCCGAGCCGGTCTTGCCTTTCTCGATCGTCCCGGTGTCGAAGCTGCCGTCGTCGGCGGTGGCGGTATGCGGAGCGGTGTCCTGGTTCTGCCAGATCACCTTGCCGCCGACCGCGACCACCACCGGGTCGGGCTGGTAGGTGAATTCGACGATGTCGACTTTTTCGGACTTCGACGCCTCGCCGCTGGGGGCGGGTTCGCTCTCGGTCGATTCGCCGGCTTCGCCTTCGGAGTCGGATTCTTCGCTCGCCGGCGCCGTTTCCGCTTCAGAGGAAGAACTGGAGCCGCTGCCCCCGCAAGCGGCAAGGCCGAGGGAGAGGGCGACCAGGGCAGCGAGGAACAGCGGCTTCAATTGCATGTGGGCTTTGCCTACCCGAATGGCGCCAGCCGAATCAGTCGGGGTGCGGATCTAGGCTGCGGAGCGTGATCACCGGACCCCGCGGACGCTGGGCGGCGGTCGCGGCCTGGCTCCTGCTGGGGGCCGCCGGGCTGGTCGCCCACGCCCACATCGACGACGTAACCGCCGCCGGGCAGAGCAGCTTCCTGCCGGCCGACTCGGAATCGACGCGGGCGCTGACGGCGCTCCAGGGTCTCTCCGCGGGCGGCGGCGAAGAGGTGCCGGCGGTGATCGTCTTCGAACGGAGCGGCGGGCTGAACACCGCGGACCTGAAGGCGATCGGGCGGCTCGGCGACGGGCTGGGCCGACTGCGCCTGACCGGGGCGACGCCGATCGTCGACCCCTTCTCCGGCGAATACCGCAACGAGCTGACGCAGGTGGCGCGGCTCGCCAACGGGATCGGCCCGGTCTCCCGCGACGGCGAAGCGGCGCTGCTGGTGCTGGCGATCGACGCCGAGGACCGCGGCGCCATCGTCGACGGGGTCGAGAGGATCCGCCGCTACCTGAACGCCCACCAGCGGCCGGGGCTGCACGCCTACGTCACCGGCCCGGCCGGGATCGCCGCCGACCTCGAGGCGGTGGCCGCCGACGCCGGCCGCACCCTCCTCTTCGCCACCCTCGGCCTCGTCCTCATCCTGCTGCTCCTCGTCTACCGGGCGCCGGCCCTGGCACTGCTTCCCCTCGTCGCCGTCGGCGCCGCCTACCTGGTCGCGATCGGGATCGCCTACCTGCTGATCGAGGGCGGCGCGATCACCGTCAACGCCGAGGGGACGATGCTCCTCCTCGTTCTCGTCTTCGGCGCCGGGACCGACTACTCGCTGCTGCTGATCCACCGCTACCGCGAAGACGGCTCGCTGGCGGAGGCGGCGCGGGAGACCCGGCCCGCGATCCTCGCCTCCGGCGGCACCGTGATCGCAGCGATGCTCGTCCTCCTCGTCGCCGACCTGCAATCGACCCACTGGCTCGGCCCCGTGCTGGCGATCGGGATCGCGACGATGCTCGCCGCCGCCTTCACCCTCCTCCCCGCCCTGCTGGCGATCCTCGGCGACCGCGCCTTCTGGCCCGCAGCCCCCGCCCGTCCCGCCGGTCAGGGGGTCCCCGGAGGAGCCTCCCCAAATCTGCGACGGAGGGGACCCCCTGACCCGCGCCCAACCGCCTGGACCCGGGCCTCCGGCCTCGTCCGTCGGCGCTCCGCCCGGATCATCCTCGTCGTTGTCGCTCTGCTGGCCATCCTCGCGCTCGGCAACCTGACGAGCCACGGGACCCTCGGGTTCGGGCAGGGGGTGACGAAGCCGACCAACTCGAGCCGCGGCAGCGAAGCGCTCGAACGGCACTTCCCTGCCGGCCTAGGGTCGCCGCTGACGGCGGTTGTGCGAGCGGAGGCGGCGCCGCGGGTGGTGCGGGGGATGGAACGGCTCTCTGACGTGCAGCTGGTGCTGCCGACGCCGGTCCCGGCGGAGGCGTCGAAGGCGGCGATCCTCCTCGTCCTCCGCGGCAACCCCTACGGCAGCGAGGCCAAAGCGGCGGTGGAGGAGGTCCGCGACCGCCTGCACGCGCTCAGCCCGGGCGGCCTGCTCGGCGGCATCCCGGCCGAGAACCTCGACGTCGAGGAAGCCAACGCTCGCGACACGAAGCTGATCGTTCCCCTGGTCCTGCTGGTGATCGGGCTGATCCTGATCGCGCTGCTGCGGGCGATCACCGCGCCGGCCTACCTGATCGCCACCGTGGTCGCCTCCTTCGCCGCCACCCTCGGCCTCGCGACCTTCGTCTTCACCGACGTCTTCGGGATGGAGGGCCTCGCCTTCAACCTCGAGCTGATGGCCTTCATCTTCCTCGTCGCCCTCGGCGTCGACTACAACATCTTCCTGATGACCCGGGTGCGCGAGGAGGCAGCGGCCCGCGGCACCCGCGAGGGCACCCTGAGAGCGCTGACCGCGACTGGCGGCGTCATCACCGGCGCCGGCCTGATCCTCGCCGGCACCTTCGCCACCCTCACCCTGCTGCCGCTGGAGGAGCTGGTCCAGATCGGCGCCACCGTCGCCGCCGGGGTCCTCCTCGACACCTTCCTCGTCCGCGCCCTGCTGATCCCGGCGATCACCTACCGGCTCGGCGAGCGCGCCTGGTGGCCGGGGCGGCTGCCCGGAGCGCCCCCGGACGAGCCTCAGTAACCGGGACTGCGCTTCATCTGCTTGCGCTCCTGCGGGTGGGCGCCGCCCTTCTCCTCCAGCGTCGCGCAGGCTTCGGCGATGTCGTCGGCGAGGCGGTCGACCTGTGAGCGGCCCAGGGTCTCCTTGACCAAGGCACGCATCACCTTCACCTCCTGCGCGTCCGGCGGCATCGTGTAGGCGGGGAGCATCCAGCCGCGCTCGGCCGAGAGCTGCCAGGAGACGTCGAACTCGTCGTAGCTCTTGCCCTCGCGCAGCTTGAAGGCAACCAGCGGCAACTGCTCTTTATCCGCCCCGATCAGCTCGAAGTTGCCGTTGTCCTCGAGCTTCTGCGCCAGCGCCTTCGCGTTCTGCTCCATCGCACCCATCACGTGCGCGTAGCCGGCGCGCCCGAGGCGGACGAAGTTGTAGTACTGGGCGAGGACCATCGAGGCGCCGGTGGAGAAGTTGAGGGTGAAGGTCGCGTCGGTCTTGCCCAGGTAGTTCTCGTAGAAGACGAGGTCCTCGGCCAGGTCTGACTTCTCGCGGAAGACGAGCCAGCCGATCCCCGGGTAGACGAGCCCGAACTTGTGGCCGGAGACGTTGATCGAGCGCACCTGCTCGAGCCGGAAGTCCCACTCGGAGTCCGGGTAGAGGAAGGGCCAGACGAAGCCGCCCGAGGCGCCGTCGACGTGGAGCGGCACGTCGAGGCCCTTGTCCTCCTTGATCCGCAGCAGCAGGTCGTTGATCCCCTTGATGTCGTCGGCGTGGCCGGTGAAGGTGGTGCCGAGGACGGCGGCGACGCCGATCGTGTTCTCGTCGACGTGGGGCTCGACGTCCTCGGGCCCGATCACGTACTTGTCCTCGCGCAGGCGGACGATCCGCGGTTCGACGTCGAAGTAGCGGCAGAACTTTTCCCAGACCACGTGGACGTCGCCGCCGAAGACGAGGTTCGGCTTCTCGGTGCCCTTGCCGGCGGCCTCGCGCCGCTGCTTCCACTTCCACTTGAGCGACAGCGCGCCGAGCATGATCGCCTCGGAGGAGCCCTGGGTGCGGCAGCCGGTCGTCTCCCCCGGGGCGTTGTAGAGGTCGGCGAGCATGCGGATGCAGCGCTGCTCGATCTCGGCCGAGATCGGATACTCGGCGTGGTCGATGAAGTTGCGGTGCAGGTTCTCGCTGACGATCCGCTGCGCCTCCGGCTCCATCCAGGTGGTGACGAAGGTGGCGAGGTTGCGCCACGGGTCCCCCTCCAGCACCAGTTCCTCGTCGACCAGGCGCATCGCGTCGAGAGCGGACATGCCGCTTTCCGGGAAGTCCTTGGCGGGCGCGTCTTCGGTCAGGAAGCGGCTGCCGTAGAGCTTCGCGGCCTCCTCGGCGTTCGGTGACTGGCTCATCTCCTGCTCTCCTTGCTAGGGGTCGGGGCGAGCCTAACGGGGGCGCCATGTATGTTGACCTGGCAGATCAAATTTCTTTCCAAATGGAGGGGCGGCGATGGACGAGCAACTCGAAGTGGGGCCGATCGATTACGTCTTGATCGAGTGGCGCGGGCGGCAGCCCAACGGCGAGGCGATGCCGCACGTGATCGACCTGGTCGAGCGCGGCGTGATCCGGATCCTCGACGTCGCCTTCATCGTCAAGGGCGAGGACGGCTCGGTCGCCGGCGTCGAGCTGGCCGACCTCGGCGACGGCGACGCCCAGCTTTCGGTCTTCGAGGGCGCCTCCTCGGGCCTGATCTCCGACGAGGACGTCGGCGAGGCCGCGGGGGCGCTGGAGCCCGGCACCTCGGCCGCCCTGCTCGTCTTCGAGAACACCTGGGCGGCGCCGTTCGTGGCGGCTGTCCGGCGCTCCGGCGGCGAGCTCGTCGCCAGCGGCCGCATCCCCGCCGAAGACGTCCTCGCCGCGCTCGACGCGGCCGAGGCCAACGCCTAGAGAGAGGAACCACCAATGCCAGGACTACTTCGAGGCGTCGCCCGCACCGCGGTCATCGCCGGCACCGCCACCTCGGTCAGCAACCGCGTCTCCAAACGCCAGGGAGAGCGCTGGGCCGCGCAGGAACAGCAGCAGTACGCCCAGCAGGCTCCGCCGCCCCAGGCCGCGGCACCCGCCCCGGGGGCCGGCGAGACCTCGGTGATCGACCAGCTGAAGGAACTGGGGGCGCTGAAAGAGCAGGGCATCCTCACCGAGGAGGAGTTCGCCGCCCAGAAGGCGAAGCTGCTCGGCTCCTGAAGGCCCCGGCCGGCGCCGGTCAGTAACTGAGCGAGTAGAAGAGGTGGGCGACGCCGTCGCCCTGGACGGCTCGGGTTTGCTCCAGCTTCACGCTCGGCGGGATGCCGTCGAATAGGCGGACGCCGCCGCCGAGGATTACCGGCACCTGGTTGACGAGGATCTCGTCGAGGAGGCCGGCGCGGATCGTCTCCTGGATCGTCTCGCCGCCGCCACCGATGTGGACGTGGCCGTTGCCCGCCGCCTCCTTGGCCTGGGCGACGGCGCTCTCGACGCCGTCGGTGACGAAGTGGAAGGTGGTCTCGCCGAGGGTCAGCGGCTCGCGCTCGTGATGCGTGAGGACGAAGACCGGAACGCCGAACGGCGGCTCGTCCCCCCACCAGCCGTTCCATAGCGGCTCGGTCCAGGGTCCGCGCACGGGGCCGAACATGTTGCGGCCCATGACGACGGCGCTGCTGCCAGCCGAGGCCTCGCGGACGACCTCGTCGCTGACCCCGCCCTCGCCACCCTCGCGGCCGTGCATCTCCTGGAAGAAGCGGGTCTTGAAGGCCCACTCGTGCAGCGCCTCGCCGCCTTCCCCGAGCCCGTGCTCCTCGCTCTGGTTCGGCCCGGCGAGGTAGCCGTCGGCGGAGATCGAGATCTGGCACTTGACCTTGCTCACGTTCGCACCGTAGCGCCCGGCGGCCGTGTCTGAGCTTGACCCCCATATTTGTCGGGAAATCTCAGACACCCCTGGGCAGGCACTTGACTCGGAAACCATTGGCGCTATCCTGGTTGAGGACTAACTACAGAAAGTGGACTTGGTTATGACTTATCGGCTGATACCGCTGGACGAGGCGATCGTCTTCCCCACCGTCACCGCGACCCTGCCGATCGACGTCGGCGACGACGAGCGCGTCTTCCTGATGCCGCGCCGCGACGGCGAGTTCGGCCGCGTCGGCGTCCTCGCCGAGGTGATCGAGACCGGGCTCTCCCGCCGCGGGCGCCCCGTCGCCACCGTCGTCGGCCTCCACCGCGGGCTGATCGCCGGCGGCGCCGAGCCGGGCGACGGCGAGACGCTGCGGGTCGAGGTGCAGGAGATCCGCGACGGCCACCCTGACGACGAGCACACCCGCGAGCTGCAGACCGAATACCGCGCCGTGGTCGAGGAGATCCTCGAGCACCGCGGCGACGACGGCCGCATCGCCGCCTTCCTGCGCTCGATCGACGAGCCGGGCGCGCTGGCCGACACCTCCGGCCTCTCCCCCGACATCCCCAACGAGGGCAAGCTGCGCCTGCTGGAGACGATCGACGTCACCGCCCGCCTCGAGCTGGCGGTCGAGCTTCAGCGCGAGCGGCTGACCGAGCTGCAGGTGCGGGAGAAGATCCGCGACGACGTCGAGTCCGGCGCCCAGAAGCAGCAGCGCGAGTACTTCCTGCGCAAACAGATGGAGTCGATCCGCAAGGAGCTGGGCGAGGACGAGGCCGACCTGATCGCCGAGTACGAGCGGAAAATCAGCGAGGCGGAGATGCCGGAGGCGGTCGCCGAGCAGGCGGAGAAGGAGCTGCGGCGGCTGGAGCGCCAGGGCGAGCAGTCGCCCGAGAGCTCGATGATCCGCAGCTACCTCGACTGGCTGATCGCGGTCCCTTGGGCGAAGCGCTCCGAGGAGCGGCTCGACCCCGCGCACACCCGCGAGGTGCTCGACGCCGACCACGCCGGTCTCGATGACGTGAAGAAACGGATCACCGAGTTCATCGCCGTGCGCAAGCTGCGCACCGAGCGCGGGATCGAGGACGACGACAGCCGCGCCAACGGCGCGATCCTCACCCTGGTCGGCCCTCCCGGGACCGGCAAGACCTCGATCGGCGAGTCGATTGCCCGCGCCCTGGGACGCGAGTTCGTCCGCATCAGCCTCGGCGGCATCCGCGACGAGGCGGAGATCCGCGGCCACCGCCGCACCTACATCGGCGCCATGCCGGGGCGGATCGTCCGCGCCCTGCGCGACGCCAAGACGATGAACCCGGTGATCCTCCTCGACGAGGTCGACAAGGTCGGCGCCGATTGGCGCGGCGACCCCTCCGCGGCCCTGCTCGAGGTGCTGGACCCGGCCCAGAACGACACCTTCCGCGACCACTACCTCGACGTCGAGGTGGATCTCTCGGAGGTCGTCTTCATCGCCACCGCGAACCTCGTCGACACGATCCCGGCGCCGCTGCTGGACCGGATGGAGCTGATCTCCTTCGACGGCTACACGACCGAGGAGAAGCTGGCGATCGCCCGCGGCTACCTGCTGCCGCGGCAGCTGAAGCGCAACGGGCTGAAGGCCGAGGAGGTCGAGGTCTCCGACGAGGTCCTGCGGGGGGTGATCTCCGAGTACACCCGCGAGGCGGGCGTGCGCCGGCTCGAGCGCGAGATCGGCAAAGTCGTCCGCTCGGCGGCGACGAAGATCGCGAGCGGCGAGGCCGAGGGGAAGATCGTCGTGGACTCCGACGCCCTGCGCGAGGCGCTCGGGCGGCAGAAGTTCTTTCAGGAGTCGGTCGAGCGGACCGCGATCCCCGGAGTCTCCACCGGCCTGGCCGTGACCGGGACGGGCGGCGACATCCTCTTCATCGAGGCGACCGCGATGGACGGCGACAAGGGACTGGTCCTGACCGGCCAGCTCGGCGACGTGATGAAGGAGTCGGCGCGGATCGCCCTCTCCTACGTGCGGGCCCACCGCGAGGAGCTCCAGATCGAGCCGGAGGCGTTTTCCCGCGAGTTCCACCTCCACGTCCCCGCCGGGGCGATCCCCAAGGACGGCCCCAGTGCCGGGACCGCGATGACGACCGCGCTGGTCAGCCTGCTGACCGGGCGGCCGGTCAAGCACACGGTGGGGATGACTGGCGAGGTCACCCTGCAGGGCCGGGTCTTGCCGATCGGCGGCCTCAAGCAGAAGGTGCTGGCGGCGCATGCGGCCGGGCTGACCGAGGTGATCCTGCCCGAGCGCAACCGCGGCGACCTCGACGAGGTGCCGGAGGAGGTGCGCGAGCAGATGACCTTCCACCCGGTGATGAGCATCGACGAGGTGCTGGCGCTGGCGCTGGAGCCGGAGCAAGAGAGGTCGACGGGCCGAAAGTACCCCTATATGGAGGGAAATCGTCCCGTCGGCGATGGTGGGAGTGCCGGGTAGGACCGTGACCCCGCGATGTCGCAGCTGCTCGCCGGTGCCGCCCGAGATGAGGGCGGCCGCCGGCCTGCTCGAGCGCCGCTGGACGATGGCGACGATCTACGCCTGCTCCAGCGGCGCCGCCCGCTTCAACGAGTTCCGCCAGTCCCTCCCCGGCGTCTCTCCCACCACGTTGTCCGAGCGGCTGGAACAGCTCGAGGGCGCCGGGATCGTCGAGCGCCACCTCATCCCCGGCCGCCCGCCCCACACCGAGTACACGCTGACCCCGCGCGGCGAGCAGCTGGCTCGGGCCGTCGCCGGACTCCTGCAGCACTGAATCCGGGGTCCGCCCGACGAACGGTGGCTACAGTGGCGCCGATGCTCTTCTACAGCCATCCGGCCTGCCTGGAGCACGATCCGCGGGAGGGGCTTCCGGGGCATCCCGAGCAGCCGGAGCGGCTGGCGACGATCGAAGCAGCGCTGGCGGAGCGGGACTGGCTCGGTTGGGAGCGGCGGGAGGCGCCGGCCGCCTCCGAGGAGGAGCTGCTGCTGGTCCACCCGCGCGAGCACGTCGAGGGGATCCGCCGTCTCTGCCGCTCCGGCGGCGGGCCGATCGACCTCGACACCTACGCCGGCGCGGCCTCGTTCGAGGCGGCGCTGCGCTCGGCCGGGGGCGCCTGCGCGATGGTCCGGGCGCTGCTCGCCGGCAAGGCGAGGGTGGGCTTCGCCGCCGGCCGGCCGCCGGGCCACCACGCCGAGCCCTCCCGAGCGATGGGCTTCTGCCTCTTCGACAACGTCGCCGCCGCCGCCGCGCTGGCGATCGCCGAGCTCGGGGTCGAGCGGGTCTTCGTCCTCGACTGGGACGTCCACCACGGCAACGGCACCGCCGAGATCTTCCGCCGCCGCGCCGACGTCCTCTTCGCCAGCATCCATCAAGGCGGGATCTTCCCCGGCACCGGCGCCCGCGAGGACAGCGGCGACGGCCCCGGCGAGAGCTTCACGATCAACCTGCCGGTGGCGGCGGGCAGCGGCGAGGAGGTCTGGCTGCCGTTGCTCGAAGACGAGATCCTCCCCGCCGCCGCCGAGTTCCGTCCCCAGCTGGTCCTGATCTCCGCCGGATTCGACGCCCACCGCGACGACCCGCTCGCCGAGTGCCGGCTGGAGGCCTCCTCGTTCGGCCGCATGGCCGGGCTGGTCCGAGACGCCGCCGAGGGCTGGGACGCCCCGGTCGGCGCCGTGCTCGAGGGCGGCTACGACCTCGAAGCGCTGGCCGACTCGGCGGTGGCGACGATGGCGGCCCTGGGCGGCGGAAGACCAGCGGGGGCCTGAAGGCGATCTGGACGCCTAGCCGGCCCGCGCCTGCCTCAGCCGCAGGCTGAGGTCGCGGCTGTGCGAGACCCCGCCGCGGGGCTGGAAGGCGATGGTGAGGCGCAGCCGCGCGCTCCCCTTCCGCCGCAGCGCCCGCCGCTGCGCCGGGCCTGGCAGGACCCGCAGGACCACCTTGCCGGCGGCGCTGGCGGTACGCAGCTGCGAGACCGCGCCGGAGAGGCTGACCAGGCCCGGGCCTGGCACGATCACGGCCACCGTGGCGGTTCCCCGGCGCTTGTTCAGCTTCACCTTGCCGATCGAGAAGGCGTTGTCGGGCAGCGGCGCCGCTGCCGGGCCGGGGGCGCCGGTGGGCGCCTCGCCGCCGGCGCCTTCGGGATCCCCCGGGGTGCCGGAGGGGGGCGGCGGCGGAGGTGGAGGCGGTGGGCCCGACCCCGGCACCGTCGCCGCCTGGACCACGTCGCCGGCTCCGTCGAAGCGCTTCCAGGCCATCGCCAGCGTCCCGTCCCCGCCCCAGGCAGGGACGGCCTCGCCGGCGCCGCGGCCGGCTGCGGAGAGGTTGGTCGTCGTACCCAGGGTGCCGTCGGCGGCGAGGTCGCGCCGCTGGACGATCCAGTTGCTGCCGTCGGTGCGGCTCCAGAGCACGGTCGCGTCGCCGTCGGGCGAGAGGGCGAGCTGCGGGGTCGCGGCATCGCGGCCGCCGCTGGAGAGCTGGACCGCGCCGGACCCGAGCGGCCCCGCCGCTCCCGCCCGCCGCGCCTGGATGACGAAGTTGCTGCCGTCGTAGCGCTCCCAGACGGCGGTCGCGACGCCGGCGCCGTCGACCGCGAGCCGGGGCTCGGCGGCGCTGCGGCCGGCGGCCGAAAGAGCGAAGGCAGCGCCTTCGGGAGCGCCCGCTGCGGAGAGACGACGCCCCTGGATCACCCAGCTCGAGCCGTCGAAGCGGTCCCAGACCACCGTCGCCACGCCCGCCGAGCCGAGCCCGACCTGCGGCTGGATTGCGCTGCCGCCGGCGGCGGAGAGGTCGACCGGGGCCGGCGCCAGGGTCCCGTTCGGCTCGATCCGGCGCGCCTGCACGACGGATTCGGTGCCTTCGACGAAGCGGCTCCAGACCGCGAGGGCGCTGCCGTCGGCGGCCACCGCCACCTGCGGGTCGACCGCGTCTCGGCCGGCTTCCGAAAGCCGTTGCGACGGCACTTCGGCGGTCCCGTCGGGCGCGACGCGGCGCACGATGGCGAGGTAGTGGAAGCCGTCGAAGCGCTTGTAGACGACCGTCGCCTCCCCCGCGGGCGAGACGTCCCACTGGGGGTCGAAGGCGTTCTGGCCGGCGCCGGTGAGCGTCCGCGTCGCTTCCTCCGGCGACCCGTCGGGGGAGATCCGCCGCTCCTGGACGCGGAAGCCGGTGCCGTCCCAGCGGGTCCAGACCACGGTCGCGGTCCCGTCCGGGGCCAGCGCCACCTGCGGCGCCAGCGCGTCGCCTCCCGCGGCGGAGAGCTGCACCGCGGCGGAGCGGGCGCCGTCGAAGGCGATCCGCCGCGCGAAGACCCTGAACTCCGAGCCGCTGCGGGCGCTCCAGACGACGGTCGCGGTGCCGTCGCCGGCGACCGCGACGTCCGGGCCCGCGGCCATTTCCGCCGCCGGCGAGAGGTCCTGCGGCCGCGCCGCTTCGCCGCTGCCGGGGGACGGGGGCGGCACCTTCGTCAGGTTCGGCAGCGAGACCGGGCCGGGAACGAAGAGGCTGCTCTGAATCGCCCGGCGGAAGCTCTGCTGGGCGGGGGCAGAGCTCTCGATCGGCCAGTCGGCGCGTTTGTCGCCCTTGGCGAAGTTCCAGTTGAACCAGAGGAAGGCGCCGATCTCCGGGTGGTGCGGGAGGTAGCCGGTCAGCATCTCGCGGATCCAGTCGGCCTTGTTGCCGCCGTACTCGCTGGAGGCGGTCTCGACGAGCGCCACGGGCTTCGTCGGCGCCGCTTTCCTCATCAGCTCCAGGGTCGGCGTGATCGTCTGCTCGGGGTTGATCCAGCGGTCCGGCTGGGCCGGGTTGCGGCCCCAGTTGTAGGAGTCGAGGGCGATCCAGTCGACGAAGGCGTCGCCGGGGTAGTACGGGGTCGGGTCCGACTCGGGGTCCGACCAGATGCTGTTGACGAGCCAGGTCCAGGTGACGTTGGTCGCGCCCTGTTCGGCGACGATCTTGTGGAAGCGCCGCCAGGCTTCGATGAACTTCGGCTGGCGCCCCTAGGGGTACCAGGCGCCGTTCATCTCCCACCAGGGGGCGAAGAGGAAGGGGTGCCCCCAGGCTTTCGCTTCCTGGGCCCATTTCTTGATCGCGGCGTCCTGGCCGCCGCTGGCGACCTGGTCGATCGAGGTGCTCCCCAGCCCCATCGTCACCAGCGGGATCGCGCCGCGGGCGTGGGTGGCGTCCATCTCGGCCTTGTCGAACGTCACCCATGGCTGGCCCTGGTTGAGGATCGCGATCCTGCGGCCGGCGTGGCGCTCGAAGAGGTTCCAGGCCTGGGTGTTGGTCGGGGCGTTGCCCTCCTGGCCGTAGGCTTCGCCGCTGATCGTCGCGCCGAAGTACATCGACGCCTCGGCGCCGCCGGCGAAGCCGGCCAGCAGCGTTAGCGCGCAGACGCAGGCGACCGCGATGCGGACAACTCCTCCCTGGACCATTGTTCGATGCTGGCGAAAACTGGACGGTTCGTCAAGCCCAAATCGCCCCGCCGAGGTGCGAGGGCTTAGGTCTTCGGAACCCGCTTCGCCTCGACCACGTCGCCGCTGCCGTTGAACCGCTTCCAGGCCATCGCCAGGGTACCGTCGCCGCCCCAGGCGACCACCGGGTCGCCGGCGTTGCGACCGGCGGCGGAGAGGCTTTCGGTGGTGCTGCCGAGGATGCCGGTGGCGCCGAAATCGCGCCGCTGGACGATCCAGTTGCTGCCGTTGAAGCGGGTCCAGAGCACGGTCACGCGGCGATCAGGCGCCACCCCCAGCTGCGGGTCGGCGGCGTCGCGGCCGCCGGCGGAGAGCTGCACCGGCGCCGTCAACGCCGCCCCGGTCGGGCTCAGTTGCCGCGCCTGGACGACGAAGTTGCTGCCGTCGAAGCGGTCCCAGACGACGGTCGCCTTGCCGCCGCCGTCGATCGCCACCTGCGGCTCGGCGCTCTTGCCGCCTTCGGAGACGTCGACGGCGCCGCCTTCGAGGGCGCCGGCGGCGGTCAGCCGCTGCCGCTGGATCACCCAGTTGGTGCCGTCGAAGCGGTCCCAGACGACCGTCGCTTCCCCTTTCGGGCCGAGCGCGACCTGCGGCTCGACAGCGTTGCGGCCGGCGGCGGAGAGGTTGAGGATCGCCGTCAGGGTCCGGTCGGGCCTGACCCGCCGCTCCTGGACGATGGTCGAGGTGCCGTCGAAGCGCGCCCAGACGACCGTCGCGGTGCCGTCGCCGCCAACCTCCAGGTGCGGTTCGACCGCGTCCTGGCCGGATAGGGAGAGCGTCTGGGTCGCGGTTTCGGCGGTCCCGTTGGGGGCGACGCGGCGCTCCTGGACCAGGTAGTGGGCGCCGTCGAACCACTTCCAGACGACCGTCGCTTCGCCGCTGGTGGCGACGTCGACCTGGGGGTCGAAGGCGTTCTGGCCCGAGGCGGAGAGGGTGCGGGTCGCTTCCGCCGGCGTCCCGCTGGAGGAGATCCGCCGCTCCTGGATCCGGAAGGCGGTCCCGTCCCAGCGGGTCCAGACCACGGTCGCGGTCCCGTCCGGAGCCAGCGCCACCTGGGGCGCCAGGGCGTCGGCGCCGCTGGCGGAGAGCTGCATCGTCGCGCTGCGGACCCCGGTCACCGAGACTCGCCGCGCGAAGACCTTGAATTCACTGCCGCTGCGGGCGCTCCAGACCACCGTCGTCACCCCCGCGCCGCTGACGGCGGCGTCCGGTCCGGAGGCCATTTCGCCCCCCGTCGAGAGGTCCTCGCCCCGCACCGCTTCCGCGTTCCCGCTCGGCGGCGCCGGCACCTTCGTCCCCAGCGGCAGGTAGATCGGCGCCGAGGCGAAGGCGCTGCTCCCGATCGCCTTGCGGAAGCTCTGCTGCGCCGGCGCCGAGCTCTCGATCGGCCAGTCCTCGCGCTTTTCGCCCTTCTTGAAGTTCCAGTTGAACCAGAGGTAGGCCTTGATCTCCGGGTGGTGCGGCAGGTAGTCGGTCACCATCTCCCGGATCCAGTCGGTCTTGTTGCCGCCGTACTCGGTGGAGGCGTCCTCGACGATCGCCACCGGCTTCGTCGGCGCCACCGTCCGCAGGACCTTCAGCGTCGGCGTGATCACCTGGTCGGGGTTCTTCCACCGGTCCGGCTGCGCCGGCATCCGTCCCCAGTTGTAGGAGTCCATCCCGGTCCAGTCGACGTAGGCGTCGCCCGGGTAGTACTTGGTCGGGTTCGATTCCGGGTCGGACCAGATGCTGTTGACGAGCCAGGTCCAGGTGACGTTGGTCGCGCCCTGTTCGACGACGATGTTGTGGAAGCGACGCCAGGCTTCGATGAACCGGGGCTGCCGGCCCCAGGCGTACCAGCCGCCGTTCATCTCCCACCAGGGCGCGAAGAGGAAGGGGTGGCCCCAGGCCTTGGCTTCCTGCGCCCACCTCCTGATCGCCGCGTCTTGGCCGCCGCTGGCGACCTGGTCGATCGAGGTGCCGTCGAGGCCCATCGTCACCAGCGGGATCGCGCCGCGGGCGTTGGTGGCTTCGACCTCCCACCTGTCGAAGCTGCCCCACTGCTGGCCCTGGTTGAGGATCGCGATCTTGCGGCCGGCGTGGCGCTCGAAGAGGTCCCAGGCCTGCGTGTTGTGCGGCGCGTTGCCGGTCTGGCCGTAGGTTTCGCCGCTGATCAGGGCGCCGAAGTAAGTCTTCGCGCCGGCGGTCGAGCTGAAGGCGAGCAGCAGCGCGATCGCGCACAAGCACACGCCTCCCACCCTGCCAAGTCCCCCCTGGACCATTGTTCGATGGTGGCGAAAACAGAGCGGTTCGTCAAGTGACCGCCTCCGCGCGCTGCGACTTAAGGATTGTTTTCCGAACCTTTTCCGCTCTGGGCGGGAGCCGCCGGAGGGGGAGGCTCAGTCTTCGTCGCCGGTTTCGGTGGAGTCGCTGGGGGCGGAGCTTCCTGCGCCGCCCCCTTCGGAGGGTTTTCGGACGCCCCGTTCGGCGGCGGCGGAATCGCGGCCGGAGGGCCGTGGACGGCCGGCTTTTCCCCGGCAGGCGCGCCCTCGCCATCCCCGTCCTCGTCCTCGCCCTGGTCGTCGGAGCCAACGCTCCCTTCGTTTTCCAGCTTGTGCTCGGCAGCGGTTTCCTGTCCCCCGCCGGCCGCCTCCGGATGCTGCTTCGCGTGCTCCCCGGCGCCCGTCTCGACGTCGGCGGGCCTTCCCTGCGCATTCGAACCGGGGTCCGCGCTTGCCTCGTGATGAGCCTGGCCGTGCTGCTTCTCCCCTGCCGCGGCGGCGGGGCCCTTGGACCCGGGCGCTGCCTTCGCAGCCGCGCTCGCCCCCCGCTCGTCGCCGGCGGCCGCGGCCCGACCGGCTGCGGCGCCGGCTCCGTCCGCGCCCTCGCCCGTCGCCGCCCCGCCACCGGCGGAGCCCGGCGTCGCAGGCGCCGACTTCTGGCTCTGCTCGCCGGGCAGGCCGAGGTGGATGACGCCGCTGCGGTCGGCCGCGGTGACCCCGACCGCGGCCACCACCGCCACCGTCGCGACACCTTTGACCGCCGCTGAGGTGGCGATCGTCTTCGCCGCGCCGCCGCCGAGCGTCGCCGCCAGGCTGCCCCCCGCCCCGCCGGCCGCCGCCTGCGAGCCGCCGCCGAGGAGGCCCTGCAGCATCCCGGCCGCCGCCACCGCCGGCAGCGGCGCCAGCGCCGCGAAGTCCTTTTCGCGACTCTTGATTTCGTCGCGGAAGTCGCGGCAGTGGGCGCAGGCGCGCAGGTGCGCGCGCACGTCCCGGCGGCGGGTGACCCGACCGTCGCCTTCGGACAGTGCCCTGCTCACCTTCTCGCAGCTCATCTCACGCCCTTCCTCCATCTGGCGCAGGCTCTGCCGCGCCTCGTAGAGCGTTTGCCGGGCGACCGCCCCTGAGGTCTCGAGCGCGACCGCGATCTCCTCGAAGTCGAGCCCCGACATCTCCCTCATCACCAGCACCTCGCGCTGGCGCTCGGGAAGCTCGCGCAGGTCGGCCACCAGCCGCCGCAGCCGTTCCCGCGTCGCCGCGTCCTCGGCCAAGCCGTAGCCCGGCGCCACCTGCTCGACGTCGAGCTGGCTCGTCTCCCGCCGCCGGCGCAGCAGGTCGATCGACTCGTTGTGGGCGATCCGGTAGAGCCACGGCTTCAGGTCGATCTTGCGCTCCTCGCCCGGCAGCGCCCGCAGCACCTTGACCATCGCGTTCTGCAGCGCGTCCTGGGCGTCCTCGGGGTTGCCGACGATCGCCAGGCAGAAGCGGTAGAGGGGCTGGTGATAGCGGCGGAAGATCGCCGCGAAGGCGCGTTCGTCCCCGCCCACGGCGCGGCGAGTCAGGCGCTCGTCGGAGAGCAGGCTGCTCAATCCCGGCGCGGCTGCTGCTTCGCTCATATCTCGATCTTCCCATCGCGGGCCATCCGATCAAGGGTGGGGGCATGCCGACTCCCACTAAACGGTTGGCCTCTCTCGCTTGTCAGCGCCTTTCTGGAAACACCAGATGACATATGACCTGACTTATCCCCCTCTTTCCCCGTTTGTTTGGGAAATCAGTCCAATGGCGGGTGACATAACCCGTCAGAACAGGAGGAACCATGGTTGGAGCGCTGATCGGGCTGCTCATCATCGTCGCGATCGTGCTGGTGCTGCTGAAGGTCGCGGTGGCGAGAGGGATCCTCGGGTTGATCGCGCTGATCCTCCTCATCCTCCTCCTGCTCGGACGCCTGTAGCTTCCAGGCGTGGCAACGGACAAATCTCCCTTGGTTGTGGCCGGAAGGGCTGGGTAGCGGGAGGCCCATGAGCGAGCTTCTTCTAGGCCCGATCCTGCGCCACGTCTCCGAGACCGAGGCGACGGTCTGGGTCGAGACCTCCGTGGCCTGCGAAGTCGAGATCCTCGGCCACCGCGAGCACACCTTCCGGGTCGAGGGCCACCACTACGCCCTGGTCTGCGTCGGCGGCCTCGAACCGGCCTCGCGCAACGAGTACGAGGTCAGGCTCGCCGGCGAGGTGCGCTGGCCCGAGCCCGGGTCCGACCTGCCGCCGAGCGCGATCCGCACGATCGACGCCGACAAGGACCTCGACGTCTACTTCGGCTCCTGCCGCGTCGCGGTTCCCCACGAGCCGCCCTTCGACCAGCCCAAAGACGTCAGCGAAGAAGGCCACGAGTACGACGCCCTCTGGGTCCTGGCGCTGCAGATGACGAAGGGCGACCGCGACACCTGGCCCGACCAGCTCTTCCTCCTCGGCGACCAGGTCTACGTCGACGAGGGCTCGCCGCGGACGCGCAAGAAGATCCGCGAACGCCGCGGCACCGACACCCCGCCCTTCGACGAGGTGACCGACTTCGAGGAGTACACCTGGCTCTACTGCGAGAGCTGGGAGGACCCGCTGATCCGCTGGCTCTTCTCCAACGTCTCGGTCTCGATGCTCTGGGACGACCACGACATGAGCGACGACTGGAACATCTCCCGCGGCTGGCTGCTGGAGATGCAGCAGAAGTCCTGGTGGCACCGGCGCGTGGTCGGCTGCATCTCCAGCTACTGGATCTACCAGCACATCGGCAACCTCTCCCCGCGCGAGCTGGGCGAGTCCGAGCTCTACCAGCGGATGCGCGGCAACCAGACCGGCGAGGAGGAGCTGTTCGCCTGGGCGCACCGGGTCCAGGCGATGGGCGAGGGCACGCGCTGGACCTTCTGCCGGGACTTCGGCCGCACCCGGGCGATCTTCATCGACGCCCGCGCGGCGCGGGTGCTGGAGGAGGGCCGGCGGGCGATGGTCGACGACGAAGAGTGGGAATGGATCGTCGAGAAGACCGAAGGGGACTTCGACCACCTGATCGTCTGCACCACGATCCCCTGGCTCCTCTCCCCCGCCTTCCACCGGCTCGAGGCCTGGAACGAGCAGATGGTCGAGGGCAAGGCCTGGGGCAGGCCGCTGGCCTGGGCGAGCGAGAAGCTGCGGCGGGAAGTCGACTTCGACCACTGGGCCGCCTTCGGCGAGTCGTGGGCGAAGCTGCGCGACCTCCTGCACGAGGTCGCCTGCGGCAAGCGCGGCAAGCCGCCGGCCTCGGTCGTCGTCCTCTCCGGCGACGTCCACCACGCCTACCTGGCCGAGGTCGGCTTCCCGAAGCCCTCGAACGGGAACTCGGCCGCGCGCGCCCCCGTCTACCAGGCCGTCTGCTCGCCCTATCGCAACCCGCTCGACGAAAACGAGCGCCGGGTCGTGCGCTGGGGCTTCAGCCGGCCGCTCACCGCCTTCGCAACGCTGCTGGCGAAAGCGGCCGGGGCGCCGGACCCGGGGATCCGCTGGCGCACCGTCGAGGGCCCCTACTTCGACAACCAGGTGGCGAGCCTCCACATCGACCGCCGGGAGATCTCGATGCGCCTCGACAAGACCGTGCCCGGCGAGAACGGCGGCAAGGCCCTCGAGAAGACCTTCTCCCGCCGCCTCGCCTGAGCGTTCAGACTCTCCCGATCCGGGTAGCAGGAGCCAGGCTTCATCTACAGGAGGCGCGGCTTTGGGAATCGAACGGTTGCGGTGGATGCTGAGCGCGGTGGCGGCGGCGGTGCTCGCCGCCCTGGTCGTGGTGCCCGCGGCGCGGGCCGACTTTCCCTCGCTCTACGGCGGCGACCTCAGCTGCTCCGCGCAGGCCGCGAGCGGCAACGTCCGCCTCTGCGGCGGCGAGACCGCGACCTGGGACGGGAAGACGCAAATCGACGTCAACGTCGTCCTGCCGCCGGCGCCGAGCGCCGGCGCTGACGGCCCCTACCCGCTGATCGGCGTCTTCCACGGCTGGGGCGGCAGCAAGATCGGCCTCGGGGACCCGCGCGTGCAAGATTGGGCCGAATCGGGCTATGCCGTCTTCAGCATCAGCGACCGCGGCTGGGGCGAAAGCTGCGGCGCCACGGATCCCGACCGCCTCGCCGAACCCGAAGCCTGCGCCGCCGGCTACAACCACCTGCTCGACACCCGCTACGAGGTCCGCGACGCCCAGTACCTGATCTCGATCCTCGCCGACGAAGGCGTCGCGATCCCGGACAAGATCGGTGCCACCGGCGTCTCCTACGGCGGCGGCATGTCGATGGCGCTGGCGGCGCTGCGCAACCGGACGATGCTGCCAGACGGCTCCTTGGTCCCGTGGAAGAGCCCCGCCGGGACGCCGATGGAACTCGCCGCGGCGGTGCCGCAGTGGCCCTGGAGCGACCTCGCCTACTCGCTGATGCCGAACGGCAGCACCCTCGACTACCGCGCCGACAACCCCTACCGCGGCCCCGACGGCAAAGCCCCGATCGGGGTCGAGAAGGCCTCCTACGTGAGCGGCCTCTACGGCACCGGCCTCGCCTCCAGCAACTACGCCCTGCCCGGAACCTACCCCGGCGCCGATCTCACCGCCTGGTACGGGTTGATCAACGCCGGCGAGCCCTATGACCCGAATCCGCTGGCGGCCTCGATCGTCGCCGAGATCGCCGCCCACCACTCCTCTTACTACATCGACCACTCCCAGCCGCCGGCGCCGCTGCTGATCCAGAGCGGCTGGAACGACGACCTCTTCCCGGTCGACGAGGCGGTCCGCTTCTACAACCGGACCCGCGCCCAGTACGCGGGCGACCCGATCTCGCTCTTCCTGATGGACGACGGCCACGCCCGCAGCCAGAACAACCCCGCCGACGAGGCCCTCTTCCTGCAGCGCGAGAACGCCTGGTTCGACCGCTACCTGAAGGGCGTCGGGCCGGCCCCGAGCTCGAGCGCCGAGGCGCTTACCACCACCTGCCCGAAAACGGCGGCCTCCGAAGGCCCGTTCCAAGCCGCATCCTGGGACGAGCTCTCCCCGGGCGAGGTGCGCTTCGGCGCCACCGGAGCGCAGACCGTCCTGCCCGTCGCGGGAGATCCGACCATCGGCGCCGCCTTCGACCCGATCGTCGGCAAAGACCCCTGCGCGACCGCGGCGGGCGCCAACCAGCTCGGCACCGCCAACTACCGCCTCGCGGTTCCCGCCCCCGGGTTCACGCTGCTCGGCTCCCCCACCGTGGTCGCCGACCTTGCCGTCGCCGGCGCCGACTCCGAGCTGGCGGCGCGCCTGCTCGACGTCGGCCCCGACGGCAAGGAGCGGCTGGTCGCCCGCGGGCTCCTGCGCCCGCGCAGCGGCAGCGGCGTCGTCTTCCAGCTGCACCCGCAGGGCTACCGCTACGCCGGCGGCCACACCGTCAAGCTCGAGCTGCTGCCCTCCGACGCCCCCTACGCCCGCCCCTCCAACCTGCAGACGCCGATCGTCGTCTCCAACCTCGAGCTGCGCCTGCCGGTCCGCGAGCAGCCCGGCGCCGTCGCCGGCCTCGTCAAGACCCCGGCCCCGCCCGGCCGCTAAGCCCGCTCCAGCGCCTCGGGTTCGTGGACGGCGCCGCCGCCTGCCTTCGCTGGAGGCTCCGCCGCCGGCAGCTTCGCTTCCTGGCGCCGCTCCCACCAGCCCCAGCCGGCCACCACGGCGCCGGCGTAGAGCCAGCCGAGGACGACGTCGAAGAACCAGTGCTCGCCGGTGGCCATCAGGGTCAGGCCCATCGCCAGCGGATAGAGCAGCAGCAGCGGCCGCAGCCAGCGCCGCCGCACCCGCTTCCAGAGGAAGAGGGCGACGAGGGTGGTGAAGGCGGTATGGAGAGAGGGCACGGCGGCGACCAGGTTGCTGCTCCCCTGGCCCTTGTCGAACAGCGAGGCGGTGCCGACGCTGATCACCTCCCAGCCCCTGCCGACGCTGCGGTGGATCGGGTCTATCAGGCCCATGTCGCTGGCCATCCAGGGCGGCGCCGCCGGGAAGGCGATGTAGGTGGCGAGGCCGCAGAGCGCCAGCGTCACCAGCCGCCGAGTGAACCGCTGGAAGGCGAGGCGGTCGCGCGCCCAGAACCAGCCGGCGAGGGCGAAGGGGACGATGAAGTAGGAGGTGTAGACAAGGGTGAAGGCGACGTCCCACCAGCTGATCGCGTAGGGGTTGTAGAGGTGTTCCTGCAGCCAGACGGTCGGCACCTGGCCGCCGAAGACGAACTTGTCGAAGTCGATCATCGGGTGGTAGTGGACGCCGATCCCGAGCGAGTCCGCCGCGCCCCGCGTCAGGTCATAGACCCAGAGCACGGCGACGATCGGCAGCCAGTCGAGCACGAGCTGGAGGATTTCCCGGGGCGGCCGCCCGATCGAGACGCAGGCGAGGGCGCCGCAGGTCCAGAGGATCACCAGCTCCCGCTGGGTCGGGATCCCGTTGGCGGCGGTCCAGAGGACCAGCACGAGCAGGTAGAGGCCGAGCGCGTAGGGACGCAGCCGCGCCCAGGAGGCGAAGCGGAACTCGGCGGCCCGATCGACCGTCGCCTCGGCTGGCTTGCCCGTCGACATCCCGCCCAATCTAAGGGAAGTTCACCGCCCGTTAGCCTCCGTCGAGGTGTCCGCTGATATCGCCCACACGACCGAGCTGCTGATCGGCGGCGAGCTCGTCGCCGGCGCCGGCGCGTAGCCGACGCCGCCCTGTCCCTCGAGTTGGGTGCGGCTAGGCGGTACGCGCCCGGGTCCGCGCTTCGGCCTCCGGGTCGCTGACCGCGTAGGCGCCGAGGCCGAGGATGCCGAGGATCAGGTGGAGGAAGTTGTCCTCGGTGTTGACCGGGACGAACCCGAGGATCGACTCGTGGTTGCCGATGATGAATCCCCAGATCGCGACGACGATGTAGACGGCGCCGAAGACGAGGGCGTAGGTCCGGGACGCCCGCGGCCCCGACGTGAAGGCGAGCAGGCCGATGACGCCGCTGGCGACGTGGATGAGGTTGTGCCAGGCGTTGACGTCGAGGATGCCGAGGACGGCGTCGACGTTGCCCGGACTGCCGAAGGAGGCGCTGTAGAAGAAGCCGATCAGGCCGGCGACCAGCAGCACGGCGCCGATCAGCCCGGCGTAGAGGCTGGCGGGGGTGTAGTCGTTGTCGCGGTAGGTGGTGTCGGCCATCTCTCGCTCCTTCCTTATGGCTGTGGACGGGGTTCCTACAAAGAGTTACCCCTCGGTGGGCCGGCTCAATCCGTACGCGCCTCCGCTGGCACGCAGGGCTAGTGGCGCGGCGGTGTGATCAGCCAGCTCACCAGTCCCGAAAACAGCGCCATCACCGCAAATCTGACGGCGCTGATCTCGATCCCGACGAGTTTGCTCGCGACAACCAGGACAATCAGCGCCATCACCGCCGTCGCGATCCGCGCCGCGCCGACGATCAGCAGGCCGACTGCCTCTGAACCCCGCTCGCGAATTCCGCCGACGACAGCATCGGTCACCTCGGTGCGGATCGAGCGACTCGGCGGAATCAGCAACGGCTAGCCCCCGTCTTCCACCTGTCCGCGAACTTGCGCCTCAAGCAGTGCGGCCGCGCCTTTGTTCGTCAGCGAGACCGAGAATTGATCTCCTTCTTCGAGCAGCTCGCGATCTTTGAGCTCTTCCACGCGGGTCAGCAGTGCCTTCTTGGCGAGAGGGACGCCCTTCGCCTTGGCGCGCTCAACACACGCCTCGAGGCTTCGCAAAGGCCCGTTTTCGAAGAGTTCGAGGACTTCTCTCTCGACGTCCTCCATCGAGTCGCCGCTGATCAGTTGCTGAACCCTGCCCACGGAAAGACCGGTTATCTCCCGTGCTTTCTGCCTGGTCATGTCGTCTGCGTACCGGCGCAGTACCTCGGCTCGTTCCCTCGAGGCCGCCTCGAACCGCCGCTCCATTTCGCGAAAGCGACGCTCGGCTGCCGCCACCTCTCGTTCGGCCTCGTCACCCTGGTGCTCCGGGGAGAACAACTCGTTCGGGATCTGCTCCCTCTCCTTCCAGAGATCGAACGGGACGAGGACCTCGAAGACCTCCTCTCCGCTCCGGAGGACGGTTCCCGCATCGAGACACCAGGCGAGGAGGTCCGGAGCGGCTTTGATCGAGGCAGCGTCCACCACCACTCGCTCGACTTCGTCGGCGCCGTTGACGACGAACTTCGGGGAGAAACGCTCGGTCAGGGTCACATCCCGCGCGCCGGGCACCGGGACCCAGCTATCGGCGTAGCGCCAGGTCCCCACCGGGTCCCGGATGACCTGCCGTTCTCCCACAGAGGCGCCCGGCAGCTCGCTCTTTCCGATGAGAACTTTTTTCATTCGGAAAAGTACCCAGGGGCGGTGTTGTTCAGTTCACTGAATGACAGATCAAAACAATTACATATATCTGCTGTCACTGACAAACAGTATTTCTTGAGCATTCAATACTCAGGAATAATTGATTCTAACCCCCCCCTGTCAGCTACTTGAGCTGAAAGCTCGCCAGGTCCTGCGCGTAGATCGGGCTGACGACGAGTTCGTCGAGGTCGACCGAGTCAGAGACGAAGGTGCCGAGCGTCAGCGTCCCGAAGGGAGCCCATGGCGCCTGCTTCATCACCCTGCGATCGAGCGCCGCGTATTCGCGTTCCTGCCGCGGGCCCAGCTGCTGGCGGCCGAGCTGGCGAATCTTGCGGTCGACCGCCGGGTCGGCGAAGTGCGCGAAGTTGGTGTTGCCGGCGGGGACGATGCTTTCGCTCGAGAGTTGCGGGCGGAAGAAATCGCTCGGGTGCGGGTAGTCGAGGAACCAGTTGTTGAAGCCGGTGTCGAGGTTCGGCGTCTCGGCGTTGCCGATCACGGTGAAGTAGTTCGAAGCTGCGACCACTTTCAGGGTCACGTCGAAGCCGAGTTCCTCGAGGACCTGCTCGTAGTATTCGCCCGCTTCGTCGGTCGGCGGCAGGTCGAGGGTCCAGGCCGTGACCTTACGATCGGCCGGGTCGCCACGTTCGACCATCCGCTTCGCCCGCTCCGGTTCGAACGGATAGAGGTGGAAACGGCGGTAGCCCGGCATCTCCGGCGGCAGCACCTGCTGGGTCCCGCGCAGGGTGCCGGCGTAGATCCGTTCGAGCGCCGCCGGGTCGACCGCGTAGTTGACCGCCCGCCGCACCCGCACGTCGTCGAACGGCGGCTGCTGCGTGTTCATCCAGAAGTAGTAGACGCTGATCGTCGGGTCCTCGCGGAACTGGGTTCCCTCGTAGCGGTCCCGCACCGCCGCGTAGCGTTCCGGCGGCGGCGGGTTCTTCATCCAGTCCACTTCGCCGCGTTCGACCTCTTCGACCTGGGAGGAGGGGTTGGCGCGGACCTCGAACGAGATCCTGTCGACGTGCCCGTCCGGCAGCTGCGGCAATGCCGGCCCGTTGTTCTTCGCCCAGACCGGGTTGCGCTCGTACTCCCAGCTGCGGCCGGGGCGGACCTCGGTGATCACGTAGGGACCGGTCGCCGGCGGCGGGTGCTGGGTCTGGTCCTCGAGCGGCGTGTCCGGCGGCAGGAGCGCCCCGAACGGGAGCGCCAGCACGTAGCTGAAGGTCCCGCTCGGTTCGAGCAGGTGGATGACGATCTCGCCCGTCGCGTCGTCGCTCTCGATGCCGCGGATCCCGCCCTTCTTCGTCTGCGCGAAGCGTTCGGCGCCGACGATCCCCATGTAGAAGGAGGAGCCGCCGGAGTTGAGGCGGATCAGCCGTTCGACCGCGAAGCGGAAGTCCGAGGCCCGCACCGGCGTCCCGTCGGAGTACTTCAGGCCCGGCCGCAGGCGCAGGGTGTAGCGGTGGCCGCCCTGGTCGATCTTCGGCAGGGCCCGCGCCAGCCCGGGGATCAGCTCCGTGCCGGCGGCCCCGCTCGCCGGCCGGTAGGTCAGCAGCGGGATGTAGGTGTCGTGCATCGCCGTCGCCCCTTCGAGGGTGAAGGAGAGCCCCGGGTCGAGGTAGTCGGGGAAGGAGTTGTAGGTCCCTTCCAGCGTCTCGCCGCCGCCGTCGGAGCCGCCCGACCCGCAACCCGCCAAGGCCAGGCAGGCCAGCAACGCGATCCCCTTACTGCTGAGCTTTGGGCGGAGCATCCTCATCCCTCGATCGGCCCGTGTTCGGACTGATAGTGACGGAGGATCTCGTCGGTCGTGTCCCCGGGCATCCGCAGGCGCGTCCGCAGGGTCTCGGCGAAGTCGTCGATCGTCTGCCGCAGGATCCCCGCCCGCACCCGCAGCGCCCGCGGCCGGCCGTCCTCGGCCGCCTCGTCGGCGAGATCGGAGAGGAAGGGCAGCAGCCCCGCCAATGCGCGCTCCTCGTCCTCGGTGCGGAAGTAGTGGGTGATCGGGAAGTGGATGACGTCGCGCCGGCTGCGGATCAGCTGCTCGGCGAAGCCGGCCAGCATCGTCTCCAGCAGCTCCGGGTCGGCGTCGGCGAGCTTCTCCCCCATTCGCTCCTCCGCTTCCTTCGCCAGCCGCACCCCGTGGGCGAGCGAGTCGCGGCGGGAGATCGAGCCGTAGATCGAGATCAGCCAGGAGATGCTGGCGGTGAGCAGGCCGAGCCCGAACATCGTCTCCACCGGCCCGAGGATCCGCAGCAGCGAGGAGGCCGGCGAGATGTCGCCGTAGCCGAGGCTGGTGAGGTTGACGAGCGAGACGTAGAGGGCGTCGAGGAAGCCGGAGTGCGCGGCGGGGTCGAGGGCGGGGTCGAAGTTGAAGCCGTCGGGCAGCTGCGGCAGGAAGATCAGCGCCCAGCCGAGCGCCAGCAGCGTCGCCCAGGTGGCGACGACGGCGACGTAGCCGATCGGGCCGGCGAGGAGGCCGATCGTGCTCGGCCCCCGCGGCAGGTGCCGCGCCGTCCAGGCGACGCCCCGCACCACCCGCTGCGCGACCATGCCGCGGCCGAGCGGGTGGAAGAGCACGTCGAAGATGTCGCGCAGGGCGAGCAGGACCAAGGCGACGCCGAGGGCGGTCCAGACGATGTCCACCAGGTGAAGCTAACCGACCCTGGCGCCGCTGCGGATCTCCTCCGCCAGCTCGGCTCCGATCCGGCTCCAGGAGTAGCTCGCGAGCGCCTTCGCCCGCGCCCGCCGGCCGCGCTGGCGACGGCCGGTCTCGTCTTCGACCCCGGCGACGATGGTGGCGGCGAGGGAATCGACGTCGGGCTCGACCAGCCAGCCGTCCTCGGGGTCCCCGACGATCGCCGCCGGGCCGCCGCGGTCGACCGCGACCACCGGCACGCCGCAGGCCATCGCCTCGATCAGGACCTGGCCGAACTGCTCCCGGACCGCGGCGTGAACGAGGAGGTCGCCGGCGCGGAGAAACGGCGGCAGCTCCTCGTGTCCGTGCCAGCCGGCGAGGAAGACGTCGCGGGCGCCGGTGCGGGCGATCGTCTCGCAGGGGTGCTCTCCCTCCCACTCGCCGGGGTGGCCGCCGATCAGCACCAGCGCCGCCTGTCGGCGGAGCCGCCCCTTCGCCTGGGCGAAGGCCTCGATCAGCACCGGCAGCCTCTTGACCTCGGTGAAGCGCCCGACCGCCAGCAGCACCACTCCCTCCAGCGCCGCCAGGTCCTCCTCCTCGTAGGCGACGCTGCCGGGACCGTCGCCCGGGGCCCAGCCGCGCGGCTCGGCGACCAGGTGCCGGCGCCAGTGCGCCCGCCGGTCGACCGGAGCTGGCGCGAAGGCGGGGTCGACGCCGTTGGGGATGCAGGTGAAGCGATCCTCCTCCAGCTCCAGCAGCGCCGCGGCGCGCTCGAGGCCGCCGCTGTCGTTGACGACGATCCGCTCGCAGGCCGCGGCCCAGCGCCGCAGCCGCCCGGCCCACTGCTCGGCGTGGGTCCAGCCGGCCGGCGCCCCCGCCTCGATCGCCTCCAGCATCAGCAGCTCGGTGCCGTGGACGTGGCCGATCACCGGCACCCCGGGCAGCGCCCGGGCCGCCGCCTCGTTCAGCGGCGTCAGGTGGTGCAGGTATATGGCATCGACCCCCGGGTCGGCGGCCGCGGCCATCGCCTCCGCCCAGACCGCGACCTGCAGCTCGTAGGCCTCCTCGTCGAAGCTGGCGAGGACCCGGTCCGGCGCCCCGGGCCGGTCCTCATAGGAGCCGTGGATCGGAGCCGTGCCGGCGGGGCCGCGATACCCCAGCGGGTCCTCGGAGCGGACGGCCGGAGTGAAGTCGAGCGCCCGCAGGTCGAGGCCCGCGTAGAAATTCTCCGCCCGCGAGTCCTCCCCCAGGTCCGAGCGCGAGCCGCTCAGCAGCGTCACCTCGAAGCCGTTCGACCCGAGCTCGCGGCAGATCGCCCGGGCCGAGTGCGCGGAGCCGCCGCGGGGATAGAAGTAGATCCCCATCAGCAGTCTTTCGGTCGCAGTGGCCACTGCCACCGAGGCTAGCGGTGCTGTCGAACCGGCCTTCAGCCAGCGCGGCGCGGCGCGAACTGCAGGGCGGTGGCGACCTCGCGGCCGCCGGTCAGCTCGAGGCCGTGCTCCTCGCGCGGGGTGTTGACGAGGGTGCTGCCGACCACCAGCGAGGCGGAGCCGCCGCCGTCGAGGTTGATCGCGGTCTCGGCGCCGAGGTCGGCCATCGCCCAGGCGAGCTCGGCCATCGAGAGGCCGGCCTCCTCGTCGGCGCGGCCGTCGCAGACGACGGCGATCAGGTCGCGGGTGGAGAGGCCGAGCGCGGCGCGGGGGTAGCGGCCGGCGGTGATGTCGGAGTCGAACTGGCGCGAGCCTGCCGAGAATCCCTCGGCGTCGACCCCCTCCTCGATCAGCGGCCGGCTGCCGGCGACCAGCATCGGGCCGGCGTGGAGGAGATCGCCGTGGGGGGCGTCGCCCAGCTCGGCCCGCGGCGCCAGCCGCACCGAGCCGCCGGCGACGTGGACGCAGGCGCGCTGCTCGTGCCAGGGGGCATCGAACGGCTCGGTTGCGAGGGCGCGGCCGTCGATCCAGAGGTCGCCCAGCGCCGGACCGCCGGGGCGCATGTAGAAGCCGCCGACGATCGCGTGCTCGGCGCCGCTGCGCTCGCACCAGCCGAGCACCGTCGCGCAGGGCTGCAGCGCCACCACCCGCAGGCCGAACTCGGCGCGGCGGAAGCGGGCTACGTGGACGGTGGTGACGGCGCCGTCGGCGAGGCGCAGCCGCCGCCGCTCCAGCGTCGGCCGCGCCGTCTCGACTGCCGCAGGTGGGGGTGCCGTGCGCATTCAGGGGTCCCTAAACCGGATCCCCAGGAATGGAACAGCACCCCCAGGACGGAGATGTTGCCTTTCCGTTCCTAGCCGCTGACGATGAACAGCGAGCGCATCAGGGCTCCTATGCCTCCGCCTCGACGATGTGGATGGCGGCGGCGGCCGGATCGGCTCCCGCCTCCGCGGCCGACGGATGCTGGTCGCACCGGTGCAGCCGGACACCCTCGAAGCCGGCCCGCCGCAGAGCGAGCTCGGAGGCGGCCTCGTCGCCGGGGTAGGCGTGGACCCTGCCGCGAACGAAGGCGCCGAGGACGACGCTGAAGGCACGCTCGGGCAACGCCCGGTTGTCGTCCGCCAGCCGCAGGTCGGCCAGGTAGACGCCGCGCTCGAACCCTCCCAGCACCGTCGCCAGGCGACCCCAGAGCGCCTCGACGGTCTCGGAGTCGAGGTAGGTCAGCAGCCCCTCGGTGACGATCGCCAGCCCCTTGGCCGGATCGAGGCTCGCGGTCAGCGCCTCGAGGCTTCCGGGGCCGCCGTCGCGGAGGACGTCGACGTCCTCGACCCGGTGGCGGTCGCTCAGCGAGCCCATCCGCTCCAGCGCCTCCCGCTTGCGCCGCGCCATCGCCGGCAGGTCGGCCTCTACATAGGTGAGCCGGTCCCCGTAGCGCTCGCTGAAGCGCCAGCCGCGGGGCGACATCCCGCAGGCGACCTCGACCACCTGGCCGACGCCGCCCTCGATCAGCTCGTCGAGGATCGAGTCGATGATCCGGTGGCGGGCGAGGAGCAGCCCCTCCAGCGTCGGGCCGCCCAGCGACTTGCTCGTCGCCAGCGGCAAGGCGAGCGCCCCGTGGAACACCCGCCCCTGCCAGGTCCGCAGCCCCGGATGGGAGAGCCCGTTCCGGACCCAGGTCTCCCCCGTGTAGTGGGCGGTCGGCGATATGGCCCCCGAGCCTTCGCTCATCCGACCTCCCGCGCCTTCCAGGCCCGTTCGACCTCTCGCATCAGCGCCGGGTACACCACCAGGTAGCGGAAGGGCTTGATCAGGGCCATGTAGGCCCGGCCGAAGGCGCCGCGCGGCTTCACGTAGACGGCCATCTGGCCTCCCCAACGGCCGCCGCCCCTCTCGACCCAGGCCAGGTGGATGACCCCGTGCACGGTCTTGTTGCCGATCTCGGCCGCCGCCTCGCGGTCGGTGCGGTAGAGGGGGACGAAGGGGAGCGAGTCGAAGTCGAAGCCGGCCGTGGTGCCTCGCAGGTCGGCGGGGAGCCGCCCGCGCAGGGAGGTTTCGTCGGTGCCGGGGATCGGCAGGCCACCGTCCTCCTCCGCGTCGGCGGGGGACGAGATCTCGCCGAGGTCGAGCCAGGCGCCGAGGCGGTCGCGGAGGTCCCAGAGGAAGCGGGCGGGACGGTTCTCGGTCTCGCTCGGATCGAAGGATCCGATGAAGCGCAGAAAGTCCTCGAACTCCTCCGCCTCCCCCTCCACCGGCAGGGCCCAGACGTCTTCCAGGGTGAAGTCCGGGACCAGCTCGTGGATCCGCAGCGGGCGCCGTTCGTGCTCGGCCCGTAGGCACTTCATCTCCTCTCGTTCCATACGCTCCCCATGGAACTTAGAAGGATTCGAACCCATCCGATTTTGACCCCACTCCGCTGTGGCCAAAATCGGATGCGCCGGGTAGTGGCGTCGATGCCGGCACCCGGCTAACTTCCAGCGATGCCGAAGGCCACCGTCCCGCTCTCGATCCTCGACCTCGCCGCGGTGGGCCGCGAGGAGACGGTCGCCGAGAGCTTCGCCGGCAGCCTCGAGCTGGCGCGGGTCGCGGAGCGCAGCGGCTACCGGCGGATCTGGTACGCCGAGCACCACAACATCTCCTCGATCGCCTCCTCGGCGACCGCGGTCCTGATCGCCCACATCGCCGCCCACACCGAGACGATCCGCCTCGGCGCCGGCGGGGTGATGCTGCCCAACCACTCGCCGCTGGTGATCGCCGAGCAGTTCGGGACCCTGGAGACGCTGCACCCGGGCCGGATCGATCTCGGCCTCGGCCGGGCGCCCGGAACCGACCAGCGCACCTGGATGGCGCTGCGCCGCGACCCCCACGCCAGCGACCGCTTCCCCCAGGACGTCATCGAGCTGCAGAAGTTCCTCGGCGACGAGAGCCCGCTGCCAGGGATCAAGGCGATCCCCGGCCAGGGCACCCATGTCCCCCTCTACATCCTCGGCTCCTCCCTCTTCGGCGCCGAACTGGCGGCAGAGCTCGGGCTCCCCTACGCCTTTGCCTCCCACTTCGCGCCCCGCTTCCTGCACGAGGCGATCACCGTCTACCGCGAGCAGTTCAAGCCCTCCCGGCAACAATCCGAGCCCCACGTGATCGCCGGCGTCGGCGTGATCGCCGCCGACACCTCCGAGAGCGCCGCCGCCCAGCTCGAAGCCGCCCGCCGCGTCCGCGCCCGGGCCCTCTTCGGCCGCGGCAAGAAGCTGAGCGAGGACGATGTCACCGCCCTGCTCGCCTCGCCGCAGGCGGCCGCCGTCGACGAGATGCTCGCCTACACCGCCGTCGGCCTCGCCGAGGAGGTCACCGCCTACCTCCAGAGCTTCGCCGCGGACGCCGGCGCCGACGAGCTGATGACGGTCCACTACTCCGACTCGGCGCCGAGCCGCCTGCGCTCGGTCGAACTCCTAAGAGAAAGCGACGGTAGATGAACGACTCCAGTCCCTCCCAGCTGATCGACGAGCGGATCGCGGAGCTCGGCGACTGGCGCGGCGAGACCCTCGCCCGCGTCCGCGCCCTGATCAAGGAGGCCGACCCGGATGTCGTCGAGGAGTGGAAGTGGCGCAACCCGGTCTGGTCACACGACGGGATCGTCTGCACCGGCGAGAGCTACAAGGACAAGGTGAAGCTGACCTTCGCCAAGGGCGCCTCGCTGGAGGACCCGAAAGGCCTCTTCAACTCCAGCCTCGGCGGCAACACCAGGCGCGCGCTCGACATCCACGAGGGCGAGGAGGTCGACGGCGAGGCGTTGAAGGCGCTGATCCGCGAGGCCGTCGAGTTGAACGCCTCCTCAGGTACCTGAACGAAACTCCCGCTCGGAGTGGGGGTTGAGGACGTGATGATCCCGAGAGGAAGACTTGCCGCCCTGGCGGCGGCCGCCCTGGCGCTGATGGCGCTGGTCGCCGGCGCGACGGCAGCCGCAGGCGGCCCCCGGGCGGAGAAGCTCCGCCTCCCAGCCGACCTGGGTCGCCCGAGCGAAGTGATCGCCTACGGAGAATCGAAGCTGCTGCTGGTCGACCCCTACGCGGATGCGGGGCTCATTCGGATCGACAACGACGGGTTCCTCGACCCCTCGTTCGGTGAAGGCGGCCGCCTGGCGACCTCCTACAACGGGATCACGGTCGCCCCCGACGGCAAGCTCCTGGTGCCCTACTTCCACGACGGGGACGCCGCGGTGACGAGGCTGATGCCCGACGGCACCCCCGATCCCTCGTTCGGCGAGGGAGGCCTTGCCACGCTCGACTTCGGCGGCATCTACGACGGAGCGAGCACGGTGGCGGTCGCCCCGGACGGCGACATCATCGTCGGCGGCGCCATGCAGAGGAGCCCGTCGAGCCGCGGGATCAGCGATGCCGTGCCGGCGATCGGCCGCCTGCTGCCTGACGGCACGGTGGACCGCTCCTTCGGCAACGGGGGCAAGCGGATACTCGAGGGCGGCTGGGAAGGCGGCGTCGCGGACGTCAAGCCCCTGCGCGGCGGCGGCATCGTCGCCGCGGGCGAAGGCTTCCTCGGCATCGCCGTCTGGAAGCTGACCGCGAACGGTCGGATGAACCGCAATTTCGGCAAGCACGGCGTGCTGAACCTCGAGGGACGGGGCAGGCGCGAAGAGTACGGCTGGGAGGAAGAACTCGACTGGGTCGAAGAGGTCGCTCCGCTCCCCAGCGGCAAGCTCCTCCTCGCCGCCACCGGTTCCAACTACGACGGGCGCAAGACCCGCTACCGGGCGGTCGCCCTGCGGCTGAAGGCGAACGGCAAAGTCGATCGCTCTTTCGGCCGCCGCGGCTGGGCCACCACCAACTTCGGCGGCACCACCTTCGTTCACGACCTGGCGGTGCTGCCCCGTGGAATCCTCGTCGTCTTCGCCAACGCCCAGTTTCACCACGACAAGGAATCCGACCTCGGTGCGGTCGCCTTCAACCGCCGCGGCGGGATCTACCGCGGCTTCGGGAACGGCGGCAAGGTCCGGGTCAACCTCCACGGCTGGGACCTGATCGACAACGGCACCATCCAGGCCGGCCGCGCCGTCATTCTCGGCCGGGACCGCGGGGGCGAACCCTGGCTGGTCGGAGTGCCTAACCTCTAGCTGGATGGGCAAGCTGATCGCAACCACGCAGGCGACGCTCGACGGCGTCGTCGACCCCGTCGGCGAGTGGGTGCAGCCCGACGGCGACCACGGCCACTACTCCTTCGAACGGCAGGCGCGATCCGGCGGAATGGTCCTGGGCCGCAAGACCTTCGAGGGCCTGGCGGCCTACTGGCCGAGCAAATCCGGCAAATGGGCCGACATGGTCAACTCGATGCCGAAGTTCGTCGGCTCGGGCACCCTCTCCGGAGACTTGCCGTGGAACGCGACCCTGCTCCAGGGAGACCTCGAGGACTCGATCCCGAAGCTAAAGGAGGAGGCAGGCGGCGACCTCTTCATGCACGGCAGCGGCGAGTTCGCCTTTGCCCTCGCCGAGAAGGGCCTGATCGACGAGTACGAGATCTACCTCAACCCGCTCGTCTGGGGCGAGGCCAACCTGCACGTGCTCGGCGACCGCGGCACCGTGCGGATGCAGCTCGAGGACGTGAAGCGCTTCGACTCCGGCGTGGTCCTGCTCACCTACTCCGCGAGAACGGCGGATACCCAAAACTGAAAGTTTCCTAAGCTCTCTGCATAGATCTCGGTATAGCCTCGGCATCTGGTCCTGAAGGCAAGGCTGGGAGGCGAGCCAATCCGATGGAGCGGATGTGACGGCAGCTGTCGAGATCGCGGGGATGTTCGTCGCCCTGGCGCTCTTCGTCTTCCTCTTCGTCGCCATCTTCTTCCGGGATGAGTTCCGGGGGCTGCTCCGCCGCCTCGTCGGGTTCAAGGTCCGGGCCACCGGCATCTCCTTCCAGTTCCTCGCCAAGGCAGTGGAGGAGAAAGAGAAGCGCAAGCTGCCGAGGAAGAGCGGCGAAAAGACGCTGCGGAAGATCGCCGGGGGTACGGTGCTCTGGGTCGACGACGTGCCGTTCAACAACCGGCTCGAGGTCAGGGCGCTGCAGGTGCGCGGGGTCCTCGTCGACGTCGCCACCAGCAACGAGGAAGCAGTCGCCTTCGCGCGCAAGGGCGACTACGACCTCGTGCTCAGCGACATCGGCCGCCCGGCGGGCGAGGAGACGGGGGTGAAGCTGCCGGCCCGCCTTCGCGCCGCCGACCTCCGTTGCCCGATCGCCTTCTACGTCGGCAAGGTCGAAGGTGATCGGGCTCCTTCCGGCGATCCCGTCTTCGACCGCCCCACCCCGCTCTTCGAGTTCATCGCCAAGGCCCTCGCTGGCAAGGGCGCGGGAGCCGACAAATGATCGTCCAGTGGTGCTGCAAGGGCGTCAGGGACATGCCGTCGAAGGAGGTCAAGCGGATCCTCGAGGGAGAGGTCGGGCTGCAGTGCAGGTTCTGGCAGCGTCACCGCATCCTGCCCTACGGGACCGCGGTCGGACGCCTGACCGAGCGCGACCTCGACCTCCACGTCAACCACTACGACGGAACCGACCCGCTGACGGGCAAGAGGGTGCGAGACCAGACCGTCTTCCTCTCGCTCTCGGCCGGCTGCGTCGAACGCGACGCCCTCCGCAGCCGCAACGTTCTCCACCCTGCCCTGCGGACGGCGCTGATCTTCGCCACCGAACGCGCGCAGCAGCCGGGCTGGGTCTTCACCTGTTACGTGATGGTGGCGATGAACCCGGCGTCGCGCGTTCCCGGTGTCGCCGAGGAGGTGCGGGAGCTGAACCACCGACGGCCCTACTCGCGCTTCCGGCCCGAGGGTGAGATCGCCGCCAAGCTCAACGTGCCGTCGCGCCAGATCCTCTGTGCCGAGCACTGGGAACCGGTGGAAGGGACGACGATTCGACGCACCGGCGGCTACCGCAACCTCGGCTTTGTCCACCCAGAGGCGCTGCTGAACATGCGCCAGATGATCTGATGCTCCCGCCGGAGCTCTGGGAGGCGCTGGGACTCGACCCGCGGATCGTCTGCGAGCGCGCCGAATTCTTCGAGGCGTTCGCGGGGCTCGTGGACGAGCCGGCGCAGCCGGAGCCGGCGCACCTGGCGGAGATCAGCCGCGCAGAGGGCGCGCTGCCGGGGCTCGAAGCCTTCGGCGACCCGCCCGGGCTGGGGGACGAGGCCCGCATGGAGGAGGTCGACTACGCACCGGCGCCGAGGCCGCCGTGGCAGCGGGCGGGCATCGCCGCAGACTCGCTGCGGCAGGCGGCGATGGCGCGCCTGCTGCTGGACGCCGAGGAAGGCCTGCGTCTGCTGGAGGCCGCCGGGCGGCGCTACATGGAGGCGAGCCGGCCCTTCGGGCTGCTGCTTCTCTCGGTTGCCGGACCCGAGCCTGCGGCCTCCGAGATGGCCGCGGCCGAACTCACCCGATGGCTCGACGGCGGCGACCGTAAAGTGCCGGCCCCGGAGCCGCTCGACTACCCGCAGCAGATCTACCTGGCGCTCGCCGCCGCCAGCACCCCCAGGCGGATGCAGGTGCGGATAGAGCTTCCCGGGGACTTCGCGCATCAGCCCGGGGCGCGCTCAGCGACCCCGATCGGCACCGGAGGGCAGAGCGCCGCTTCCTGGTGGGACTTCGCGACCCAGCTTCTCGCCGGAGCGAACCCGGCGCTGCCGGGCCCGGACCGCGAGGGGACGGCGAGGCGCCTGGTGGGACTCGCCGATGGCCATGGCGAACAGGTGGAACGCAGCCAGCTCGACTCCTACCACTGGCGCAACTACGGGGAGGGGGTCGATCTGCTCGATCTCGAGGTGGTCGCCGCGGTCACCCTGGCCAATCGCCAGCTGGCGGCAGGCGGGGAGCCCCTGACCCAGGATCTCCTCGCCCCCGCCTCCCCCGCCGCCATGGTCTCTCTCCAGGTCGGCCTCGAAGTCAGCGGCCGAGACGAGGGGGAGCCGCCGACGCGGGAGCGGGGCAGGCCGCAGCGCATGAGTTGACGACGCTCTTCGGGGTCGGTCGCGTGCGAGCCCACCGCTCCGCTACCGTCGAGCCCGTGACGATCGAACGGATGGACCACGTCGGCATCGTGGTCGACGACCTGCCAGCAGCGATCGAGTTCTTCCTCGAGCTCGGGATGGAGCTGCAGGGAGAAGGGTCGGGCGAGGGCGATCTGGTGGACCGCATCGTCGGCATCGAGGGCGTCCGCTCTGACTTCGCCTTCCTCCAGACCCCGGACGGGCACGGGAAAGTCGAGCTGGTGAAGTTCCTCTCGCCGCCGGCTGTGGACGGCAACCCGCCGGCCCCGGTGAACGCGACCGGCCTGCGCCATCTCACCTTCGCCGTCGACGACATCAAGGCGGTCCTTGCCAGGCTCGAAGCCGGCGGCGCCGAGCTGGTCGGCGAGCTGGTCCGCTACGAGGACATGTATTGGCTCTGCTACGTCCGCGGCCCAGAGGGGATCGTCGTCGAGCTGGCCGAGAAGATCGACTGAGCCATGCCGTTCACCCACAAGAACCTGAAGCAGGACCTGGAGGACGTCGGCTCCAACTTCGACGGCTCGCCGGACCTGGAGTTCCGCCTGGCGACGAAGGCCCTGGAGCTCGAGCAATCGGGCCTCGGATACCAACGCATCCCGCCCGACTATCGCTTCCCCTACGGCCACACGCACGAGAAGCAGGAGGAGGTCTACGTGGTCGTGGGCGGGAGCGGGCGGATGAAGCTGGACGACGAGATCGTCGAGCTGTCGAAATGGGACGCGGTGCGCGTCGCGCCCGGCACCTGGCGCGGCTACGAGGCCGGGCCGGAGGGCCTCGAGATCCTCGTCATCGGCGCCCCCAACCTCGGCGATGACCCGCGGGGCGACGTCGAAGGCGAGCGCGACTGGTGGGGCGACTAGCCGGCGCCCGAGCGGCTACGGGCGACGCGTGGCGGCTTTGAGCGTCCGGACCGAGCCGTCGTAGGACCACCACACCGCGGTGACTTCGCCGCTCGGGGCGACGGCGATCTTCGGCTGCGAGTTCCCGGACCGGCGCGCGGGGGGCGACGGGGTGAGGTTCACTGGCGCGCTCCAAGTCCCGCCGGGAGGTTTGCTCGCGGTCTGGATGAACTTCCCCCCGGGGCCCGACGACTCCCACACCGCGACCCATTCGCCGCTCCTGGTGACGACGATCTCCGGGCGGCGGTCTTTCACTTCTTCCCCGAAGAGGCTCGTCGGTTCCGTCCATCCGCCCCCGCGTGGATGGCTCGCCACCCTCACGTCTTCCCGCTCGTCGCTGGTGGAGCGGATCCAGACCACAGCCGCCCCGCCTGGCTTGGTGACGACCTGGGTGAAGCTGAGCCGTTCGAATTCAGCGGCCGGGATTGTCTCGACCCCCCACCGCTGGCCGGGCCTCCTCGTCGCCACCTGCAGACCTCGGCCCGGGTACTCGAGCCCCCAGACAGCGACCGCTTCTCCCTTGGGAGTGATCGCCAGCTTGGGTTCCGGAAAGGCGCCCGGGTTCGACAGCCCCTTGATGCTCCATCTCTCTCCCGCGGGGCGGCTCGCCACGTAAAGCCCGGATTCTTCGTTGTAGAAGGCGTGCCAAACCGCCACCGCTTCCCCCTTCGGGGTCACCCCCACCTGCGGTTCCTGGCCCTCGAGCGAGCCCGGCAGCCCAAGAGGCGCCGACCAGCCTCGGCCGAGCGGTTGGCTCGCCACCCTGATGAAGGGCGTGGTGGAGTGGCCTTCGTCGCCGGCCGTCCACATCGCGATCGCTTCGCCTCGGTTGGTGATCGCGACCTCCGGGTCCCTCCCTTCCGGTTCGGAGAGCCACCTCTTTTCCGCAGAGATGTTCTTCGGCTTGCCCCAGCGCCCTCCCCGCAGTCGGGTGGCGGCGAAGATGACCTGCGATTCCGATTCCTGCGGCCTGATCACGGCATCCCAGACGACCACCGCCTTCTGCCGGCTGACGGCGACCTGCGGGGTGGTTTCGTGGGCGGGCGCGAGCAGCGTCGGGCGCTGCCAGCGGTGCCCCGGTCGCCGGCTGGTCACCTGGATGCCGTTCGGCCGGCCGCCTTCCCAGGTGACGACGGCTTCCCCGTCAGGGCCGACGGCGATCTGCGGCGGCTTCGAATCCCGGCTGATCTGGCCGAGGGTGGCCGGCCTGCTCCACGTCGGGGCAGCGCTCGCCGCCGGGGAGGCGACGGTGGTCGAGACCGCCAGGATCGCCGCCGCCAGTACCGCCGACCGAGTCGAGCTCTTCATCCCCCGTAGAAAACCCAGATCCCCATGGAAAGAGCGGAGACGGCTTCGCGTCCACGCCCTAGCCGACAAGTCGCCGCCCCAGCTCAACGGCTGCGCATCGCGGCCATCGCTCGTTGGAGCCGGCGGACGGTGGTCGCTCCCGGCGGCACCGGGACGGCGCGGAAGGTGGGAGCCGGCAGGTGCAGGCGAAAGGCGATCCTGCCCTGGCGGTCGAAGCCGGTGACGAGCTTGTTGTCGCCCCAGCTGACGAGCCAGCCGCCGTCGGGGAGTTCCCGGGCCGAGCCGCAGCAGTGGCTCCGCTTCACCTCCGGGTCGTTCAGCTGGCCGTCGTAGATCGCCTTGCCGGCGGCGAGGTCGAGCTTGTAGAAGACGACCCGCGGGCGGCGGGGACGGTCCTTGCCGTTGTCGAAGACCGTCAGCCGGCCGTGGCGATCGAGGCGGACGTCGTGCTGGCCCCCGAGCAGCTTCGTCGCCGGGTCGCCGACGACCCGCAGCGACTCGCCGGTGGTGCTGCCGCCGAGCTTCCAGTTGATCTCCCCGCTGGCGCGGTCGATCCCGTAGACCGCGTCGGTGTGGCGGGTGGAGACGATCACTTCGCCGCTGCCCCGCGGCTCGATCGAGTTGATGTGGACGGGATCGAAGGCCTCGCGCTGCAGCCGGCGCCGCGGGTTGCTGAGCACGTTGTGCCACCAGCGCCCGGTCTCCGAGAGGGCGATGTGGCCGCGCGAGTTCCAGCTCCAGACGACCTTTCCGGCGGGGTCGACTTCCTGCGCTTCGGCGGAGACGATCGTCGCCCGCCTCGGCCCGCCGACGCGGCGCAGGTCGGCTGTTTCCGGGACGTAGGTGTCGAGCAGCACGTTCCCATTCGGGAGTTCGCGGTACTCGTGGCCGTCGACTATCGACCCCTCGGTGCTGACCAGGCGCAGCAGCCTGCCCGACTCCGTCCTGACCTCGTGGGCCATCCGCGGGTCGAGGCCGTAGCCGTCGCCGAAGGAGCGCGCCCAGACGACGCTGCCGTCGCGGACGATCTGCCCCCAGAGCGCCCGCGTGTCGGGGTTGAACCACCAGCGCGGCCTGCCGTCGGTGTCGAAGACCATCACCCAGGGCCGGTCGTCCTCCCCCGTGTAGGTGACCACGAAGAGGCCAAAGGGCACCGGGCGGATCGATTCGAATCGCGTCGGCGGGAAGTCGGCCGGCAGGCGCGGGAGATGGGGCGCCGGCCGGGGTCCCCTGGCCTGGGTCTCGCCGCCCGCCTCCCCGCAGCCGCTGAGGACGAGAAGGGAGAGAACAGCCGCCGCGAACAGCGCGCCGGCCGCACGGATGAAGCTCGAAAGATTGCGCGGGCGGTTCTGCACCAACCGAGCTTAGGGAGCGCCGGCCGTCGAGGCGGCTGCTACGGTGGTCAGGTCGGGTTTGGCCGATTCGCCACCCGAGAGGTTCCGTTTCCTCCTCGTGCTTCATTGGCGCCTTGGGGTCGCAGGATCTCCCTAAGACGTTCAACACAGGAGTTCACAACATCACTACCTTTGCCGATCTCGGCACTTCCAAGCCGGTGGTCGACGCCCTCGAGGCGCGCTCGATCACCCAACCGTTCCCCGTTCAAGAGATGGTCGTCCGCGATGCGCTCGCCGGCCGCGACCTCCTCGTCCAGTCCCCCACCGGGTCGGGCAAGACCCTCGCCTTCGGCGTCCCCATGGTCGACCTGATCCAGCCCGCGGGCAAGGGCCCGAGCGCCCTCGTCCTCGCTCCCACCCGGGAGCTCGCCGGCCAGATCGTCCTCGAGCTGGAGGCGCTCGCGAAGGCGCGCCGCCTCAAGATCACCGCCGTCTACGGCGGCGTCGGCTTCGGGCCGCAGATCGCCGCCGCCCGCCGCGCCGACATCCTCGTCGCCACCCCGGGCCGCCTCGAGGACCTGATCGGGCGCGGCGCCGTCTCGCTCGGGCAGGTCCGCGTGCTCGTCCTCGACGAGGCCGACCGGATGCTCGACATGGGCTTCCGCCCCGCCGTCGACCGCATCGTCTCCCTGACCCCGGCCGACCGCCAGACGCTGTTCTTCTCGGCGACCCTGGAGGGCGCCACCGGCAAGGTCGCGGCCGCCTACACCCGCGACGCCCGCTCCCACACCCACGCCGAGCCCGAGCGCAAGGACGCCAACATCGAGCACCGGTTCCTGCCGGTCGACTCGCAGGGCGCCAAGCTCGAGCACCTCGTCACCCACCTCTCGGGCGCCGACGCCGGCCGCTCGCTGGTCTTCGTCCGCACCAAGCGCGGCGCCGACCGGCTGGTCAAGCGACTGCGCAGCCGCCAGGTCAACGCCGTCGCCATGCACGGCGACAAGAGCCAAAGCCAGCGCGAGCGGGCCCTGGCGCGCTTCGAGCGCGGCGAGGTGATGACCCTGGTCGCGACCGACGTCGCCGCCCGCGGCATCGACATCCCCGACGTCGCCCACGTGATCAACTACGACGCTCCCGAGGACCGCGAGTCCTACGTCCACCGGGTCGGCCGCACCGGCCGCGCCGGGGCGACCGGGACCGGCATCAGCTTCGTCCTAGCCGAGCAGACCGAGGAAATGCGCAAGATCAGCGCCAGCCTCGGGCTCGACGCCGGTCTCGGCAGGCCGGCCCGACCGGCTGCCGCGAGCGGCCCGCCGCGCCGGCGCCGCAACCGGCGCCGCCGCAGCAAGGCCGCGGCCTAGGCGATGGCCGCCGAGGCCGTCAGGTGGAGCTGCTCCCGCTGCAAGGTCTCGGTGGGCCAAATCGACGGCGGGGCGTCCTCGCTGCCGACGACCTGGTCGCACGTCGACGGCGAGGCTCTCTGCCTGACCTGCAGCCGTGCGCAGGCCGGTGAGGTGGCGATGGACTCGGCGCCCGCCGAGACCTCGCGCGAGGACCGGGTCAAACTTCGGCGCACCGCCCTGATCGAGTTCGAGATCGAGCGCGCGCCGGAGGCCCCCAACCGCACGATCGCGCTCGCCTGCCGCACCTCGAGCGCCGCGGTCGCGGCGGTGCGCACCGAGCAGGACTAGCCGGCGCGCGATGGAGATCGGGATCGGCCTCGCCGCCGCCGTCGCGCTGATGACCAACCTCGCCTCGCTGCTCAAGCACCGGGGCTGCCAGCACACCCAGCCGGTCTCCCTCGGCCGCCCGCTCGCCAGCCTTCGCGGCCTTGCCGCCTCGCCCTGGTTCGCCGCCGGCTGGGGCCTAGCCGCCGTGGCCTGGGTGGCCCACGTCGCCGCCCTCTCGCTGGCTCCGATCTCACTCGTGCAGGCGGTCCTCGCCGGCGGCGCGGTCACCCTCGCGGTGCTCTCCCAGCGCCTCTTCGGCGAGCGGATCGAGCGCCGGCAGTGGCTGGCGCTGGCGCTCGGCGGCGGCGGGCTCGCCCTCCTCGCGGCGACGCTCCCCCATTTCCACGGCGCCCACTCCGGCTTCTCGATCGCGGCGATCGTCAGCTTCGAGGGCGGCCTCGTCCTGCTGGCGGCCGGAATCGCCCTGGCCCACCGGGCGCCGCGCCTGGCCGAGCGCCGCGGGGTCCTGCTCGCGGTCCTCGCCGGCCTCCTCTTCGCTCTCGCCGGGATCGCGATCAAGGCCCTGACCGGCGGCGCCGGCGGCTGGCCGCTGGTTGCGGCCCTGCTGGCGCTGACCCTCGCCTGCGGCGCCCTCGCCCAGTACGCGGCGGTAGCCGCCCTGCAGAGCGGCGGGCCGATCGAGACCATCGGCCTGATGGGGATCGTCGCCAACGCGACGCAGATCCTCGGCGGCATCCTCGTCTTCGGCGACCCCCTCTCCCCCAGCCCGCTCGGGATCACCCTCCAGATCACCGCCTTGGCGATGGTCTGCCTCTCGGCGCTGCTGCTCCCGTCCTCGCTCGGCGCTCGCCGCCTGCAGCCGGCATAAAGCACCGCTAGATCACCAAAGAGTCCACCCGATCACGGCTCGCCGTTTGGTCCCTGCGCGCAGGCTACCGCGAAAACTCGGCGGCATCGTGCAATTGCTCAGCGCTGAGGCTCGTCGGGCAGCAGGTGGAAGACCTCCACCGAGACGTCGTTGTGGGTGTAGAGGCGGACCGTTTCCCGGGCGATCTCCGCGCGAACGGAGGACTCATAATCCGTGGCCTCGGCCGATTCGGGGATGCCGGCGAGGAGCTGCCCCGCGCGGTCGAGCCGCAGCGCCACCCGGGCCGGATTCCCGGTGCGGAAGAAGTCGAGGTCCTTGCGGCTCCAAGGAGTACCAGCGCCACTCGCATCCCCTCGACGTATCCTCGTCGGTGGCTACGGCGGCAGTCGCATCCCGAAACCCCGGCAGCCAGCGCACCTGGACCGGGGGCGCACCCGCTGGAAGCGGCTTCCCCGCCGCCGGAGCGATCTCGGCGACGGCTCGCCAGGGATCGAAGGGAACCACGTCGATGCGGTTCGGCGCCAAGGCCAGGCCGAAGCCGAAGGCCTTCGCTACCGCCTCCTTGGCGGTCCAGCACCGCAAGAACCACCGGGCGGCGGCGCCCTCGGCGCGGGCCTGCTCCAGCAGCTCTCGCTCGCCGACGGTGAGCACCCTTCGGGCGAGCAGGTCGAGGCGGGGTCTTGGCCGCAGCCGCTCGAGGTCGACCCCGACCGGTCCACCTCCCGACATCGCGATCAACGCGAGGTCGCCGGAGTGCGACAGATTGAAGTTGACATCACTGCTTTTGAGATCCGGCTTCCCCCGCTCGTTGTAGTCGAAGCGCAGCTCTGCCGGAGGGGTCTCCAAGCGCTCGCCGAGGAGGCGCCGCAGCGCGGCCCTGCCGACGACGAAGCGCCGCCGAATGCGCTCCTCCGGGATGCGGGTGGCGCGAGCGCGCTCGTCGTCCGACAACAAGGGCAACAGGCGCTCGAACTCCTCGACCGAATCGAGCGCCACGAACCGCAACTGGACGGCGCCCGGGGAGGGAGAGCAACTCATGGGTTCTACTTAGATACTCAAGAAGTTCTTTTTTGTCAAAATGTCTTGCTATGACGCTGCTAGGAGATCGAGAAGAGCTCGAGACCTTGCCGCGCCGGGCCGGGTACCCGATCGAGCCTCCCCAGCTCCAGCACGCCCTGACGAGGAGGCGACATTTCATCGGCGGGAAGTGGGTCGACCCGGCTTGCGACCACTCGCTTGCGGTAGTCGACCCGACCACCGAGGAAGAGCTCGGTCGAGCGCCGGCGGGAACGCGCGAGGACGTGAACCAGGCGGTCGCCGCCGCCGCGGCGGCGGCCTGCGGGTGGGCCTCGACCCCGCCCACTGAGCGAGCGGGAGCGCTGAGGCGGTTCGCGGAGGCCCTGGCACGACGAGAAGACCTCCTCGTCCATCTTCTGGTCAGGGAGGTCGGAACCCCCATCTCGCTCGCCCGCGGTCACCAGGTTTCCTTTCCGCTTTGGACTCTGCGGCGGTATGCGGACCTGATCGAAGAGATCCCGTTCGAGGAGCGGATCGGCAACTCGCTGGTGCTGCGCGAAGCGGTTGGCGTCGTCGCCGCGATCTCTCCCTGGAACTTCCCGCTTCTCCTGGCGGTGAACAAGGTGGCTCCCGCGCTTGCCGCCGGCTCGCCGGTGGTGCTGAAGCCGAGCGAGCTGGCCCCCCTCACCAGCTTCGTGCTGGCGGAGGCGGCGGCTGATGCCGGCATCCCTCCCGGTGTCTTCAACCTGGTCTCCGGCAGCGGCCCCACCGCCGGGGCGGCGCTGGCAGAACATCCCGACGTCGCGCTGGTCTCGCTGACCGGCTCGACCGCTGCGGGCCGGCGCGTGGCCGAGCTGGCCTCGGCGACGGTCAAGCGGGTGCAACTCGAGCTGGGAGGCAAGAGCGCAAACGTCGTGCTCGACGATGCCGACCTGCCCCGGGCGGTTCGACGAGGGCTGGAGCAGTGCTTCTGGAACAACGGCCAGAACTGCATGGCCTGGTCGCGGATGCTCGTTCCCCGCGAACAGCGGGAGGAGGTGATGCGGCTCGCAGCAGCCGCGGTCGGCTCCCTTCGAGTCGGCAACCCCCTCGACGTAGAGACCGACGTCGGCCCACTCATTTCGGGCCACCAGCGTGATCGTGTCCGCGGCTACGTAGAAAGCGGACTGGCGGAAGGGGCGAAGCTCGTCGCCGGCGGAACCGAGCCTCCCCGCTCGCGTGGCTATTACGTCGCGCCAACGGTGCTGGGAGACGTGACGAACGGGATGAAGGTGGCCCAGGAGGAGATCTTCGGACCGGTGCTGTGCATTCTGCCCTACTCGTCCGAGGAGGAGGCGATCGCGATCGCCAACGAGACGCCGTACGGCCTGCATGGCGCTGTCTTCTCCGCCGATCCCGAGCGCGCCGGCGCGGTGGCGCGGCGTCTGCGAACTGGAATGGTCGACGTCAACGGAGCCCCGCTCAATCCCGACGCCCCGTTCGGAGGCTGCAAGCAGTCGGGCCTCGGACGCGAGCTCGGACGCTGGGGGCTGGAGCAATACCTCGAGCTGAAGTCGGTCCAATGCTGAGAGGAACGAGGATGGCCGGCAGGGCACAGGTGACCGTCGGCGACGCGATCGCGGCGATCGACGAGCACCTCGCGAGGACGCGCGTCGAGTGGGCGCCGGTCACCCCCAGCACCCGGCTCGACGACCTCGACCTCGACAGCCTCGAGATCGCGAACGTACTGCTCGGCCTCGAAGAAGCAAAGGGTTGCCGCCTGAGCCTCGATTCAGTTGCCGACGCGGTCTTCGTGAGGGACCTCGCGATCCTCGAAGGCCAGCAGCAAGGGGCAGGGATACCACAAGGAGAAGGCCCACGAGAGGAATGAAGAGATGACGGACGACAAGGCGGACAAGCGGGGGCAGCTGGAAGAAGAAGCGCGTCGACAGATCGCCGCGAAGTCGAAGACGGATCCCAGCCGCGTGAAGCTGACGAGCCGCCTGACCGACGATCTGGGCCTGGATTCGATCGACATCGCCGAGCTCGGAGAGGAATGGGGCGATCGCTACGACATCGACTTCGACGTCGACGACGTCCTGAACGTGATGACGGTTTGGGACGTGGTGGAGACGGTCACCGCAAAAATGGACTCCTCGGACGAGCCGGTCCGCGAGCCATGAGTCGTCCTCGGTTACGCCGATGACCGCGTACATCAAGGGCATCGGGAAATTTCTCCCGGGCGAGCCGATCCCAAACGAGGAGATCCACGACTATCTCGGCGAGATCGGCTCCGCTTCGGCGAAGTTGCGGGAGCGGGTGATCGAGAACAGCGGCATCCAAAGCCGCCACTACGCCATCGACAAGGAGCAGAAGAGCCGCTATTCCGCGGCGGGGATGGCGGCGGTCGCCACCCGCGACGCGCTCGAGCAGGCCGAAGTCGACATCGAGGAGATCGATCTGATCTCCGCCGCCTCCAGCTGCCCCGACCTGCTGGCACCCGGCCTCGCGAGCATGGTCCACGGCGAGCTCGAAAGCGGTCCTTGCGAGATCGTCTCCAGCCAGGGGATCTGCTGCTCGGGGGCGGTGGCCCTGAAGAACGCCTACCTCCAGGTGCTGGCTGGTGAAAAGCGAAACGCGGTGGCTTGCGCCGTGGAGTTCACGTCGCGGTTCCTCAAGTCCAGCTGGCTCACCCACTCCGGCAACGACCGCGGCAAGCGACTCTCGCTCGACGGCACCTTTCTCCGCTACATCCTCTCCGACGGGGCCGGAGCCGCCCTCGTCGGCGACGATCCCGGCCCCTGCCCCGGCTTCCGGATCGAGTGGATCACCCAGCGCTCCTTCGCCGACACCGGACCGCCCGTCATGTACTGCGGGGTCGAGAACCCCACCAGCGACATGTCCTGGGCGGACTACCCGAGCGCCCATGAGGCGGCCCTCCAGGGAGCCTTCATGTTCCGACAGGATCTGCGCCGCCTGCCCGACGTCGTCCGAGTCTGCGCCGACGAGTTCGAGCGGCTGGTGGACGCGGGCACATTCGAGCCGGAGGAAATCAGGTTCGTCGCGGCTCACTATTCCTCGGAGGTGCTCAAGGACGCGGCGCTGCGCGAGCTGAAGACTCGCAGGTGCCGACAGGTCCCCGAGGAGAGATGGAGATCCAACCTCTCTCGGGTGGGCAACGTCGGCAGCGCGGCGATCTACCTGATCCTCGAGGAGCTGATCGGCTCCGGCGAGCTGCGGGACGGGGAGCAGGTCCTCTGCTTCGTTCCCGAGTCAGGCAGATACTCGATCTCCTACATGCTGCTCTCAGCCGTCGTGCCGAGCCAGCCTCCGGAGGGGAGGGCCGGGCGGTGACCCCGCGGGCGCTCGTCCTCTCCTACAGCCAGACCGGCCAGACCCGGGCTGCCGCCAAAGCCCTGGTCGAGCCGTTGAGCTCAAAGGGCTGGACAGTCGATTGGCGTACCCTCGAGACGGAGGACCCCTACCCGTTCCCATGGGACATGCGCACCTTCCTCGACGCTTTCCCGGAGACCGTGGTTGGGCGACCCCCCCGTCTGCGGCCGCTGCGGCTCGAGCACGACCAGCCCCCGGACCTGGTCGTTCTCGCCTCCCAGGTGTGGTACCTGGCCCCATCGTTGCCGGTGCAGGCTTTCCTGGAGTCGGCCGACCGCTCGATCTTGCAGGGCAGGCCGGTGATCGCCGTCGTCACCTGTCGGAACATGTGGTACGCCGCGGTCCTCCGGCTGGAAGAGAAGCTGAAAGCCGCCGGCGCCGAGGCTTTCGGGACCATCGTCCTCACCGACAAGAGCCCGCGCTGGACGACCTTCGTGATGACGCCGCGCCTCTTTCTCACCGGGAGACGGAACGGGCTCCTGGGCATCGTGCCGGCACCGGGGATCGCAGCGGGCGAGTTGACCCGCACGGCGCGGATCGGCGAGATGCTGGCCGCCCGGCTGACACCCGTCAACAGCGGCGCCAGCCCTGTTCCGGCAACCGAGGTGGTGGCGGAGAACCTCGTTCTGGACAGCTTCGCCAGCCGGGCCTTCCCGCTGTTTGCCCGATCGATCCTCGCTCTCCAGCGATTGGGCGGCCCTCGGGCGCGGATGGGAGCCCTCTGGATGTTCGCGGCTTGCCTCGTCCTCGGCGTGATCGCATCATTGCCGCTGCTGGGCCTGGGGCGGGTGCTGCTCGGGGGACGCATGCGAGCGGCCGCGGAACGCTACGAACGCGTCCTCGAAACCGGACGCCCTGCGGCGGCAGCCACCCGGCGCAGCTGAAGGGAGGGCACGATGACCGTGGCAACGAACCTGCGACTGGCCCCATTGCCGGACAGCCCCGACCCCCTGGTGGTCGACAGCACCTGGCCCGCATTGCTCCCGGCCGGGGTGGCCGTGGTCGATGCCGCCAGCGGCGAAGACCACTCGGTAGCTCCGCTGGTGCTCCTCGGGGGGAGCAGAGATCTTTCGCTGGCGGCCGAGCTCACGCGCGAGCTGGCACGGACGGGCCGGCCGGCACCGCTGGCGCTGCTCGCCTGCAGCCCCGGAGCGGCAGGAGATGCGGCCGAGCTCGACCTCCCGGTCATCGATCTCGGGGTGAAGGGGGATGCCACAGAGCTGGCGGAGCCACTTTGGCGCGAGCTCTCCCGTTTGGCCGAGCTCGGCGCGGAGGTGCGGTCGTTCGTCGAATCGGAGCTTCTCGACGGCCAGGCCAACGAGATAACCGATATGACGCCGCTGCTGGAGCTGGGCATCGTCGACTCGATCTCGATCGTCTCGGTCATCGCCTTCATCGAGGGCGACCTCGGCATCCCGGCGCCGGAGCAGATCCACCCCCGGTACCTCGCCGACGTCCTCTCGATTCGCCGCCTGATCGCCCATCTCGACGCGGATGATCGCGATGGCCACCACGGCTGACCGTCCGGCGAAGGGGAGCCGGGGGCGGCAAGCCCGCAGCGGAGCGATGCTGGTCGCGACCGCTCTTGCCCGCGCCCTGCTGCGCAGGCGGATCCGGGCGCTCTCGACGCTCATCGCCGGGATCGCCGCTGTCGCCCTCACCACGGCGGTGTTGGTGGTCAGCTTCTCGGTCCTGGACGCGATCGAGGGATCCCGGCTGACCACGCTCGACCGGGCCGACTGGGCCGTCGTCGCGCGTTCCTCGTCGGGCATCGACCTCGGCGTGCTCGATCGCATCGAACGCGCCGCGCCGGATGCCACCGCGATACCCAGCCTCATCGTCAACACCCGGCTGGGCGACGACTCCGAAGACCCGATCCTCGTGGTCGGCGCCCCCCGGAGCCTTGCGAGGCTCGCCTCGCCCGAGACCTTGCGGGGGATGGCAAGCCTGCCGCCGCCCGCCGGCCGCGAGGTCTTCCTGAACCGATCTTGGGCCTCGGACCACGGCTTCGACGTCGGCGACTCGCTTCCCCTCCAGGCACCCGGCGGCGAGACCGAGTGGCGGGTCGGGGCCCTGGTCGACGCGAGCTTCGGCAACGCGGGCGCGATCGCGCTTGCCTCCTTCCCTGCGGTTGCGACCGCGTTCGACCGGCGCGAAGCGGCCGACATCGTCTTCGTCGGGGGGCCGGAGAATCGCTCGGAGGGGTACCGAAGCCGCCTGCTGGCCGCCGCCGGCGGCGCCGCCGCGGTGGTCCCCCCCGACGAGATAACCAACTCGTACGCGACGTCGTTCGAATCCGTCCGCAACCTGCTCAACCTGTTGACGCTGATCGTCGTCCTGGTCGCGGGCTCGATCGTCTTCTTCAGCTGGCGGCTGACGATCGAGGAGGAGCGCTCTAGCCTGGCGAGATTGAGGCTGATCGGGGTCACGCGGGGCAACCTGCTCGCCGCAGCGTTGATGCTGGTCGCCCCGTTGCTGATCGTCAGCATGCTCGTCGGCGTTCCCCTCGGCTTGCTGCTGGGCTCCGAGCTCTCCAGCTTCTCGGTCCGCCTGGTGGAGCTGACCCAGCTTGCGACCGAGCCCGGGTTGCCGGTCTGGCGACCCGTGCTCGGCGCCTTCCTGAACGCCCAGTTGATGTTCGGCGCGGCGACGATCGGCGCGGTCATCTCGATCGTCCGGACCCCGGTCGTCGAGGGGATCACCGGCCGCGCCCGAGCACAGTCGCAACGGCCGCTGACCATCAGCGTCGCGACGATCGCCGCCCTCCTAGCAGCCGCGGCGATCTCGCTCTGGATGCTGCCCGTCCGGGCGCATGGCCTCGCGCTCATCCCCCTGCTGCTCCTGATCCCCGCAACCAGCGGGGTCGTGCCAAGGCTGCTCGGCAGCGTCGTGTCCCGCGGCGGCGGCTGGACGCGGCTGATCGCCGGCCGTGCCCTCGCGCACGGGGCGCGGCGCGGCATCGCCTTCGTCGCGGTGTTCGCCTTCGCCATCTCGATGTCGCTCGCGATCGAAGCGATCGCTCACAGCATCCAGGAGGACGTCGGCAGCAGCGTCGATGCCTGGACCCGCAGCGACGTCTTCGTCCAGACGGCGGAATCGGGAGCGAACCTCGCAGACGACAAGTTCGCACCGGAGGCCGCCCAGGCGTTCGCGAGCACGCCCGGGGTCGGAGCGACCGCCTACTTCACCTACAGCACCGTCGAACTGGATGGACGCCGCATACCTCTCTGGACGTGGGGATCCCCGGCGGGCCTGAGGGGCCTCGAGCCATTCGTCGACCTCGACGTGGTCGAGGGCCCGCGCGGGCTGGCCTTCTGGCGCGATCTCGACCGCGGCGGTGTCGCCGTCTCGAGCAACTACGCCTACCTCCATCGGGTCGAGGTAGGAGACGTGCTGACGCTTCCCACCCGGGACGGCAGCCGCCGGCTACGCGTCGACGCGATCTTCAAGGACCTCGCCTCCGACAGCGGCGTCCTCGTCCTCGCCCCCCGAATCCAGCGGGCGATCACCGGCGATCCGCGGCGCTACCAACTGATGGCCAACCTCCAACCGGGAGCCGAGTTCGACGCGGTATCCGCCCGCCTGCGAGCGAAGCTCGGGGGGAGCTACCCCAATCTCGTCATCTGGAACAGAGACGAAAGCCGGCACCGCTTCGACGAACTCAACTCACAGCTGCTCCAGTCCTTCCGCCTCCTCGCCCGCATCCTCTTCCTGATGGCACTGCTGGTTGGCGCCACCGCGATCGCCGCCGGGCTCGCGGCCAGACACCGCTCCCTGGCGCTCGAGCGGTTGCTCGGCACCTCGTCCCATCTCCTGCGGCGGCAGATCGTCAGTGAGCACGTGACCCTGGGCGCGTGTGCGTGGCTGATCGCCCTCCCCATCGCCCTCGCCGCCAGCCCTGCGTTGATCCGGGCGCTGGCGATCGGCACCGGGCTGGTGCCCGACCTCGACTTTCCATGGACGCTGGCGCTGGTCGCGCTCCCGCTCACGGCCCTGGTCAGCGGCCTGGCGCTGCTCCTCGCGGGTGGTCTCCGCCAGGACAGGACCTCGATCGGCCGCGCCATCGCCGAGGAGTAGATCGCCTCAGCGACCAAACCGGGCCAGCGGCTCCAGCGTCTCTGCTTCGAGCATCTGGCGGCAGCGGAAGCGCTGGATCTTGCCGCTGGGCGTCTTCGGCAGCGTCCCCGGAGGGACGATCAGGCACTGGTCGAGCCTGAATCCGGTCACTTCCCTGACGGCGGCCGTCAGGGTGCGGGCGACGTCGGCGAAGTCCTCCGCCTCCTTGGCCGGTTCAGCCATCGCCAGTAGCTGTTCGGACCCGCCGCTCTCCATCAGGTTGACGAGGACGCAGCTGCCGGGCCGGATGGCGACGCTGCCCGCCATCGCCACCTCCACATCCCTGGCGAAATGGTTGCGGCCGCCGACGGTCACCATGTCGTCGGTCCTGCCGAGGACATAGAGCTGGCCTTCCCATGTGAAACCGAGATCGCCCGTCCGGACCTCTCCATTTTCGAATCGCTCTCTGGTCGCGTCCTCGTCGGCCAGGTACCCGGAAGCCAAACTGGGCGAAGAGACGAGCAGCTCCCCTACCGCCTTCTCCCCGTCGACCCGGACCCCCACCCCCTCGAGGGGCCGACCGACTGACACCAGCCGGGTTTGGCCCGGCCCGAGATCGTCGTCCCAGCTCTCTACCGGGACCGGATCCGACAGTTCCCCCTCTAGCAACGGAGCGCTGTCGAGATCGAGGACCGTGGGCGCTTCTCCCACGTCCGTCATCGTCACCGCCAGCACCGCCTCCGCCATCCCGTAGGCGGGCGCGAGCGACTCGGGCCGTAGTCCACGCTCGGCGAGCGCCCTCACCGCTGTCGCGATCGATCGCGCCTCGACCCGCTCGCCACCGAGGACGCAGCGCTTCATCGCGAACGGCTCGGGAAGCTCGACCCCGGCTGCCCGAGACGCCAGCTCCAGCGCGAAGTTCGGCGCGGCGGTGATGGTCGCTCCAGACCAGGCGCAATCGTCGAACCAGGTGCGCGGCGAGCGAAGAAAGCGCTGGGGCGAGCTGAGACACATCGACATGCCCTCCAGGAACCCCAGCATCACCCCGCCGAAGAGGCCCATGTCGTGTGACAGCGGCAGCCAGCAGACCGAGGCGTCGCGAGCGGTATCGACCTCCAGCCGCTGGGCGAGCATTCGCAGGTGCCGGGCGACGGCGCCGGCGCTGAGCGCACATCCATGCGGTTCGCTCGTGCTCCCCGACGAATACTGCACGAAGACGATGTCCTCGCTCTCCGGGGGCGTCGGTTCGAATCGGCGCGATCCGGCGAGGGATTCGTAGGAGACGACCCTCACATCGGGCATCCAGCTCTCGGGGAGGACGGAAGAGAACTGCTCCTCCATGAGCAGAACCACGGGGCCGGAGGCGACGCAAATCCGCCGCAGCTGAGACAGGTACGCCTCGACGGACATCCCGCGCGCGATCGTCGGCAGCGAGAGGACGGTGCCACCGGCGAGCCATATGGCGGGCACGGCGGCGCATGCGGCAGGGCAGTTGGTCAGCACGCAGGCGACCCGGCTACCCGGCTGGACCCCTCTGTCGCGAAGCCCTGCCGCCATAGCGCTCGCCGCTGCGCGCCAGCTGTCCCAGTCCCAGTGCTCGAAGGAGCTTCCCGCCCAGATCGAGGCGCGAAACCCAGGGCGAGGCTGCTCGAAGGCACCGAGCAGAGAGGGCGACGGGGGAGGCTCTTCGCCCCGGCCCGCCAGCGGTGATCGGAGATCGGTTGACCCGTTCGCCGGTTCCATGATCAAGAAAATCTTAATATAATGATGTTTACGAGACCATTAACGAGAGGCAGCAATGAACTTGAGTCGCATAGCCAGGCGGGGCTACATGCTCGGCCTCGCCCTGGAGCACGGCGCCCGTAGGACGCCCGAAGCCCGGGTTCGGCTCGATCGTCCCCTGGATGCCTTCCCCGGCGCGGGCGTCGACCTCAGCTACGCGACGGTCCACCGCCTGGCCCGCGAGGCAGAGGCCGCGCTCGACGCAGCGGGCGTCGACCGAGGCCAGCGGGTGGCGATCGTCAAGGCCAACCACATCGACGTCTTCCTGCTGGCGACCGCGGTCTCGAGGCTGGGCGCCGTCCCAGCGCTGCTGTCGGCTCAACTCGACCCCCTGAGCCTTGCCGACCTGCTCGAACGACTGCAACCCGACGTGCTGCTGACCGACCAGGCGACCTGGACCTCGAGCCCGCTGGCGGACGTCGAGTCGCGGTTGCTCCCGAAGACGATCCTGAGTGTCGACGGCAGCCCCCCCGGTGCGCAGCCGCTGCCGGCGGCAACGGAGCTGGACAGGCCTCCGGTGCTGCCGAGCTCGCTCGAGGATCCATCGGTGATAACCCATACCTCCGGCACCACTGGCACGCCGAAGCTGGTGGTGCAGACCGTGAGAAGCTTCGCCGAGATCGTGGCCCTATCGGTCCGAGGGCCCAAGCTGATGGGCATGAAGGAGACGGTGGGCATACATCTCGCGTTCACCCATTGGCGCTCGACCACGGGGGCCGCGGGGCTGCTCCTGGCGGGGTGGCCGGCCGTCGTCCTCAGCGATCCAGATCCCGAAGCCGCCGGTGTCCTCTTCGAACGGCATCGTCCCGGAGTGGTCGAGAGTCATCCGAACACCTTGATCGAGTGGCAGGGCCTGGCCGACCGCGGAGGTGCCTTCGACAACGTGCGGGTGTTCACGAGCACCTTCGACGCCGCGCACCCCAGTGTGATCGACCGGCTGCTTGCATCTTCGCGTCGGGGCGGTGCGATGTACCTGCAGGTATACGGACAGTCTGAGGTAGGGCCGATCACGATCCGTCCATACTCGCGACGGTCGCTGCAACAGGCCGACGGCCGCTGCGTCGGATACCCGGTCCCGCTCTACTCGCGCTTCCGGATAGCGACCGACGGGAAGTCGTCGACCGGAAGCGCCCAAGGCCGCATCGAGGTGCGGACCAGGGGCAGGAGCGCGACCTACATGGGGGAAGAGGGCAGGTACGGGGCAAAGCTCGCCGACGGTTGGTGGGACATGACCGACATCGGTTTCAAGAGTCGGTGGGGCTGCCTGCACCTCCTCGATCGCAAGGTCGACCAGGACCCTGCCCTGTACAGCCTTCTCGAGATCGAGGACAAGCTCCTCGAGGAGATGCCGGCCCTGCTCGAGGTCGTGCTGATCCCGATGAGCGCAGGGCCTCCCGTCCCGGTCGTCTGCACCGACGAGGACGGGCCTTTCGATCACGAGCGCTGGCGGCTGGCCACCGCGGGGCTTCATCCGCTGCCTCCCCCGGTCCACGTCAGCTGGGATCGGCTGCCACGAACCGCGACCGCGAAGGTGCGCCGATTCGAAGTCAGGGAGCTGCTTCTGGCGGGGCGTCTCTGATGGCTGCCTCCGAAGGCGCGATCTTGTTGACCGGAGGCTCCGGGGTCGCCGGTCAGGCCCTGCTCGAGCAGTTGCCCGCCGAGCGGGTCATCTGCCTCGTCCACCGGCATCCCGTGCGATCCGCCCAGGTCGAGTGCGTCACCGGGGATGTGACGGCCGCGCGGTTCGGCCTCGGCGAGAACCAGTTCGCCGATCTGGCGGCCCGGGTCGAGTGCATCATCCACTCTGCCGCGGTGACCAACTTCTTCACCGTCGACCGCGAGGTGGTCGAACGAGCCAACCTCCAGGGCACGGAGCGGGCTCTGGAATTCGCGAGCCTTGCCGGTGCTCCCCTGCACTTCGTCAGCACCGCTTTCGTCGGCGGTTCTGCGGATTCCCGTCCCGGGGACGGCGATCCCCGTCGCGAACTGCCGGGGATCGCAGCGACGGCCGAGGGTTATCGCTTCTCCAAGCTCGAGTCGGAGCGCCTGGTGCGAGACAGCGGCCTGCGCTGCGCAGTTCATAGGCCTTCGATCATGTTCGGCGACTCGCGAACTGGGGCGATGTCACGTTTCCAGGGGATCCACGCCACCTTCCACACGATGGCGCGCGGCGAAGTCCCGGCGCTGCCGGTATCGCCGAACGGCCGGATGGACTTGATTCCCCAGGACATCGTCGCCGGCGCGATCGCGGGGCTGGTCGAGAGGGAACGGCATGAGGGCCTCTACTGGCTCACGCTCGGCGAGCGGGCGCTCTCGGTGGAACGGGTGATCGCGCTCAGCGTCAAGGCGATGGCCGAGCATGGGTTCGACTTCCAGGCGCCGACGATCGTCGACCCGAGCATGATCGAGCAACTGATGGAGCCGGCTGTCATGGCTCAACTCTCGCCGCAGGCCCGGGAGGGTTTCGAGCGGCACCTAGGGGGGCTGATCGTGGGCGGGCCCCGAGACCCGATGCCGTCCTCGTTACCTGAACTGGAAGACGAGGGCATCGTCTCCCTCCCCGACCCGGCGGCGGCGTTCCTGAACGGAATCCTCTACTGGGCGCGAGCCGTCGGACTAATCGAAGGGCCGTCCGCTGTCCACCCGGGGGGCGGCAAGTAAGCCGATCAGCCCGCCGCCGCCTCCACGGCGGCGGCGGCCAGGGTTTCGGAGAAGATCTCGAAGGCACGATCGAGCTGGTCGTCCGTCGTCACCATCGGAACCATCAGCCGGATCGTCTCGGGAGAGGAGAGACAGGGGGAAACGATCAGCCCCCGCTGGGCGAGACCGAGCATGGTCCCGCCGCCGAGCTCGGTGGAGGCGAACTCGATCCCCCGCAGGAGCCCAGCACCCCGGACAGCGACGACGAGGCCTTCGTGTTCCCGCGCCAACGCGTCCAGGGCGTGGTCGAGCCGGCCTCCGAGCTGCTCGCCGCGAGGAGCCAGCTCGCCGATCTCGCGCAACGCCGCGCGGCCGGCCGCGCAGCTGAGCGGCTGCAGCTGGAAGGTCGAGCTGTGCCAGGTCGGCGATTCCGCCAGCGGAGCGTGGAGCTCCGGAGTCGCCAGCAGAGCCGAGAGGGGCATCACCCCACCTCCCAGCGCCTTCCCGAACAGCAACGCGTCCGTGGGGATCCCTGCCTCCAGCGCCATGGAGATGGGCCCGCAGCGATGCAGACCCACTTGGATCTCGTCGCTGATCACGTAGGCGCCCGCTTCTTTGGCGTCCTCCGCCCAGCCTCGCCATACCTCCATGTCGAGCGGGCGCACCCCGCTCTCCCCCTGGATCGGCTCGACGATCAACGCGGCCACGTCGCCAGCGGCCACCTCGGCCCCCACCGCCCCGGGGTCTTCGGGGTCGACGTGCGTCACGTTTCCCAGCAGCGACTCCATCCCGGCGCGGCAGTCCGGATCCCACGTCAAGGCGAGAGCGCCGAGGGTCTTGCCGTGGAAACCGCCGCGAGCGGCGAGGACGCGCTGTTTCCCGCTCGTCTTGCGGGCGACCTTCACCGCCGCCTCCACGACGTCCGCACCGCCACTGCCCAACCACACTCCCTCAAGCGGCCCACCCACCTTCTCGACCAGCTCCGAGACGAAGCGAGCCACCACCTCGCTCGCGAGGAGCCTGGTGGTCACGGCCATTCGCTCCATCTGGTCACAGACGGCGTCGACGACCGCTGCGTTGCAGTGGCCCAGCAGGGCCAACCCGTAGGAGCCGAAGTCGATCACCTCGCGCCCGTCGGACAGGCGCACGATCGCGCCCTCGCCCTCGACCTCGAACGCGCCCTGTCCAAGCAGCTCCGCGCCGAAGGCCAGCACCGGCGATATGTGCCGGCGCGTCAAGTCGAAGACTTCCTGGGCCTCCGGCTCAGGCATCGCACCCGCCTCCTCCTCGACCTGCGTCGACCATTGAGCAAGAGAATTTATATAATTAGGGATCACTGTGTCAAAGGCGACCGATTCCCTGGGCCCGCGGTTGAGCGCCGTCGACACCCAGATGCTCGAGTACCAGCGCCCGAACACGAATCTCTGGACGGAGAGCGCCTGGCTGCTCACCTTCGACGGGCGCAGCCCGACGATCGCCGAGCTGCGCGAGCAGGTGGGGTCGAGCCTGCCGCTGCTGCCGCCACTGCGCGAAAAGGTGAGGTATTCGAAACTGGGCCTCTCGCGGCCTCGCTGGATCCGCGATCCCGGCTTCGACCTGAGCTGGCACGTCCGAGAGGCAGACGCCCCGCGTTTCCGCAGCGAGGAGGGGTGGCTTCGGCTGGCCGACGAGCTGCTCGGCTCCCCCCTGGACCGAGAACGCCCGCTCTGGCGGATCTGGCTCGTCCCCGCCGATGGGAAGGAGCGGTTCGCCCTCCTCTTTCACCTCAATCACGCCCTCGCGGACGGCCATTCGGCGCTGAACATCCTGCGGCTCCTGCTGGCGGCGGAGGTGGACCGCGGGCATCCCCCGCCAGGGCCGAGCTCCCGGCGCAAGCACGATGGCCTTCGGGCGCGCCTACGCGAGGGACTGGAGGCGGCGAAATCCATCGTTGCCGCCGGTCGGTTGCTCTACCCCCCGGCGCCGACGATCCCCGTGCTCAACCGCCCGCTCGGTCCCCGGCGGCACACCCTGACGGTCGATGTCCCGATGCGAACGGTGATGGAGATAGCGACGGGATTGGGCTGCTTCCCCAACGACGTGTATCTGACCGCCGTGGCAGGCGGCCTCCGACGCTGGCTGGGCGGAAGAGGCGAAGCGCCATCCGAGCTGACCCTCCAGGCCGGAATCCCGATCAAGACCCGATCCCGCACGGAGCGGCAGGGGCTGGGGAACCACTTTTCCGGGATCCGCCTGCCGCTGCCGGTCGGCGAGGGCTCACACCTCGCTCGCCTGCGGCGGATCCAGGTGGAGACGAAACGGATCACCGCGGGGCGGGTCGCACGGGGCGGCGAGCTGATGGGGCGCGCCCACGATCTCCTGCCCAGGCAGTTGCTGACCCCGCTTGCGCGTATGGAGTGGGGCCCGAAGGCCGTCAACCTCGTCGTCTCCCACCTCGCCCTGCCGGGCGACCTGCGGCAGTGCCTGGGCCGGCCACTGACGCAGCTCTACTGTTGGACGCCGCTGTTCGAGGACAACACGATCAGCTTCGTGGCTGCCCAGGGACTGAACGGGACGATGACCATCAACCTGTTGGTGGAGCCCGACCTGGTGCCGGATGCTTCCGTCCTGGAAGCCGGGATCCTGGAAACCGTCGACGACCTTCACGCCGCCCTCGCCGGAGAAGCCTTAGTCGCAGGGCGGAGCTGAGGCGGAATCGATCCCCAGGGGCAGAGTCTCGACCGCCTTCGGTCCCAGCTCGACCGCCTCCCAGCGACGCGGGCCCAGCGAGAACTCGGCCTTCACCGCGGTCGGTGCGTGGTTGATCGCGACGGCAATTCGCCTTCCCTCCCCAGCGAGAACCTGGACCTCGACGAGCGGCGAGCTGCAAGCCGCCTCGCGATCGATCCCGGCCTCGGCGGCAACCGCGTCGTAGAGAAGCTGCCAAGCGCGGGAGTCGAGGCGTCCCGGAGCATCGAGCTGGCGCTCGAACGGTGCATTGAGGTAGAAGGCCGTCCCCCTGCCATGTCGACGCCGGGTCAGCGCCGGGTGTCCGTTCTGGAATCGGGCCAGGACTTCGGCGTCAGGCGCTTCCAGCACCGGAAGGCGGGCGCCCGGTCCCCACTCGACCGGGAACTCGGCCCCGTTCCACTCGAAGCTCGCCTGCTCCGCGACGTCGAGGGTGAAGTCGTGCGGCCGGACCCCGAACAGATGCTCCTCGCCGAGCCCGTGCAGGACGGCTCCGCTGGAGCAGAGCAGGACGCCGCCCCTGGCAACGAAGCCGGCGAGGATCGCGTGGTCCCGGATCGTCAGACGCTGCACCGAGGGGCAGATCAGAAGCCGATGGTGAAGACGCGGCCGGGCCGCGAACTCCATCTGCAGATGAGCTCGCTTGAGCAGGAGGAACGCGTAGAACGCGGAAAGTGCCCACGACACCGGCTGCTCGAGATAGGAGCCAGGTCCCGGCCGTGGCCGCCACAGCTCCGACACGAAGACGGCGACCGGCGCCGGCGGGGGCCGCAGCGGTGCCCACTTCTCGGCATTCTGGGCCAACCTTCCCAGCTCCCTCATCGCGGGCTTGGCGTTTCCGCTCCCATCGAGGAGCCCGACCAGCCGCTCCTGCGGCCGCACGTCATAGGGAGGACGATCGTCGAGGATGTCCTGCCAGCACCAGGCAAGGACTCCGGCACTGCCGTTGGCCAGCGCGCTGTGGCCAGCCGCTCGAAGATAACCGGCGGCAACCTCTCCCGAAACCGCATAGGAACCGAGCTCGTCGGTCAGCGGGCAGCCGAACACGAGGCCGAAGCGAGCGAGAAAGGCGGGCAGCAAAGTCGCCTTGGGACTTGTGGTCGACTCGATCGTCGGCGCACTCCAAAGCGGGTATCCGTGCAGTCCCAGAAGATCGAGGGGCTCGGCATTGGCAACGTCGAAGGGGTGGTCGCCGAACACCGCAGAGGACTCGTTCGCCTGCATCACGAGCGCTCCCGGATCGTTCTCCCGGACCGCTGCCGACAGCTCGGCCAGCCAGCTTCGAACCTGGGCGGAGCTCAACCCTCGTGCCACCTCGGGGGCGATGTTCACGAGCTCGTCGCCGAGATCGTAGGCGAGCACGTTTCGCTCCTGCCGCAGCGCGGCCGCGACGCGGCCGACGTACTCGCGGGCGCGGAGCCGCATCGTGGGATCGGTCCAGAGGTCGCGCCCCGCCCGCCAGGGCAGGTCCAGCAGCTCCCCGTTCATGAAGATCGTCAGCAAGGAGGGAATACAGGCCAGACCGGCAGCCTCGCCCAGCGCCACCAGCTGACGGAGCCGCGCGATCGCCAGCTCGTCGTATCGCCCCGCGACCGGCTCGACCTCCCGCCAAAAGACGAAGAAGCGAACGGCATTGCAGCCCCCCCGGGACATTTCGCGGAAGTCATCCGCCAGGCGGGCGGGATCCCAGCGGCTCAAGAGCTCGCAGCCGCTCGCAGCCGAGTGGTAGTTGGAGCCGACGACGATGAAGGCGCGGCCTTCGCGCCTGAGGCCGCCCTCGACGGTGAAGACCTTGTTGCTCGCAGGGTGGAAGCTCATCGCGCCCCGGGCGGCCTGTTCACTCGACTTTACCCGATTACTACAACTATATATACGTCGTGAGCCCCGAGCCGAAGAACGCTTGATGGACTTTGCCTTGAGCGACGCCCAGCTCGAGTGGCGCGACCACTGCCACAACTTCGCGGTCGAAACGATGCGGCCGGCGGCGCTCCGGTACGACCGCGATCAGCAGGTGCCGTGGGACGTGCTGCGGGAAGCCCGAGCCCGGGGGCTGCACGGACTGGAGGCGGTGGGTCGGATGGCGCGGGACCCGGACGGCCTCTCGGCGGCGATCTACGCCGAGGAGATGCACTGGGGCTGCGCGGGTATCGCGCTCGCGATGTCGGCCTCCTGGTTGGCCGCCACCGCGATCCTCTCCGCCGGCACCCAGGAGCAGGTCGCTCGCTGGTTGCCCGAGTGCTATGGCGTCGGCGACGAGATCCAGCTCGCCGCCCTTGCCGTCACCGAGCCCGCCGCCGGCTCGGACGTTCACTCGCTTCGGACCTCGGCCAGGCACGACCGCGACGGCTGGGTCCTCGACGGCAACAAGGTGCTGATCTCCAACGCCGGCGTCGCCGAGGTCAACGTCGTCGTGGCCACCGTCGATCGCAGCCTCGGCGCCGCCGGCCAAGCCACCTTCGTCGTGCCCCGCGGTACGCCCGGCCTGTCTTTCGGCCCCAACCTCGACAAGCTCGGCGTTCGGGCCTCCCCCACCGCCGAACTCTCGCTACAGGACTGCCGTATCCCGGAGGAGAACCTGCTCGGGGGACCGGATCGGCTGGCGAAGAGGATGGAACGAGCCCAAGGGGGAAACCCCGCCGCCGCCTCCGAGGTCCTCACAGCCTTCGAGGCGACCCGGCCGCTGGTTGGCGCCGGCGCCGTCGGGCTCACGCGAGCCGCCTACGAGTGGACGGCCGATCGTCTTGCCGATTCGCCGGCCGGCATCGCCTTGCTTCGCCAAAGCGGGACCCAGCAGTTCCTGGCGGAGGTGGCCACGGAGATCGACGCCGCTCGCCTGCTGGTCTGGCGGGCGGCCTGGATGGGCCGGCGGGGCCTGGCGACCCGCAACGGGGAGGGTTCGATGTCGAAGCTGAAGGCGGCGGACGTGGCGGTATGGGCGACCAGCTCCCTGATGGATCTGTTCGGCCCCGAGGCGGCGCGTGGCGACAACCCCCTGCAGAAGTTCTTCCGGGACGCGAAGGTCTTCCAGATCTTCGAGGGGACGGCGCAGATCCAGCGCCAGGTGATCTCGGGGCTGCAGCTGAAGGAGGCGCGGCGGCGGAGAGTCGAGATGGCCGGGAAGGACGCAGGCGGGAATGCCGGCGCCACGAGTTGACGCAGAGGCGCTCGAGCGCGGCCTCGAACGCGCCGTCATCCCACCGCGCGAGTTGGGCGACGTCCTGATCGATCAAGCGACCGCTCGCAGGCTGCTGCGCTGCGACGAGGCGGCGATCGCCACCCTCCTCGCTGCAGGGCTGCCGGGCTTCGGGGCGGGAGAAGAGGGCCTCCGCCGTTGCGACGTCCTCAACGTCGGGCTCTACTCGGGCTCGGGCCGCACGATCCCGGAGATCGCCGAGGCGCACCGCGTCCGCTTCGCCGCCGAGCCGCGCGAGAACTGGCTGACCCCCCGCGCCTGGGACATCTCCTTCGACCTCCGTTGTCCGCGCGGGTGCGCCGAGGGCTGCTGGTTCCTTCGCCGCCCCTCGCCGGAGCGGGCTGGAGGAGCGGTGGTGGATTGGCCGGCGACGCAGGCGCGGTCGGGCTCTTCGCTGCGCGTCGCGGCACAGGTCATCGTGGCTGGCGCCGAAGGCGTGGTCCAGCCCGAGGGCGCCCGCATGCTCTTCATGGAACTGGTCGACGACCTCGTCCATCAGCGCATCCGGTACCAGTACCTGCCCCCCGGCCTGCGTCGCGATCCAGAGGCCGCCGTCGAGTGTCGCGTTCTCGACTGCATGGCAGCGAGCCTCCTGCTGCAGCGCCGGTGCCAGGACCTCGGCTTGGCCGCTCGGACTCGAAAAGGGCTGCTCCTCGGCGCCGCCACCGTCGAGCACGTCTGGCTGGAGCTGCTAGGCATCGACGGCGGCTGGGTGCCGATGGACCCGGTTCTGGCAGCCCTCGCGTCCCGCTCCGGAGAGGGCGAGGGCTTCGTCGAGTTCGCCTGCGGCTCGATCGCCAACCGCCTCCTGCGGTGGGAGCTCGGGGCCGATCAGGAGCTACTCGGCCACCTCTGCGCCGGCGCGGGCGAGCCACACCGCGCCGACGACCTGCTCACCACTCTCAGCGCCAGGTCGTCACGCATCTCTGCTGGGCGCCGGTCCGGTCAGGGTAATCGATAGCGCACGTTCGAGGCGCCCCTCGTCGAGCGCCGCTCGGCAAGCCCGCCGCCGAACCTTGCCGCTCGTGGTTTTCGGCAATCCGCCCGGCTCCAGCAACGCGACCACGTGGGGGCGGAGGCCGTGCTGACGAGCGAGCGCCGCCTTCACCGCCTCGGTCACCGCATCGCAGTCGACGCCGCGAACGGTGGCAACCTCCTGGACCACCGCGAGACCCTCGCCGTCGGGAGTGTCCACGGAGAAGGCGGCAGCCGCGTCCGGGGCGAGAACGGGATGGCTGCGGGCGGCGGTGGCCTCGATGTCGTGGGGCAGGTAGTTGCGGCCACGGACGATGATCAGGTCCTTGAGCCGCCCGCTGACGAAGAGCTCGCCGCCGAGCAGGAAGCCCAGGTCGCCGGTACGCAGGAACTCGGTGCCGCTGTCGTCCTCGAGGCGGCCACCGAAGGTGGTGGCCGTCTCAGCCGCCCGTGTGTAGTAGCCCCGGCCGACGCTCGGACCGGCGAGCCAGATCTCTCCGACCTCCCCTTCCTCCAGCGAGCGCCGCGTCTCAGGGTGAACGATCTCGACCCTGGTTCCGGCCACGGGCCTCCCGCAAGAGACGCGGTCGTCGCCGTCCTGCGAGCCCGTGGCTGCCGCTGCGACCGCGCGACCCTCCTCGAGCCGTACCCGGTCGAACCGTCGAACCACCGGGCCGCTGGGCCGGGCCCCGCAGGTGGCCATGCAGGTCATCTCCGCCATGCCGTAGGAAGGGGCGAAAGACTCCGCCCGGAATCCCGCCGCGGCAAACGCCTCGGCGAAGCGGGCCATGCTCTCCGCCCGCACTGGCTCCGCCCCGTTGACCGCGTGGGTCCAACTGCTCAGGTCCAAGCCGACCCGCTCCGCGGGCCCGACCCGGCGGGCCGTCAGCTCGTAGGCGAAATTCGGGGCGGCGGACAGGGTTCCCCGATGCTCCTGGATTGCCCTCAACCAGCGGACAGGCCTGACCAGGAAGCTGGTCGGCGAGAGGAAAAACGTGCTGCAGCCGAGGTTCACCGGCTGCAGCACCGGCGCCACGAATCCCATGTCATGCGAGAGCGGCAGCCAAGTGACCATCCTGGTCTCGGCCGAGAGACGAAGCGCCTGCCGCAGGCTCTCGAGATTGCCGAGCAGGCTGCGGTGGGGAAGCGCCACGGCCTTGGGACGGTCGGTGGAGCCGGAGGTGTACTGCAGGTAGGCGATCGCCTCGGGACCCGCCGGGGGCGTCGTCACACCATTTCCTCTCTCCGCAATGCAGATCCAGCGCAGCGTCCCGAGCGCTGGGAGCCGCTCGCGTTCCTTCTCGACCATGGTGATCGCCCGCTCTGAGCCGATGGCGAACTCAGCGCCACAGTCAGCGGCGATGGCACCTAGCTGGTCCGCCGTCGCCGAGAGTCGTGGCCGCTGCAGCGGGGCCGCGGAGGTCGGCACAGCACCCGCGAGCAGGCAGGCGAAGAAGCCGATCACGTACTCGGTTGGCTGCTCGAGCGGGAGAAGCACTGGCCTTCCCGCCACCTCGAGCTCGCCGAGCCTTGCCGCGAGCCCATGCGCTTCCCGGGAGAGCTGGGCGAAGGTCAGCTCCCGGCGCTCGCCGCGATCGTGCAGGTAGGTGTAGGCGACCTTGTCCGGCGTACGGCTGGCCCTCTCGATCAGCAAGGAGTGGAGGGTCTCGGGCGGCGCGTTCACCCGGTTGATGATAATTGAGCATTATGCAGCCGGCCGATCGGAAGCTCTGCAGCCTCTCGGCGCTCGAGCTGGTCCGCCTTTTCCGGACGCGAGAGGTCTCGCCGGTCGAGGCGGTCGGCGCCTGCCTCGAACGGATAGAGCAGCTCGACCCGGCGCTGAACGCGTTCGTGACCGTGCTCGACGAAGAAGCGAGAGAGCGGGCCAGGCAGGCGGAGCGGGCTATCCAGAGCGGCGCTGCGCTCGGCCCGTTGCACGGCGTACCGGTCGCGATCAAGGACCTGTTCGACTTCAAGGAGGGCGTTCCCCATACCTTCGGCTTCCTCGGCCCGGACCGTTGGTCGCCCGCGAGCACCGCGCTGCCGGTAGCGCGTCTCGAGCGAGCGGGGGCGATCGTGATCGGCAAGACCGCCAGCCCGGCCCTGGGACACAAGCTGATCACGGACAGCCCGGGGCGCGGCCCCACTTCGAACCCGTTCGTGCCCGGCTACAACGCCGGGGGTTCCTCCGGGGGCAGCGCCGCCGCCGTCGCCGCCGGCCTGGTCCCGATCGCGATCGGATCCGATGCGGCGGGCTCGCTGCGCGTACCCGCCTCGCTGTGTGGGATCTTCTCCCTGAAGCCGACCCATGGCCGGGTTCCCTCGGCCTGGCGCCCCAACGCCTTCCGCTCGTTGACGCCGATGGGTCAAGTGGGCCCGCTCGCGCGGACCGTCGCCGATGCGGCCTGCGTGCTGGAGGTGATCGGCGGACCCCACCGCAGCGATCCGTTGTCGCTGCCGCGATGGCAGGGTCCCCGCTTCGAGGCGACGGCGGTCGCTTCGCTCAGGGTCGCCTACAGCCCCGACCTCGGAACCTTCCCCGTCGCGCCCGAGGTCACCGCTGCGGTCGAGACCGGCCTCGACGCGCTGAGGGCCGAGGGAGCTCGTGTCGACCGGGTGGAGGCGGAGCTTCCCCGGCACGACGAGCTTTGCCAGGTCATCCGCCGGCTCTTCGGCCTCGGACTCCTCGATGCGGTGACGGCACTCGAGCGAGAGGGAATCGCGCTCGGGGACGGTGCAGGCCCGCCCGACGAGGGGCTGCTGGAGCTGCTGGAGCAAGCCAGAGGTCTGAGCGCAGTCGACGTCAAGGCCGACGAGCTACTCCGCACCTCGCTGCTCGACGTGATCGAGGATGCGCTCGAATCGCATGACGCGATCATCACCCCGGTGACCTGCGTCCCCGCCGTGAGAAACTCCGATGACGGACGCACCGTGGGCCCCTGCGAAGTCGAGGGGCGGGCGGTGGACCCGCTACTCGGCTGGTCGCTCGCCTACCCGGTAAACCTGGTCGGCCACCCTGCGGCGTCGGTTCCGGCCGGCTTCAGCGACGGCTTCCCGATCGGCATGCAGGTGGTCGGCCGTCGGTTCGAGGAGGGAACCGTGATGGCGCTGGCCGCGGCCGTCGAACGCGCGGCGGCCGGCCCCGCCCTCAGCCCCCAGGGCTGAGGACGACCTTCAGCGCCTCGCGACGATCGAACAGTTCGTAGGCGCGCGGCGCCTCGGCGAGCGGCATGCGGTGCGAGATCACGACGGTCGGGTCGAGGCGGCCCGCGCCGAGAAGGCCGAAGACCTCCCGGCGGCTGCGGATCGGGTCTCCGACCGCAAACCGCAGCACGAGCTCCTTCGCGAACGCCTCCCGGACAGGGAACCGCAAGGTGTCGTACCCGTGGCTCCCGACCACCACCACCGTCCCGCGCGGGCGAACCGCTTCGAGGGCAAGCAGCAGGGCGGGCTCGCTGCCGACCGCCTCCAAGACGGCGTCAGCCGCCCCGTCGCAAAGATCTTCGACCTCGGCCACGGCATCCGGCCCGGGCGCGAGCGGAATCGCCCCGAGGCGCTGCGTCGCCGCCCGCCGCCCGGGGTCGGGGTCGATGCCGACCGTCGTCTCCGCCCCCGCCAGCTGCGCACATGTCAACGCGAGCAGGCCAACTGGGCCGCAACCGACCACGACGACGCTCTGCCCCGGCAGGATCCCCGCTTCCGTGGCGGCGGTGAAGCCGGTCGTGAGCACGTCCCCCACGAGCAGCGCCTCCTCCTCCCCGAGGGTGGAGGGAATGCGAGAGAGGACGAGGTCTGCGTTCGGCACGCGCACGTACTCGGCCTGGCCGCCGGCAAAGTACTCGCCGACCACGGTTCCATAGCCGAAGAGCGACGCCTCCGGACAGTGGTAATGCCATCCCCGCGCACAGTTCCGGCAACGCCCGCAGGCGATCAGGTCCGAGGCCAAAACTCGCTCCCCCGGGCTGATGCCGGCCTCCGGTCCCGCCTCCGCGACCACACCGGTGAACTCATGCCCGAGGACGGTGCCGACCATGAAGTCCTCGATCTCGCCCCGGTAGGGGTGCAGGTCGGTGCCGCAGATCGCGCTCCTGGTCACCTGGACGATGGCGTCCCGGGCCCCGCTCGACTGCGGCTCGGGAACCTCCTCCAGGCGCACGTCGAAGGGGCCCCTCCACACGACCGCCTTCAAGTCGCCACCCCGTCCGACCCGCCAGACGGATTCGGCGAGACCGACGACCCGTTCACCCGCCCCAGCAGGGCCCTTCCGGAAGGTCCGGAGAGAAAGCGATGCGGCTCATGGCGGAAGGCTTCGTCGGCGGTGCGGTAGGTGTCGCGGCGACCGATGTCGATCCAGCTGTCCTCTTCCTCCATCAGGAAGGGCATCACCGCCGCCTCCTCCTCGATCAACCTGCGCAGCAGGGTCGGCATCTCGAGATGGACGCCGGCGCTCAGGTGCCGCCAGACGTCTGGCTCGAGCACGTATATGCCGGCGCAGATCACGTGCTCGACCAGGGGCTTCTCGACGTGGGCCCGCACCTGGCGACCGTCCTCGCTCAACTCGAGCATCCCGTATTCGAGCCTCGACCCGTGTCTGCGGCCGACCACCGTGGCCACCGGTCCGGCTGCCCGATGGGCCACGAGGACACTGCCGAAGTCAAGCGACGTGAGCAGGTCGCAGTTGAGGACCAGTTGCGGCTCGCCCCTCGGATCGACCGCTGCCAGCGGCCCCGCCGAGCCAAGCGTCCTCTCCGTCACCGAGTACTCCAGCTCCAGCCCCAGCCGCGAGCCGTCGCCGAAGTGCTCGACGATCGCGTCGGCCCTCCAGAACAGGCACAGCATCACCTGGTCGAATCCGCCGTCGTGGAGCTGGTGAAGGATGATTTCCAGGATCGGGACGCCGCCGAGGGGGAAGAGCGCCTTCGGACGCCCCGCCGGCAGGCCGTTGACCGAGGGAGCGTCGCCATCCACCCGGGCCAGGCGCGTCCCGAAGCCGCCCGCGAGGACGATGGCCCGGGCCATCAGGCCTCCGTCCCGATCGTCCGGGCAGCCCGCCGGTACCCGGCGACGACCCGCGCCGTCACCGCCTCCCAGGTCATCTCCCGCAGCGCCCGCTCGCGACCCTCCCTCCCCATCGCCGCCCGCAGCGCCTCGTCGGCGAGCAAGCGGAGGAGGGCGGCGGCGACGGCCTCCCCGCCGGGCTCGACGACGATCCCGTCGACCCCGTCGCGGACCACCTCCCGGGCGCCGTCGAAGCGGCCGCAAACGACCGGCTTGCCGCAATGCCAGGCCTCCACCAGGACCAGCGGAAGGACGTCCGTGGTGGTCGGAAGGCAGACGACGTCGCATCCCTCCAGCGCCGCGCGCTTCTCCCGCTCGCCGAGCGTGCCGAGGTCGACGAGCCTCGGGTCCAGATGCTCGACCAGGTCCCGCTCCCAGTCGGGGCCGACCGCGGGGCCGGCAAAGGCAAACCTGGCCGCGGGCTTCTCCCGCCATACCGCCGGCATGGCGTCGAGCAGGTCCCGGTAGCCCTTCGAGCGCATCTTCCTCCCAAGGAAGAGGACCACCGGCGCCGCCAGGCCATGGCGCTCCATGAACCCGGAATGGTCCGGACCGCCCTCGAGGCGAGGAGCCTGTCCGACGATCGCGATGCGGCTGGGGTCCACCCCGACCGCGGCCAACCGCTCGGCCTCCCGCGCCGTCAGGGCATAGACGACGTCCGCGGCGCGACAGAGACCGGCCCCCTCCGCGGGGTCGTCCCACACCTCGGGGGCCGAGGCAGGCGTGAGGGCGAAAGCGGCACCCCAGCGGCTGGCCAGCTCGCACCCGATCCGCGCGGCCCGGTGTCGGCCGAGGTCGAACGCGTGGACGACGTCCGGGACCCACGGCAAGGTCGGGCTGCCTCCTCCGCCCCGGCTCCCAACCGTCAGCACCACCTCCTCGCCTCGACGGCGAAGCTCCCGAGCCAGCAGCTCGGCCATCGACTGCCCGCCGGCGATCGATTCCTCGCCGTAGCCCCCGTGCATCAGCAGGACCTTCACCTTCCGCCGGCTCCCGCAGCCTGGGGCTCGTCCTCGTGGTGCCGGCGGTACCACTCGAAGGTCTGCCGCAGCCCATCGTCGAGCCCGACTCGCGGCTCGTACCCGGTCAGCTCGCGCAGGCGGCAGAGGTCGGGACAGCGACGATCCGGGGAGCCGCTGGGAGGGTGGTGGATCTCGAGCTCGGCCCCATGCCCGGCGAGCGCCAGTATCCGCTCGACTAGATCCGCGATCACGATCTCCTCCATGTCGTTGCCGACGCTCGCGACGACCGGCTCCGCGGTCGCCAGGTCGGCAAGGAGAAGGGCCGCCTCGACGGCGTCGTCCACGAAGCAGAATGAGCGCGTCTGCCAGGCCCCGTGCACTGGGAAGGGGTCCTCGCCGTCGAGCGTGCGGCAGATCAACTGCGGGATCACGTGGTCATACCCCATCCGCGGCCCGTAGACGTTGAAGAAGCGACCGATCCGGACGAGCGCCCCGTGCTGGTTTCCGTAGTGCAGGAACTGCGCCTCCGCGGCGATCTTGGAGATCGCGTAGGAGGCTCGCGGCAGAGCCACGTCAGGCACCACCAAGGGGGCGTTGTCGGGGACGGGCACGCTCGCCAGCTCCGCTCGCACGGCCCCGTCGGTGACCTCGCTGGTGGAGCTCAGGAAGAGGCGCTCCGGCTGCGCCCCCGCGGCCCAGTCGAGGAGGTTGAGAGTCGCTGCCAGGCCCACCCGCAGCACCTCGTGCGGTCTCACGGCGCTGGCCTGCGTCCCCACTATCGCGGCCAAGTGGTAGACGGCGCCGTAGCCTCCCCCCAGTCGCTGGGCCGGCAGGGGTCGGGTCAGGTCATGCTCGACCAGTCGCGCGTCCCCCAGGAGCTCGCGCAGCGGGGGATCGTCGCGGCCTCGCGAGAAATCGTCGAGGAGGGTGACGTCGTCGCCCCGCTCGACCAGCGCGCGGGCCAGACGCAGTCCAAGGAAGCCCGCGCCACCGGTGACCAGCGCCCGCTCAGGCACTGCCTAACCTCAGGTAGGCAACTCCGGAGGCCAGGGATTCAGGTCCGCCGAGGACTCCGAACGCGTCGAAAGCGACGGCTGGGCGGGACATCCGCCCACTCAGCGAGCGAAGGTCGAGGAGCCGATATCCAGGGTGGTCGATCAGCACCATCACCGCGCTGGCTCCCTCGAAGCCCTCCTCGATCGTCACCGGCTTCAAGCCCACCGCCGCGATCTGCTCGGGCGGCACCGTGAAGTCGTGGCCGACCAGCGCCCCGACCTCCTCCCGCAACATCTCGGCGATCGTTCGCGAAGCCGCGCCCCGCACGTCGTCGGTCGCGGGCTGGCCCTTGAAGGCGATGCCGCTGATCAGGACCTTGCTCTCGGCCAGAGAGACGCCACTTGCGGCAAGGGCGTCCAAGACCCGCCTGGCGGCGTGGACCGGCATCGCCTCGTTGAGGCGCCGGGCGCCGAGCACCATCGACGGCGTGTAGTCCCGCTGCTCGGTCGAATGCGCAAGCAGGTACGGGTCCTTGGTCAGGCAACCGCCGCCGACGAAACCGGGCCGCGAGATGTCTGGGCGCGGGTAATCGAGGTTGGCGCTGGAGATCAGCTCTTCGGCATCCAGCCCGAGAGCCTCCGCCATCAGCGCAACCTCGTTCCCGAATCCGTAGATGAGGTCGGTGTGGGCGTTGCAGACCAGCTTGATCGCCTCCGCCGCCTCCAGCGACGAGACCTGGATCACGCGCGGCGTCAGCTTCGCGAAAAGCTCGCTTGCCGCCTCCGCAGCGTCAGCCGTCGAGGCACCGACGATCTGCGGAAGGCGGTGGAGCTCCTCCAAGGCGCGTCCCTGGATGGTCCGCTCGGGACAGAAGGCCAGCCGCGGATTCGGATGCTCCCGGCGCAGAGCCTCGAGGACGACCCGCCGCGACGTACCCACCGGCACCGTGCTGCGGAGGACGACGAGCGTCTCCGGTCCGATCCTCGCCGCAATCGCCGCCGTGGCCGCCTGGAGCTGACTCAGGTCAGGGGTGCTGCTCAGGTGGTCGACGGGCGTGCCGACGCAGATGATGACGGTCGGCGGCAACGTATCCGGCAGCTCCGCCTTGATCTTCAGGGCAGCGCCGGAGCTCCGAGCAAGCCCCTCTTCGACGCCGGGCTCCTTGACCGGAAGGACACCAGCCGCGAGCGCGGCCGAAATCGCCGTGTTCGAGTCGTGTCCCAGCACCCGCACCCCTGCGTCCGCGAGGGCCACAGCAAGGGTGATGCCCACGTAGCCGAGGCCGATCACCGCGACCTCCGCCCGCTCGTCATCCCGATCTTCGGCATCGCGAAGGACGTTCAGGGCCGGATCAGCCAGCGTGCTCATCGCCCCCAGGCGCTCCGCAGCTGTCTCTTCAAGATCTTCCCCGCCTCGCTGCGCGGGAGCGACTCTACGAACTCGAACTGGGCGGGCCTCTTGTAAGAGGCGAGGCGCTCGCCGGCGAAGAGGGTCAGCTCTCTGGCGTCGGCCGACCATCCCTCCTCGGCGACGACCAAGGCGACCGGCACCTCCTGCAGGGCGTCGTCGTCGACGCCGATCACAGCGACGTCCGCCACTCCGCGGTGTTCGTGTAGCACTCGCTCGATCTCGGCCGGGTACACATTCTGGCCGCCACGGATGATCAGGTCCACGCGCCGGTCCATCAGGTACAGGTAGCCCTGCTCGTCGAGGCGGCCGATGTCTCCGGTTCGCAGCCAGCCGTTGCGTATCGCCGTGGCGGTCGCACCGGGGTTCCCCCAGTAGCCGCTCATCAGGGCAGCGCTGCGGACACACACCTCGCCCAGCTCTCCCACCGGCGCCTCCTCACCGCTCTCGGCGAGGATCTTCACCGTCATCCCGAGCAGTGGTCGCCCGCAAGTACCAGGCCGCGCCTCGGGTTTTTCCCGAAGCCGAGGGGGATGGGGCCGGGGATCGCCGAGGGTGATCGGGCCACCGGCCTCTGCCTGCCCGTAGCAGTCGCGAAGGAGGGCGCCGAGGGCGCTCTCGGCACGACGGCGCAGTTGACTGGGCATCGGCGCCGCCCCGTGGATCACGTCCGTGACGCTCGAGAGATCGGTGTCCTCCAGGCCCTTCGCCCTCAGCAGGTAGTCGATCATCGAAGGCACCAGGTAGAGGTGGTTAGCCTTCTGCTCCTCGACCAGGGCGAGGCAGCGTTGGGGCGAGAACCGTCGCATCAGCAGAATCGTCGCCCCCGCCGCCAGGTACGCGAAGGCGATCGTCACCGTCGAGTGGAAGAGCGGCGGGGCGCTGAGGAAGACCGTGCCCGGCGCCGGGCGTGCGGTCGCCAGCCACGAGAGGCTCGTGTGCATCAGCGAGCCCTGGCTGAGAACTGCGCCCTTCGGCTTGCCGGTGGTGGCGGAGGTGAAGAGAATCGCCGCCATGTCGCCGAGACTCGTCTCCGGCATCGGCTGCATCTCTTCGTCGAGCACCAGCGAGCGGTACTGGTCGTCGTCGAAATCGATCGTGAAGCTGGAGTCGGCCAGGGCATCGACGGCGAGGTGCCCCCCCTCGCTGAGCACGGCCGCCACCGAGCACTCGGAGAGGACATGTTCGAGTTCTGGCCTCGCCAGGCCATGATTGACCGGTACCGCCGTCGCCCCCACCCGCGCCAGCGCCAGATATGACTCGAGCATCTCGGCGCGGTTGCGGGAGAGAAGCAGGACCCGGTCACCCCGGCGCACGCCCAGCCGGCGCAAACCGCTGGCAAGTCGCAGCGAGCGCTCGGCCAGCTCACCGAAGGTGAGCTGGCAGCGATCGTCGACCACCGCCAGCTCGTCGCGAAACGCCCGACCGTTGCGCTCCGCGATGCTCGCCAGCCACATGGTGCCTTCGGCGGCCGCTCAAGGCGCGCTGGGTCGTCCGTCGACCAAACGCAGTGTCTGATCTGCTCGCGCTGCGACCTCGGCGTCGTGGGTCACGATCAGTCCGGCCGCCCCGATGTCGGCAACCAGCTCGCAGAGCAGCTCGATGACGCCCTCTCCGGAAGCCTGGTCAAGCGATCCGGTCGGCTCGTCGGCGAAGACCAGCAGCGGCTTCCCCGTACAGGCCCTGGCGACCGCAGCACGCTGCGCCTCTCCACCCGACACCTCGCCGGGAAAGGCCCTGCAGCGGTGCCTCAGCCCGACTCGCTCGAGCAATTCGCCGGCCCGCTTTACCGCGTCGCTCCGTCGCCGTCCCGCAAGGAGCATCGGCGCAGCCACGTTCTCCTCGATCGTCAGCGACGGGATGAGATTGTCGCGCTGCAGCACGAAACCGATTTGACTCGCCCTGAAGCGCGCCCCCTCAGCGTCGTTCATGGAGTCGAGCGACCGGCCCGCGATCTCCACGGTCCCCTCATCGGGAGCGTCGATGCCGGCGAGGAGGTGGATCAGGGTCGACTTCCCGCTGCCGCTGGGGCCGACGACCGCGAGCAGACGACCCGCGAAGAGATCGACGTCGACGCCCCGGAGGGCAGGGGTGGCGGAATCGCCTTCACCGTAAGCCTTGGCAAGGCCCCGAGCCTCGAGCACCGGAGACAAGACCGGGCTGGACGCCGGGGAGAGAGTTGCTTTCCGCCGCAATCCAAGCAAGCTGACTCGCTCTTCCGGAGACATGGGTACTGATTATATAGATAATTTTTTGTTATTGTGGTAGGTCCCGTTGTGGTTCGAGGCCGGTGAAAGACGATGAGCTCCTCCGACGGAGCGACGGACGTGACCGCGCGCCAGCTGCTCCTCGAAAGCAATCCCGCCTCCGCTCCGCTTCTCGGCGATCTCGCCGACGACGCTTCGTTGCTGGATGCGGGGATCGACTCCGCCCAACTCGTCGAGCTCTCACTGCTCCTGGAGGAGCGGCTGGGCCGGCCGCTCGGCGCCGAGGAGCTCGACCGCCTCACCACCCTCGGCTCTATCGAAGACCTGCTGCGAGAGTGAAAATCCCACTATTCGACATTCGGCTGAGCGAGGCGGATGTCGAGGCTGTCGCCGCCACCCTGCGCTCCGGCTGGCTGACGATGGGACCCCGCACCGAGGAGTTCGAGGAGTCCTTCGCACGGCTTCTCGACGTCCGTCACGCGATCGCCGTCTCGAGCTGCACCGCCGCTCTTCACCTTGCTTACCTGGCCGCCGGCGTCGGTCCTGGGGACGAGGTGATCGTTCCCGCCATCACCTTCGTCGCCAGCGCCGCTGCCGTCCGTCAATGCGGCGCGACACCCGTCCTGGCAGAGGTGAAGGGAAAGCATGATCCCGGCATCGATCCGAAGGATGCTGCGGCTTTGATCGGCCCCCGGACCAAAGCAGTCTGCGCGGTTCACTACGCCGGTTACCCCTGTGACACCTCGAGCTTGAGCGACCTCTGCGCCGAACAAGGCATCGCCTTGGTAGAGGACTCCGCCCACCATCCACTGTGCACTCCTGTCGGCCTGGCCGCCTGCTTCAGCTTTTCCGCCAGCAAGGTGCTGGCCTGTGGCGAGGGTGGGCTTCTCGCCACCGACGACGACGACGTCGCCCGGTTGGCACGCGGGCTCCGCTCGCACGCGATGACTTCCCAGACCTGGGACCGCCACTCAGGTCACGCCCCCGGCTATGACATCGTCGACCTCGGATACAACTATCGGCTCGACGAGCCGAGGGCGGCTCTATTGAGCTCCCGACTCGAGCGCCTGGAGGAGAACGTGACACGGCGCCGGACGCTGGTACGTCGCTATCGCCGGGCGCTGCAGGGCATCGATGCCCTCTTGGTGCCGTACCGCGACGAGGAGGTGGACCTGGCCTCGTGCTACGCCATGCCGGTCATGGTCGAGCATCAAGAGCAGCGCGACGATGTTCGGCGGGCGATGAGCGAAAGGTCGGTCCAGACCAACGTGCTCTATCCGGCGATTCACGACTTTTCCGCCTACGCCTCCCAGGACAGGCGCCCCATGCCGCGTAGCGAATCCGTTGCTCGCACCGAGTTGACGCTGCCGCTCTATCCCCACCTCACCTTCGAGGACCAAGATCGCGTCATCGCCGCGCTGGGCGATGCGTTGACAAGTCGAGAGGGGGAAGTGAATGTATGGTAAAGATCATTATTGTGGAAAGCTCTCTCCATACCGCGCTCGTGGCTGGGGAGCGCCAGTGACCCGAGTCGCCTGCCTAGCGTGTGTTGCGGTCCTGGCGGCGGCGATGACGGCCTGCGGCTCCGGTGAGCAGGACTCGACCGCGGACAAGCAGGTGGCGCAGGCAGTCGTCCTCCAGATGTCAGACCTCCCGGAGGGATCTATCAAGGCCGAAGAGGCTCTGGTCTCCGAGGACTGCGATCCGATCGAATATTTCAAGAGCTACGCCTCCGCTATCGCCGCCCCGTTCGGCTTCGTCCTTCCCCACATCGAATTGCTGCAGACCGTCGGCACCTTCGAGACTTCGGAGGAGGCGCGCAAAGCCTTCGACGAAGTCAGCTCGAAGGCGGCCCGGGATTGCGTCGGGGTTCAGATGCTGAAGGGCATCCATCAGCAGACCGGTTCGAAGGGGGCGTTGCGCGCCAAATCCATCCCGAAGTCGATTCCCGGTGAGACCACCAGGACGATGCGGCTCGTCGCAAGGGCCCCGCTCGCCAGCGTAGAGGTCCAGCGCACGGCGATCCTGCACGAAAGGCTGCTGACGACCCTGACCTTCATCTCCCTGAACCGGCCGCTGAACCCGGCGCTTTGGGAGTCGATCTCCCGCCAGGCCGCGGCTCGGGTCGATAGAGCGGCGTCCTCGCTCGCAAACTAGCCTTGGCGGCGCCCGAGCCAAGTTGATGCCCGTCACCGACGTAGAGAGGGACCTCGACGCCCTGACCATGACCGTCACGGCCGAGTTCGCCGCCGATGTCGAGCGCCTCTGGGAGCTGTGGGCGGATCCACGCCAGCTGGAGCGCTGGTGGGGCCCGCCGTCCCATCCCTCGACCTTCGTCGAGCACGAGCTGACCCCCGGCGCCCGCACCACCTACTTCATGACCGCACCCGACGGCGAGAAGCACCACGGCCGCTGGCGGATCGAGGAGGTCGACCCGCCCCACCGCCTGCACATCGTCGACGACGAGGTCGACGAGGAGGGCAAGCCGGAGGACGGAGGGCCGACCGGGATGACGGTGACGATCGCCGCAGCCGACGGCAAGGCAACGATGTCGATCCAGACCCACTTCGGCGACCGCACCTCGATGGAGCAGATGCTCGAGATGGGGATGGAGCAGGGCATGACCGAAACCCTCAACAAAGTGGACCCCCTCCTCGGCTCTGCGAGGGCGTGACGAAGGCCGGGTGCGAAAGCACCCGGCAAACCTCGCCCCTCAGGCGAGCTCGTCGAGGCCCCGCACGACCCAGCCCCGGAGGCCCTCGTCGGCCACGAAAGGCGCGCCGTCGGCCTCCGCCCGTGCCAGCACGTCACCGGCGCTTCCGCCTGCCACGAGGCCGGCATGGAGGTAGGACAGGGTTGAGGAGCGGGACCCACTTCGGCAGGTGACCAGGGTCGGCCGCGGTAAATTGTCGGAGCGCTGGCACCTGGCGCCGCGCCAGGTCCATCGTCATCTCCCGGGGCGGATCCGCGACTACGTCGCCGACTCGGCCACAGCCTGCTCGACCTGCCCGATCAGAGGAACCATCCCGAGCAGCGGAGCGAACTCTCAGCCCTTTTTCTGACTAGAAGCCCGGACACCGGCTCTGGTAACGGACTCACCAAGCAGGGCCGACCCTTTGTGTAATGGATTGCTAGCGAAGTCACATTCAAAGCTTCAAGGAAGCGGCGGCCGGAGCACGGTGCGGAGTAGCCGCCGGCCCGCCTCGTTCCCATGGGTTACGGCCACGAAGTCCACCGCTGCAGCCGTGAATTGCCCTTGTCGGTGATCCAGACATTCCCCCTCGGGTCGAGAGCGACGGCACCGGGGTAGGAGAACTGGCCGTTGCCAGATCCCGAGGCGCCGAACTTGGTCAGGTATTCGCCCGTCGCGCTGAAGACCTGGACCCGGTCGTTGAAGCTGTCGGTGACCCAGACGTTTCCGTGCCCGTCGACCGCGATGCCGCGTGCGTTCCAGAGCTGGCCGTTGCTGCTGCCCGAGCTGCCGAAGCTGCGCAGGAGGGCGCCGGCCGAGCTGTTCTCTCGAATTGCCGACGAGGTGCTGCTCCAGATGTCGCCGCCGGAATCCACCGCGATCCCGAAGTTGTATTCGCCGGTTGAGAACTTACTCAGATAGGTCCCGGTCGCGCTGAACGCCTGCACCCGTTTGTTGTAGGTGTCCGCCACCCAGACAGTTTCGCTTCCGTCGACAACGATGGCAAAGGGGTTTTTGAACGCTCCGTTGGCCGTGCCTTCGGCGCCGAAAGCGCGGATGAACTGGCCGGTGGCGGTCAGCTCCTGGACGCGGTTGTTGTAGGTGTCGGCAACCCACACGTCACCCTGTTTGTCGAAGGCGACTCCATACGGTTCTTTGAACTGGCCGTTTGCGGAGCCTTTGGTCCCGAATTGCCTGACGTATTTGCCTTCTTCGTCGAAGATCTGGATCCGGTTGTTCAAGGGGTCGGCGACGGCGACGGCGCCGTTGACCGGGCTCACAGCCACGCTGAAGGCTTCGTTGAACTGGCCTTCGCCCGACCCGAACGTGCCGACGGATTTGGAGAAGGTCGGGGGCCACGGGCTAAACCCTTTCCACCGCTGCAGCCGTGAATTGCCCTTGTCGGTGATCCAGACATTCCCCCTCGGGTCGAGAGCGACGGCACCGGGGTAGGAGAACTGGCCGTTGCCAGATCCCGAGGCGCCGAACTTGGTCAGGTA
>Ga0307285_10000015_pt1 | contig 81991 bp, 83 predicted proteins | sample ER_DNA_139_FD_194476 | JGI IMG/M metagenome (GOLD analysis project Ga0307285, IMG submission 194476) | Bulk soil microbial communities from the East River watershed near Crested Butte, Colorado, United States - ER_DNA_139 | ecosystem: Environmental > Terrestrial > Soil > Floodplain | place... | reverse complement strand
GCCGCTCCCACCCTCCCCTGCAAGTACGGGTGGGCGCGGCCCCCCTCCCAACGCTGCTGGCGCTGCTCGTTGCTGCAATCGCCGTGGTCGGATTCGCGCTGGAAGCGAGGACGAAGCTCTCGACCGGGATGACCGGGTTCGATTCGACTTGGTACCACGGGCCGTTCGCGGCGGGGTTCTTCCAGAGCGGCGATACGTGGGACCTGCACTTCATCGCCCCTCAGTTCCTGGCTTGGTTCTACCCCGCGAACGGGGAAATCTTCCACGCCGCGGGGATGCTGGCGTTCGGGCGGGACGTGCTCTCGCCGTTGTTGAACCTTGGGTGGTTCGTGGGATGCCTGGTGGCGTGCTGGTGCATCGGGCGGCCGTTTGGGGTGGCTCCCTGGTCCTTGGCGCTGGGAGCGATCGCGCTGAGCGTGCCGGCGCTGTCGGACCAAGCGGGCGAGGCGAGGAACGACATCGTCGGGATCTTCTTCCTGCTGGCAGCGGTGGCGGTGATGGTGAACGCCTGGGGCGGGGATGGCGGGACCGAAAAGAAGCTGGGTAGGGAGGGGGGAGGCGCTGGCGGCACCTATCTCGTGGTCGGCTTGGCCGCGGGCCTGGCGGCCGGGACGAAGCTGAACTTCCTTTTGCCGGCGGCGGTGCTCGTGCTCGGCCTCGTTCTCGTCGCGCCACGCGGCTTGAAAGGCCGCGCGTTTGGGCTGACCGCCTTGGCCGCACTCGCCGGCGGTGGCTACTGGTACTTCCGCAACCTCGCCCACAGCGGCAACCCGTTGCCCTGGATCCACCACCTCGGCCCGATCGACCTGCCTGCCCCCGAACAGGCCCTCGGCGGTCGCGAAGCCCACTCCGTCCTCAGCTACCTCGCCGACGGCAGCGTCTGGTCCGACTGGTTCCTCCCCGGCCTCCACAGCGGCCTCTCGCTCCTATGGCCGCTCCTCCTAGCCGCAGCCCTAGCCGGCCTCCTCCTCCCGCTCCTGGCCCTCCTCCGCCGACGGGACGAAAGTACCCCTATATGGAGGGGAATCGGCCCGTCGGCGGGGGTTTTGGCGGTGGCGGGGGCGGTGGGGTTGGCGACCGCGCTCGCGTGGCTCGTAGCGCCCACCTCCGCTTCGGGCCCGGACGGGATGCCACGCGGCTTCGAGTCGGGTCTGCGCTACCTAGCTCCAGCGATCGTCCTCGGCCTGGCCTTGCTTCCCACGGTCTGGCCTCAGCGGCTTCGCCTCGAGCGCGAGGGGCACCCCTCGAACGGGCGGATACTCAAAATGCCGGCCTCATTAGGCCGGCATTTGTCCGGGCGAGGGGTGCCCCTCGCGCTCCTCACCGCGGTCCTGCTGGCGGTAATCCTCGGCTATCCCGTCCAGCGCCACTACCTCCAGTCCCGCTACAAGGACCCCACCTTCACCACGCCCGGCCTCAACGCCGCCTTCGCCTGGTCTCGCGACATCACCGACGCCCGCATCGCCACCACCAGCACCCGCCAGTACCCCCTCTTCGGCACCGACCTCTCCAACCAAGTCCAATACCTCGGCCTCAAGCAACCCCACGGCGGTTTCAAGGCCCCCGCCAGCTGTCACCAATTCCTCCAGCTCTTAGAAGAAGGCGATTACGACTACGTCGTAGCAACCCGCGATCGCATCGAACCCAGCAAGCCCTCATATCCCCCTTCGGCCGGGTGGACCAAAAGGGCCGGAGGAAAAGCTCTCTTACGCACGCCCCCCACGGTCGTGTTCAAGCTGAACGGCTCGCCTCGTCCCTCGGCGTGCAGAGGAGACGCTCCTCGCGCGGGTGGCGCGGGCGCAGGGGATGCCGAGCATCCAGCGCAGGCATCCCCTAACAGCCCGTGACAGGACCCGCGCGCCAACAACGCCCGTCCCTCATACTCATCCCCCGCCCATGGACCACATCCGCAACTTCAGCATCATCGCCCACATCGACCACGGCAAGTCCACCCTGGCCGACCGCATCCTCGAGCTGACCGGCGCCGTCGACCCGAAGAAAATGCAGGCGCAGCTGCTCGACTCGATGGACCTCGAGCGGGAGCGCGGGATCACGATCAAGGCGCAGGCGGTGCGGGTCGAGTACACCGCGAAGAACGGCGAGACCTACCACCTGCACCTGATCGACACGCCCGGCCACGTCGACTTCTCCTACGAGGTCTCGCGCAGCCTCGCCGCCTGCGAGGGGGCGTTGCTGGTCGTCGACGCCGCCCAGGGCGTCGAGGCCCAGACGGTCGCCAACACCTACCTGGCGATCGAGAACGGGCTCGAGCTGATCCCGGTGATCAACAAGGTCGACCTGCCCGGCGCCGAGCCGGAGCGGGTGGCGCAGGAGATCGCCGATCTGCTCGGCGGCGACCCCGAGGAAGCGCTGCCGATCTCAGCCAAGACCGGGGAGGGGGTGCTCGAGGTGCTGGAGGCGATCGTCGAGCGGATCCCGCCTCCCCGCGGCGTCGCCGACGCCCCCACCCGCGCCCTCATCTTCGACTCCGAGTTCGACCCCTACCGCGGCGTCATCGCCTACGTGCGGATGGTCGACGGCTCCTTCGGCAAGGGCGACCGGATCCTGGCGATGCAGAACGGGACCCAGGCGGACATCGACGACATCGGCTTCTTCCGGCCGACGATGATCGGGGTCGAGGGGATGGACGCGGGCGACGTCGGCTACCTGATCACCGGGATCAAGGACGTGACCAAGCTGCGCGTCGGCGACACCCTGACCACCCAGGGCAACCCCGCCGCCGAGCCGCTGGAGGGGTACCGCGAGGTGCGGCCGATGGTCTTCTGCGGCCTCTTCCCGATCGACACCGACCGCTACGAAGACCTTCGCGATGCGCTCGAGAAGCTCTCGCTGAACGACGCCGCGCTCTCCTGGGAGCCGGAGACCTCCGAGGCGCTCGGGTTCGGCTTCCGCTGCGGTTTCCTCGGCCTCCTCCACATGGAGATCGTGCGCGAGCGGCTGGAGCGCGAGTACGACCTCGACCTGCTGGCGACGACGCCGAACGTGCGCTACCTCGTGAACCTGACCAACGGGGAGACCAAGGAGGTGCACAGCCCGACCGAGATGCCGGACCCGGCGACGATCGAGACGATCGAAGAGCCCTATATCCGCGCCACGATCATCTGCCCGAAAGAACAGGTCGGCGCGGTGATGGAGCTCTGCCAGCAGCGCCGCGGCACCCACGTCGACATGCACTTCCTCAGCCCTCAGCGGGTACAGATCCGCTACGACCTGCCGCTGGCCGAAATCGTCCTCGACTTCTTCGACCTCCTCAAGAGCTCCACCCGCGGCTACGCCTCGCTCGACTACGAGCCGATCGGCAACCGCGTCTCCGACCTGGTCAAAGTCGACATCCTCCTCGCCGGCGACCGCGTCGACGCGCTCTCGATCATCGTCTTCCGCGACTTCGCCTACGAGCAGGGCAAGCGCCTGGTCGGCCGCCTGCGGAAGACGATCCCGCGCCAGCTCTTCGACGTTCCGGTCCAGGCCGCCGTCGGCTCCAACATCCTCGCCCGCGAGACGGTCAAGGCCCTGCGCAAGGACGTCACCGCGAAGCTCTATGGCGGCGACGTGACCCGCAAGAACAAGCTGCTGAAGAAGCAGAAAGCGGGGAAGAAGCGGATGAAGTCGGTGGGCCGGGTCGAAGTGCCGCAGGAGGCGTTCCTGGCGGTGCTGGAGATCGACGAGTAGCTCTCGCCCGACTGGCCGCCCAGCCAATAGACTGCCCGGCCATGCCATTGAAGACTGACGCGGTTGGGAAGGAATGGCCCGGGTCCACCTACCAGGTGGGGCGGGAGAAGATCAAGGAGTACGCGAACGCGCTGGGGATCGACAACGCGGTCCACTTCGACGTCGAGGCGGCCCGCGCCGCCGGCTTTCGCGACGTCGTCGCGCCGCCGATGTTCGCCGTCGTCTACAGCAGCCCGGCCGTCGCGCCGGCGATCCTCGACCCCGAGGTCGAGCTCAACTTCGCGGCGATGGTCCACGGCGGCCAGGCCTTCGAGTGGGACGAGCCCGCCTGCTCGGGCGACGAGATCACGACTGCCACCAAATGCCTCTCGATCGAGGAGAAGGACGGCAAGGGCTTCTACGTGTTCGAGACCAACAGCGTCAACCAGGACGGGGCCCAGGTCGCCCGCGGCACCTGGACGCTGATCGTCAGGGGGGTATAGGAGATGAGCAACTTCAATGCAGGTGACGGGATCCCGGAGCTGCGCGTCACCCCGGACAAGTACCTGCCGCACCGCTACGCCGGCGCCTCGGGGGACTTCAACCCGATCCACATCGACGACGAGTTCGCCAAAGCCGTCGGGCTGCCGCGCAACATCCTCCACGGCCTCTACTCGATGGGGCTGGTGGCGAAAGCCAACGCGGCGCTCGCCGACGGCAACCCGCGGGCGCTGAAGCGGCTCTCGGTGCAGATGCGGGGAATGGGCGTGCCCGAGCAGGAGATCGTCGTCACCGGCACGGTCAAGTCGAGCGACGGGAACCGGGTCGTGGTCGACACGGTCGCCGCCCAGGGCGAGACGACGCTGATCAAGAACGCCGAAGCGGAACTCGAGGTCTAGCGCTGGGGAGGGGTCGGGTACCCCTCCTCACTCGGATCCTTTGAGACGCGTGGGCTATCGGTCCGTGCAGCCGTGGCGGCAAAGTTCCGCAAAACGTTCGGAGGGGTACCCGACCCCTCCTGATCGCGCCTTTAGTGGTTCCTAGAATGGTGGGCATGCTTTCTGAGCGGCAGGAGTTGATTCTTCGATTGGTGGTCGAGGCCCATCAGGGCTCGGCGCGGCCGGTGCCTTCCAAGGAGGTGGCCGAGCGGCCGGAGGTGGAGTGGGGGCCGTCGACTGTGCGGGCGGAGCTGGCGGCGCTGGAGGCGGCCGGGTACCTGACCCATCCGCATACGTCGGCGGGGCGGGTTCCGACCGACGCTGGCTATCGCCATTACGTCGATTTGATGGTGCAGTCGGGGCCGGCGGCGCCGGCGGCGAACGTGGAGCTGGAGCTGACGCGGCTGCGCCGTGAGGTCGACGAGGCGATGCGGGAGACGACGACGGCGCTGGCCCGGGTCACCGACCTGGTGGCGATGGCGACGGCGCCGCAGGCGAGCCTGACGGCGACCATCCACCGCGTCGAGGTCCTGCGCCTGCAACCGAACAAGGTGGTCGTGATCGCGATCGCCTCGACCGGCGACGTCACCCGCCGCGTCTACGTCTTCGACAGGCCTGTTGACAGCGGCCTCGTCGAGTGGGCCTCCAGCTACCTCAACGAGCGGCTCTCCGGCCTCGGCGTCGGGGCCCGGATGATCGCTTCCCGCCTCGCCGACCCGGAGCTGAACGGCGTCGAGGCCGACTTCGTCGCCACCCTCGGCCGCACCTTCACCGACCTCGTCGCCGAGGAAGGCGGCGAGCTCTATCTCGAGGGGACCTCCCGCCTGCTCTCCGACGCCCACCTGCCCGACCTGCCGCGCGCCGACGAGCTGATGACGGCGCTGGAGCGGCGGGCCGACGTGCTGCGGATGCTGCGCTCGACGCTCGAGGAGCGCTCGGTCTTCTTCTGGATCGGTGGCGAGAACCCGCAGCCAGGGCTGCGCTCGGTCAGCGTGATCGGCGCCAACTACGGCCTCGGCCACCGCAACCTCGGCGCCGTCGGAGTGGTCGGGCCGCTGCGGATGGACTACGCGACCGCGATCTCCTCGGTCCGCCACGCCGCCCGCGAGCTCTCCCGCTACTTCGAGAGCGTCTACAGCGACTAGCCGATGCCGAGGGACTACTACGAGGTCCTCGGCGTCAGCCGGGATGCGAGCGAGACGGAGATCAAGAAGTCGTTCCGACGGCTGGCGCGGGAGCTGCACCCCGACGTCAACCAGGAGCCCGACGCGGAGGACCGCTTCAAGGAGGCGGCCGAGGCCTACGAGGTCCTCTCCGACGCCGAGCGGCGCCGCACCTACGACGCCTACGGCCACGAGGGCCTGCGCTCCGGCGGCTTCGACCCCGGCGCCGGCTTCGGCTCGATCGACGACATCCTCCAGGCCTTCTTCGGCGGCGGTGGTGGGTTCGGCTTCGGCGGTCGCCGCGGCCCGGCCGGCGGCGGCGACATCGCGATCTCGATCGAGGTCGAGCTGGCCGAGGTCGCAACCGGAGTGCGGCGCGAGATCACCTACGATGCGGTCGCCCCCTGCGAGCACTGCCACGGCAACGGCGCCGAGCCGGGGACGCCGATCACGACCTGCGAGCGCTGCGGCGGCGCCGGCGAGCTGCGACAGGTGGCGCGGACGCCGTTCGGGCAGATGGTCCGCGCCACCGCCTGCGACGCTTGCGGCGGCGCCGGCAAGATCCCGCAGCAGCCCTGCGAGACCTGCGGCGGCAGCGGCCGCACCCGGCAGAGCCGGACCAGCGCGATCGAGGTTCCGGCCGGGATCGAAGACGGCCAGCGGATGCGGATCACCGGTGCCGGCCACGCCGGCGAAGCGGGCGCGCCCCCGGGCGACCTCTACGTCGAGGTCCGCGTCGCCGAGGACGAGCGCTTCGAGCGAGACGGCTCCGACCTGATCAGCACGGTCTCGATCCCGGCGACCGAGGCGATGCTGGGCACGACGGCGACGGTGGCGACCCTGGAGGGCGAGGAGGAGATCGAGGTCGATCCCGGCACCCAGCCGGGAACCGAAAAGGTCCTCCGCGGACTCGGGCTGCCGCGCCTCAACGGTCGCCGCCGCGGCAGCCAGCGGGTGATCCTCGACGTCTTCGTCCCCACCAACCTCAGCGCCGAGCAGCGCGAGATCGCCGAGCGGCTCGACGAGAGCCTCGAGGACGACAATCTCGCCCCGCGGCACGGCGGCGGAATCTTCTCCCGCGTCCGCCGGGCCTTCGGTTGATCCGGCTCGCGGTCCGCTGCGCGCCCGAGCAGGCGGACCTCGTCCTCGCCGAGCTGACGGTGCTGGCCCCGAACGGGGTCGAGGAGGAGCGCGGCCCCGGCTACGTCGAGTACGCGATCTACGGCGGCGAGGGGGAGCTGCCGGAGCTGGGCGACCTCGACGCCGGGGTCGCCGGCGGCCGGGTCGAGGTCACCTCGACGGAGATCCCCGACGACTGGGCCGACCGCTGGCGCGATTTCCACAAGCCGCTGCTGGTCGCCGAGCGGCTCTGGCTGCGGCCCTCCTGGGAGCCGGCGCGGGAGGGGGCGATCGACGTCGTCGTCGATCCCGGCCAGGCCTTCGGCACCGGCGCCCACCCGACCACCCGGCTCTGCCTCGGGTTTCTCTGCGAGATGGAGGCGGCGGGCGAAGGCCGCTCTTCCCTAGTCGACCTCGGCTCCGGGTCCGGCGTCCTCGCGATCGCCGCGGCGAAGCTCGGCTGGACGCCGATTCGCGCCTATGACCACGAGCCGGCGGCGATCGAGGCCGCCGCGGCCAACGCCGAGGCCAACGGGGTCGAGCTGCGCCTGGAGCGGATCAACCTGCGCGAGCGGCTGCCCGAGCTGGCGCCGACCGTGGTCGCCAACATGACGGCGCCGATCCTGAGGGCGGTGGCGGGGCAGATCGAGGCGCCGCCGGAGACCCTCGTCTGCTCCGGGATCCTGCCGCACGAGCTCGACGAGGTGGCCGCGGCCTTCGCCGTATGCGGCCTGCGGGAGGTCGAGCGCCGCCGGGACGGCGACTGGGCCGCGCTGCTGCTCCGCCGCAGCTGAGAGATAGGGTTCCCGGCGATGGTCCTGGCGAACATCACCGACTACAGCGTGGGGCTGTTCATCCACATCCTGGCCGTGGTCCTGACCTTCGGGCCCACCTTCGGGTACGGCTTCCTCTTCTCGGTTCTGCCGAAGTACCCGCGGGCGGCGCCGGGGCTGATCAGGGGGATCGAGAAGATCGACCGCTACCTGATCACCCCAGGGATGGTCGTGATCCTCCTCGCCGGCATCTACCTGTTGGCGGAAGGCCCCTGGGAGAGCAGCGAACCCTTCATCACCGTCGGCTTCGTCGCGATCATCGCCCTCTTCGGGCTCCAGCACGCTTTCTTCCGCCCCCAGGAGGCGAAGGCCAGGGAGCTGGCCGAACGCGACCTGAAGAGCGGGGACACCCTGAGCGCCGAGTTCGAAGAAGTCTCGCGGCGGCTCGGCACCGTCGGACCGATCGCCGGGCTGATCGTCGTCGTGACGATCTTCTTCATGACCGTCAAGCCCTGACGCCCTGTCCGGTGCGGCTCCACAGCTGAGCCCGTCCCAGCCGGTCGGCATGTTCGACTCCGGGGTGGGGGGGCTGACCGTGCTGCACGAGTGCCTCGTCTCGCTGCCCCAGGAGGACTTCCTCTACCTCGGGGACACGGCGCTGTTCCCCTATGGCGACAAGGACCCGGAGGAGCTGCGGCGGCGGATCGCGCGGATCTCAGAGATGCTGCTCGACCGCGGCGCCAAGCTCCTGGTGATCGCCTGCAACACGGCGACCTCGGTCGGCCAGGACGTCGCCCGCGAGGTCGCCGCGCAGCGCGGGGTGGAGGTGGTGCCGGTGGTCGAGCCGCAGGCCGAGATCGCGGCGGCGATCACCGTCAACGCGCGAGTGGGGGTGCTGGCGACGCCGAACACGGTCGCCAGCGCCGCCTACCGGCGGGCGCTGGAGGCGATCGGGCGCGGCCTCGACGTGATCGAGGTCGCGGCCCCCGACCTCGCCTCGTTCATCCAGGACGGGGCGCTGTTCGACGAGGACACGATGGCGATGGCCCGCGCCTACTGCCGGCCGCTGATCGAGGCCGAAGTCGACACCCTGATCCTCGGTTGCACCCATTACCCCCTGGTGGCGCCGATGCTGCAGCGGATCCTCGGCCGCGACGTGCGCCTGGTCAGCGGCGGCCACGCGGTCGCCGCGGCGGTGCAGCGGACGCTGGAGGGGACGGGCCTGGCCCGCGAGCCGCGCGGAGAGGGCAGCTACGAGTTCCTCTGCACCGGCGACTGCGACGCCTTCCACGCGATCGGCACCCGCTTCCTGCAGATGCCCCTCGGCGAGGTCGAGCAGGTCGAAATCTGAGTTCTGGGCCGAAGGCGGCGCAGAATTGGCTCGATCTGCGCACCACGCGTGCGGGGTCGACCTTCAGGATCCTCGCCATGCCGATCCTCACCGCTGGCAATACCGTATATACTCGTCCCGTGGCCAAGGTGATGATCTCCATTCCCGACAAGCTCCTGGAGCGCCTCGATCTCCGTGCCAAGGAGGTGGGGGAGAGCCGCAGTGGTTTCCTCCAGCGCCTCGTCGAGCGCGAGGTGGAGGCCGGCGAGCAGCGTCGGCGGGAGGAGCTCAACCGCCTTTGGGACGAGGTCCGGATCGAGGTTCCAGCAGACAAACCCGAGCTGCTGGACGTAGCGCAGCTGATCCGAGAAGACCGAGAATCTCACTGACTTGCTCCTTCTCGACGCAAGCGTTTGGGTGGCGGCGGGGATCTCTTCGCATCCCGCTCATGAAACCGCGTCACCGCTGGTACGCGGGGGAGTGTCGGTTGCCGCGCTCGACCTAACTCTCTATGAGGTGGTCAACGCGGTTGCAGGGCAGTACCGCCAGCCCGACCAGGCTCAGAGAATCGCGCGGGCGCTTCTCCGTACTTGCGGCGAGGAATTGGCGCGGATGGACCATGCGCTTGGAGAGGAAGTCGTGAAAGTGGTCTCCGAGCACGGCCTGACGGCATATGACGCCGCCTACGTGGCCGCGGCCCGTCGCAACGGCTGGCAGCTCGTCAGCCTCGACGTCCGCGATCTCGTCTCCAAGGGTCTGGCGGTCACTCCCGACGCCGCCGTTTACCCTTAAGGCGATGGCGGTTCTCGAACAGGTGCAGGACGACGTCCGGTCGGCGATGAAAGCGCGCGACCGCGAGCGCGCGGGCGCGCTGCGGCTGATCGTCGACGTGCTGCAGCAGGACGCGAAGCTGGGCAAGGGCGACGAGGTCGCGGTCCTGCAGCGCGAGCGCAAGAAGCGGGTCGAGGCGGCGGAGGCCTACGAGAAGGCAGGGCGCGCCGAGCAGGCGAGCGCCGAGCGCTTCGAGGCGGAGCTGATCGAGGCCTACTTGCCGCAGCAGCTCTCCGACGAGGAGCTGGCCGAGCTGGTCGAGGCGGCGATCGCCGAGACCGGCGCCAGCGAGCAGCGGCAGATGGGCCAGGTGATGTCGGCGCTGATGCCGAAGCTCGGCGGCCGCGCCGACGGCAAGCGGGTCAGCGCCGCGGTGCGAGAGAAGCTGGGTGCCTGAGCTTTGGCCCGCCGGCAGCTGACCCTCGACAACAACGTCGCGGCCGAGCTGGCCGGCTCCGAGGACAGCGTGCTGCGCGCCCTGCGGGGAAAACTGGAGGCGGACCTGCACCTGCGCGGCAACGTGCTGACGCTGGAGGGGGAGCCCGACGACGTCGCCGCCGCCGCGGTCGTGGTCGACGAGATGGTCGAGCTGATCGAGCAGGGGCACGACGTCGCCCCGGGGACGATCGAAGCGGTGACCGGGGCCCTCGACGCCGACGAGAGCCCGGCGGAGATCCTCGACGACGTCGTCTGGCGCCACCGCAACACCAAAGTCGCGCCGAAGACGGTGAACCAGAAGCGCTACGTCGACTCGATCCGCCGCCACACGATCACCTTCGGGATCGGCCCCGCGGGCACCGGCAAGACCTTCCTCGCCGTGGCGATGGCGGCGGCGGCGCTGACCGAACGCAAGGTGCAGCGGATCATCCTCACCCGCCCCGCGGTCGAGGCCGGCGAGCGCCTCGGCTTCCTGCCCGGCGACATCCAGGCCAAGGTCGACCCCTACCTGCGGCCGCTCTTCGACGCCCTCTTCGACATGCTCGACCCCGACCGGGTCAACGGCTACTTCGAGCGCAACGTGATCGAGGTGGCGCCGCTCGCCTTCATGCGCGGCCGCACCCTCAACGACTCCTTCGTGATCCTCGACGAGGCCCAGAACACCAGCCCGGAGCAGATGAAGATGTTCCTCACCCGGCTCGGCTTCAACTCGCGGATGGTGGTGACCGGCGACATCACCCAGATCGACCTGCCGACCGACCAGCGCTCCGGCCTGATCGCCGTCAGCGACATCCTCAGCGACGTCCAGGACATCTCCTTCGTCCGCTTCGGCGGCGAGGACGTCGTCCGCCACAAGCTGGTGCAGCGGATCGTCGCCGCCTACGACGAGCACGGTTCCCGCGAGCGCGGCGCCCGCGCCGAACACGGGCCGACGCCGCGTTCGTGAGCGCCGACCTCGCCGACGTCCCCCCAGAGCTCCGCGACGCCGTCGCCGCGGCGCTGCGGGCAGCCGGCGTCGAGGAGGGTCACCTCGCGGTCGAGATCGTCGGCGCCGAGCGGATCCAGGAGCTGAACCGCGAGCACCGCGGGAAGGACCGGCCGACCGACGTCCTCGCCTTCCCGATCGACGAACTGGGCCCGGTCGCCGGCCCACGGGAGCTCGGCGACGTCGCGATCTGCCCCGAGCACTGCTCCGACGTGACCGAGGCCGCGGTCCACGGCGTCCTCCACCTCTGCGGTCACGACCACGAGTCAGACGACGGCGAGATGCTGGCCCTGCAGGCCAGGGTGCTCGCCGGCCTGCGATGACCCGCTCCGGCTTCGTCGGCCTCGCCGGCCGCCCCAACGTCGGCAAGTCGACCCTAGTCAACGCGATCGTCGGCTCCCACGTCGCGATCGTCTCCAGTCGCCCGCAGACGACCCGCCGCGCGATCCGGGGCGTCGCGACCGACTCCGAGGCCGAACGGCAGCTGGTGCTGGTCGACCTGCCGGGGGTGCAGCGCCCCCGCGACGTCCTCACCGAACGCATGCAGGGGCGGGTCGAGCGCGAACTCGCCGAATCCGACGTCGTCCTCTTCGTCGTCAACGGCGAGGAGGGGGTGGGGCCGGGGGATCGCTTCATCGTCCGGGCGCTGCTGGGCGCCGGCGCCGATCTGCCGGTGATCTGCGCCGTCAACAAGGCCGACCGGCTCGGCCCCAACGAGCTGGTTCCGGTGCTGGCGCAGATCGGCGAGATGGAGGGAGTCGACGAGGTCTTCCCGATCAGCGCCAAGACCGGGGAGGGCGTCCAACCGCTGCTCGAGCGCCTCGGCGAGCTGATCCCCGAGGGTCCCTACATGTACCCGCCGGAGGACAGCAGCGACCAGTCGAGCGAGCTGCTGCTGGCCGAGCTGATCCGCGAGCAGGTCCTCAACCGGACCCGGCAGGAGGTTCCCCACTCGGTCGAGGTCAAAGTGCTGGAGGTGGAGCCGCGAGAGGACGGGATCGTCACCGTCGTCGCCGAGATCTGGGTGGAGACCGAGTCCCAGAAGGGCATCCTGATCGGCAAAGCGGGCAAGAAGATCGGCGAGATCGGGCCCGCCGCACGCCGCTCCCTGGAGCGCGAGCTCGGCTCCCAGGTCCACCTCGACCTCACCGTCCGGGTCCGGCGCAACTGGCGCCGCGACGAAGACCTGCTCGACCGCCTCGGCATCGAGTAGCGACGCGGCGTTTACGATTCCCCCGGATGTTTCCCGAAATCGAGTTCGACCAGCAGGGCCTGGTTCCGTGCGTCGTCCAGGACTTCGCCTCCGGCGAGGTGCTGATGCTCGCCTACATGAGCTCGCGCTCGCTGGAAATGACGCTCGAGACCGGCGATCTGCATTTCCACAGCCGCTCCCGCGACGAACTCTGGAAGAAGGGGGAATCCTCCGGCAACCTGATGCACCTTCGCCAGCTCCGCTACGACTGCGACGGCGACTCGCTGGTGGCCCTGGTCGACCCGGCGGGGCCGGCCTGCCATACCGGCGAGCGCAGCTGCTTCTACCGCGAGGTGCTGGGTTCCGCCTCGCCGCGCAAGGACGCGCCGGCGGCGGAGGGCGAGCCCTTTCCCGTCACCTTCGAAGCGCTGCCGGCGCTGGAGCGGACGATCCGCCACCGCGCCCTGCAGCGGCCCGACGGCAGCTACACCGTGAAATTGCTCGACGACCGCGCCCTGATCGGCGAGAAGGTCGAGGAGGAGGCGGAGGAGGTGGTCCGGGCCGGCCGCGAAGAGAGCGAGGAGCGGGTGGCCGAAGAGGCCGCCGACCTGCTCTACCACCTGAGCGTCCTGCTGGCCTCGCGCGGGGTCTCGCAGGCAAAGGTGATGGAAGTGCTGAATGCACGTAGCGGCTGACTCCGAGATCCGCCTCGAGCCGAGCCTCGAGGAGGCGCGGGAGCTGGCGCGCGAGGGCAACGTGGTGCCGGTGCGCGCCCGCCTCGTCGACGACTGCGAGACGCCGGTCTCCGCCTTCCTCAAGCTGCGAGCCGGGGAGCCGGAGGGCTCGCCCTGCTTCTTGCTCGAGTCGGCAGAGCAGGGGCAGGTCGGCCGCTACTCCTTCGTCGGCCTGCGCCCGCGGGCGCTGCTGCGCTGGAGCGACGGCGTCCTCTCCGAGTGGAGCGGCGAGGAGACGAGCCCCGGCGTCGCGCCTTCGAAGTCCGACCCCGCCCCGGATCCCTACGCGGCGGTGGCGGAGCGCCTGCGCCAGTACCGGCCTGCGCCGGTTCCCGGGCTGCCTCCTTTCGCCGGCGGCGCCGTCGGCTTCTTCGCCTACGACCTGGTGCGGACCGTGGAGCCGCTGGGCGAGCCCAACCCGGACCCGCTCGGGCTGCCGGACATGGCCCTGATGGTGACCGACGCGATGGTGGTCTTCGACCACCTGCGCCACGAGCTGACGATCCTCGCCTGCGCGTTTTGCGAGGACGGCGGGGTCGAGCAGGCATACGAGCGCGCGGCGGCGACAATCGCCGAGATGCGGGAGCGCCTGCGCGGCGCCGTCCCGGTTCCCGAGCGGCCCTCGGTGGCGGAGCCGCCGAAGTTCGAGTCGAACGTCAGCCGCGAGGAGTTCGAAGCCGCGGTGGCGCGGATCGTCGAGTACGTGCACGCCGGCGACGCCTTTCAGGTCGTTCCCTCGCAGCGCTTCTCGGCGCCGGCGCCGGTCGAAGCCTTCTCCGTCTACCGCGGCCTGCGCGCCGTCAACCCCTCCCCCTACATGTACTTCCTCGAGTTCGGCGACTTTCAGCTTGCCGGCGCCTCGCCTGAGCCGCTGGTGAAGGTGACCGGGAGGCAGGTGGAAACGCGCCCGATCGCCGGGACCTATCCGCGCGGCAGCAGCGAGGACGAGGACCGCCGGCTCGCCGAAAAGCTGCGCAACGATCCGAAGGAGCGGGCCGAGCACGTGATGCTGGTCGACCTCGGCCGCAACGACCTCGGTCGCGTCTGCGAGTACGGCAGCGTCAAGGTCGACGAGCTGATGTACGTGGAGACCTACTCCCACGTCCTCCACATCGTCAGCCAGGTGACCGGCAGGCTGAAAGAGGGCGTCTCGGCGATGGACGTGATGCGCGCGTCGCTGCCGGTCGGCACCCTCTCCGGCGCCCCGAAGGTGCGGGCGATGCAGATCATCGACGAGCTCGAGAAGGTCAAGCGCTGCTCCTACGGGGGTGCGATCGGCTACCTCTCCTGGGACGGCGACCTCGATACTGCGATTCACATCCGCACGGTTGTCTGCAAGGACGGCCAGCTGCACGTACAGGCGGGAGGGGGGACCGTCGCCGAAGCCAAACCCGAGTCGGAGTACTGGGAGTCGGTGAACAAGGCGCGCGCGGTCTTTCGTGCCGTCGAGGTCGCCTGCGAACAACCGGACTGGGCGTGAGGCGCATGCGCGTGCTCGTGATCGACAACTACGACTCCTTCACCTACAACCTCGTCCAGTACCTGGGCGAGCTCGGGGCGGAGGTCGAAGTCGTCCGCAACGACAAGGCGACCGTCGCCGAGCTGCTGGACCGCGAGCCGGACCGCCTCGTCGTCTCACCCGGCCCCTGCACGCCGGCCGAGGCGGGGATCTCCGGCGAGGCGATCAAGGCGTTCGGCGAAGCCGGGACGCCGGTGCTCGGCGTCTGTCTCGGCCACCAGGCGATGGTCGAGGCCTTCGGCGGCAGGGTCGTCCAAGGGGAGCCGATCCACGGCAAGGACGGCGAAGTCGTCCACGACGGGAAAAGCATCTTCGCCGGGCTGCCGAGCCCGATGGTCGCCGGCCGCTATCACTCGCTCGTCGCCGACCCCGACCTGCCGGAGGAGCTGGAGCTGACCGCCAGCCTCGGCGAGGTCGTGATGGGCGCGCGCCACAGGTCGCTGCCGATCGAGGGAGTCCAGTTCCACCCCGAGTCGGTCCTCACCCCGCAGGGGAAGCACCTGCTCGCCAACTTCGTAGGCAAGGGCGAAGCCGATGCCTAACGACGTCGTCAGCCGCGCGATCGACGCCGTCTGCGCCGGCGACCACCTAACCGCCGACCACGCCTCGGCGGTGCTCAGCGAGATCATGGGGGGGCGGGCGGACCCGGTCCAGACCGGTGCCTTCCTGATCGCCCTGCGGGCCAAGGGGGAGACGGTCCCCGAGCTGGTCGGCCTGGCGCGGACGATGCGGGGCCTGGCGGCGCCGGTGCGAACCCGGCGCCATGACCTCGTCGACACCTGCGGCACCGGCGGCGGCCCCTCGACCTTCAACGTCTCGACCACGGCGGCGCTGGTCGCGGCCGGCGCCGGCGCCGCGATCGCCAAGCACGGCAACCGCTCGAACACCAGCAAGTGCGGCTCGGCCGACCTGCTGGAGGCCCTCGGGGTCAACCTCGAGATCGAGCCCGAGCAGGTCGGCCGCTGCATCGACGAGGTCGGCTTCGGGTTCATGTTCGCGCCCAAGCACCACGCGGCGATGGCGCACGTCATCCCCGCCCGCAAAGCGCTCGGGGTGCGGACGATCTTCAACTTCCTCGGGCCGCTGACCAACCCCGCCGGCGCCAACCGCCAGCTCCTCGGGGTCGGCGACCGCCGCTACCAGGAGACGATCGCCGAGGCCCTGATCGGACTCGGCAGCGAGCGGGCGCTGGTCGTCGCCGCCGAGGACGGCCTCGACGAGCTCTCGCTCGCCTCGCGCACGCGGGTGATCGAGGTCGCCGACGGGCGGACCTCCGAGTGGTTCGTCGAGCCGGGTCAGCTCGGACTGGCGCCGGCAGGATTGGAGCGGGTCGCCGGCGGCACCCCGGAGGAGAACGCCGCCGTCACCCGCCGGGTCCTGGCCGGCGAGCCGGGGCCGCACCGCGACCTCGTCCTCCTCAACGCCGCCGCCGCCCTCTACGTGGGCGGTCTCGCCGCCGACCTCGCGGAGGGGGCGGCGAAAGCCGCCGAGGCGATCGACTCCGGGGCGGCAGCGGACGTGCTGGAGCGCCTGATCGCGGCAACGGTCGCTCCCGCCGTCTAGGCTCTGGAGCCTCAAGTGGGAAGGATGGAGCAGCTCATCGCCGGGGCCCGCGAGGGGGTGGACGCGCGTCGTCGCGACCTCCCCCAGGCCGAGCTCATAAAGCGCCTCTCGGCCTCCCGGGGGGAGGATCGCCCCTTCAACGAGGCGCTGGCCCGGCCCGGCATCTCGGTGATCGCCGAGTTCAAGCGCCGATCTCCCAGCGCCGGCCAGCTCGCCGGCAAGCAGGTCGACGTCGCCTCCCAGGTGGCCGGCTACGAGCGCGGCGGCGCCGCCGCGCTCTCGGTCCTGACCGACGAGCCGCACTTCGGCGGCTCGCTCGCGGACCTGCGGTCCGCCCGCGCCGCCTGCGGGCTGCCGATCATCCGCAAGGACTTCGTCGTCGACCCCTACCAGCTCTACGAGGCGGCGGTGAACGGCGCCGACGCGGTGCTGCTGATCGTCGCCGCCCTCGGCGACGGGGAGCTGCGCGCGCTCTATCGAGAGGCTCGCTCGATCGATCTCGACTGCTTGGTCGAGGTCCACGACGGCGAGGAGCTGGAGCGGGCGCTCGAGGCCGGCGCCGAGGTGATCGGCATCAACAACCGCAACCTCGACGACATGAGCGTCGACATCGCCACCACCTACGAGCTGATGCCGAACGTTCCCGCCGGCAAGACGGTGGTCGCCGAGAGCGGCATCTCCGGACGGGCGGAGCTGTTGGAGCTCGACCGCGTCGGGGTCGACGCGGTGCTGATCGGCGGCGCCCTGATGGCGGCTCCGGACCCGGAGGCGAAGGTCCGCGAGCTGACCGGGACCGACGAGAGCACCCGGGAACACCTCGTTTAGGAAAAATTTGAAGAGCATTTAGGGACCGAACAGCTCCCGCTGTCATCCTGCTGTTCATGTCCAAGCTCAACCAGAGACTTCGCAGCCCCTTTGGCTCCGCTCTCCTCGGGGGCCTCGTGGTCGCCGTGCTCGGCTGGATCGCGATCGCTGCCGGCGCGATCCAGTCCGACGGCGGCACGACGACGACCGTCGCCGCGCCGATCACGGCCCCCGTCGACAGCAGGTCCTCCGACGAATCCGCCAACGTCGTCAACCAGATCTACAAGACCGACGGCGAAGGGGTCGCCTTCATCGAATCGCAGATCGAACCGACCGAAGGCGAAAGCCTCAACCCGTTCGGCGAACCCGAATCCGAATCCGGCGGCACCGCCACCGGCTCGGGCTTCGTGATCGACGGCGAAGGCCACATCCTCACCAACAACCACGTCGTCGAAGGCGCCAACAAGGTGACGGTCAAACTCGGCGACTCCGAACAGACCTACGACGCGGAAGTGGTGGGGACCGACCCCGGCACCGACATCGCCCTGCTCCAGGTCGACGCGCCCGCCAACCAGCTGCACCCGCTGACGCTCGGCAAGTCGGCGGCGATGGAAGTCGGCGACCCGGTGGTGGCGATCGGCAACCCCTTCGGCCTCGACCGCACCGTCACCAGCGGCATCGTCTCGGCCGTCCAGCGGCAGATCGAAGCCCCCAACGGCTTCGCGATCTCCCACGTGATCCAGACCGACGCCGCGATCAACCCCGGCAACTCCGGCGGGCCGCTGATCAACGCCTCCGGCGAAGTGATCGGGATCAACGCCCAGATCGCCACCGGCGGCGGTGGCACCGGCAACGTCGGCATCGGCTTCGCGATCCCGATCGACACCGTTCGGGCCGAGATCGAGCAGCTGAAGACGAAAGGCGAAGTCGAGCACGCCTTCATCGGGATCAGCGGCGGCACCATCACCAGCGAACTGGCGAAGGCGATCAACCTGCCGGTCGACGAAGGGGTGATCGTCCAGTCCGTCGTCAAGGACGGACCTGCCGACAAGGCCGGGATCGAGGCCGGAGGGACTACGGCGACGATCAACGGCGAAGAAGTGCGGCTCGGCGGCGACATCGTCACCGAAGTCGACGGGAAGAAGCTGAAGAGCATGGAACAGCTCGTCGAAATCATCCAGGGGCACAAGCCGGGGGACGAGCTGGAGCTGACGATCGTGCGCGACGGGGACGAGAAGACCGTGGACGTCACCCTCGGGAGCCAGCCGGAGGACAGCGAATAGGGCTCAGGCCTGGCTGAAGAGGACGACCCCAACCCCCTCCTCACTCAACTTGCTCGGGTGGGGCGGGGGTTGTCGTCCGCGGGCGCTTCTGCCCGAGAAGTACAAGCCGTTCGGAGGGGGTTGGAGTCGTCCTTCGCGTACGCTGGGGTTATGCGGGTTAAGTTCTGCGGGATCACCAATCTCGATGACGCGGCGGAGGCTGTGCGGTTGGGGGCTTGGGCTATTGGGCTCATTCACTTCCATGGCAGTCCTCGGGATGTGGATCGGGCTGTGGCGGCTGAGATTGCCGCGGCTTTCAAGCGGAAGTGCGAGGTGGTGGGGGTTTTTGTCAATCCCACGCTGGACGAGGTGGCGAAGGCTGTCGAGGACGAGGGCTTGACGATGGTGCAGCTGAATGGGGCCGAGGGGGCGTCGTTCTGCGCCGAGGTGAAACGGCGGACGGGGCTGAAGGTTGCGAAGGCGGTGCACGTGGCCAGTGCCGCCGACATCCACGGCGCCGAGGCCTTCCGCACCGACTTCCACCTCTTCGATCGGCGCGGGAAGGGTGCCTGGGGCGGGACCGGCGAGAGCTTCGACTGGGAGCTGCTGCGAGGCCATCGCTCCGAGGTGCCGGCGATTCTCGCCGGCGGGCTGCGACCGGAGAACGTCGCCCACGCGATCGACGTCACCCGCCCCTACGCGGTCGACGTCGCCAGCGGGGTCGAGCTGGAGCCCGGCCGCAAGGACCACGCGGCGATGGAGGCCTTCTTCCAAGCCGCCAACCCCATCGACGCAGCAGCGGCATGAGGGCGATCGAGGAGCGCTTCGGCCCCTACGGGGGCCGCTACGTGCCGGAGACCCTGATCCCGGCGCTCGACGAGCTCAGCGCCGCCTGGTCCGAGGCCCGCGAGGACGAGGAGTTCATGGGACGGCTGCGGCAGCTGCGGCGCGACTTCATCGGCCGCCCGACGCCGTTGTACCTGGCGCAGCGGCTCTCCGATCGGGTCGGCTCGCGGGTCTACCTGAAGCGCGAGGACCTCGCCCACACCGGCGCCCACAAGATCAACAACGCCGTCGGCCAGGCGCTGCTGGCGGCCCGGATGGGCAAGCCGAGGGTGATCGCCGAGACCGGGGCCGGCCAGCACGGGGTCGCGACCGCGACCGCCTGCGCCCTGCTCGGCCTCGAATGCGTCGTCTACATGGGGACCGAGGACATCCGCCGCCAGGCGCCCAACGTCGAGCGGATGAAGCTGCTGGGGGCTGAGGTGGCACCGGTCGAGGCCGGGGCGCGGACGCTGAAGGAGGCTGTCAGCGCCGCGATCCGAGACTGGGTCGCCAACGTCGCCGCCACCCACTACGTGATCGGCTCCGCGGTGGGCCCGGCGCCCTACCCGGCGCTGGTCCGCGACCTGCAGCGGGTGATCGGCGAAGAGGCCCGGGAGCAGGCGCTGGCGGCCGAGGGCTCGCTTCCCGCCCGGGTGATCGCCTGCGTCGGCGGCGGCAGCAACGCGATCGGGATCTTCAGCCCCTTCGTCGGCGATGCCGAGGTGGCGCTGGTCGGCGTCGAGGCGGCGGGGGAGGGGCTCGACACCCAGCGCCACGGCGCCTCGCTGCAGGGCGGCGTCAAAGGCGTCCTGCACGGCTCGCTCTCCTCGGTGATCACCGACGAGGAGGGGCAGATTCTGGAGGCGCACTCGATCTCGGCCGGCCTCGACTACCCGGGCGTCGGCCCCGAGCACGCGCAGCTGCGCGACAGCGGCCGGGCCAGCTATGTCGCCGTGACCGACGACCAGGCGCTGGCCGCCTTCCAGGAGCTGGCGCGGCTGGAGGGGATCATCCCCGCGCTCGAGTCTTCCCACGCGATCGCCTGGCTGGCGGAGAACCCGCTCGACGGCGAGGGCTTCGACGTCCTCTGCCTCTCCGGCCGTGGCGACAAGGACATGGCCGAGGTCACGGCTCGTTTGAAACCGCCTAGTGAGGTCTTGCCGTGAGCGTTGAGCGGGAGAGCCGGGGGGATCTCGCCGGACGACAGCGGGGAGGGTCCGGCGAGACCCCCCCGGCTCTCCCGGATCGGGATGGGGAGGATCGCATTGTGGCGGCTTTTGCTCTCGCGCGAGATGAAGGGCGGGCGGCGCTGATGCCTTACATGATGGCCGGGTACCCCGACCGCGAGACCGGGCTGGCGGTGGCCGAGGCCTATGTGGATGCCGGGGCCGACCTGATCGAGCTCGGGGTGCCGTTCTCCGATCCCCTCGCCGACGGGCCGACGATCCATGCGGCCGCTACGCAGGCTCTGGACGGCGGCGCGACCTTGTCGACCGCGCTCGAGGTCTGCCGGGCGATCGGCGAGCGCGTCCCTGTCGTCTTCATGGCCTACGCGAACATGGTCCTCGCCCACGGCGGCTCGCGACAGTTCGCCGAGCTGGCGCGGGCGGCGGGAGCCGCCGGGGCGATCGTCCCCGACCTGCCGCTGGAGGAGTCGAGCGAAGTGCGCAAGAGCTTCGCCGCCGAGGGGTTGGCTCTGGTCCCCCTGCTGGCGCCGACGACGCCGGCCGAGCGCCGCCGGCGGATCTGCGAGGCGGCCAGCGGCTTCGTCTACGTCGTCTCCACCGTCGGCACCACCGGCGAGCGGGCGGAGATCCCGGCGGCGCTGACCGAGTTGGTGGAGGCGACGAAGGCCGATGCCGAGGTGCCGGTCGCCGTCGGCTTCGGGATCGGGACGCCCGAGCAGGCGGCGCAGGTCGGCGGCATCGCCGACGGGGTGATCATCGGCAGCCGCCTCGTCCGTGCCGCCGGCGAGGGCGGCTCGCCGCAGGGCGCCGCCGACGCGGTGGCTTCGTTCCTGGGTCAGACCCGCGAGGCGCTTGCTGCCGGGTCGATCCAATAGGATTCCGCGCGATATGGGAATGGTCGTAACCCTCTTCCTGGCGATCGCCGCGATGGTGGTCGGCTACGCAGCCTTCGGACAGGGCGGCGGTGTCGCCGGCATGATCTTCTTCGGCGTGCTCCTCATAGGAGCCGCGATCCGCACCCTGCAGCCGCGCTAGCCGGCGCATCTCTGCGTCCTCGGTCGCCCGCGTGCAGAGCACGCCACGCTCCCTGCGTCCTTGACCTGCTTGGCTAGCCCGACTGCAGGTTACGACCGGTAGGCGACTACCTGCAGGTATTCCGGCTCGACGACGAGCGCGTCCTGGCTGCCGACGCTGAGCTTCTCGAGCACGGCTTCGAGGTCGCTCTTGAGGGCCTGCTCACCCTCTGCGCCGACGGCCTCGAACGCTGCCTGGATCGGCCCGAAGTAGTCGCGGAAGAACTCGATGTAGTGCTCGGCGGAGCGGAAGGCCTGGCGGGACTTCAGCCGCTCGGCGCGAAGGTCGGAGACGGAGTCGCCGAACAGCTCCCGCACGTGGTCCTCGGCCCCCCAGAGCACCGGCGGGGTGCCGGGGGGCGGGCCGCCCGTGTGCTTGACGATCGCCGCGAAGAAGTCCTGCAGGCCGCCGTCGGGGCACCAGCTGGCGATCCCGATCCGGCCACCCGGCTTGGTCACCCGCAGCAGCTCGTCGGCTGCCCGCTGGTGGTCGGGGGCGAACATCACGCCGAAGACCGACGTGGTCACGTCGAACTCGCCGTCCCCGAACGGCAGGTTCTGCGCGTCGGCCTCGACGAACTCGACCCCCAGCCGCTCCGCCGCCGCCCGTTCGCGGCCGCGCTCCAGCAGCGCCGGCACGAAGTCGGAGCCGATCACGTTGCCCCAGGTGCGCCGAGCGGCTGCCAGCGCGCAGTTGCCGCTGCCGCAGGCGACGTCGAGCACCCGTTCGTCGGGGAGCAGCTGCAGGGAGTCGGCGAGCCGCTCGGAGACGGGGACGACGAGGGGGGCGACCTCGGCGAAATCGCCCTTCGCCCACATCGCCTGCTGCGCGGCGGTCGCCTGTTCGAGGTCGGGTCGATCTGCCATCGCGTTGAACCTATCGCGCGCTTGCCCGCAAGGCGAGCTTCTAAGCTCACGGCATGCGGATCGGAGTCCTCACCGGCGGCGGCGACTGCCCCGGCCTCAACGCGGTCATCCGCGCGGTCGTGCGCAAGGGGGTGGGCGTCTACGGGCACGAGTTCGTCGGCTACCGCGATGGCTGGCGCGGTCCCCTGGAGGCGGACAGCCGCCCGCTCGGGGTGCCCGAGGTGCGGGGGATCCTGCCGCGCGGAGGAACGATCCTCGGTTCCTCCCGCACCAACCCCTTCGCCGACGCGGAGGGGCCGAGGCGGGTCGCGGAGAACCTCGAGGCCGCCGGCATCGACGGGCTGATCGCGATCGGCGGCGAGGACACCCTCGGCGCCGCCTCCAGGCTGCACGCCGAGCACGGGATCCCGATCGTCGGCGTCCCGAAGACGATCGACAACGACCTCGGCGCCACCGATTACACCTTCGGCTTCGACACCGCCGTCAACGTCGCGATGGAGGCGATCGACCGCCTCCACACCACTGCCGACAGCCATCACCGGGTCCTCATCGTCGAGGTGATGGGTCGCCACGCGGGCTGGATCGCCTTCCACGCCGGTCTTGCCGGCGGCGCCAACGTGATCCTGATCCCGGAGAGGAAGTTCGACGTCGAGAAGGTCTGCGAGCTGGTGGGCCGCCGCTTTGCCAGCCAGTTCGCGCCGATCATCGTCCTCGCCGAGGGGGCCGAGCCGGCGGGAGAGGTTCCCGACCGGAACGAAGCCCCCACCGATGCCTTCGGTCACGTCCGCCTCGGCGGGATCGGCCACTGGCTCGAGGGCGAGATCGAGCGCCGGACCGGGAAAGAGGCGCGGGCGACCGTGCTCGGCCATGTCCAGCGCGGCGGCACCCCGACGGCCTTCGATCGGGTGTTGGCGACCCGCTTCGGGCTGCATGCGATCGACGCGGCGAATGCGGGGCGCTGGGGGACGATGACGGCGCTCCGCGGGATCGAGATCGAGCTGGTCGAGCTGAGCGAGGCGACCGCGGAGCTGAAGACGCTGCCGCCGTCGATGTACGAGGAGGCAGAGGTCTTCTTTGGCTAGGCGGGCCCACGGGGGCCTGGTGCTTCTCCTCGCCGTGGGGCTTCTCGCGGCGGCGAGCGGCTGCGGCGAAGAGGGCGCGGCGGCAGGCGCGGTCGTGCGCGTCTACGTCAGCGCGCCGCTGCGGGGGCCGGAAGCGGCGGCGGGGCGGCGGCTGTGCGCCGAAGCGCGTGAGCAAGCAGGACAGGGAAAGGGCGGCGAGGGCCATGAGCTGCGGGTCGTCTGCCTCGATGCCTCGGGGCAGGGAAGCGACTGGACGCTGGCGCAGGTGGGCGCCAACGCGCGGCGGGCGAGTGAGGACTCGACGACGGTCGCCTACGTCGGCGAGCCGGATCCGGTGGCGCGCGAGCAGTCGCGCCCGATCGTCGAAGCGGCCGGGATCGCCGAGCTCGGCGGGCTGTCCGGGCGCGAGGCGGTGGCGAAGGTCGCGATGGCAATGGAGGAAGGCGACGCGAGCCAGCCGCGGGACGCAGTCTTCGACGCCTTCGGCCGCTGATGGGGGAGGAGCGGCCGCGGGTCTCTGTCGTGGTGCCGACGCGCGGCCGGCCGGAGCTGCTGCGGAGGTGCGTGGCGGCGCTGGAGGCGCAGACGGTGGCGGTGGAGGTCGTCGCGGTCGAGGACGCCGAGGGACGAGGGCCGGCGTGGGCACGGAACCAGGGGGTGCGACGGGCGCGGGGTGAGGTGGTCTGCTTCACCGACGACGACTGCGGCCCGGCGGCGGGGTGGGCCGAGGCTTTGACGGCGCCCCTCCTTGGCGGGGAAGGGGAGGTGAGCACCGGCCCTGTCCTGATGGGGCGTGGGGCAACGGCTGCGGACCGTGCTTGGGAGACGATCGTGAGCTACCTGCAACAACAGGCGACCGCACCGGGCACCGCCTCCCCGGGCTTCGCGGTCACCGCCAACCTCGCCGCCCGGCGAGAGCTGTTGGAGCGCCTGTCCTTCGACGAATCCTTCCCCGCGGCAGCGGGCGAGGACCGCGACTGGGGCGAGCGCGCGGCCCGAGCCGGCGCCACCGTCGTCTTCGTCCCAAGCGCGATCGTCCTCCACCGCAGCGGCATGGGTATCCGAGGCTTCCTGCGCCAGCAGTACCGCTACGGACAAGGGGCGGCGCGCTATCGAAGCAGGGGTTCCGACCGTTCCCCCGGTGCGCCCTCGTTCTACCTCGGCCTCATCCGCGTCGCCTTCCGCGCCGGCCTCGCCCCCGGCCTCCTCGTCACCGCCGCCCAACTCACCACCCTCGCCGGAGCTCTCTCGCGAGACCGCAAAAATGGCTCTTGAGGAACCGTTTTTGCGGTCTCGCGGCTAGCGCTCGATCAGGGGCTCGCCGCTGAGGCCCTCTCTCGGCACGCCGCAGAGGGCGGCGACCGTGGCGGCGATGTCGGTGACGCGGGCGGGGCGGGCGAGATCGCGGGTGCGTCCGCTGCGGGGGGCGAGGATCGCCCAGGCGTCGCCGTCGGTGTGGTTGCCGGTGCGGCCGCTGCCGTGGCCCTGGCGGTGGACGCTGCCGAAGCGGGGGGAGTGGACGGCGGGGAGGACGACGGAGGAGGTCGGGCGCCAGCGGACGACGAGGTCCGGCAGGCGGTCGGCGGCCGCGCCCTGCCAGCGCTCGGCGACCTCGTCCACCGCGACGACGGCCGGCTCGCCGTCGGGGTCGCGGAAGTCGAGCAGGCCCCCGCGGATCCGCTCCGTCAGCTCCGCCGCCTCGGCCTCGTCGACGATGCCGTCGCGCTCGCGGCCCGTGCGGTTGACGCTGACGTAGCCCTGGTTGTCGGCCGGATGGGCGAAGGCGCGGGTGGAAGACCAGTCGACCCCGCGCAGCTCCAAACGCGCGGTCAGCTCCAGCGCCAGGCGGTCGGGCATGGCGGCGGCGATTCGCGAGCGCAGGCGCCCGGAGAGCGCGGCGCGCAGGCGCCAGATCGCGCCCGAGTCGGAGTCGTCGCCTCCCTCGTCGGCCCCTTCCCCGAGCACGGCGCTCACCATGCCGGGCAGGAGGTCGGCGCGGCTGGTGTTCTCGTCCATGCCGAGGACCGAGCAGACGATCACGTCGCACCCGCCTGGGAGGGCTTCGAGGACGCGCCCGAGCTGGGCGTCGACCTCTTCGTAGACCTCGGCGAGGGCGGAATCGAGTCGCGCTCGCTCCGGCGCTGGCACCGCCTCCTCGTCGAGGTAGGGCGGGACGGCCCAGAGCCGATGCCCGGTCAGGTGCGGCGCCGCGAAGACGATCCAGGCGAGGTCGAACGGGCGAGCCCGCAGGCGCTCGATCGCCAGGTCGGCGACCCGGCGCGGCGCCTGCAGGAAGCGCTCGCGCAGGCGGCGCAGCTCGCGTGAGGTCTGGGCGCCGAAGACCTCGGTCACGTCCGGGGGCCGGCCGTGCCGGCGTCGGGCCTCGCGATCGCCGCCGTCGGGCACCGACCAGCGCTCGAGCACGACCCGCTCCCGCATCCCCCAGCCGCATACGAGCTCCCCCTGCGCGTCGTCGGGACGGTGGCACTCGTAGGGGTCGATCGCGAGCGTGCTGCGGCCGGCGCGGCCGAGCCGGTCCCAGATCGGCGGCGGGGCGTCGAAGCTGGCCGCGAGCCGCACCCGTTGGTCCGCCGCGGCCCACTGGAAGGGGTAGTAGAGCCCGTGCTCGCCGACCTCGACCCCGCGGTAGAGGTCCTGGTAGGCGCTGGCGGGGAAGTGCGCGGCCGGGGTCTCGAGTTCCAGAGGCGTCCCCTGCCGGCGCAGCGCCGCCAGGTTCGGCAGCCGGCCCTCGCCCTCCAGGCGCGCCAGCAGCGAGGCGCTGGAGGCGTCGAACTGGATCACGGCGATCACGTCGGCGCTTCCGCGAGCGGCGCCACCGTCACCTCGGCGCCGTCGAGCCCGGCCGAGCGGCGGGCGGCTTCGACCACCGCCATCGCCGTCGCTCCGTCGTCGGCCGTGGCGACCATAGGCCCTTGTCCCCGGTATGCGGGGACGTCGGGCCGGAGCGCTTCGAGCTGACGCCTGAGGGAGACGACGAGCGGGTCGGGGCGACCGAGCAGGCCGCCGACCCGGCTGCGTACACCTCCCCAGGAGGATCTCGCCAGCAGCTTCCCCGAGCGGTCGCGGACGGCGACGACCTCGCGGTGACCTCGGTCGGTGGCGCAGGCGATGCGGGCGCGGCCGCGGGCGAGCTCCAGCTCCAGGCTCGCCCGCTCGGGCTCGATCCGGGCGTGGCGGACCGCGATCGGGGCGGCGCCGCCGAGGTGGCAGGCGAGGTCGATCAGGTGGAGGCCCGCGTCGAGCAGCGCCTCGTCGTCGGCCTGGTGCGCGCCCCAGGCATCGCGGCGAAAGCGCAGCTCGAGGTCGAGCTCCAGCCATCCCTCTGCCGGGACCATGCCGCGCAGCTCCTTGGCCTGCAGGAAGCGGCGGTTGAGGGCGACGAAGGGCTGCGGGTCCAGCGCCGCCAGACGCTGCGCCGCGTCGAGGTCCGGGGCCGGGGGCTTCTCGACCAGCGAGCGGACCCCGGCCCTCGCCGCCCCTTCGGCGAGGGCGAGGTGGTGGGCGGCGGGGGCGGCGACGACGAGCAGGTCGATCGGCGTCGCGGCGAGCAGCTCGGCGGCGTCGCCGAAGACGGGCGCCTCGCCGCCGCCACCCCGCGCCCAGAGCTCGGCGCACTGCCCCCGGCGCTTGGCGTCGGGATCGGCGAAGCCGGCGATCGCGATCCCCTCGGCGCCGAGAGCGGCCGGGATGTAGCCGCGCTCGGCGATGCGGCCGCAGCCGGCGATGCCCAGCCTCATCGCCTCTCCTCGGCGAGGTGGAGGAAGAGGGCGGTGGGAACGGAAGCGGCGGCGCAGAGCTGGTGCAGCTGGTGCAGGCCGATCCCGGCGAGGAGCAGACGCGGGCCGCCGCGGCGGGCTAGCAGCGCGTAGAGGTCGCGGTCGAGGGCGAGGTTGGCGAGCAGCGCGGCCGCCGCGGCGCGCGGGCGGCGGGCGAGGAGGGAGCCGAGCAGCGCGACGCTGGCCGCGGCGCTCAGCCGCCGGCGCCAGCCGAGGTTGAGGGCGGTGCTGCCTGCCCCCTCGCGCAGGAGCAGCCGCATCCAGGGAACGCCGCGTCGGCCGAAGTCGGTGCTGACCATGCTCGCGACCGTCCAGCGCTTGAGGTGGCGGCCGCGGATTCGCGGGTCGAGGAGAATGCGCGATCCCTGCCGCCGCAGCCGCATTCCCAGCTCGATGTCCTCGACGCTGGCCCGCGGGTAGCGATCGGCGTCGAACCCCCCGGCGGTTTCGAAGGCCTCCCGCCGCACGGCGCCCAGACCCGCCCAGAAGGTCTCGGCCTCACCGCCCGCCCCGGAGTGGACGTGGTGGTGGAGGAGGTTCCGGTACCGGGAGGCGAGCCCGGAATCGGCGGGATCGTCGTCGTAGGCGCCGAAGACGGCGGCGAGACCCGGATCCTCGCCGAAGCGCCGCTCGATTCGGGCCAGCGCCTCGGCGTCGACCTCGACGTCGGAGTCGACGAAGACCAGCACCTCGGCGCTCGCCTCCTCGCTGCCCGCGTTGCGCGCCGCCGCGGGCCCCGTGCCCGCGGGCTCCCGCTGCGCCACCAGCTCGTCGGGCGCCCGATCCCCCGCCTCGATCGCCGCCAGGCAACGGTCCAACGTCGGCGGGTCGTCGGTCGCGGGGACGACGACGGCGAGGGTGGGGGCCGGCATTAGGGATACCTAATAGCATCTCCGCACCCGATGACGGCGCCCGCCTCCAGACCGGAATCCGCGCCCGTCGCCGTGCTCGGAGCCGGTCCCGCCGGGCTCACCGCCGCATACCGGCTGGTCCAGCGTCGCGTCCCCGTCGTCGTCTTCGAGGCCGGCGAGGAGGTCGGCGGGTTGGCGCGGACCGTCGTCCGCGACGGTTACCGCTTCGACCTCGGCGGCCACCGCTTCTTCACCAAGAGCGAGGAGGTCGAGGCGCTCTGGGAGGAGCTGCTGGGGCCGGAGCTGCTGGTGCGACCGCGCCTCTCGCGGATCTACTGGCGCGGCCGCTTCGTCGATTACCCGCTGCGGCCGGCCGACGTCTTCGCCAAGGTCGGGCCGCTGGAGCTGGCCCGCAGCCTCGCCTCATACGCGCGCGCCCGCCTCGGCCGCCGCGGAGAGGCCGAGACCTACGAGGAATGGGTCACCGCCCGCTTCGGCCGCCGCCTCTTCGAGCTCTTCTTCAAGACCTACACGGAAAAGGTCTGGGGGGTCGGGACCGACGAGCTGCGGGCCGAGTGGGCCGCGCAGCGGATCTCCGACCTCTCGCTGGCCTCGGCGCTGCGGGCGGCGCTGCCCGGGCGCAGGGAGACACCGAAGAGCTTGATCGAGCAGTTCCGCTACCCGCGGCTGGGCCCGGGGCAGATGTGGGAGGAGATGGCGCGGCGGATCGAGGACGGCGGCGGCGAGATCCGCCTCGGCGCCCCCGTCGAAGGACTCGAGCACGAGGCCGGGCGACTTACCGCGGTCCGCGCCGGCGGCGAGCGCTTCGAGGTCGGCGCCGCGATCTCCTCGATCCCCCTGCGGTCCACCGTCGGCGCGGCCGAGCCGGCGCCCCCGCCCGAGGTCACCGCCGCCGCCGCCGGCCTCCGCTACCGCGACTTCCTCACGGTGGCGCTGCCGATCGACGGCGAGCCTCCCTTCCCTGACAACTGGGTCTACGTCCACGACCCGCGGGCGCGGGTCGGCCGGATCCAGAACTTCCGCGCCTGGAGCCCCTGGATGACCCCCGACCCCCGCCGCTCCTGCCTCGGGCTCGAGTACTTCTGCTTCGAAGGCGACGATCTCTGGTGCAGCGAGGACGAGGAGCTGGTCGCGCTGGGCCGCCGCGAGGTCGCCGCGCTGGGGCTGGTCGACTCCGACCGCGTCGCCGGGGGACATGTCGTCCGCGTCCCCAAGGCCTATCCGGTCTACGACGCCGAGTACGCCAGGCGGGTTGCTCGGATCCGCGGCTGGCTCGAAGGCTTCTCCAACCTGCAGCAGATCGGCCGCAACGGCCTCCACAGGTACAACAACTCCGATCACTCGATGCTGACGGCGATGCGGGCGGTGGAGAACCTCTGCGACGGCGCCGACCACGACGTCTGGGCGGTGAACGCCGACAGCGTCTACCACGAGCGGGATGAGGCGGCGGAGCAGCCTTATCGGGCGGCGCCGGAGACTCCGGCTATGGCTCGGCCGTTGGCGGAGCTGGACTGACTACCTCGAACGGGGGTGGGGAGGCCGGTGGGGGTCGTTCGGAGCACCTCCGCCGGGTGGAGCGTGGATGGGCTGGCGCCTCATGGGTAGGTGGCCCGGCTCCATGCTGAGTACCTCACGACCCCCACCGGCCTCCCCCGATTGGCTCAGCGGGGACAGGGGAGACGGGTGGCACGCCATGTTCCCGCGTGGGCGATGACGTTGCCGCCGGGGAGCGGTTTGGTGGAGAGGGCTACGCCGTAGCGCGGATTGCGGTGGAACGGGACGGTGGAGATCGGTTCTTCTAGCTTCCAGGCGAGGGCGGTTTGCTCGCGGACGCGGGTCATGCGGACGCGGTCTTGGCAGGCGAGCAACGGGGCCTTGCCGGTCTCGTCGACGAGGTCGAAGAGGTGGTTGACGGAGCGGGTCTGGCGCTCGACCACGTCAAGGTCGTCGGGCAGCTGCGCGGCGCGCCAGGCGAAGCCGGCGACCGCGAGGAACAGCGCCGCCGTCAGAAGCACCTGTAGCCCCCGATTGGAGGGTGTGGTTGAGCTTTGGCCTCCATAAGAGGCCAAAAGTCGACCACACCCTGCTCCCGTGCGGGCGAGGCCGACGCTGCCGAGGATGGCGACGAGGGCGGTGGCGGGGGCGAGGAAGCGGGGGAGGCCGGCGAAGCCGCCTACCGCCATCACGGCGACGAGGAGGATCCAAGCGGCGGCGCCGGCGAGGAGGATCGCCAGGGCGCGGTCGTTGCGAGGCGCTTTGGTGAACCCACGGTTGACTAAGGCGCCTTGCCAGAGGAGGAGGGCGAGGCCGACCCAGCAGGCGGCCAGGGGAGCGGCGAGCGCTCGTCCCAACACCGCGAAGCCGTCGAGCGGCTCGAGGCCGCCGGCGCGGGCGGTTTCGCCCCCCTCGAGCGGGTTGCCGGCGCCGAGCAGGTCGGGGACGAACCAGGCGATCGGGATCAGGACCGCGACAGCGGTCGCCGCCCCCCGCAGGCGCGGCCGCCCCCGGCTCGCGAAGTAGGCCCAGAGCGCCAGGAAGGGCCAGCATTCGGGACGCAGCAGCGCGGCGGCCGCTCCCACGCCGAGCACCCACCCGCGCCGCTCGTCGAGCGCGGCCCAGATCGCCCCCAGCACCAGCGCCACCAGCAGCGGCTCGGAGAGGCCGCCGGTGAACTGGCGCAGCGGCGGCGTGAAGGAGTCGGCCGTCAGCGCCACCGAGCCGGCCGCCACCGCGGCGGCGACCCAGCGCCAGCGCCCAGTCCCCTCGCCGCTCAGCCGTGCCGTCAGCAGGCCGGCCAACAGCGGCGCGCAGATCCAGCCGGTGCGGGCGACCAGCAGCCAGGCGTCCGGCGCCGCGTCCCCCAGCAGCGAGAGCGGTGCGTCGACCAGGACCGGCAGCGGCTTCCAGGAGGGCCCGCCGGCCGTCTCCAGGCTCCCGTGGGCCAGTTCCCGGCCCCAGACCAGCCAGGCCCAGGGGTCGTAGACCGGGAAGTAGGGAAGGGCGAGCGAGACGGCAGCGAGGACGAGCGCTGCCGCCACCGCCAGCGCCGGGCGCGGCCTCAGCAGGGTCACCGGCTCAGGAGGGCGCCGCGCCCTGCTCGCTCAGCAGGTAGACCGGGATCGCGGCGACCGCGAGCAGGACCAAGGCGGGGATCGCGCTCGCCTCGTAGAAGCCGTACGTCGTCTGCGTCCAGATGTCCGTCGCCAGCGTTTTGAACCCGATCGGCGAGAGGATCAGGGTCACCGTCAGCTCCTTCATCGCGTGCAGGAAGACGAGCGCGGCGCCGGCCATCATCCCGCCGCGGGCGAGCGGAATCGTGATCGTGCGGAAGACCTCGGCCGGGCCGCGGCCCATCCCGCGCGCCGCCTCTTCGATTCGCGGCGAAAGCTGGACCAGCGAGCTGCCGATCGGCCCGATCGCCAGCGGCAGGTAGTGGATCGTGATCGCGAAAACCAGCAGCGCGATCGTCTGGTAGAGCGCCGGCACCGCGCGGGTCGCGAAGAAGACGAGGCCGAGGGCGACGAGGATCCCCGGCAGCGCGTAGCCGCCGTGGGCGAGCCGCTCGACCAGGCGCGTGGTCCGCGACGGGTAGCGGACCGCCAGCGCCGCGACGACGAGCGCCGCCACCGCCCCCAGCACCGCGGCCCAGACCGCGATCAGCAGCGAGTTGCCGCCCAGCGCCGCGATCGTGTTCAGCGAGGTGCTGCCGGTGGAGATCCCTTTCGAGGCCCAGTAGATCAGCACCCCGACCGGGAGCACGAAGGCGACCAGCACGATCAGCGAGCAGAAGATCAGGGCGGGCCACCTCCAGCGACCCAATCGGTAAGGCTGGGTTGGCCGCAGCGTCCCCGGGCCGAGCCGGTGGACCGCCCGGGCGCCGCGCACGCGCGAGCTGGCCAGCAGCAGGACCAGCATCGCGACGACGAGGACGGCACCCAGCGCGGCCGCCGCTACCCGGTCGAAGCTCGACTGGTAGGCGACGTAGATCTCGGCCGTGAAGGAGTTGAAGCGGAGGATCGAGACGGCGCCGAAGTCGCTGATCGTGAACAGGGCGACGAGCAGCGAGCCGGCGGCCAGCACCGGCCAGAGCTGGGGCAGCACCACCGTGCGGAATACTTCCAGCGGGCTGCGGCCCATCGCCCGCGCCGCGTCCTCGAGCTGGGGGTCGATCCGCCGCAGCGTCGCCCGCAGCGGGATCAGCGCCAGCGGATAGGTGAAGAGCGTCAGCACCAGCCAGGCGCCGGTGAAGCCGTAGATCGAGGGCAGGCGGTCGACCCCGAGCGCTTCCTGCACCAGCCCATTCGGCCCCAGCGCCGCGACCAGCAGGTAGGCGCCGACGTAGCTCGGGATCACCAGCGGCAGCGTGCAGAGGACGGTCCAGAGGCGGCGGCCGGGGAGGTCGGTGCGGACCGTCAGCCAGCCGACCGGCAGCGCGATCGCAACCGAGGCGACGACTACGGCCGCGGTCAGCGCCGCCGTCCGCAGCAGCGTTTCCAGCGCCCGCGAGGAGAAGGCGGTTTCAAGCGCCGCCGAGAGGTCGCCGGCGATGACGACGACGAGGTAGGCGGCGGGGAGGACGGCGGCGGCGCCGATCAGGGCGCCGAGGGCGAGCAGGCCGAGCGGCGCCCGGCGCGCCGCCGGCATCTACAGCGCCCCGCTTTCTTTCATCAGCTCGATCGTCCCCTGCAGCTCCTCGAGGTCGACGAGGCTGGAGTCGGAGACGGGGATCTTCGCGATCGGCACGCTCAGCGAGGGGTCGGGCGCGACGCCCTTGGCCAGCGGGTACTCCTTCGAGCTCGAGGTGAAGAACGCCTGGCTCTGCTTCGAGAGCAGGGAGCGGACGAAGGCTAAGGCTTCGGGCTTGCGGTCGCTCGATTCGAGCACGCCGACGCTGGTCAGCAGCATCAGCGAGCCGAGCCCACCCGGGGGGAAGTAGACGGCGACGGGGTAGTCGGGCCCTTCTTCGGAGATCGCCTGGGCGACGTAGTAGTGGTTGATCAGGCCGGCGTCGATTTCGCCTTTGGCGATCGCGTCGCGGATCGTCACGTTGTCGGGAAAGGCGACGGCGCCGTTGTCGACCATTTCCTCCAGCCACTGCTTGGTCCGCTCGTCGCCGTACTTGGCGCGCAGTGCGGTCACGTACTCCTGCATGCTCGAGGAGGCCGGGCTCCAGCCGACGCGGTCCTTCCACCGCGGCGCGGTCAGCCCGAAGGGAGAGGGCGGCAGTTCGGAGCGCTCGACGACGTCGCGGTTGTAGGCGATCACCCGGGCGCGGCCGGTGATGCCGACCCAGCGCCCTTCCGGGTCGCGGTACTGCGCCGGCACCCGGTCGAGGATGTCCTGCGGCAGCTTCGCCAGCAGTCCCGCTTCGGCGACGGCGGCGATCGCCCCCGGCTCCTGGGCGAAGAAGACGTCGGCGGGAGAGGCGTCGCCCTCCTCGACCAGGGTCGCGGCGAGGTCGGCGGTTTCGGCGAAGCGGACCTGGACGTCGCGGTCGGCTTGCTGCTCGTACATGTCGACCGCGGGGCCGATCGCGGCGGGGATTCGGCCCGAGTAGAGCGTGATCCCCTCGACCTCGGGGTCGTTGGAGCCGCCGCCGCTGTCTTCGGTGCTGAAGCCGCAGCCGGCGGCGACGAGCGCGGCGAAGACGATCAGGGCGGCCGCGAGCAAGCGGCGTTGTGGGGTGGGAAAGATCACGGAGGAGGCAGTTAGGTTGCCCTAATCTTATGGAACCGCCTGCTTATGGAGCACGAAGAGCCCAATCCGATCCCCGGCCTGCGCCTGCGCGGCCTGCGCAAGAGCTTCGGCGAGGTCGTCGCCGTCGACGGCCTCGACCTCGACGTCCCCGAGGGCTCTACCTGCGCCCTGCTCGGCCCCAGCGGCTGCGGCAAGACGACGACGCTGCGGCTGATCGCCGGCCTCGAGCGCGCCGAGGGCGGGACGATCGAGATCGGCGGCGAGGTCGTCAGCGGCGACGGCCGCACGGTCCCGGCCGAGCGCCGCCGCATCGGCATGGTCTTCCAGGACTACGCGCTCTTCCCGCATATGGACGTCGCCGCCAACGTCGGCTATGCGCTCGGCCGGCGTCCCGACCGCGCCAAGGTCGAGGCGGCGCTGGAGACGGTCGGCCTCGGCGGCCTCGGCAAGCGCAGCCCGCACCAGCTCTCGGGCGGCCAGCAGCAGCGGGTGGCGCTGGCGCGGGCGCTCGTCGCAGAGCCGCGGGCGCTGCTCCTCGACGAGCCCTTCTCCAACCTCGACGCCGGCCTGCGGGCGCGGGTGCGCGAAGAGGTGCGCGAGATCCTCGCCGAGCAGAAGCTGACCTCGGTCTTCGTCACCCACGACCAGGAGGAGGCGCTCAGCGTCGCCGACGTCGTCGCCGTCGTCAACGAGGGCAAGGTCGAGCAGGTCGGCACGCCGGAGGACGTCTACTCGCGACCCTCGAGCCGCTGGGTCGCGAGCTTCCTCGGCGAGATCGAGGTCCTGCCCGGCCGGGCTGCCGACGGGACGATCGAGTGCGAGCTGGGGCCGCTGCCCAACCGCGAGGGCCTCAGCGGCGAGGTCGACGTGCTGGTGCGGCCGGAGTCGCTGGCGATCGGGACGATCGAGCCGCCCGACCGCCGCAGCCAGAAGGCAACCGTGCTCTCGCGCAGCTTCTTCGGCCACGACCAGCTGGTCGAGCTGCAGCTGCCGTCGGGCAGCGTCGTCAAGGTGCGCCGGCTCGGCTTCCCCGCCTGGCACCCCGGCGACCGCGTCAACATCTGGATCGAGGGCCCTACCGACGTGCTCGCGCGGGACTCGTAGTTCGAGGGCCTGGGGAGGGGCGGGTGCCCCCTCGCCAGACACATCTCGCTATGGCTCGATGTTGAGTGTCTGGAGAGGGGGTACCCGCCCCTCCAACCGGACGCTAAAGGAGGTCCCGCAGAGCAGCGTCTAAATCGGGATAGCTGAACTGGTAGCCGAGCTCTTGGGTGCGCTTTGGAATGACTCTTTGGCCGCCGCGCAGGACCTGGCCGAACTCTTTGCCAAATTTGAGGTCGAGGACGAGGCCGGGGACGGGCATCACGGCGGGGCGGCCGAGGGCTTGTCCGAGGGCCTTGGAGAAGTCCTTGTTGGTGGCGGGGTTGGGCGAGGAGGCGTTGACGACGCCGCTGACCTCCTCGTGGTCGAGCGCCCAGAGGAGGATCCCGATCTCGTCGGCGAGGTGGATCCATGAGAGGTACTGCTCGCCGCCGGCGAGCGGGCCGCCGACACCGAGCTTGAACGGCGGCAGCATCTCCTTCAGCATCCCGCCCCGCTTCGTCAGCACCTGGCCGGTGCGGACGACGACGAGGCGGACGTCGCTCGAGTCGAGCTCGTGGGCGGCGGCCTCCCAGGCGACCACGACTTCGGAGTCGAAGCTCGACCCCGGGCCGTCGCTCTCGTCGACCTCCTCGGCGCCGCGGTCGCCGTAGTAGCCGACCGCCGACTGGCTGACCAGGACCTTCGGCGGAGCCTCCAGCGCTGTGATCGCCTGCACCAGGTTGTGGGTGCCCTGGCGGCGGCTCTCCATGATCCGCTCCTTCGCCTCCGCGGTCCATTTCTGGTCGATCCGCTCGCCCAGCAGGTGGACGACGCCGTCGATGCCCTCGAAGGCGGCCGGATCGGGCCGTTCCAGGGTCGGCTCCCACTTGCGCCACTCGACGCGCGGGTTGGCTTCGCGGGCGCGGCCAGGTTCGCGGGTCAGCCCGACGACGTGGTCGCCGCGGGCGAACAGAGCGTCACACAGTGCCTGGCCGATCGTGCCGGTGGCGCCGGTGACGAGGACGCGCACCGGTTAGGCCCCGTCCACCGCGGCGAAGGTCCCGGTCTCCTCGTTGAGCCGGGCGATGCCGTCCCGCTTTGCCTCCTCGACCACCGCTTCGGCGACCTTCGGGGCGACTTCGCGGTTGAAGACGCTGGGGATGATGTAGTCCTCGGCGAGGTCCTCCTCGGAGACCGCCATCGCGATTCCCTGGGCGGCGGCCAGCTTCATCTCCTCGGTGATCGAGGGGGCGCCGGCGTCCAGCGCGCCGCGGAAGATTCCGGGGAAGGCGAGCACGTTGTTGATCTGGTTCGGGAAGTCGGAGCGACCGGTGGCCATGATCCGCACGTACGGCGCCGCCTCCTCGGGCATCACCTCGGGCGTCGGGTTCGCCATCGCGAAGACGATCGCGTCGTCGTTCATCTTGCCCAGGGACTCAGGCTGGATGATCCCGGGACCGGAGAGGCCGACGAAGATGTCCATGCCCTCGATTACGTCGTCGGGCTGGCCCTGGATCACGTCCGGGTTGGTCGTCTCCGCGTACCAGCGCTTGGCCTCGTTCATCTCGCCGGATTCGTAGTCCTCGCGCTTGGTCGAGACGGCGCCTTTGCGGTCACAGCCGACGATCTGGGTGATTCCCGAGGCGAGCATCATCTTCGTCACGGCCACCCCGGCGGCGCCGAGCCCCACCACCAGCACTCGCAGCTGCTCGATCGGTTTGCCGGTGATCTTCAGCGCGTTGAAGAGCGCCGCCATCGTCACCACCGCGGTGCCGTGCTGGTCGTCGTGGAAGACCGGGATGTCGATCGACTCCTTCAGCCGGTCCTCGATCTCGAAGCAGCGCGGGGCGGAGATGTCCTCGAGGTTGATGCCGCCGAAGGTGGGGGCCATCAGCTCGACCGCGCGGACGATCTCGTCGGCGTCCTGGGTGTCGAGGCAGATCGGGAAGGCGTCGACTCCGGCGAACTCTTTGAAGAGCATGCACTTGCCCTCCATCACCGGCATCGCCGCCTCCGGGCCGATGTTGCCGAGCCCGAGCACGGCGCTGCCGTCGGAGACGACCGCGACCGTGTTCTTCTTGATCGTGTACTCGAAGGCTTTGCTGCGATCGGCGTGGATGTCCATGCAGACGCGGGCGACGCCCGGCGTGTAGGCCATCGAGAGGTCGTCGCGCGTTTTCACCGGGTACTTGTTGCGCATGTCGATCTTGCCGCCGCGGTGCATCTGCATCGTGCGGTCGACGTAGTCGAGCACCCGCGCGCCCCGGGTCGACCCGATCGCCCGCAGGATCTTCTCCCAGTGGTCGCGGTCGGCGGCGTCGATCGTGAACTCGCGGACCCGTTTCCCCTCCGGCCCGGCGCCGGGCACTAGGTCGACCCCCTGCAGCTGCCCGCCGGCCTCGGCGATCGCCGCGGTCAGCCGCCCCAGCGGCTCCTGCCGCGCATCGAGCTCGACGCGAATCGTGACGCTGTATTGGGCGCTGACGGCCATGGGCGGCTATCGAATCAGATCGAGGGCATCGGCTAGCCGCTCGACCGTCGGCTGCCATAGGGTCCTGCGACTAATGAGGCTCCGTCTGTCCATCTGCCTGGGCCTGCTGGCGGCGGTCGCCGGGGTCGGGCCGGTCCCGGCCTCCGCTGAGGCGCCGTTCCCTCCCGGTGGCTTCCTCCTGTCCGCCGGCGATCCGGCGAAGGGGGCCGCTCCCATCGGGCCATCTCTTGCCGCCGGCGAACGGTTCTTCGGCTACTCGGTCGGCTTCAGCTTGCAGGGCACGAACGGCTACTCCGTCGGCATCTACGGCTTCTCCGAACGCAGAGATGGGAGGGGGGAGGTCTTCGTCGGCGTCACCCGCAAAGGCAGGTACCGGAGCGGCGCCTCCTACGGGGCCCCCGGGATCGTCTCCGAAGACTTCGTCAAAGCGGATCTCGGCTCCTTCGGGAAAGTCGATCTCGCGGTTCATCCATCGGGACAGACGAAAAGGATCGACATCAAGTGCAGCAAAGAGAGCTATCCCTTCGAAACCGGGGAATACGAAGGCGTCGTCGAATTCGAGGGCGAGCAGGGCTACACCCGCGTCAGCGCCACTCGGATCCCCTTCCAGCCGGTCACCTCCTTCTGCGGCGGCGGCAGCGGCTATGGGGAATCTCGTGGCCCCGGCATACCCGGCGCGCGGCTCAGTGGCATCTCCTTTGCCCACGGTCGCCGCCTCTCCTTCCAGGTCAACAAGAACCATCCGCGAAAGGGACGAGTTCCCTTCAGCGTCGAGCTCGGCGAGCGGCACGAAGGGATCCGGATCCACCGCGCGGTCCGAGGCTTCGCCGGCGGCGGCGGCTTCCGGTTCGATCCCGACCTGCGCAGCGCCGAACTGAGCCTGCCGTCCCCGTTTTCCGGCACTGCCACCCTGCGTCGCCGCCCCAACTCCGTCACCCCCCGCTGGACCGGCGACCTCGCCGTCGACTTCGTCGGACGCCCCGACGTCCGGCTCGCCGGGCCGGGCGTCTTCGTCAGCCTCGTGCACGCCTGCTTCGTCTACAGCGGCGATCCCTCCACCGGGTACTCGTGCTGAGTCCCGAGCGGGTCGTTCCTTCCCTGCGCCTGTCCCTGCTCTGCTTCGTCGCCCTGCTCTCAGCGGGCCCAGCCACCGCCGCTGCCGCAGGTGCGCCGGGTTTCGAAGCCTCGAACCCGATCCCCTCGCCCGCTGCCTTCTCCGTCCACGGGACCAACGGCTACACGATCTCCGTCTACGCAGAGCCGAACCGCGAATCCAAGCCCTCTCACGTTCTCGTTACCGCCGCCGGCCGCCACGGCCGGGTGTCGGTTCTTGCCAGCGCCGATCTCAGCGGGGATGGGATCAAGGCGGATCTAGGACCGTTCGGCCACCTTGACATGGCGTGGGCCCCGAGCGGTAAGGCGGAAAAGGGGATGACGCGGTGCCGAACCTCTCGCTCGTACCCGGTCTGGTTCGCCGGTGGCGAATACGTGGGCAGCTTCAGCTTTCACGGCGAGGGAGGCTTTACCAGCGTCGAGGTAGCCGCGATTGACGGCCGAAGCGGTTGGTGGCGATACCTGCAGTGCGGCATTCTGGTCAGCGAAGGCTATCCCGGTCCAGGCATCCTCCTCGACGCCTACCGCGATGCCCCGGACGCTCCGGATCGCTACCGCTATCTCTCCGTGGTGCAGAACAAGCCCCGGGCCAGGGTCAGCTACGGCGCCGGCATCGGGGAACGTCGCGGAGCCCTCCGCGTCGAACGAACGGCTTGGGCCGAAGGCGGCGCTGCAACCCTGAGCACCGGCAAAGGACTGTCCACGGCAGTGCTCCGGCCGCCCCGCCCGTTCGCAGGCTCCGCCGTCTTCAAACGCAGCGCCAAAGGAGGCCCAGGCACCTGGCGCGGCTCCCTCGCCGTCGACTTCCCGGGCCGCCCAGACGTCTCCCTCGCCGGCCGCGGCTGGAAGGCGACCCTGATGCACGGCTCCCGCGAAGTGCTGCAGGAACGAACCCTGCACCGGCGGCACCAGATCCAGCTCGCCGTCGCCAAATAGCGCGAAAAACAGCGGCGGTAGGGGGCGAGATTCCCGGCCTGTCGCCTTTGTTCGGATATGCCGAACAAACTCGACACGCTCGATCTGCGGCTCGCGGAAATAGCCGCGCGGCAACATGGAGTCGCCACTGCGAAGCAGTTGGCGGCGCTAGGGCTCAGTAGGGCCGCGATCTCCGAAAGGGTGTCGAGCGGTCGATTGCACCGTCTTCACCGGGGGGTCTATGCGGTTGGACACCGTGCTCCCAGCCACCGGGCTCGCTTCATGGCGGCGGTGCTCGCCTGTGGCGACGGCGTGGTCCTGAGCCGCGAGCCCGGGCGCGTCGTTGACGACGTCGCCCGGGCTCTCGAACAGGAGGGCTGGTACTCCGGGAACTAGCTAGTGGCGGGCGAAGGGATCGACGTAGAGGTCGTCGACCTGCCAGTTGCCGCCGCTGCCGACCGGGGTGATCCGGATCTGGATTGCGCTCGGGATCAGAGTGCCGACGACGGTGGAGAGGGTCAGCACCGTCGACATCTGCTGCGCGGGCGCCCAGCTCGCGCCGGCCTTGACCGTGCTCAGGGTCTTGGTCCGGATCAGGCCCAGCAGCGGGTAGGTCGCTTCCACCTTCAGGTAAGAGGCGGGGTCGCCGCTGTTGCGCGCCAGCAGGCGGAAGGACGGCGTGTCGATCGACATGCAGATCGGCGGGCTGACGGCGGAGCTGTCGGCCGGCAGCGCCAGCGACTTCGTGTCGGCCGGGTCGTTGAGGAAGAAGGACTCGTTGCCGTCGACGACCTTCGAACCCCCGCCGAGGTACCAGCCGAGGCCACCGGCCTCGAAACCGCCGTTGGGAGCGAGGACGTAGTTGCTCTGGTCGCCCCAGGGCTGGAACACCTGCTTTGCTCCGCTGTAGGAGCAGGCCTGGGCGCTACCGGCGGAGAAGGCGACGGCGACGAGCGCCGCGATCGCGCCGAGAGCGAGCTTGCGCAACGAGTTGGACTTCACTTGGGTAAACCTCCTGGTCGCAGGCGAAAAAGCCCGGTCTTGACAACCAAGCTGGCGGCCGAGCCATCTCCCGGGCGGGAGACCTCTGACTTTGCGTCCCTGCCTCGCGACAGGTTTGCCCTTATTCAGCTCACATCTGCACTTATGTGGGCCGAACATCGGCGCGGAGAACCCTGCACTAAACCGTGTTAGACCGAGTGTCTAGTCAGTTTTCAGGACCCGGCCGCACCGAAAAAGTGGAAAACCCGCTCATTTACAGATGGGAAGCCGTCGATGTATGTCGGGAGCCCGTCCCGGGACCGCCGCACCATGGAGACCGCAAGCCCCGCAACCACGCCCGAGCAGCTCTTCGCGCGCGGCCGCAGCCGCGCCCGCACCGCCGCCGAAGGTCGCGAGCGTCTGGTCGAGCAGATCGCCGGCGCCGGCTTCCTCCTCGCCGCCCTTGGCATGGCCGTGTTTATCGAGTCTCCGCGGTCGCTCGAAGCGGCGCCCCTGATCGCGCTGGTCGTCGCCTACGTGATCGCCTGCCGGGCGAAGTTCGACATCGCCGACGGCTACACGGTGCCGACCGAGCTGGTGCTGGTGCCGATGCTCTTCCTCCTGCCGACCCCCGCCGTCCCTCTCGTCGTCAGCCTCAGCTGGGCGCTCGGCCGTCTGCTCGACTACGCCAGCGGCAGCACCAGCGTCTCCCGCGCCTTCCACGTCTTCGGCGACTGCTGGCACGCGGTCGGACCGGCGCTGGTGCTCGTGCTCGCCGGCGCCCAGACCTTCTCCTGGAACGACTGGCCCGTCTACCTCCTCGCTCTCCTCGCCCAATTCGCCTTCGACTTCGCCGCGACGGCGGTACGCGCCCGCCTGATCGACGGCGCCCGGCCGCTGGAGGTGCTGCGGATGATCGTCCCCGTCTACGGCCTCGACGCCGCCCTGGCGCCGATCGGGCTGCTGGCGGCGGTGGCGGCGCTGCAGATCGGCCCGGCGATCTGCCTGGCAGTGATCCCGCTAGGGCTCGTCCTCGCCGTCCTCTCCCGCGAGCGGCAGACGCGGATCGACCAGGCCCTGACCCTGAGCGAGGCCTACCAGGGCACCGCGCTCCTCCTCGGCGACGTGGTCGAGGCCGACGACGCCTACACCGGCAGCCACAGCCGCGGCGTCGTCGATCTCTCCCTCGCGGTCAGCGATCGCCTCGGCCTCGGCTTCGAGCAGCGCCGCAACGTCGAGTTCGCCGCTCTGCTCCACGACGTCGGCAAGATCGCCGTCCCCAACGAGATCATCAACAAGGAAGGCCCGCTCGACGACGCCGAGTGGGAGGTGATGCGCCAGCACACGATCGAGGGCGAGCGGATGCTGAAGCGGATCGGCGGCGTCCTCGCCGAGGTCGGGACGATCGTCCGCGCCTCGCATGAGGACTTCGACGGGTCCGGCTACCCCGACGGCCTCGCCGGCGAGGAGATCCCGGTCGAGGCCCGCATCGTCACCTGCTGCGACGCCTTCAGCGCGATGACCACCACCCGCTCCTATCGCAAGGCGATGGACGCCGAAGCGGCCGTCGCCGAGCTGCGCCGCTGCGCCGGCACCCAGTTCGACCCCGAAGTGGTGAGAGCGCTGGTCGAGCTGGTGGAGTCCGGTCAGGTCTGAGCCATAAAGTGGCGCCCGATGGCGGACGCCCCACAGCTCTTCCTGATCGACGGCAACAGCCTCGCCTACCGCGCCTTCTTCGCCCTGCCCGAGTCGATCGGGACCAGCGACGGGCGGCCGACCAACGCCATCTACGGCCTTGCTTCGATGCTCGTGAAAATCATCGACGAACACCATCCGCAGGGGGTGGTGGTCGCCTGGGACGCGGGGTGGAGCGGCCGCGAGAAGACCTACGACCTCTACAAGGCCCAGCGCAAACCGCGCCCCGACCTGCTGCGGGAGCAGTGGCCGCACCTGATGCCGCTGGTCGAGGCCTTCGGCTACACCAACGTCAAGGTCGACGGCTACGAGGCCGACGACGTGATCGCCTCCCTGGTCAAGCAGGCGCGCGAGCAGGGGATCGAGGTGATGGTCGTGACCGGCGACCGCGACGCCTACCAGCTGGTCGACGAGGGCGTGCGGGTGATGAGCACCTCGCGCGGGATCACCGAGACCAAGATCTACGACCGCGCCGCGGTCGAAGAGCGCTACGGGGTGCCGCCGGAGCTGATCACCGACCTGATGGGCCTGCGCGGCGACACCTCCGACAACATCCCCGGCGTCCCCGGGATCGGCGAGAAAACCGCGACCCAGCTGCTGCAGCAGTTCGGCTCCCTGGAAGCGGTGCTGGAAAGCGTCGAGGAGATCTCGGGGAAGAAACGCAAGGAAAACCTCGTCAACCACGCCGAGGACGCGCGCCTCTCCAAAGAGCTGGCCACGCTCCAGTACGAGATTGAGACCGGCGTCGATCTCGGCGAGGCGATGTCGAGCGAACCCGACCGCGGCGCCCTGCGCGAGTTCATGCGCGAGTTCGAGCTGCGGGCGGTGATGGAGCGGCTGGAAGAAGCGCTGCCCGAGGGGGCCGCGGTGCCGGGGCGCAAGGTCGAGACCGAGCTCGAGGTCGAGGCGGTCGCGGCGAAGCCCGAGGACCTGGGGGAGGGGCCGGTGGCGCTGGCGGTCGAGGGCGACCGCTGGGCCGCCGCCGAAGCCGATCGCGTCCTCGCCGGCGCCAACAGCCACGACGAGCTCGCGGTGGCGCTGGGGACGAAGCCGTTCGCGGCCCACGACGCCAAGTCCCTCGGCGGTGGCCGCCACGGCCTCCTCGCCGCCGCCGCCCGCGAGGGGATCGAGCCCAACCTCGACCACGACACGATGATCGCCGCCTACCTGCTGGAGCCGCAGCGCCGCACCTACGACCTCGTCGAGCTCTCCGCCGACGCCGGCATCGGGCTCGCCGAGGGCGCCGCGGCCGAGAAGCAGGAGGAGGACGACGGGCAGCTGGCGCTGGGGGAAGAGCTGGAGCCTGGCCTCGAGCCCGCCGAGGAAGCGCAGCTCGTCGCCGCCCTTGCCGCCGTCCAGCGGCCGCGGATCGAGGAGCTGGGGCTCGAGCACCTGCTGCGCGAGGTCGAGCTGCCGCTGGTCGCGGTGCTGGCGGCGATGGAGCGCGAGGGGCTGAAGCTCGACGCCGAGCGGCTGGCGGAGGTCGGGGCCGGCTTCGGCGAACGGATCGCGACCCTGGAGAAGGAGATCTACGAGCTGGCCGAGGAGGAGTTCACGATCGGCTCGCCGCAGCAGGTCGGCCGCGTCCTCTTCGAAAAGCTCGGCCTGACCAAGAAGCGCCGCGGCAAAACCGGCTTCTCGACCGACGCCCGGGTCCTCGCCCAGATCCGCGACGAGCATCCGATCGTCGAGAAGATCGAGCAGTGGCGTGAGCTGAGCAAGTTGAAGAGCACCTACCTCGACACGCTGCCGGAGCTGATCGATCCCGCGACCGGCCGCGTCCACACCACCTTCAACCAGGCCTCGACCACCACCGGCCGCCTCTCCAGCACCAACCCGAACCTGCAGAACATCCCGATCCGGACCGAGATCGGGCGCCCGGTCCGCGCCTGCTTCGTCGCCGAGGAGGGGATGGAGCTGCTTTCCGCCGACTACAGCCAGGTCGAGCTCCGCGTCCTCGCCCACGTCGCCGACGAGGTGGTCCTCAAAGACGTCTTCCACAAGGGCGAAGACGTCCATGCCGCCACCGCCGCCGAGGTCTTCGAGATCGAGCGCGACGAGGTCGACGTCGGCCAGCGCTCGAAGGCGAAGATGGTCAACTTCGGGATCGTCTACGGGCTTACCGGGTTCGGCCTCGCCGACCGCCTCAACATCCCCCGCAAGGAGGGGGAGGAATTCGTCTCCCGCTACCTCGAGCGCTTCCCCGCCGTGCGCGCCTTCCGCGAGCAGGTGATCGAAGACGCGCAGGATGTTGGCTACGTGAGAACGCTGATGGGACGCCGGCGGCCGATCCCGGAGCTGCGCTCGGGCAACCCCAACACCCGCCGCCTCGGCGAGCGCCTCGCCGTCAACACCGTGATCCAGGGCACCGCCGCCGACATCATCAAGGTGGCGATGGTCCGCTGCCAGCGGGCGCTGCGGGAGGCCGGGGGGGAGACCCGCCTCGTCCTCCAGATCCACGACGAGCTCCTCTTCGAGGGCCCGCCGGGGGAGATGAAGGCGGCGGCCGAGCTGGTGGAGCGCGAGATGTGCGCCGCCTACCAGCTCGATCCGCCGCTCGAGGTCGACGTCGGCGTCGGCCGGGACTGGCTCGACGCCAAGTGATGCGGCCTCAGCCGCGCTCTTAGACCTCTCTGCCGGAGAGCTCGACCTCCTCGAAGACGGCCCGGCCATTCTCGATCTCCAGCTCGGCCTCCTCGACGACGGCGCCGGGGACCAGCTCCGCGGTGGTGCAGAGGCGGTCGCGGTCGTCGTCGCCCTCGTGGCCGGGGCCGGAGTTGTCGCTCGGCCCGGAGTTGTCGTCCTCGCCGTCGTGGCTCGGACCCGAGTTGTCGCCGCCGTTGTCGTCTCCGACCTCTTCGCCGTCGTCGCCATGGTCGTCACCGATCTCGGTCTCGCCGCCGTCGTCTCCCGGCTCCGCCTCGCCGCTGCCCGAGCCCTCGCTGCTGACGGTGGCGCCGCCATCGTCCTCGCACTTGATCTCGGTCCCGTCGGTGACCAGGCCGGCGACCGTATCGGTGCCGAAGAGGTCGATCACCAGGCGGCCGGTGGTGGCGTCGAAGGAGGCGATCGTGCCGGCCTGCTCGCTGCCGTCGATCACCCCGTCGTCGTCGCTGTCGCGGTCGCGGGGGTTGTCGCCGGCGAGGAACTCGCCTCGGTTGCGCAGATGGTCGCCGTCCTGGTCGTGGCGCGCCTGGTTGACGTTCAGTGACAGCTTGTGCCGCTTCTCCCAGCGGTCCGGGATGCGGTCGTGGTTGCGGTCCTTGGCGGCGGCCAGGCCGGGCATGGCCAGGAGCGCAAGCGCTCCCAACGCCAGCGCGAACCAGGTCATGCCGAGGCGGGATCGCCCTGCTTTCTTCGGGGTCATGCCTTTCCTCCTAGGTCGAATAACAACTGGTCGCTGCTGAAACCCGACCGCGACGCGAAGATCACGCGGATTCCGGTCCTTGTAGGCCTGCGGCGCCGCGCCCCGCCCATATCCTCCTCACCCTCCCGACGATTCTGCTCTGGCGCGTCCGTGCAATCGGCCTCGAGAACGTCGGGAAGATTGGACCCATGGTCCTCGCCTCCCAACCCCTTCAGCTAGATGGACTCGACGAAAAGCGCGGGGCCTCAATCGGACCCCGCGCTCAACTAAGACACGACCTGCGCTAGGGGTTGTTGCAATCGATCGTGACTTGGCTCGGATTGGCAAAGGTGTTCGTCAGAGTCGCTTCCAGAGCAGCTGTGACAGGGGAGCCGCCCGCTGTCGTCGCGCTCAAGTCGTACTCGGTGTTATGGCCAAATGTTGTCTTATGTACCTGGGTTCTAGGCGAGCCAGTGGTACCGAAGTTGATTCCGAAGGTTTGAACCCCGGGCACTGCGACACACGGATTGCTTTGTTTTATTCCCGTGACTTCACCGATGACAAAGCCCGCCACGGTGATCGAGTTACCGACGCTTTCACATTTGATCACGATGGGTTCTGGTGTTAAGAGCACGCCGCGCCTATTTGCTTCTGTGATTGTGACGTTGTGGAAGGTGCCTTTCGTAGAGATTGTTTCGCTGCTGGGTTTTTCAGTGGTGCTGCAGGGAAACCGGAAGACGATCGTCGTGCCGCATTTCGTGAAATGTAGGTCCATTGTTCCTGTTGTTCCAAGGTTGTTGTACTTGCCGGATGACGTGTTTGGACCTGCACACGTAATCGTAGGCTCACCGGCCGCGAACAGGCTCGCTGAACCGCCAGTGCCATTGAATTCAGCATTCACTTCTGTGACGCCCCAGTTTGCAGAGGCTGCTGCTGGCAGAACGCATACAGCTGCGCTGACTGCCGCAAGGGCGAGCAGCGTCGTCTTCTTGCTCATGATCTCCACCTTTCGTTGTCGATAGCCGAACTCGTGCCTCTCCCGGCTCCTGCCTACCGATACCGGGGTCGCTGACGGAGAGCAAGAACAGCTCGGTTCGGCAGCGCCACGCGGCCCGAAAGCAGGCTTGCCTGCAGAGGGCGGAAATCCGAAGGTCGAAATCGCAAAACTGAGCGAGCTCAGGCTGAAGGCATGAAGAGCGCGAGACCCGCGCGGGCCCCGCGCTCAGATAATGCCGGGGATCTGGAACTAGGGCGTGTTGCAGTCGATCGTGACTTCGGACGGTTCGGTGAACGTGTTCGTCGCTGAAGCGCTTAGAGCAGCTGTGACGGCGGAGCCGCCTGCTGTCGTAGCGGTCAGGTCGTATCCGGTGGGGGAACCATCAATTGTCTTGTGCACCTGGGTCGCGGGCGATCCGGTGGTGCCGAAGTTGACCGAGAGGGTTTTGGTTTTAACCGGGCATACACCGGCCGGTGCAGTGACTTCGCCGATGATATTGCCGCTCACGGTGATCGCGTTACCGACGCTTTCACATTTAATGACGGTATTTTCGGGTGTAACCAGGACCCCGCGTTTACCGCTTGTGATTGTGACGTTGTGGAAAGTGCCTTTAGTGGTGATTGTTTCGCTGCTGGGAGACGCCGTGTTGCTGCAGGGGAACCGAAAGATGATCGTGGTGCTGCATTTGGTGAAATGTAGGTTAATGCCTCCTCTTGTCCCGCTGCCGTCGTAGCTACTCACCTGCCAGGTGGATCCCTCGCATTTGATCGTCGGCTCGCTGCTCTCGGCCAGACTCGCTGGGGACCCGCTGCCTGAGAATTGCGCATTCCCCGGTGTGACTCCCCAGTTCCCCGAGGCCACTGCCGGCGGAACGGCCATCACTCCGGTGACCGTCGCTAGGAGGAGCACCATTGTCTTCTTGCTCATGATCATTACCTTTCGGTTGTCGTAAGCCGGGGCCGTGTTGCTCCAGCTCGCTGGTAGCGGTACCGGGACCACAGGCCTAGAGCAAGAACATGTGGGTTCGAGAGTGTTGGGCGCATCCGAATCTGCCGAGAGGCCGGCTGCTCCCTGCAAAAGCGGACATCCCATAGGCGAACTCGCATTTCTGAGCGAGCCTAGGGCTGAAGGCATGGCTATCCGTCCGAGCTGCCGGTCTCGCCGCCGCTGAGGTCGCCGCTGCCGGAGCCGGAGCTGTCGTCTGAGCCGGAACCCGAACCGCTGCCGCTGCCGTCCTCGATCGCCGGTTCGGGTTCGAGCTCGGGCGCGGGCGAGATCGCGCCGGAGCCGGGGCCCGAGCTGTCGCCGCCGCTCTCGAGGCTGCCGTCGTCGCCGGAACCGCCTGAGGTGCCGCCGTGGTCGTCGAAGCCGCCGTCATCCGAGCCGGATCCGGAGCCCGAGAAGCCACCGTGGTCGTCACCGCCGCTGTCGTCGCTGCCATGTCCGCCGGAGATCGAGCCGGGGCCGGAGTTGGGGCTGGAGCCGCTGTGGCGGTCGCCGTCGTCGGAGCCAACCGGGCCGCTGCCGGAGTGCCCCGAGACGTCGTTCGAGCCGCTGCGGCTGCCGTCGTCGATGCCGCTGCCGCCCCCTTGGCCGCTGCGGTCCCCGCCGCCGTTGTCGTCTCCGGCCCCCTTGCCCCCGTTCCTGCTTTCGGGCTCATGGCGGTTGGCGCCCGATCCGGCGCCCCCGGCCGCGGAGCCAGCGCCATCCTCGCCGCTCCGCGGCAGCGTCGCCGCCCCGGCCGCTTCCGGGCCGGGACGGTCGCCGCGCTGGTGGTCGATCGCCACCCCCACTCCGGCCGTCCCGGCGATCAGGACCGCCGCCATTCCCGCTTTCAAGGCTCCGCCGCCGATGCCGCCCAGGGCCGCGCCGCCCGCCGAGGAGGCGCCGGCGCCGGCGAGCGCGCCGCCCGCTCGGGCCGCGTCGTCCCCGTGGGCGGCCAGCGCCCGCACGATCGGCAGCGGCAGCAGCAGGCCGAAGCCCTCGCGCAGCGCCGAGCGGGCGCGGAAGATCGCCTGTCGGGCGGCGCCGCCGCTGACCCCGAGGGCGGCGGCGATCTCCTCGTGGCTCAGCCCTTCGAGCTCGCGCATCACCAGCGCCGCCCGCTGGGGCTCCGGCAGCGCCCTCAGCCGCTCCATCAGATCGCGCAGCTCCTCGCGCGCCTCGACGACGGCGGCGGCGCTGAGCCCGCCGGGGAGGGTCTCCACCAGCTCCTCGGCTGCCGGCGCCCGGTCGCGCAGGTCGTTGAGGGCCGTGTTGCGGACGATCCGGTAGAGCCAGGGCCGCAGCTCGATCTCCACCTCGGAGCCGCGCAGCGCCAGCAGCGCCTTCGAGAAGGCGTCCTGGGTGACGTCTTCGGAGCGGCCGCCGACGATCGCCGCCGCGAAGCGGTCGAGCGGGCGCCGGTAGCGCCGCACGATCTCCTCGAAGGCGGCGTCGTAGCCGTCGCGGACGAGGTCGACGAGGCGGCGGTCGGGCTGCGCCCGCAGGGTCGGGCCGAGGAAGACGCGGGCTGCGAGGTGCTCTGCGGGCGGTGGGCTCATCGGATCGCTTCTCCCTGCATCGACTGGTCGGCTGCACTGCGTTACTGATAAGAGAGCGGGAAGGTTCAAACCCCGCACTAATCGACCAACACATGTCCAAGGCAAAGATCACGCGAAGCGACGAAATCCATGGATAGGGGCGTAGCGGTTCTCCTCACCGCGCTCGCCGGCGGCCTGATCGCCGCCCAGGCGCCGATCAACGCCGGGCTCGGCAAGGCCACCGGCAGCATGGTCGCGGCCCTTGTCTCCTTCTCGATCGGGACCCTCGCCCTGGCGACCGTCGTCGTCCTCAGCGGCAAGGCGGGCGGGCTTACCAGCACCTTCGACGTCAGCTGGTACTACCTGCTCGGCGGCTTGCTCGGCGCCCTCTACGTCCTCAACGCGCTCGTCGCCGTCTCCGCGATCGGCGCCGGCGGGGTCGCCGCCGCGACCGTCTTCGGCCAGCTCACCGCCTCGGTCGCGATCGACCGGCTAGGCCTGTTCGGCCTGGACGAGGTCGCGCTCTCGCCCCAGCGCGTCCTCGGCGTCGCCCTGCTGCTGGCCGGCACCGTCCTGGTCGTGCGCTGAGCCGCCCGGGCGGCCGTCCCCGGCGTACTCGGGCGGCGCGATCCGCAGGTAGTGGTCGAAGGACCAGTCGACGAACCGCTTCATGCCCAGCAGCCGGATCAGCGGCCAGAGGATCCGCGGCGGCACCCTCGGGACCAGCTTCTGCACCCGCAGCATCCACTTGAACTTCCACTCGTGCGAGTCGTGGAAGGCGGCGTAGGTAGCAGCCGCCTCCTCGCGGGTCTGCCGGCCCTGAACGACGCCGCGCAGCTCCCGGCCCAGGGCGATCCCGAAGTAGAGAGCGGTGCGGATGCCCTCGGCGCTCAGCGGCAGGCAGTGGCCGGCGGAGTCGCCGACGAAGAAGACGCCGCCCTCGGTGCCGCGGCGGAGCTTATGCGGGATCCAGTTGCCCTGGTACTCGTTCGGCGCCTTGCCCAGGTCCTCGGTCAGCATCACGGTGGTGTCCTTGACGTGGAAGCGGGGGTCGAAGGAGCCGATCCCGATCCGCAGCTCGTCGCGGGCCGGGAAGGACCAGCCGTAGCCGGCGGGGACGTACTTGCGGTCGATCCAGATCTCTAGGTCCTCGGATTCCCCGGCGGGATGGACCTCGAGCCCACGCGAGAGCGGCGCGTCGGGCGGCTGGTAGCCGTCGCCCGTGGCCAGCATCCGCCGCCAGCCGAGCGCGTCGACGACGAGCGGGGCGGAGATCGTGCCGCGATCGGTGTCGACGGCGACGTGGCCGTTTCCGTTGGCGGCCGCCCGCCCGTTCACCTTGGCGGTCTCGAACGTGGCGTCGCAGTCGCGCCAGAGCAGCTGGCAGAGCTCGCGGTAGTCGAAGGTGGAGAAGGTCCAGGGGAGCCGGTAGCGGGCGGTTCCGTGGGGGAGGTTCATGACCAGGGTGTCGAAGCGCTGGCACTCGGCGTCCATCAATCCCAGCCGCCGCAGCCACTCGGTCGGGATCCCGCAGGCGGAGGTCTGGCGCTCGCCGATCTCGTAGCGATCGACGATCAGGACGTCGGCTCCGGAGCCGCTCAACTCCCGCGCCACCGCGAGCCCGGCGAAGCTGGCGCCGCAGATGAGGACGTCGCGCTCGCCGGCCAGCGGCGTGCGTTCGTCGCCGCGCTTGGTGGCTCGGACCGGCATCGGCCCGGATTCTGCCATCATTCGCCGCCGTGTCCGCGACCGAGACCATGACGCCTGCACCGAGCGCCACCCCCGTCGAGGGTTCAGGGGGCCTCCTCCTCGAGATCGACGGCCAGATCGTCCCCAACTACGCGGCGACGATGGTGTCCTTCGAGGAGGGCGACGTAGTCAAAGGCAAGGTCGTCCGGATCGACAAAGACGAGGTCCTCGTCGACATCGGCTACAAGGCCGAGGGCGTCATCCCGTCCAACGAGCTTTCGATTCGCAAGTCGGTCGACCCGCACGAAGAGGTCGAGCTGGAAGAGGAGGTCGACGCCCTCGTCCTCACCAAGGAGGACGCCGAGGGACGCCTGATCCTCTCCAAGAAGCGCGCCCGCTTCGAGAAGGCCTGGCGCCGGATCGAGGTCGCCGCCGACTCCGGGGAACCGGTCGAAGGCAGCGTCATCGAGGTCGTCAAGGGCGGTCTCATCCTCGACCTCGGGGTGCGGGGCTTCCTGCCCGCCTCGCTGGTCGACATCCGCCGCGTCCACAACCTCGACGAGTTCATGGGCCAGACCCTGGAGTGCAAAGTCATCGAGCTCAACCGCAGCCGCAACAACGTGGTGCTCTCGCGGCGCGCCGTGCTCGAGGAGGAGCGCAAAGAGGTCCGCGAGCAGATCCTCGGCCGCCTGGAGCCGGGCCAGGTCGTCGAAGGCAAGATCTCCAACATCGTCGACTTCGGCGCCTTCGTCGACCTCGACGGGATCGACGGCCTGATCCACATCTCCGAGCTTTCCTGGAGCCACGTCAACCATCCCTCCGAAGTCGTCGCGATCGGCGACACGGTGCGGATCAAAGTCCTCGACATCGACCGCGACCGCCAGCGGATCTCCCTCGGCCTCAAGCAGACCCAGGAGGACCCGTGGCAGCGGGTGATCAACACCCACCGCGGCGGCGACGTGCTCGAGGGTACGGTGACCAAGGTCGTCGCCTTCGGCGCCTTCGTCGAAATCCTGCCGGGGGTCGAGGGCCTGGTCCACATCTCCGAGCTCGCCGACCACCACGTCGAGAACCCGAGCGAAGTCGTCGAGCCGGGCTCCAAGCTGAACGTGAAGATCCTCGAGATCGACGAAGAGCGCCGCCGCCTCTCGCTCAGCATCAAGCGGGTCGAGGGGCAGAACATGGCGATGGCCGGCCTCGGCGAGCAGATCGCCCAGGCCGAAGGCGGCGGTCAGCAGGACACCGAGGCCGAGGCCGAGGAGCAGGCGCCGCCGCCCACCGGTCAGATGGCCGACGCCTTTGCAGCGGCTGCCCCAGCAGCGGAAGAGACTCCTGCTGAGGATGCTGCGGCCGAGGAGGCCCCCGCGGAGGAGGCTCTGGCCGAGGACGCCGCTGTCGAGGAGCAGCCCGCCGAGACGGAGGCTCCCAGCGAAGAGGCGCCCGGAGAGCTGCCCGCCGAGGTGGAGGCTTCCGAGGAGGCCGACCCGGCCCCCGTGGCCGAGGCCAACGGCACCGCCGAGGAGGATCCCGGCGAGCACCAGGAGGGCGAATCGGTGCAGGAGCGCCCGGATTCTCCCGATGACGTCGACGAGGCGGCCGGCGAGGGCTCCTCGGGCGACGACGCGCAGACGGGCGAGTCGGACCAGGATTAGCGGCGCCGATGGCGCCACTGAAGATCGGCCTCACCGGCGGCATCGCCGCCGGCAAGTCCGAGGCCCTGAAGGCGTTCGCGCGCCTCGGGGCGGCGACGCTCTCCAGCGACGCGGTAGTCCACGAGCTGCTGGAAAGCGACGAGCTGCGCGACCGACTGGTCGAGCGCTGGGGCCCGGAGGTCGCCCCCGAGGGGAAGATCGAGCGGGGGAAGATCGGCGAGATCGTCTTCGCCGACCCCGAGCAGCTGACTTGGCTGGAGGCGCAGATCCACCCGCTGGTGCAGCGGCAGACGGCGGAATGGCTGCTTTCGCTGCCCGAGGACACGAAGGTCGCCGTGGTCGAGGTGCCGCTGCTGTTCGAGGCCGGCGGCGACAAGGCCTTCGACACGACGGTCGCGATCGTCACCGCCGACGAGGTCCGGCGCGAGCGCGCCGCCGCCCGCGGCCACGCCCTGGTCGACGAGCGCGAGGCGCGGCAGCTGACTCAGCCGGAGAAGGCCGAGCGGGCCGAGCACGCGATCCCCAACGACGGCACGGTGGAGGAGCTCGAGCGGAGGCTGTCCGCGCTGCTCGAAAAGCTGCGGCGATGAAGCGCAGGAAGGCGCTCCGCCGACGCCGGTTCCTCGCCCTCGGCACGGTCGCCGCGCTGGTCGGGGTCTTCGTCGCGGCCGCTCTCGTCAGCGGCCTCTTCGACCAGGCGCTGAAGGAGCTGACGCTGCCGCTGCGACACGAGGACGTGATCCGCCAGCAGGCCGAGGAGAAGGGAGTCGACGCGGCCCTGATCGCCGCCGTGATCTACTCAGAGTCCAAGTTCAGCGACCAGACCTCTAGCGCGGGGGCGCGCGGCCTGATGCAGATCACTCCCGAAGCGGCCGACACGATTGCCAAAAACAGCGATGCGACGACGTTCGAATTGAAGGATCTGGGCGATCCGGAAATCAACATCCGCTACGGGACCTTCCTCCTGCGCGAACTGCTCGACCGCTACGACGGCGACGAGGCGGCCGCCCTGGCTGCCTACAACGCCGGCCCCGGCAACGCCGACGAGTGGGGCGGGGCGGAGCTGACGGTCGAGGAGATCCCCTTCCCGGAAACCCGCGCCTACGTCGAAGAGGTGTTGGAGAAGCGCGACGAGTACCGCCGCGAGTACGCAACGGAGCTGGGCTATGGCGGAATCCCGTAGGCCGCGCGTGGCGGCGCTGGCGCTGGCGGTCGGCCTCGTCCTCGCCGACTCCTCGATCGTCGTCCTCGCCCTGCCGGAGATCTACCGCGAGCTGGACACGAGCGTCTCCGGGGTCACCTGGGTGCTCGTCTCCTTCAACCTCGTGATCGCGCTGGCCGCCGTCCCGGCGGCCCTGGTCGCGCGGCGGGTGGGGCCGGCGCGGACGGCGGCGGTCGGGCTGGCGGTCTTTGCCGGCGCCGGCCTCGCCTGCGGCCTCGCCGACGAGCTCTCGACCCTGATCGTCGCCCGCTGCGTGCAGGCGCTCGGCGGCGCCGCGGCGGTGACGGCGTCGCTGGAGCTGCTGCCGGCAACGGTCGGCTCCGAGCGGCGCGCGGCGACCGTCTGGGCGGCGGCGGGGGCGACGGGGGCGGCGCTCGGGCCGGCGGTCGGCGGCCTGCTCACCGAGCTCGTCTCCTGGCAGTCGATCTTCCTGCTCCAGGTGCCGCTGGCTCTCGCCGCCGCCGTGCCGATCCTCGCCGTGGCCAGGCACGAGGCGGCGACGCGGGTGATCGAAGAAGAGGTGCGGACCACCGGCCGCCCCCACCTCTGGGCCAACCTCGCCCTGGCGATGGTCTCGGCGGCGATCGCCGCGGCCCTCTTCCTCCTGGTCCTGCTGTTGATCGAAGGCTGGCGCCTGAGCCCGATCGAAGCGGCGGCCGTGGTCTCGGCGATGCCGCTGGCGGCGATCCTCGGCAGCCGCCTGACCGAGCGGGTCGGCGACGCGCGCTCGCGGGCGGCGGCGGGGGCGATCCTGGTCTCCGGCGGGCTCGCCGGGCTCGCATTCCTGCCGAAGGCGACGATCGCGCTGACGCTGCCGCCGCAGATCCTGGTCGGGGTCGGCCTCGCGCTGGTCCTCTCGGCCCTGACCGAGACGGCGCTGGGGGGGCGGGCGCCACAGGCGATCCACGGCGGCTGGACGATCTCCTCCCGTCACGCCGGCGTCGTCATCGGCCTGCTGATCCTGACGCCGATCTTCACCGCTGACATCGAACAGCAGCGCCACGACGCGATCGACGCCGGGACCGCGGTGATCCTCGACTCCCCGGTCAACCCGCTGCTGAAGATCGACCTGGCGGAGAAGGTGAGCGAACGGCTCGACGAAGAGCGGGGGAAGGTGCCGACGATCGGCCCCGCCTTCGAGCCGAAGCCGAGCGACCCGAGCCAGCGGGTCGAAGTCGAGCAGCTGCAGGACGAACTCCAGGACCAGCTCGACCGCGGAGCGACCCACGCCTTCAGCACCTCCTTCCTCCTCGCGGCGCTGCTCGGCCTGATCGCGCTCTTCCCGATCGCCCTCTCGCGGAGGGTGGAGCTGTGAGCGGGCGCGCCGGAAACCTGAGCGGCAAGGCGCTGGTGCTGGGGTCGATCCTGGCCGCCCTCGTCCTCGTCGGCGCCTACCTCGCCGCCGGGGGCTCCAGCTACGAGCCCGAGAAGGTGCAGGACCCCTGTCAGCCGCGCCCCTGGAGCGATCCGCAGTCGCTGGGCCAGATCGCCAACCAGTTCACGATCTCCGCCCTCGACGGCGCCGCCTGCAAGCTCGGGGTCACGCGGGAGACCTTGGCGCTTGCGCTGACCACGCCGGAGCGGCGGGAAGCGTTCGAAAAGCGCTACGGCATCGACGACGAGAAGCTGGCGAAGGCGATCCGCGCCGGCCTCCTCCGCGCCGTCGACGATGCCGAAGAAGCGGGCGCGCTGAGCCCGCTGATTGCGGTGCCGCTGCGGCAGACCCTGCAGCGGATCCCGCTCGATCAGGCGATCGAAATCATCAATGACGCCCAGGGCTTCCTCAGCGACGCCGAAGGCTTCCTCGGCCCGGCGCAGGACCTGCTCGAACAGTTCGTGCCCGGCGGGTTGGAAGGGCTGGGCCTGCCCTGAGCAAGGCGAAGGGCGCGGCGGCGAGCCGCGCGTTAACTCGGCTCGGCGATCCGGAACTCGCGTGCCTGCGGGTTCCAGGCGATGCCGGAGCAGAGGGCTTCCGGGGTGGTGCCAAGCGCGGTTGCGAGCTTGACCATCGTCCCCAGCCGCGGTTCGCGGCCGCCGCGCTCGAGCAGCGAGACCTCGGTGCGGTGGATTTCGCAGCGCTCCGCCAGCTCTTCCTGGGAGATGCCGGCGTCCTGCCGGGCCCGGCGCAGGTTCACGGAGAAGCGGTCGCGGTGGTCCATTTCCTCAACTCTGTCACGAATTGTATTCAGCCGCGGGTCGCGCGCCAGACCCAGGCCATCGCCAGCGGCTGCAGCGGCAGCCGCGCCCAGAGCGCCCAGCGGGGGAACCTGCGCATGTCCAGACCGCGGATCTGCTCCGGGTTGACCGCCATGTGGACGTTGGCGGGGAAGACGGCAAGCAGCAGCGCCAGTAGCCACCAGCGGCCGAGCCGGCGGGTGGCGGCGGGGAGGACCAGCGCGGCGCCGGCGATCTCGGCCGCGCCGCTGATCGCCACCACCTCCTTCTTCTGGGCCTCGATCGCCGGCGGCACGATCGCTTCGAAGAAGCGCGGCCGCAGGAAGTGCATCGTCCCGGTAAAGCCGAAGAAAGCCGCAAGCGCGGCGCGCGAGAGCCTCATCGAAGGCCCAGCATATGCGCCAGCTATGTTCTGATCCGTGCCCGAGTTCAAGCTGAACCCCGCCTACTCTCCGACGGCGGACCAACCGAAGGCGATCGCCGGGCTGGCCGAGGGCCTGCGCGAGGGCGAACGCTTCCAGACCCTGCTCGGCGCCACCGGCACCGGCAAGACCTTCACGATGGCGGCGACGATCGCCGAGGTGCAGCGGCCGAGCCTCGTGATCGCGCACAACAAGACGCTCGCCGCGCAGCTCTGCAACGAGTTCCGGGAGTTCTTCCCCGAAAACTCGGTCGAGTACTTCGTCTCCTACTACGACTACTACCAGCCGGAGGCCTACGTCCCGGCCCAGGACCTCTACATCGAGAAGGACTCCTCGATCAACGACGAGATCGACCGCCTCCGGCACGCCGCCACCGCGGCGTTGTTCGCCCGCCGCGACGTGATCATCGTCGCCTCGGTCTCCTGCATCTACGGGATCGGCTCGCCCCAGGTCTACAACGAAAAAATGCAGCTCTTCCAGGTCGGCAAGGAGGTCGATCGCGACGACGTCCTCCGCAAGCTGGTGAAGATGCAGTACCAGCGCAACGACCAGGTGCTGGGGCGCGGCGCCTTCCGGGTCCGCGGCGAGGTGCTGGAGATCATGCCCTCCTACGCCGAGTCGGCCTACCGGATCCAGCTCTTCGGCGACGAGATCGAGGGGATCCAGCACTTCGACCCGCTGACCGGCGAGGTGCTCGACGTGATCGACCACGTCTCGGTCTGGCCGGCCTCGCACTACGTGACCAAAGACGAGACGGTGGACCGCGCCGTCGACGAGATCCGCGCCGAACTGGAATCCCGCACCCAGGAGCTGGAAGCCGAAGGCAAGCAGCTGGAGGCGCACCGGCTGCGGCAGCGGACGATGTACGACCTGGAGATGATCAAGGAGCTCGGCTTCACCTCCGGGATCGAGAACTACTCGCGGATCCTCGACGGCCGCCCGCCGGGCAGCCCCCCGCACACCCTGATCGACTACTTCCCCGACGACTTCGTCTGCTTCGTCGACGAGTCCCACCAGACGATCCCGCAGATCGGGGGCATGTTCGAGGGCGACCGCTCGCGGAAGACGTCCCTCGTCGACTTCGGCTTCCGGCTGCCCTCGGCGATGGACAACCGGCCGCTCAAATTCGACGAGTTCCTGCAGCGGGTGAACCAGCTGGTGATGGTCTCGGCGACGCCCGGGCCGTTCGAGCGAGCCGAAGCGAGCCGCACCGTCGAGCAGATCGTCCGCCCGACCGGGATCGTCGACCCGGAGATCGAGCTGCGGGAGACGAGGAACCAGATCGACGACCTGATGAACGAGGTCAAGCGGGTCGCCGAGAAGAAAGAGCGGACCCTGGTCACCACGCTGACGAAGAAAATGGCGGAGGACCTGACCGCCTACCTGCTCGAGTACGGGGTCAAGGTCCGCTACCTGCACTCCGAGGTCGACACCCTGGAACGGATCCAGATCATCCGCGACCTGCGGCTGGGGGAGTACGACGTCCTCGTCGGCGTCAACCTCCTGCGCGAGGGGCTCGACCTGCCAGAGGTCTCGCTGGTGGCGATCCTCGACGCCGACAAGGAGGGCTTCCTGCGCGGCGAGACGAGCCTGGTGCAGACGATCGGCCGCGCCGCCCGCAACGTCAACGGCCGGGTGGTGATGTACGCCGACAAGGAGACCGACGCGATGCGGGCGGCGATGCGAGAGACCGACCGCCGCCGCGCGATCCAGCTCGCTTACAACGAGGAGCACGGGATCACCCCGGAGACGGTTCGCAAAGGCATCTCCGAGATGTCCGACTTCCTCGCGATGGAGGACCGGGCGCCGCGCAAGCGCCGGCGCAAGCGGGCCGAGGACTTCGCCGGCCCCGAGGAGCTGGAGAAGACGATCGTGGCCCTGGAGGAGGAGATGCTGGCGGCCGCCGACGACCTGCGCTTCGAGGAGGCGGGCCGGATCCGCGACGAGCTGCGCGAACTGCGGCGCGACTTGGACGGCATGACCGCGGGTACTTGAGCGACGGAAGTTGTCACCCGCAGGGCCTCGCCGAGCCTTGGCTGGCGAGCCAGCGCGATTAAGCTCAAAAAATGTCCCTACCAGTCAGCGAAGAGACCTTCGAGGCGGAGGTACTGCAACGTTCGCGGCAGTTGCCGGTCGTCGTGGACTTCTGGGCGGACTGGTGCGGGCCCTGCAAGGCCCTGAGCCCGGCGCTGGAGAAGGCCGAGGCCGCCCGCGAGGGCAAGGTGGTGCTGGCCAAGGTCGACGTCGACGCCAACCCGCAGCTGTCGTCGCTGTTCAAAGTGCAGGGGATCCCGGCCGTCAAGGCCTTCCGCGACGGCAGCGTCGTCGACGAATTCGTCGGCGCCCTGCCGCCGGCCCGCGTCGAGGCCTTCTTCGACTCCCTCGTCCCCTCGCGGGCGGATGAGCTGCTGGCGGCCGGGGACGAGCTCTCCCTGCGCGAGGCGGCCGAGCTGGAGCCCCGTCGCACCGATCTCGCCGTCGCCCTGGCGCGGGCTCGGCTGGAGCGCGGGGCCGAAGACGAGGCCCTGGAAGCGGTCGAAGGCCACGACGGCGACTTCGCCGCCGCCGGCATCGCCGCCCGCATCCGCCTCGCCAAGGCCGGCGTCGCCCCCGATGCCTTCGCCGCCCTCGACCGCGGCGAACGCGAGAAGGCCCTCGACGCCCTGATCGAGGAGCTGCAGCGCTCGCAGAACCACAGCCGCGACGACCTCCGCCGCGCCATCGTCGGCATCCTCTCCGAAGATCCCACCTGGCCCGGGGCGAAGAACTACCGCCGCCGCCTCTCAGCAGCCCTCGGCTGAGTGCGCCGGTCTTTTGTCCCGCATAGCGATACAAAGGACCGGCACCCTCGGGGAACATCTGTTCGTGTGCGTAGAATCGAGATGAGTGGCTGCCTCTGAGCGAATCGTCATCTCCGGCGCCCGGGAGCACAACCTCAAGGACGTCGACGTCGAGCTGCCCCGGGATGCGCTGATCGTGATCACCGGCCTTTCCGGGTCCGGCAAGTCGAGCCTTGCCTTCGACACGATCTACGCCGAGGGGCAGCGTCGCTACGTGGAGTCGCTGTCGTCCTACGCGCGGCAGTTCCTCGGGCTGATGGAGAAGCCCGACGTCGACTCGATCGAGGGCCTCTCGCCGGCGATCTCGATCGACCAGAAGACGACCTCGCGCAACCCGCGCTCGACGGTCGGCACCGTGACCGAGATCTACGACTACCTGCGCCTGCTCTGGGCGCGGATCGGCACCCCGTACTGCCCCGAGTGCGGCGAGGAGATCACCGGCCAGACGCAGGAGCAGATCGTCGACCGGCTGATGACGCTGGAGGACGGGACCAAATTCATGGTGATGGCGCCGGTCGTCCGCGGCCGCAAAGGCGAGTACGGAAAATTGCTCGACCAGATGCGGCTCGAGGGGTACTCGCGGGCCAAGATCGACGGCGAGCTGCTGCGCCTCGACGAGAAGATCGAGCTCGACAAGAAGTACAAACACGACATCTCGATCGTCGTCGACCGGCTGGTGATGAAGACGGACCTGCGGCGCCGCCTCTCGGAGTCGGTCGAAGCAGCCGCCGGTCTCGCCGCCGGCCTGGTCGAAGTCGAGATCATCTCGGAGCCCAAGGAGAACGGCGGAGCGAAAAACGGCCGATCTGCTCGCAAACCCGCCGGCGGCGGAAGCGAAGCTGAGCACGCCGGCGGAATTATGTTGTTCTCCGAGCAGTTCGCTTGCCTCAACTGCGGCACCTCGATCCCCGAGCTGGAGCCGCGGATCTTCTCCTTCAACTCGCCCCACGGCGCCTGCGACCGCTGCCACGGGCTCGGCTTCCAGCGGGTGATCGACCCCGAGCTGGTCGTCCCCGACCCGACCCTCTCGCTTGCCGAGGGGGCGCTGCAGCCATGGAACCGCGGCATCACCGCCTACTGGAAGCGGCTGATCGCCTCCGTCGCCGAGGCCTACGACGTCGACGTCGACAAGCCTTGGTCCAAGCTGAAGCCCGACGAGCGGGAGATCTTCCTCTACGGCACCGGCGACGAGCGCCACCACGTCAGCTACACCAACCGCTTCGGCCGTCGCCGCTCCTACAAGGTCCGTTTCGAGGGGATCGTCAACAACCTGCAGCGGCGCTACGAAGAGACCGACTCGGAGTCCAACCGCGAGCGGATCGAGAGCTACATGGCCGAGCAGCCGTGCCCGGCCTGCCACGGCGCCCGGCTGCGGCCGGAGAGCCTCGCGGTCAAGGTCGGCGGGCTCAGCATCTCCGAGTACACGGACCTCTCGGCCCGCGCGACCTCGGCCTGGATCCGCGACCTCGAGATGACCACGACCGAGCGGGCGATCGCGCGGCTGATTGTGCGCGAGATCACCGAGCGGCTCTCTTTCCTCGAGAACGTCGGCATCGGCTACCTCTCGCTGGCCCGCTCGGCCCGCACCCTCTCCGGCGGAGAGGCGCAGCGGATCCGGCTCGCGACCCAGATCGGCTCCCACCTGGTCGGCGTGATGTACGTGCTCGACGAGCCCTCGATCGGCCTCCACCAGCGCGACAACGAGAAGCTGATCGCCACCCTCGATCGCCTCCGCGACCTCGGCAACACGGTGATCGTCGTCGAGCACGACGAGGGGACGATGATGGCCGCCGACCACCTCGTCGACCTCGGCCCCGGCGCCGGCGAGCACGGGGGACACGTGATCGCCGCCGGCACCCCGAAGGAAGTCTCGAAGAACGCCTCCTCGCTGACCGGCCAGTACCTCTCCGGCAAGAAAAAGATCGAGGTGCCGGAGGAGCGCCGCCGGCCGACCGGCAACCTGTTGATCCGCGGCGCCCGCGAACACAACCTCAAGGACGTCGACGTCGAGATCCCGCTCGGGGTCTTCTGCTGCGTCACCGGCGTCTCCGGCTCCGGCAAGTCGACCCTGGTCAACGAGACCCTGCACCACGCAGTCGCCAACCGCCTCCACCAGGCGAAGCTGCGGCCGGGCTCGCACGACGGGATCGACGGGATCGACCAGATCGACAAGATCATCAACATCGACCAGTCGCCGATCGGCCGCACCCCGCGCTCGAACCCGGCCACCTACACCGGCCTCTTCGACCACATCCGCCAGATCTTCACCCAGACCCAGGAGGCGCGGGCACGCGGCTACAAGCCCGGCCGCTTTTCCTTCAACGTCAAGGGCGGCCGCTGCGAGGTCTGCAAAGGCGACGGCCAGATCAAGATCGAGATGCACTTCCTGCCCGACGTCTACGTGCCCTGCGAGCAGTGCCATGGCAAGCGCTACAACCGCGAGACGCTCGAGGTCCGCTTCAAAGGCAAGAGCATCGCCGACGTGCTCGAGATGTCGGTCGCCGACGCGGTCGAGTTCTTCGAGAACGTGCCGAAGATCGCCCGCCGCCTGCGCACCCTCAACGACGTCGGCCTCGGCTACATCCGCCTCGGGCAGCCGGCGACGACCCTCTCCGGCGGCGAGGCGCAGCGCGTCAAGCTCGCGACCGAGCTCTCCAAAGTCGCCACCGGCGACACCCTCTACATCCTCGACGAGCCGACGACCGGCCTCCACTTCGCCGACGTCCAGCGCCTGCTCGACGTCCTCGGCCGCCTCGTCGACGCCGGCAACACCGTGGTCGTGATCGAGCACAACCTCGACGTGATCAAGACCGCCGACTGGCTCGTCGACCTCGGCCCCGAGGGCGGGGAAGAGGGCGGTGAGATCGTCGCCACCGGCACCCCAGAGGCGGTCGCGGCGGTCGCCGGCTCCTACACCGGCAGCTTCCTCGCCGAGCTGGTGCGACCGGCGAAGCCGAAGCGCCGCAGGCGCGAGCCTGTGGCCGCCTAGGCCAACGGTTGAGCATTCCTTACTGCAGGTTGGCCAGGATTTTCATCCCTCCTCTATGAGGTGAATGAAACGTCTGCACCGGGGTACTGGTCGGGTGCCAATCCCTGAGGAGGAAGGTCCATGTCCAGACCAGCGTTGTTGCGACCGCTCGTGGTAGTCGGATGCGCGCTGTTCGCTCTCGGCCTGTTCGTCGCCGGCTGCGGTAGCAGCGACGACACGACCGGTGGCGGCAGCGGCGGGGGAGGTGGTGGCGGCGGCAGCGCGACGATCGCCCTCCTGCTCCCGGAAAACGAAACGCCCCGCTACGAAACCAACGACAAGCCCGACTTCGAAAAATCGGTCGAAGAAAAGTGCCCCGATTGCGAAGTCATCTACTTCAACGCCGGCGGCGATGCCGAAAAGCAGCAGTCGCAGGGCGAAGCGGCGCTGACGAAAGGCGCCGAGGTGCTCGTCCTCGATCCGATGGACTCCAAATCGGCGGCCGCGATCGCCGAACGGGCCAACGCCCAGGGCGTGCCGGTCGTCAGCTACGACCGCCTGATCGAAAACAGCGAAGTCGACGCCTACGTCTCCTTCGACAACGAACGGGTGGGCGAACTGCAGGCCGAAACGCTGGCGAAAAAACTGAAGGAAGACGGGAAGGCGAGCGGCCCGATCATCAAGATCAACGGCGATCCCGCCGACCCCAACGCGGCGCTCTTCAAGGCCGGCTCGAGCAAGGGCTTCGAAGAAGCCGGCGTCAAGGTCGCGAAGGAATACGACACCCCTGGCTGGACCGCGGAAAACGCCCAGCGTGAGGCGCAGCAGGCGATCACCGCGCTCGGCAAGACCGGCTTCGCCGGCATCTACGCCGCCAACGACGACACCGGCGGCGGCGCGATCGCGGCCCTCAAAGGCGCCGGGATCAACCCCGAAGAAGTGCCCGTCACCGGTCAGGACTCGACCGTCGCCGGCCTGCAGCGGATCCTCGCCGGCCAGCAGTTCATGACGATCTACAAGGCGATCCCGCCGCAGGCGGAAATCGCCGCCGAATTCGCGATCGCCCTCGGCAACGGCGAAGAACTGCCGCAGGGCAAAGTCAGCGAAGAAGTGAACAACGGCAAGACCGACGTTCCTTCGGCGATCCTCGAACCGGTCGCGGTGACGAAAGACAACATCAAAGACACGGTGATCAAAGACGGGTTCGTCAGCGCCTCCGAACTCTGCACCGGCCCCTACGCGGCCGACTGCAAAGAAGCGGGAATCTCCGGTTGAGATGGCCGCTGACGGCACTCCGCTCCTCGAGCTGGAGGGAGTAAGCAAGCGATTTGGCCCGGTCCAGGCTCTGGACCGGGTCGACTTCGCCGTCCACGCCGGCGAGGTAATCGGCCTCGTCGGCGACAACGGCGCCGGCAAGTCGACGCTGGTCAAGGCGATCGCCGGCATCCACTCCCCCGACGAGGGAACGATTCGGTTCGAGGGCGAGGAAGTCCGGATCAAAGGGCCGCAGGACGCGACCGAACTGGGGATCGCCACCGTCTACCAGGACCTCGCCCTCTGCGACAACCTCGACGTCGTCGCCAACCTCTTCCTCGGCCGCGAGCAGGTCTCGGGGGGGCCGGGGCAGGTCTCGCGCCAGCTCGACGAGGTGAAGATGGAGCACGAGACCGCCGACCTGCTCTCCAACCTCGCGGTGACGATCCCCAGCCTGCGCAGCGAGGTCGGGACCCTCTCCGGCGGCCAGCGCCAGCAGGTCGCCGTCGCCCGCTCGCTGCTCGGCGACCCGAAAGTCGTCCTCCTCGACGAGCCGACCGCGGCGCTCGGCGTGCCGCAGACCAAACAGGTGCTGGAGTTGATCCGGCGACTGCGCGAGCGCGAGCTCGGGGTGGTCGTCATCAGCCACAACCTGGCCGACGTCTTCGCCGTCGCCGATCGCGTCTTCGTCCTCCGGCTCGGCCGTGCCGCCGGCGAGTTCAAGGCCGAAGAAACGACCGAGGAGCACGTCGTCGGCGCGATCACCGGGCTCGGGAACGGCGGCGAGCGCGACCAGCACGAGGGGGAGGGGGAGAAGGCATGAGCGCGACCGAGGCCGCGACCGTCGAGGAGGCGGGCGAGCGCCGACCGACCACCGGGGAAACCGTGCGGCGGATCGTCCAGGGCGATCTCTCCTCGGTCCGGGTCGTGCTCGGCCTGGTCGTGATCGCGGTCATCTTCCAGGTCCAGGAAGACCGCTTCCTCTCGGCCGAGAACCTGACCAACCTGATGCTGCAGATCACGACGATCGGCCTGATCTCGGTCGGCGTCGTCTACGTCCTCCTGCTCGGCGAGATCGACCTCTCGGTCGGTGCGGTCAGCGGCCTCTCGGCCGCGGTGATGGCCGTGCTGAGCGTCAACCATGGCTGGAACGCCTACCTGGCGATCGCCGCCGCGGTCCTTTGCGGCGCCGCGATCGGGTGCCTGCAGGGGTCGCTCTTCAGCCGCTTCGTCGTCCCCTCCTTCGTCGTCACCCTGGCCGGGCTGCTGGCCTGGGAAGGGGCGCTTCTGCAGGTTCTGGGGAAGACCGGCTCGCTCAACATCAATGACCCGAAGATCACCGGCCTCGCCAACATCTTCTACTCCGACACGGTCGGGTGGATCTTCGCCGCGGTGATCATCGGCGCCTACGGCGCCGCCCTCGCGGTCGGCTATCGACGTCGAGTCGCAGCCGGCCTGGGGGACACGAACGCGATCTCGCAGATCGTCCGCTTCGTCCTCCTCGCGGCGATCGTGATCGCCGCCGTCGCGATCCTCAACTCCGACCGCGGGGTGCCGCTGGCGGTGATGATCCTGCTCGCCTTCGTGGTCGGGATGGAGTACGTCGCCAAGCAGACCACCTTCGGCCGCCACGTCTTCGCGGTCGGCGGCAACGCGGAGGCAGCGCGGCGGGCCGGCATCCACGTCAACCGGGTGCGGATCGCGGTCTTCACGATCGCCGGGACGATGGCGGCGATCGGCGGTGTCATGGCCGCTTCGCGCCTGTTCGCGGTGAACCAGAACTCCGGCGGCAACGAACTGCTGCTGCTGGCGATCGCCGGCCCGGTGATCGCCGGGACCAGCCTCTTCGGCGGCCGTGGCTCCGTCTGGACGGCCTTGCTCGGAGCGCTGGTCATCGGCTCGATCTCCAACGGGATGGACCTGCTCTCGCTCTCCTCGGCGGTGAAACTGATGGTCACCGGCGGCGTCCTCCTGCTGGCCGTCCTGGTCGACGCGGTGGCGCGCCAGCAGCGGCAGACCTCAGGCCGCGTCTAGGACCGTCTGCACGTTCTCGCGGTGGACCCGCTCGTAGGGCTCGAAGTAGCGCAGGTCCCCCGCCGCCAGCTGCGGCGCGAGCAGGTCGCGCAGGGGTAGGTCCCGCGGCTCCGGCTCGGCCGGCATTCGCTGCAGGAGGCGGATGTAGTCCTGGGTTGCCGTGATCAAGCCGGTTTCGTAGCCGCCGGCCTCGATCGCCTCCGGGTCGCCGTGGCTGGGGAGGATCGCGGCGGGCTCCAGCTTCAGCAGGCGATCGAGGTCGCGCAGGTGAGCCTCGAAGCTCTCGGGCTCCTCGACGTAGGTGACGGTGTCCTCGACCGTGTCGCCGGCCAGCAGCAGCCGCGCCTCCGGGTCCCAGAGGACGGCGGCGTCGTCGCTGTGGACGTTGACGTGGATCGCCTCCAGCTTGCGCCCGCCGACCCGCAGCTCGGTCCTGTCCTCGAAGGTGCGGGTGGGGAGAACGAGCGGACAGACGCCAGGCGGCCCCTCGTGCGCGCCCGCTTCAATCGCCTCGCGGTGCTCGGCCAGCAGCTCGGCGGTGCGGGCGGTGGCGAGGATCTCGCAGTCGGCGAAGGCGCTGTTGCCGGCGACGTGGTCGAGGTGCCAGTGGCTGAGCAGGACCGTGAAGCTGCCGACGCCCTCGGCTTCCAGCGCCGCCCGCACCTCGCGCCCGTGTTCGGGCGTGGTATGGGTGTCGTAGACGAGCGCCTCGTCCCCTTCGACGATCGCGAAGCTGGCGGTCCCCAAAGCCAGCGCCCCCTCGTCGATCCAGTTCGGCCGCGGCGCGAACCGGTAGCCCTCGACGCGGCCGTCGTAGAAGGCGAGGACTCCGGGCACGGGCCGCAGGACCCGCAGCCGCGTCGCCCCGGCATCGTTGGGCCGCGCCGGCATCGCGCTAGCGGGAGACGAGCAGGGAGGCGCCGATCGCGCCGCCGAGGTCGCCGAGCGAGGCGACCCGGACCGCGGGCGGGCGCTCGTCGACGAAGAGGTGCTTGGACATCTCCTCGCGGAGCGGATCCATCAGGCGCTCGCCGAAGCGGACGCCGAGGCCGCCGCCGAGGATCACCGCCTCGGGGTCGACGAGGTTGACGGCGGAGGCGACCCCCGTCCCCAGCGCCTCGACCGCGCGCTCGATCAGCTTCTCGGCCAGGTGGTCGCCATGGTCGAGCGCCCGCTCCCAGATGCCGCTGGTCAGCCGCGGTTTGTCGTGCTTCTCCATCAGGTGGAAGAGGTCGGTCTTGTGGCCCTCTTCGTGCTGGCGCCTTGCCTCGGCTTCCATCGCCGAGCGGCCGGCGTAGGCCTCCATGCAGCCCTTGCGCCCACAGGGGCACTTGGCACCGCCGCGCTTGACCACCATGTGGCCGATCTCGCCGGCGGCGCCGCGACCCAGCCACGGCTTGCCGTCGAGGACGAGGCCGCCGCCGACGCCGGTTCCCCAGAAGACGCCGAGCAGGCTCTGGAACTCCCGGCCGGCGCCGAGGTGGAACTCGGCTTCGGTCGCGACCTGGACGTCGTTGCCGACCCTGACCTCCGGGCCCAGCGCCTCCTGCAGCGCTTCCGCGAGGGGGAAGCTGCCTTCCCATCCGGGCAGGTTTCTCGCCGAGGAGACGACCCCGGTCTTCTCGTCGGCGTCGCCTGGCGAGCCGACGCCGATGCCGGCGAGATCGCCGCTCTCGACGCCCGCTTCCTGCGCCGCCTCGCGCAGCGCCGCGGCCATCGCCGCCGCGACGTCCTCGGGGCCGCCGCTGGTCGGCGTCGGCTGCCGCGCCTGGCCGGTGACGTCGCCGCGCCCGTCGACGATCGCCGCCTGGATCTTGGTGCCGCCGAGGTCGATGCCGCCGCGCAGGTCCGTCACGCCTGCGAGTCTACGGCTCCATGGGTGGCTGGAAGCTCTGGTGGGCGAAGCGGCGCTGGTACGAGCGCAACCGGCGCCTGCTGCGGCGCTGGCGGATCAATCGGCACGCGGCGCGGGGCGGTTTCTTCGTCCGCCACCCGGTCGAGGGCGAGATCCTCGAGGCGCTCGACGAGGGGCGGCTGAGGATCGGCGAGGGGACGCTGCTGGAGCCGGGCTGCTGGCTGACGCTGGCGCCGGGGGCGCGGATCGAGATCGGCGAGGGCTGCTTCCTCAACCGCAACGTGATGATCGCCGCCCATGAGAGCGTCGCGATCGGCGACCACACGATGTTCGCCAACGGCTGCTTCGTCGGCGACGCCGAGCACCGCTACGACGATCCCGAGCAGCCGATCACCTGGCAGGGCTTCACCAGCAAGGGCCCGGTGCGCATCGGCGCCAACTGCTGGTTCGGAGTCAACTGCGTGGTCACCAGCGGCGTCAGCGTCGGCGACCGCTGCGTCGTCGGCGCCAACTCGGTCGTCAACCGCGACGTCGAGGGCGGCACGATCGCGGCCGGGGCGCCGGCGAAGCCGATCCGGCGGATCGACTTCGCCGCTCCCGGGGGGTGACTACTGGAGGAAGCCGGTTTTTTCGACGGCCTTCAGCACCTGGGCCGCGGTCAGCGGCTCGTCGAAGGCGCCATTGGGGGCCAGGCTGGCGGGCGTCGGCTTCAGCAGCAGGCCGGCCACAGAGGCGTGCCGCGCCTCGACCGAGTGGATCGAGAGCGCCGCGGCCACGTAGGCGGGGTTGCTGATGTTCAGCGCCTGGCCGGCGTAGGCGGCGACGCCGGTGTTCTCCAGCGCCACCGAGGTCTTGAGGAAGGCCGAGGCGCTCGAGGTGGTGTTGCCGAAGTCGACTTTCGGGGCCTTCACGGCTTTGCTCCCGAGCGCCTTCTTGAGGAAGGCGACGTGGGCGTTCTCGTCCGCGGTCACCCGCTTCAGGAAGGCCTGCTCCTGGGCGCCCTTGAGGAAGGTCTTCTTCTTGTTGTTGGCGGTCGCCTCGTTGTAGAAGGCGGCCTCGAGGTACTCGAGGGTGAGGGCGTAGTTGAGGATGCCGACGTCTCCCTTGCCGAATTTCGCCGGCGGGCGCCCCTTGCCGGCAGCCATCGCCGCGGCGGGGGTGAGGGCGCTGAGAAGGGCGCCGCCGCCGACCAGGCCGCCGCCCGCCAGCCCCGCCTTCTTGAGGAAGTCGAGCCGGGTATCGCCCTCCAGCGCCTCGGTCGCCTCGTGCGCCGCCTCCTGCACCACTGCTTCGATCTTTGAGCTCATTCGCCTGCCTCCAGGGAGATGGGTGGTTTCCCCACCCTGCGCAGGCCGCTCCCCGCCGGATCATTGGAAGGGAAATCTTTTTGGCACGAGATCGTCAAGAACGTGCCGAAGTACGCCTATAATTTCCGCTGTTGGCCGTGACCCCCAGGGCATGGACCTATGAACTCCAATCTCCTCGCCGATAACCCCCGTCCCACCGTGGCCGCCCCCGCCCTGCGCACGAAGGCCGAGCTCCGCTCTGCGCTGGACCCGTCGCGCCGCCAGGGGCTGGCGATCGGACTGGTGCCGACGATGGGCTACCTGCACGAGGGGCACCTCTCGCTGATCCGCGCCGCTCGCGCCGAGTGCGACCTTGTGGTGATGAGCCTCTTCGTCAACCCGACCCAGTTCGGCCCCGGCGAGGACCTCAACCGCTATCCGCGCGACGAGGAGCGCGACCTCCGGCTGGCCGCCGAGGCCGGCGCCGACCTCGTCTTCGCTCCGCCCGCCTCCGAGGTCTACGCGCCCGACGCTTCGACCGCGGTCGAAGTGACCGGCTCGCTCACGGACGTCCTCGACGGCGATCCGGCTCGTCGCGGCCCCGAGCACTTCCGCGGCGTCACCACCGTCGTCGCCAAGCTCTTCAACGTCGTCGGCCCCGACGTCGCCTATTTCGGCCAGAAGGACGCGCAGCAGGCGGTGGTGATCCGCCGCATGGTCCGCGACCTCGACTTCCCGGTCCGGGTCGAGGTGCTGCCGACCGTGCGCGAGGCCGACGGGCTGGCGATGAGCAGCCGCAACGCCTACCTCGAGCCGGCCGACCGCGAGCGGGCGACGGCGCTCTCCCGCGCCCTGGAGGCGGCCGAGCGCGAGGCGCGCGCCGGCTCTCTCGCCGCCGGCCTCGACGCCGCCCGCCGCGAGCTTGCCGCCGCCGCGATCGAGCCCGAGTACCTCGAGGCCCGCGACGCGGAGACGCTGGAGCCGGTCGAGCGGCTCGCCGACCGACCCATCCTCGTCCTCGTCGCCGCCCGCGTCGGCGCCGCACGCCTGATCGACAACGTCTTGATTCGACCAACCGCAAGCAGCGACACCTAGGCCCGAAAGGGGAGACCGTGCAGAGACAGATGCTGAAGTCGAAGATCCACCGGGCGACCGTGACCGACTGCGACGTCGACTACATCGGCAGCATCACGATCGACACCGAGCTGATGGCCGGGGCCGATCTGATCACCAACGAGCAGGTCCACGTCTGGGACGTCGACAACGGCTCCCGCTTCGTCACCTACGTGATCGACGGCGAGCCAGGCTCGGGGACGATGCAGGTCAACGGCGCCGCCGCCCAACTGGTCGAGCCCGGCCACAAGATCATCGTCGCCTCCTTCGGCGCCTACGACGAGGCCGACCTCGAGCGCTACGACCCTGTTGTCGTCCACGTCGACGACGACAACAAGGCGATCGCGATCGACAGCCACCCGGAGGTGCTGCTCAAATGAGCTCCGGCGGCCGCTCCCACACCGCTCCCTCCTCGGACCGCAAGCCGGTCAGCCTGCCCCGCCTCGGCGAAATGAAGGCCAACGGCGAGCCGATCGTGATGGTCACCGCCTACGACTACCCCTCGGCGACCGTGGCCGAGGCGGCCGGCGTCGACATCGTCCTCGTAGGCGACTCCGCCGCCAACGTCGTCCTCGGCTACCCGGGGACCGAGATGGTCTCGATGGACGAGATGGTGATGCTCGGCAAAGCCGTGCGCCGCGGCCTGAAGACGCCGCTGATGGTCGGCGACATGCCGATGGGCAGCTACGAGGCGAGCAACGAGGAAGCAATTCGCAGCGCCCAGCGCCTGGTCAAGGAGACCGGCTGCCAGGCGGTCAAGCTCGAGGCCGGCGGCGTCATCGTCGAGCGCGCCCGGGCGATCGTCAACTCGGGCATCCCGGTGATGGGCCACGTCGGCCTCACGCCGCAGACCGCGACCGCCCTCGGCGGCTACAAAGCCCAGGGGAAGAGCGCCAAGAGCGCGATCAAGCTGCTCGAGGACTGCCTCGCCCTGCAGTCGGTCGGCTGCTTCGCGATCGTGATCGAGGCGGTCCCCTCGGCGATCGCCGACGAGATCGTCAAGAAGCTCGAGGTGCCGACGATCGGGATCGGCGCCGGCGCCGGCACCTCCGGCCAGGTCCTCGTCTTCCACGACCTGCTCGGCATCACCACCGGCCACATGGCGAAGTTCGTCAAGCGCTACGCCGACGTCCACGAGGCGATGGTCGAGGCGGTCAGTCGCTACAGCCGCGAGGTCCGCAGCCGCCACTTCCCCGAGCCCCAGCACGTCTACAGCGTCGAGCCGGCCGAGCTCGACGAGTTCCGGCGCTATCTCAGCGAGGAGAGCCTGGCCAGCGCCAAGGGCTGGGAGTGGGAGCCGCTGCCGTAGAGGAGCAGCCGGGCGTCGGCGAGGGTGTCGGCGCAGCGCAGGAATCGACGCAGCGACTGGGCCCGACAGACCCTGGCCTCGAACTCGGGCCCTGCCAGCGAGACCTGGCCGCTGCCGGGGAAGCGGAGGCCGAGGGAGCCGGTCCAGGTCGCCGGTTGTCCTGCTTCGGCGCGGTAGGTGGCAGAGCCGACGAACGGCGGCCACGGCGAGACCTTGGCGATGACCGGGCTCTTTCCCTTTGGACTCAACGGAAGGACGTTTTCGGCCAGGGTGAACGCGGACTTGTGGATCGCGACGCCTTCGACCTTCTCATCGCGCGTCGCCCCCACCAGTGCCAGGGAGAACGGTTCGCCGTCTCCGATATCGATGGTGTTTTCGAGCGCCACGAAGGTCGTCTTGACTCCGTCGGCGCTTGCCGTCGCCTCGAGGATCTTGCCTTCGAAGCCTGCGCTGCGGCTGGCGAGGGCGCTGTACCAGGGGGGCGCCTTGCAGACGCGCCGGTAGGACCGAGTCACCTGGCCTTTGAGGCGGTGCGCGGTAACGCCGGTGAATCCCCGTTCTCCCCGAAACCGGACGCTGCCGAGGAAGAGGCCGCGCTCCTTCACAGCTCGGCGCCCTTTGCAGTCGTGGAGGAGGAAGGGATCGCGGGGGCCGCGGGAGCTTCCCTTGCCGCGGAACCGCAGGGAGACGTGACCCAGCCGCCCGAAGTCAGCTGAGATCCGGTTGCGGCTGACCTGGCCGAGCGTCGTGTAGGAGATCGAGTAGCTGCCCTGGGCGAAGCTGAGGACCACCTGCCGGTGCCCACGGGTGCTGATCGCGGCTTCCCAGCCGTTGCTGGCGTGAAGGGTCGCACCCAGATGGAGGCCCTTCGGCTTGACCACGTAGTTCGGCTGCAAGCGGGCCGCGGCCGGCGCCGCGAGCACCAGCGAGCATGCAAGCACGACGCCGAAGGCTCGTCTCGCCGTCATTTCCTATCGACCCTTCAGGCAGCTCGAGAGGATCGAGAGCCGGGGGCAGAGCCTGGCGGTGAACGATTCTCCGGCGAGGGGGATTTCCGGGGCGCCGAGGAAGGAAACCGAGAGCGAGCCGGTCCAGGTGGCCGGCGCCCCGGCCGGGTCGCGGAAGAGGGCGCTGCCGACGAACGGCGCCGGCGGGTGGACGGAGCCGCGTGAGGTCCCGGTGCTGGAGAAACTCCCCTTCGTGCCCTGGGTCCTGGCGCTGCGCTCGATGCTCATCCCTTCGACCTTTTCGATCAGCGAGGCGTTGAAGGAAGGCCTGTCGACGAACTCTTCTTCTGAGGCCTGGAAAGAGACGACGCGGCCTTCTTCGCTGCTCCTCGCCGCCAGCACCCTCTGTTCCAGCCCCAGGAACGGCCGCGCGCGGCGATCGTCCCGGAAGCCGCAGAAGCCGCGGGGAAGTCGAAACACGGTCCCCTGCGGATCGGTCGCTTCGCTGGTCACGTAGCCGGCCTCGCCGACGAAGCGGAAGCTGCCGCGGAAGGTTCCCCTTTCGAAGACCCAGGTGCAATCGGCTTCCGGGTGGGTCACCACCCGCTTGCGGCGCTGGAAGCTGACGTCAATCCGGCCCAGGGAGCCGAAGGTCGCGTGGATTCCCGGCCCTGGCTCCGACCGCACCTCGTAGTTGGCGCGCAGCGGCCCCTTCGCCACGTCGACGGAGACGAAGCCGCGCTTTTCGTCTTCCTGGAGAGTCGAGACTTCGATCTCATGCCCGCTCGACGGTTCCACCTCGATCGTCCCGAGCTTGAATTCGTGGGTCTTCCCGGTGGCGCCGCCGGCGACCGCCGGCAGCGCCGACAGCAGGGCCGTGGCGCTGACGAGAGCCAGCAGGCTCTTCCTTGCCTTCATCGGAACCTTGCCTCCCCGAGTAGCCGGACGATTGCGGCAGAGGTCGGGCTGCTCCGCGGCCGGTGCTTGCAGCTGATGGTGTGGTTGAAGACGTGGGTGCGGCAGGCGGTTGCATGAAACCCCGGCCCGGTCAACCGAACCTGCCCGAGACCGGGGAACGGGACGCGCAGATCGCCGGACCAGGTCGTGGTCCCGTCGGGCTGCACCGTGTAGGAGCCAGCGCCGCGGAAGGGAGGGGTCGGCTCCAGCGTTGCGGTTTGCGGCTGGCCCTCGGAGGGGGTGAATTCGAAAGTGCTTCCGTCGCCCCTCGCGAACGCTCCCTTGACCGCGATTACCCTGCCGATCCTCTCTTGCGTCGAGGCTAAGACGATGGGGGGACCCAAGTCCATCGCGTCGATGACGATCAGCCGTGCCTTCCGTCCCATTCCGCGCTTCTCCACTTCGAGAACCTCGTACGGCTGGCTCCTGAACGGCCGGCTCCTGTCTACAGGGACAAGCCAGGGCCCGCCCTCGCGAACGAAGGTATTGCACACCTCCCGGAAGCTATGTACGAACTCAGCCCGCGCGCGCTCGGCCCTGAGCTCGGCATAACCGCCCTCGCCGCGAAAGCGGATGCTGCCCTCGAGCCTGCCGCGCTCTTTGATCGAGGGCCGCCCCCGGCAGCCGGGGAAGAGTGGATCGCTCTCGACGCGGTGGCCGGTGAAGCGGGCGTGGACGCTGCCAAAACGGCCGAGGCTCACATCGACGCCGTGGCGGTTCGCCTTTCCGCGAGCGAAGTAGAGGGCGACTTCTCCGCCGGGACGGACGAGGGCCACCATGACCCACCGGTGCCCGAACGATTCCAGGGAGACCCTGTAGCCGTTGCTCTTGGGCAACGGTGCGGAGAGGGTGAATCTCGCTGGCGATACGAAATAGCCAGGCTTGGCGCCGGCGCTCCCGGGCAACGCCATCAGAGTGGCCGCAGAGGCGAGAACCCCCAGCAATCCCCTTGCGGTCATCGGCGCAGAGTATTCGAACGGTCGGGACCGAGTTGCGGCGAACTACGATGGGGCGGCATGCCGATCTACGAGTTCGAGTGCGAGGGGTGCGGGGGGCGCTTCGAGGAGCTGGTCGCGACGGGCGGCGTCGTCGCCTGCCCGAGCTGCGGCTCCGCGCGCACGCGGCGGCTCCTCTCTTCCGTCTCGCCGCCCGGGCGACAGCCGCGGGGGGCCGCGGTGCGCTCGGATGAATCGCGGCGGCGGGAGCGGGAATCGGCCCGCCGAGAGCGGATCGGCGAGGCGAAGAAGCGGCGGGCGGCGGGGGAGAAGCCGTGAGCGCCGCTGCCGAGGAGCGGCGGCAGCGACTGGTCGACCTCTACAAGGAGGTCCAGGGCTGCACCAAATGCCCCTTGTACGAGACCCGGACCAAGGCGGTCTTTGGGGCCGGCAACGCCGACGCCGACCTGATGTTCGTCGGCGAGGCTCCGGGAGCCGAAGAGGACCGCCAGGGGCTGCCGTTCGTCGGCCGCGCCGGCCAGCTGCTGAACCAGATGCTGGAGGAGATCGGGTTGAAGCGCGACGACGTCTTCATCGCCAACGTCCTCAAGTCGCGCCCGCCCGGCAACCGCGATCCCCAGCCGCTGGAGATCCAGGCCTGCGAGCCCTATTTGTTCGAGCAGGTGCGGCTGATCGAGCCGCGCGTCCTCTGCACGCTCGGCAACTTCGCGACGAAGCTGCTGACCGGCAGCCCGACCGGGATCACCAAGGTCCGCGGCACCCCGCAGGTGCACGAGCTCGGCGGCCGCACCGTCTACCTGCTGCCGCTGTTCCATCCCGCCGCCGCCCTGCGCACGCCCGCCGTCAAGGAGACGCTGCGGGCCGACTTCGCGACGATCCCGGAGCTGCTGCGGCGGCCGCTTCCCGATCCGGCCCCGAGCGCGGAGGAGATCGCCGAGGCCGAAGCCGGCGAGGACGCGCCGCCCCCGCCGCCGGCCGACCAGCTCGGCTTCTTCGGGTAGAACGGGCAGATGCCCGCGGAGGTCGTCGAAACCCGCAGCGCTGCCGAGACCGAAGAGCTCGGCGCCCGCATCGCCGCCCGCCTGCGGCCGGGCGACGTCGTCCTCCTCTCCGGCGAGCTCGGGACCGGCAAGACGACCCTGGTCCGCGGCGCCTGCCGCGCCCTCGGCGTCCCCGGGCCCGTCACCTCTCCGACCTTCACGATCGGCCAGCGCTACGAGGGCGGCCGGCTGCCGGTCTCCCACCTCGACCTCTACCGGCTGCAGACGCTCGAGGGCGAGGATCCGGCATTGCTCGACGACTACCTGCGCCCGGAGGGGGTCGGCTTCGTCGAGTGGCCCGGCGCCGGCTCCGGCCGCCTCGATCGCCACGCCCTGGAGGTCCGCCTCGCCCACGTCGACGAGGAGCGGCGGCGGATCGAGGTCGACTGGGGCGGGTAGGGAGCGAATGCGGCGCACCAAACCGGCGCCGAGAGTGTTCAGGGTAGGCGCGCCAGCTAGCATCGGCGCTCGGAACTCGACGAGAAAGGCTAGGACGGATGAAGGGACTGAAGGCGCTCGCGGCGGTGATGTTGGTGAGCGGATTGCTGATCGCGGCGGTGCCCGCCTCGGCCAGCGCGGCCGCCTACAAGCACTACGTCGGCTGCGGGGTCTCCCGCAACGCCAAACCCGCCCACAAGTGCCCGAAGAAAGCCAAAAAGGGCGCCTTCTTCAAAAGCCTCGCCGGCGACGTCTCCTACAGCGTCTGCGTCAAGTTCCCGAGCGGGAAAAACCTCTGCGCCCAGGCTCAGGAAGCCGAACAGGGGACCCTCTACGTCAACAAGATCACCTCGACGATCCCCGGCAAGCACGTCGTCAGCTGGTACGTCAAAGGAAAGAAAGTCGGCTCCTGGGCTTTCACGGTGACGGGGTAGCGCACCCCTGGTAGTCGTCGGCTTCGACACCGCGACGGTCGACACCGTCGCCTGCGCCTGGCGCGACGGCGAGGTCCTGCACGAGTCGCAGCTGGGGCTTTCCCCCGAGGGGAGGCCCCTGCACGCGACCCGGCTGCTGGAGGAGGTCGAGCGGGCCGCCGCCGCGGCCGGCGGCTGGGACGCCGTCGACCTGCTCGCGGTCGGCCTCGGCCCCGGCACCTTCACCGGCCTGCGGGTCGGGATCGCCAGCGCCCGCGGGCTCGGCGTCAGCCTCGGCTTGCCGGCGCGCGGCGTCTGCACGCTCGACGCTCTCGCGGCAGGGATCGCCGAGGGCTTGCCGGGGACGAGGCTGGCGGTGCTCGACGGCTGGCGCGGCGAGGCCTTCGCCGCTCTCTACGGCGCCGACGGGTCCCGGATCTGGGAGCCCGCCGTACACCGCCCGGAGGAGCTGGCCGAGCGGGTGGCGGAGCTGGAGGAAACGCCGGTGGTCGCCGGCTCGGGGGCGGTACGATTCCGGGACGAGCTGGCCCGAGACGGCGTCCGGATAGCGGACGATTCCGATCCCGTCCACCGGGTCGCCGCGCGGAACGTCTGCGCGCTGGCGGCGGCGGGCGGCACGGAACCCGACGGGCTCGCCCCGATCTACCTGAGACCCCCCGACGCGGAGCGGTGGCGTGAGCGAGACGCTTCACAAAGAGCCAAATGAGCTGAAACGAGAGGTCCAGGTCCGCAGGCTCGCCTACAGCGACCTGCCGGCGGTGATCTCGATCGAGCGGCGCTCGTTTCCGACCCCCTGGTCGCTGGCGATGTTCGTCCTCGAGCTCTCGAAGCCCTCGGGGATCTGCCTCGCCGCCAGCGCCGGCGACGAGCTGCTCGGCTACGTGATCTGCTCCCGCTACGACCAGGTCTGGCACCTGATGAACATCGCCGTCGCCCCCGACAGCCGCGGCAGCGGCGTCGCCGGGCAGCTGATGCGGCGCCTGATCGAGGAGTCGCAGGGGGCGCTGCCGTTCACGCTCGAGGTCCGCGTCTCCAACCACCGCGCGATCGGGATGTACGAACGCTTCGGGTTCCGCTCCGCCGGCGTCCGTCCTCGCTACTACCACGACAACGGCGAGGACGCCTTGATCATGTGGCTCGATTGAGGGCCGGATGAAGCTGCTGGCGATCGAGACCTCCTGCGACGACACCTGCGCCGCCGTCCTCGACGGCCCGCGGATCCTCAGCAACGTGATCTCCTCGCAGGCGAAGGCCCACGAGGGCTTCGGCGGGGTCGTGCCCGAGGTCGCCGCCCGCCACCACCTCGAGCTGGTCGAGCCGGTCGTCGGCGCGGCGCTGGCCAAGGCGGGGGTGACCCTGGATGAGATCGAGGCCGTCGCCGCCACCGCCGGGCCGGGCCTGATCGGGGCGCTGCTGGTCGGGATCAGCGCCGCCAAGGGGATCGCCGCCGCCCGTCGCCTGCCCTTCATCCCGGTCGACCACCTGCAGGGCCACGTCGCCGCCAACTTCCTCGAGCCCGAGCCGCTGGAGCCGCCCTTCCTCTGCCTGATCGCGAGCGGTGGCCACACGCTGCTGGCCGGCGTCCGCGACCACGAGGGCTACGAGCTGCTCGGCCAGACCCTCGACGACGCCGCCGGCGAGGCCTTCGACAAGTCGGCCCGGCTGCTCGGGCTCGGGTACCCCGGTGGGCCGGCGGTCCAGCGCGAGGCCGAGGCGGGGGATCCCGAGGCCTTCGAGATGCCGGTGGCGATGTCGCGCAACCCCGGCCTCGACTTCAGCTTCAGCGGCCTCAAGACCGCGGTCCTCTATCGCTGCAGGGAACTTGGCCCGGAGGGCGTTTCTTCGCGCCGCGCCGACGTCGCCGCCTCCTTCCAGGCCGCCGTCGTCGAGCAGCTGACGGCGAAGCTGAAGCGGGCGCTGAAGAAGGGGGACTGGGAGGCGGTCGCGCTCGGCGGCGGCGTCGCCGCCAACGGGCCGCTTCGCGAGGCGGTCGGCGGCCTCTGCGAGGAGATGGGGGTGCGACTGAAGCTGGTCCCGATTGCTTTGTGCACCGACAACGCAGCGATGATCGGCTCGGCCGCGCGCTACGTGGAGCCGATCCCGTACCCCGACTACCTCGGCTACGACGCCTTCGCCACGGGCGCCCGCCCCGCTGACGGGACGAAAGTACCCCTATATGGCGGGAAATCGGCCCGTCGGCACTGAAGACATGGCCGACGTCGTCGTCTACTCCCGTCCCGGGTGCCATCTCTGCGAGGAAGCGCTGGAGCAGATCGTCGCCCTGCACGGCGAGGGCTACCGCTTCGAGCTGCACGAGGTGGACATCGAGAGCAACGAGCTGTTGCTGCGGCGCCACCTCGAGCGCATCCCCGTGGTCGAGGTCGACGGGCTCGAGGTCTCGGAGCTGATCCTCGACCGGGCGGCGCTCACGGCCAGGCTCGATACTGTGGGGGCATGGTCGAGGTGATCGAGGAGTTCGACGCCGCAGGGGCGTTTCCAGTCGAAGGGGAGCGTCTCTCCCTGGGCGTCGCCGCCCGGCTCTCGCGCTACCTGCAAGTGCTGACGCAGGCGCGGAAGATGGGGCGGGAGACGATCTCCTCGCAGGAGCTCTCCGAGTACACCCACATCAACCCGACCCAGATCCGCCGCGACCTCTCGGGCTTCGGCAAGTTCGGCAAGCGCGGCGTCGGCTACAACGTCGAGTCGCTGGTCTCGGAGATCCGCAAGATTCTCCGCACCTCCGGCCAGCACAACATCGCCCTCTTCGGCGCCGGCAACCTCGGCCAGGCGATCGCCACCTCCTCGATCTTCGCCGACCACGGCTTCCAGGTGGTCGCCGTCTTCGACAGCGACCCGGGGGTCGTCGGCAACCCGATCGGCGAGCTGACCGTGCGCGACATCGGCGACCTGCCGGCGGTCGTCGCCGAGGAGGAGATCGTCGTCGGCGTCCTCGCGGTCCCGGCCGAGGCGGCCCAGGACGTCGCCGACAGCCTGGTCAAGGCCGGGGTGAAGATCATCTTCAACTACTCCGAGCAGCTCCTGCAGGTGCCGCCGGAGGTGACGGTCCACACCTCCAGTCCCGCCGTCGACCTGCTCTACGCGCTCTACTTCTACCTCGCCTAGCGGCGCAGCGGAACGTGTCCCTAGACCTCGATCTCGCCCGCGAGAAGTTCGAGTCCTCGCAGGACTTCACGATCGGCCTCGAGGAGGAGTTCGCGATCGTCAACCCGCAGACGCTGGAGCTGGAGCACCGCTTCGAGGACGTGATGGCGGCCTGCCAGCGCGACGAGGTGCTGGCGGAGTCGGCGGCCGTGGAGCTGATCGCCTCCGAGGTGGAGATCCGCTCCGGGCGCTCGGAGACCTTCGCCGAGGCGGTCGGGCGCCAGCGCGAGCGCCGCTCGCGCCTGTTCGAGGTGGTTGGCGGGCTGGGGCTGACGCTGGCGGCGATGGGGACCCATCCCTGGGCGAACTACCTCGATCAGCGGATCATCGACACCCCGCACTACAACCGGCTCCGCAACGAACTCGGCTGGGTGGCGCAGCGCAACAACACCTGGAGCCTGCACCTGCACATGGGGGTGCGCGGGGCCGACCGGGCGATCGCCGTCAGCGACCGGCTGCGCGAGCTGCTGCCGCTGCTGCTGGCGGCCTCGGCGAACTCGCCCTTCCTCGACCGCCGGGACTCCGGGCTGCACAGCGTCCGCACCGAGATCTTCACCCGCACCTTTCCTCGCTGCGGCGTGCCCTCGCCGTTCCGCGATTGGGATACCTACGCCGGCTTCGTCGGCGACCTCGAGCGCTTCGGCTCGGTCGTCGAGTCGACGCAGCTGTGGTGGAGCGTGCGGCCGCACCACAGCTTCGGCACCGTCGAGGTGCGGATCTGCGACGCGCAGACGCGGGGGGACGACTCATTCGCCCTGGCGGGCCTGATCGCCGCCTGCATCGCCCAGGCCGCGCTCGACTACGACGAGCACGGCTACGACGGGAAGGGGGCGCCGCTCGCCGACCGCGAGATCGAGGAGAACCTCTGGCGGGCGATTCGCTACGGCGCCGGCGGGCGGATGGTCGACTGGAGGCGCGGGGAGGAGGTGCCGACCCGCTCGCTGCTCGAGCAGGCGGTCGTCTGGACCGAGCCGGCGCGGGGCCAGCTCGGGATCGACCTGGCGCTGCCCGAGCGCAACGGGGCCCAGCGGGCGCGAGAGGCGCTCGACTCGGGGGTCTCGATCGAGGACATCTACCGCGACGCGGTGGCCGAGACGCGCCGCACCTACGCCGGCGCCGGTCGCGCCTCCGAGCCCGCCTGATTCCACAGTCCCTGGTGGCAATCCGCTCCTGGAGCGGGTCTGAACGCGCTTTCGCCGCCGTCGCCTATAGACTCCCGCGCCGCCCAAACCACCGGAGGAATAGGAACTTTGACCGACTTCTTGACCGATTACGGCGTGGTGGTTGCGCTCGTCTGCGCTGCCGCCGCCGTTGTCTATGGACTCATCGTCACCCAGCGACTGCTCGCGAAGCCCGCCGGCAACGATCGCATGCGGGAAATCTCAGGCGCAGTGCAGGAAGGCGCGCAGGCCTACCTCAACCGCCAGTACACGATCATCGCAGTCCTGGCGCTGCCGATCGCGGTCCTGCTGCTGGTACTGCAGAACTGGGAGACCGCCGTCGGCTTCCTGATCGGGGCCATCCTCTCCGGCGCCACCGGCTTCATCGGGATGAACGTCTCGGTGCGGGCCAACTCGCGCGTCGCCGAGGCCGCTCGTGGCGGTGTGCCGCCGGCACTCGACGTCGCCTTCAAGGGCGGCTCGGTCACCGGCCTCCTCGTCGTCGGTCTGGCGCTGCTCGGCGTCGCCGGCTACTACGGGTTCCTGCTGCTCATCGGCAGCGACGACAAGGAGGCCGTCGACGCGCTGATCGGCCTCGGCTTCGGTGGCTCGCTGATCTCGGTCTTCGCCCGACTCGGCGGCGGCATCTTCACCAAGGCCGCCGACGTCGGCGCCGACCTCGTCGGCAAGGTCGAGGCGGGGATCCCCGAGGACGATCCCCGCAACCCGGCCGTGATCGCCGACAACGTCGGCGACAACGTCGGCGACTGCGCCGGCATGGCCGCCGACCTGTTCGAGACCTACGCGGTCACCTCGGTCGCGGTGATGCTGCTGGGCGTGCTCACCTTCCCCGACTTCGCTCGCGAGGTCGCGATCTACCCGCTGGTCATCGGCGGCGTCGCGATCATCGCCTCGATCGTCGGGGCGCTGGTGGTGCGGACGAAATCCGACCGCGTCGAGGGCGCCCTCTACCAGGGCGTGATCCTCGCCGGGCTGCTCTCGATCGCCGCCTTCTACCCGATCACCGATTGGCTGATGAGCGACGCGCTGCGGCTCGGCTTCGCTGAAGCGGGCGCCGATGCGGTCAGCGTCGGAGACCTCTGGCTCTGCGCGGTAATCGGCGTCGCGGTCACCGCGCTGCTGTTCGTGATTACCGAATTTTATACCTCGACCCGGTTCCGGCCGGTGAAGACGATCGCCCAGGCTTCCGAGACCGGGCACGCGACGAACATCATCCAGGGGCTTGCCCAGGGCTTCCAGTCGACCGCCGCTCCGGCGCTCGTCCTCGCCCTCGCGATCCTCGCCGCCAACGAGCTCGCCGGCATCTACGGCATTGGCGTCGCCGTGATGGCACAGCTCTCCCTCTGCGGTCTGATCGTCGCCCTCGACGCCTTCGGGCCGATCACCGACAACGCCGGCGGCATCGCCGAGATGGCGGAGCTGCCGGAGGACGTCCGCAACGTCACCGACCCGCTCGACGCGGTCGGCAACACCACCAAGGCCGTGACCAAGGGTTACGCGATCGGCTCCGCCGCGCTGGCGGCGCTGGTGCTGTTCGCCGCCTTCAAGAGCGAGCTCGCCGACGAGGCGCCCGACGGATTCGACCTCAACGGGCTCTTCAACCTGACCAGCCCCGACGTGCTGATCGGGCTGATCATCGGCGGCATGATGGTCTACCTGTTCTCGGCCTTTGCGATCGAGGCTGTCGGCCGTGCCGGCGGCCAGGTCGTCGAACAGGTTCGCGAGCAGTTTCGCGAGCACCCCGGGATCATGGAGGGCACCGAAAAGCCCGAGTACGGGAAAACGGTCGCCATCGTCACCGCCGCCGCGCAGAAAGAGATGATCCTGCCGGCGCTGATCCCGATCATCGTTCCGGTCGTCGTCGGCATCCTCAGCGTCGACGCGCTCGGCGGCCTCCTGATCGGCGTCATCGTCGTCGGCCTCTTCGCCGCGATCAGCATGACCGCCGGCGGCGGCGCCTGGGACAACGCGAAGAAGCTGATCGAGGACGGCGCCCACGGCGGCAAAGGCTCGCCGGCGCACGAAGCCTCGGTTACCGGCGACACGGTCGGCGATCCTTACAAGGACACGGCCGGGCCGGCGATCAACCCGATGATCAAGGTGGCGAACATCGTCGCCATCCTCATCATCCCGATCGTCAAGTTCTAGGAGTTCGAAGGGGTTCTGGGGGAGGGGTCGTGTGCCCCTCTCCCAG
>Ga0307285_10000014_pt1 | contig 83121 bp, 79 predicted proteins | sample ER_DNA_139_FD_194476 | JGI IMG/M metagenome (GOLD analysis project Ga0307285, IMG submission 194476) | Bulk soil microbial communities from the East River watershed near Crested Butte, Colorado, United States - ER_DNA_139 | ecosystem: Environmental > Terrestrial > Soil > Floodplain | place... | reverse complement strand
CGCGAGAGGGGCACCCACTCCTCCTGCGACAGTCGCTGAAGGACGCTTGGATTCCAGGCAGGGAGAGGGGAAAGCTGCGGAGACTCGGCCGTCCTGAAAGCGCGTGTCGAAGAGGGGGTCGGCACCCCTCCGCAGGAATGTTCGGCGATATGCAATCTGATTTCTGCGGCGAAGCCGCAGCATCTTCTCCCCGGAGCGAAGCGAAGGGGAGGTCAATTCCGGAGGAGGGGTGCCGACCCCCTCCCCCACCACCTCAAGCCCTACCGGCCTCCAGCAACCTGCTGAGAAAGCGCTGGGTCTCCTCCCGCTGGGGAGACTCCAGAACCTGCGCGGGCGAGCCCTGCTCGAGGATCCTGCCGTCGTGGAGGAAGGCGACCTGGTCGGCGACCTCGCGGGCGAAGCTCATCTCGTGCGTGGCGATCAGCATCGTCATCCCCTCGGCCTTCAGGTCCCGCACCGCCCCCAAGACCTCCCCGACCAGCTCGGGATCGAGGGCGCTGGTGATCTCGTCGAGGAGGAGGACCCGCGGGCGGCCGGCGAAGGCGCGGGCGATCGCGATCCGCTGCTGCTGGCCCCCGGAGAGGTTGTCGGGGCGGTCGTCCTCGCGGCCGGCGAGGCCGAAGCGGGCGAGGAGCGCCCGCCCTCGCTGCTCGGCCTCGGCGCGGGAAGCGCCGTGGGCGCGCCGTTCCCCCAGCATCACGTTCTCCAGCGCGGTCATGTGCGGAAAGAGGTTGTAGGCCTGGAAGACGAGGCCGAGCCGGCGGCGGACCGAGACCGGCTCGACGGAGGGGTCGGTGATCGCCTCGCCGTCGAGAAAGACGTCGCCGTCGTCGATCTCCTCGAGCAGGTCGACGCAGCGCAGCAGGGTCGACTTGCCCGAGCCGGAGGCGCCGATCAACGCCACCGCTTCGTGTTCGCGCACGGTCAGGTCGATCCCCCGCAGGACCTCGCGCTCGCCGAAGGCCTTGGTGACCCCGCGCACCTCCAGCACCGCCTCGCCGCCGACGGCGCTCACCGAACCGCCCCCTCGGGGCCGCCCATGCGGTCGACGATGCGGGCGGTCGGGATCGTCACCGCCAGGTAGAGCAGCGCCGCGGCGACAAGCGGCGTGAAGTTGAAGAGCTGGGACTCGATGATCTGCGCTTCGCGGAACGCCTCCAGCGGACCGAGGATCGAGATCAGGGCGACGTCCTTCTGCAGGGCGACGAAGTCGTTCAGCAACGGCGGCGCCACCCGCCGCACCGCCTGGGGCAGGATCACGTGCCTCATCGCCTGGCCCTCGGTCAGCCCGACCGCGAGCGCGGCGTCGCGCTGGCCGCGGTGGACCGAGTTGACCCCAGCGCGGTAGACCTCGGCGACGTAGGCGCTGTAGGAGAGCCCGAGGGCGATGGCTCCGAGGACGATTGGGTCGGTCGGCACTCCCTCCAAGCGCAGGGCGGGGACGCCGAACCCGATCAGGAAGATCAGCAGGATCGTCGGGATCCCGCGGAAGAGGTCGACGAAGGCGACGGCGAGCAGCCGCAGCGGGAAGAACGCCGGCGAGCGGGCGATCCGAACCAAAGCGACGACCAGGCCCGCCGCGAGGACCGCCAGCTCGATCAGGAGGAAGAGCTTGACGTCGAGCCAGAAGGCGCGGAGCACGTCGGGAAAGGAGTCCTTGAAGACCTCCCAGTCGAAGAAGGTCTCGCGAACTTCCGGCCAGCCGGGGCTGGTGAGGATCAGGACCGCGAGGCCGCCGAGGACGATGACGCTGGAGCCCGCGGCGATCGCCTGGCCACGCCGGTGCTTGCGGCGCTTCGCCGCCTCACGTTCGAGGCGACGACTGCTCGGCATCAGCTCAATTCAGGGGCGCCGGCGGCCTGGCTCATCCAGCGCTGGGTGATCTTTTCCAGCTCGCCCGAGTCTTCCAGCGCTTCGACCGCCTGCGAGACGCAGCCGGTGAGCTCGGAGTCCTTTTCCAGCAGGGCGCCCCACTGGTCGCCGCCGGGAGCGCTGAACTGGCCGACCACGGTGGCCTCCGGGACCTGGACCGCGGTCAGGTAGAGCGCCGTCGGCAGGTCGACGACGACCGCGTCGATCTGTTCGTTCTTCAGCGCCTGGACGACGTCGTTGGAGTTGTTGAAGACTTCCGGCCTGCTGCTCGGCTCGATCTCCGCTTCGGCGGCTTCGAGGCTGGTGGTGCCGACCTGGACGCCGAGGTTCGCGTCCTGCAGCTCTTCCAGCGACGTGGCCTTGGCCGCGTCGGAGTCCTTCAACGCCACCACCGCCTGGTTGGCGGTGTAGTAGGGGGCGGAGAAGTCGACCGCTTTCTCGCGCGGCGGCGTGATCGAGATCTGGTTGACGTCGAAGTCGAAGTCTTTCGGGCCGGGGGCGAAGGAGGAGTTGAAGGACTCCACCGTCCACTTCACCTTCGCCTTCGGGTAGCCGAGCTGGTCGGCGATCGCGTAGGCGACCGCGCTCTCGAAGCCTTCCCCGTTGGTCGGGTCTTCGTCTTCGAAGTAAGGCGGGTAGGCGGGCTTGTCGGTGGCGATCGTCAGCACGCCCTGCTCCTCGGTCGGCAGCTGGCCCGGATTGCAGTCGGCGACGCTGGCTGCAGTGGTGTCCGTACCGTCGGAGCTGCTGCCGCAGCCGGCTAGGACCAGGAAGGCGAGCAGGACGAGTGCGAGGAGGGGCTTCTTCATCGGAGCTGGGACAGCGACAGGATGCGAAACCCTACCTTCTTGCGCGGCGACCGCCCTTTATGGAGGTCGGGGTTCTTTTGGGAACGCACGGGTATTAGAGTTGGGCGCAACCACCCCGAGGTCGTTTTCTACCGCCCCCCACCGCCGTCGGACCGGGGGGCGGTTCCGTGTCTGGCCTCGAGATCCTCGGCCAGGGCGGCGAGCTCGGGCAGCGGAACCTGGAGGCCGTGGGCGATGCGGCGGACGTTGCCCCAAGTCGGGTTGACCCGGCCCGACTCGATGTGGGAGATCCAGGTCGGGTGGATGCCGACGTTCAGCCCCAGCGCTTCCTGGCTCATCTTCACCTCGTGGCGGAGCTGGCGGATCGCCTTGCTGAGACCGATCTGGGGTTCTTCCTGGCGCGGCATCTAGGGAAGGGAATTTGCCTCCCGCCCCCGCGTCCATAGAGGCAGGCTCAACCGTTCGCGGCGGCGTCGCAGGCGAGGACCCGTTTCAGGGGGGCGGTCTCTCGCGATCGCGAACACGAACATATGTTCGCATACACCCGACCGGATTAATAGGGCAGATCAGCCGGCTTCTTCGCGAGCCTGCTGTAACTCCGCTTCCACCGTGCCCGTTTGATTCGGGATTTCCAGCCGTTTTTCCAGCACCGGGATCGCCTCTTCGGGACGTCCGCTGAGCCGCAATGCGTTGCCGAGGTTGAAGAGCGCGTAGGCATAGTCGAGGTCTTCGCTGCCTTCGGGGTAGGCGGCGACCGCTTCTTCGAGCACCGGCACCGCGGCTTCGTATTCGCCGGCCTGAATCAGCGCGAAGCCCTGTTCGTTCAGCGAGGCGCCGTCGGCGGAGGCACCGCTTTCGGCGGCGGCAGCGGATTCCGTCGGTTCGCTTTCGCTCGCTTCGCTTTCGCTTGATTCTTCGACCGGCGCCGGAGACGAGCTGGCCGGCTCGCTCGCCGCGGCCGCGCCGGAGCTGTTCTGCTTCGCCTGCTTTGCCTTCTTCTCCTTGCCCGCCTTCGCCTGCCGCGGCTGGCCGTCGTCGCTGCCGCCCCCGTCGAGAGCTACGGCGGCAATCGCCCCGATGGCGGCGAGGAAGGCGAGCAGGGCGACGATCGCGCCCCAGCGGCTGCGCCGCGAAGCCGTCTTCCGCTCGTAGGCGGGCGGAGGAGGCGGGGGCGCCTCTGATTCCGGCAGGGGCGTCAGCTCGAACGCCTGGGTCGTCTGCTCCAGCGCCGGCTCGGCTCGTTCGAGCCTGGTGAGCGCCTGCCTGGCCGAACTGGGACGTGCCGCCGGATCCTTCTCGGTCAGGGACTCGACCAGGGCGCCGAGAGCGCGCGAGCAGCTGCCTCCGCAGGCCCGCAGGACCACCCCCAGCGAGTAGAGGTCCGATCGCTCGCTCGCCGGCCGGCCCTCCATCACCTCGGGCGCGGCGAAGCGTTCGGTCGCCATGATCAGGCCAGTACGAGTCATCGCCGTCGCGTCCAGGGGCCGCGCGATCCCGAAGTCGATCAGCTTCGCGGTCCCGTCGGGTTCGACGACGATGTTGCCGGGCTTGACGTCGCGGTGGAGGATGCCGGCGCCGTGGATGTGCACCAGCGCGTCCAGCATTTCCCGCGCCAGCTTGTCGCAGTCGACCTCCTCCCCCCGCTCCAGCAGGGCCGCCAGGCTCTCTCCCGGCACGAACTGCATCACCAGGTAGGGCCGTTCGCCTTCTTCGGAGAAGTCGTAGACGCCGACCAGGTTGGGATGCGAAAGCCCGGCCGCGGTTCGGGCCTCGCGGCGGAAGCGGGCGACGAAGCCGGGATCGGCGGCGATCGTGTCCGCCAGCACCTTCACCGCGACCTGCCGATCGAGCACCTCGTCGTGCCCGAGCCAGACCGCGGCCATGCCGCCGCGCCCGAGCGTGCGCTCGAGCCGATAGCGGTCCTTCAGCAGCTCCCCGGTCCCGATCGTTGCGGCCACGCGTTTCCTCTACCCACCTGGCGGGAATAACTGCCGCATGGACGTGATCCTCTTCATCATCGGCCTTCTTTTCACCGGCCTGATCGTCGGTGCCCTCGGCCGCCTGCTGCTACCCGGCCGCGACCCGATGTCGATCTTCCAGACGATCATGCTCGGCATCGCCGCCTCGCTGGTCGCCGGCCTGATCGCCTACTACGCCTTCGACGAGAAGGAGGGCCCCGGGTTCCTCTTCTCGGTGATCTGCGCGGTCGGCTTGGTGTATCTGGTCCGGAAGATGCGTGAGCGGTCCGACACCGGGCCGACCCGCTACTAGCTCAGGCGCGCAGGGCCCGCAGGACGACCCCGGGTCGCCGCCCCACCTTCGGCCCCAGCACCATCGCGAAGAGGGTCAGCGCCAGCCACGGGCGCAGGTGTGGGCCGATGCGGCGGATGCGGCCCTCGGGGTCGAGGTCGAAGACCATCGCGTCGGTCATGCGGACGCCCAGCAGCCGCGCTTCGCCGAAGAGGACGCGGCGGTCGCCGTCGCCGATCTCGTCGATCCAACGCAGGTCCTTCAGGGTCCCGTAGACGGCGGCGAGCAGGTGCTCGACGTCGTCCCGGCCGCGGAAAACCATCCGGCCCGAGATCGGCGAGACGAGCTCGACGTCGGGCGCGAGCGCCGCCATGATCCCGGCGACGTCGTTGGCCTCGGTCGCGACCCGGTACCGCTGAAGGGCGTCGTCCATGCGGCAACCATATGCCGCAAGGGCGTTTCCGAACTTTTGGCCCCTATGGGGGCCCAAAGTTCGGAGAGGTCTCAGGCCGGCTGGGCCGCCACCTCCTCGTCAGTCGCGGGGGCAGAGCCGTTCGGTGCCTTCACCGCCGGCGGGCCCTCGTGGATCTTGCGGTGCGGGTCCTCCTGGTTCGCCTGCCGGACCGCCTCGACGTCGCCGTGGTAGTCGCCGTCGCCGGTCGGGTCGGTCATTGCCAGGGACATCAGCTCGAAGGCGGCGAGGGCGACGTGGGGAACCCACTGGCGCCGGCCCTGCTTGTACTGGCCGGTGACGAACGGGGTCGCGCCGAGGGCGAGGGCGCCGAGGGCGTCGAGCGCGAGGTGGGCCTTGAACGGGATCAGCTTGACGATCCCCAGCGGGTAGTTGGTCATCGTGCTGTAGGTGGCGTGGATGGCGCCGGCGGTCCGGATCTGGCGGGCCGAGCGGGTGCCCTCCACCCCGGCCAGCTTCGGCATCACGGTGGTCAGCGTCGCGCCCGCCATGTAGTCGACGACCCCGTGGAGGGTCGAGTCGACGGGCCTGGGTGGAAAGGGCATCGCGGTTGTTCCTTTCAGATCTTCAGGGTTTGAGGACGACCTTCACGCACTCGTCCTGCTTGTGCTTGAAGGTCTCGTAGGCGTTGGAGGCCTCGTCGAGGTCGAGCCGATGGGTGATGACGAAGCTGGGGTCGATGTCGCCTTTGCGGATGTGCTCGTAGAGCGGCTTCAGGTATTTCTGCACGTGCGCCTGGCCGGTCCGCAGCTGCAGGCCCTTGTTCATGAAGGCGCCGGTCGGGAACTTGTCCATCAGGCCGCCGTAGACGCCGATCACCGAGACGATCCCGCCCGGACGGCAGGCGAGGATCGCGTCGCGCAGGGCGTGGCCGCGGTCGGTCTCCGACCGGCTCGCCTGCTTCACCCGCTCGACTGCATGGAGCGCCCCATGGCCATGCGCGGCCTCCATCCCGACCGCGTCGATCACCGCGTCGGGGCCGCGGCCGCCGGTCAGCTCCTTCAGCTGCTCGACGATGTCGGCGTCCTTGGAGAAGTCGATGACGTCGGTCGCCCCGGCCTTGTTGAGCGCCATCTGCAGCCGGTAGTCGTACTGGTCGATCGCGATCACCCGCTCGGCTCCCATCAGGATCGCGCTGGCGATCGCGAACTGGCCGACCGGGCCGGCGCCGAAGACGGCGATCGTCTCGCCGCCCTCGATGTCGCAGAGGTCGGCGCCGAACCAGCCGGTGGGGAAGATGTCGGAGAGGAACAGCACCTGCTCGTCGGTCAGGTCCTCCTCGACCTTGATCGGCCCGACGTCGGCGAACGGCACCCGCGCGTACTCGGCCTGGCCGCCGGCGTAGCCGCCGGTGAGGTGCGAGTAGCCGAAGATCCCGGCGGTCGAGTGGCCGAACATCTTCTCCGCCATGCCCGAGTTGGGGTTCGAGTTCTCGCAGACCGAGAAGAGGCCCTGCTCGCAGGACCAGCAGTTGCCGCAGGCGATCGGGAAGGGGACGACGACCCGGTCCCCGACCTCGAGGTTGCCGACGCCCTTGCCCTTCTCGACGACTTCGCCCATGAACTCGTGGCCGAGGATGTCGCCGCGTTTCATCGTCGGCACATAGCCGTCGTAGAGATGGAGGTCGGAGCCGCAGATCGCGGTCGAGCTGATCTTCACGATCGCGTCGCGGTCGTTGAGGATGGTCGGGTCGGGGACGGTCTCAACCGAGACTTCGTTGCGGCCAGACCAGACAGTGGCGCGCATCAGGCCCCCACCTTCTGCCGCTCGTCCTCTTTCAGCGGCTGCGCCGGGCGCTGCTTCAGCTTGCGCTCGGCCAGCTCGCCCTCCGGCACCCCGTCCGAGCGCGGGATCTCACCGGTCTCGAACTGGGCCTTGAAGCGACGGAGGTCGTCTTTGACCTTGGCGAGCGGCTCTTTGCCGGTCAGCTTCATCAGCATCTCGCCGAGCTTGTGGGCGCTTTTTTCGAGATCGACGTGGATCTCGGTCCCCCGGTCGCCGGGGGCCTCCCCGAAGGAGACGGCCGCGTCGGCGGAGTCGATGTAGTCGGGGCGATATCGGTCGTCCTGCCACCGTCGCTGGACCTCCTCGGGGGAGCCCAGCACGGTGATCGAAGCCTTGCTGCTCATGGGGGAGAACCTCCTTGACTGGGACGGGCGCTGTACCGGCCGGAGTACCCGGCCCTCCGGGCCGGTACACGATCTTCTTCCCAAAAAGTCCAAGCCGCTGGCGCCGGGGCTGCTCGCGCCATAGGGTGAGCGAGTCGAGATCGGTGCTTACGGACGCGGGAGGGGCGGATGACGCAGTTGCAGGCGATGGACTCGAGGCGGTACTGGATGCTGGCGGTGGTGCTGGCGATGGCAGCGGCGCTGCTGGTCGGCGCCGCCGGCGCGAGCGCCGAGGAAGAAGAAATCGACGGCACCCCGCCGGTCATCACCAACGGCGTGCTCAGCCCAAGCACCCTTCCCTCCAGCGGCGGAAACTCCCAGATCAGCGTCGACATCATCGACGAGAGCGGCGTCCAGAACACCACCGCGCAGGTCTACGGCTCCGACGGGAGCTACCAGGCGATCAGCCTCTACCAGGGTTCCGGCGACACCTACTACGGCACCCTCGAAGCTCCCGCCAACTACTCCGAAGGCACGGTCAGCTACGGCGTCGAAGTCCAGGCCTACGACCTCTTCAACAACTACAACTCCAGCGCGATCGGCGAGGTTCAGGTCGAAGGCCAGCCGCAGTTCGACGAAGCGCCCTGGATCTCGACGACCGAACTCTGGCCGCAGTTCGTGCCCGCCGAAGGCGGCACGGTGACGATCGCCGCCGAAGCCGGCGACAACCGCGGCCTCTCCGCCGTCTACGCGACGATCACGCCGGTCAGCGGCGGCGCCACGACCGAAGTCGGGCTCAACGGCGTCAGCTCCAGCCGCTTCGAAGGCAGCTACACGGCTCCAGCCAACGCCGGACCGCTGGCTGCCGAATACCTGGTCGAAGTCGTGGTTCAGGACGACATCGGGCAGGAGGGCCGCGCCACGGCCGGAACGATCACGGTCGAAGCGCCCCCGCCCCCGCCCAGCGCCGGGCTGCTCGAGGTCACCCCGCTCGAACGCGCCTTCGGCCAGGTCGCGGTGGGCAAGCAGAAGACGCAAACCGTCTTCGTCCGCAACCTCCGGCGCCGCGGGGCGGAGCCGGTGGCAGCGACGGCGCGGGTCTTCGGCTCGCCCGCGTTCAGCCTCGACGGCGCGCCCGCGGGCGGCATCCACTTCGTCCTCGCCCCGGGGCAGAAGCGGGCCTTCAAGGTCACCTTCCAGCCGTCCGGTGCCGGCGAACAGGCGGCGATGCTGGAAATCGCCCGCGACGACGGCGCCCAGCCGAACCTCGGCGTCGGCCTCGTCGGCCAGGGCGTCGCCAAGCGGTGAGCCGCCCCCAGGCCCGGCTCGACCCGCCCGAGGTCCGGGACGGCTCGGCACGGGTGCGGCTGCGACTGGGGGCTGGAGTCAGGGAGGCAGCCTTCGGCTGCCGCGAGGTGTCGCTGGCGGCCAACCCGGACGCCGCCTTCGTCGCCGGGCTGCCGGTGGCGATGGGGCTGGCCTCCTCGCTCGCCGTCCCGGCCGGCGTCTCTCCCGACCTGCTCCGCGCTTCGCGGACGATCCAGGAGATGCTGGCGATCTGGAACCCGGCGCTGCGGCCGGTGGAGGTGCTGGCGGAGCCGGCGAGCACCGACGGTGAGTTGTCCCGGGACCGCGGGCTCGGCACCGCGGCCCAAGGATCCAGGTGCGAGGTTCTCGAGCAGCCACCGCAGCGGCTCCGAGCAGAGCCAGTCGGCGACCCCACCGGAAAGCGCGTCCACCTCGCCCGGGCGGAACGCGCGGTCGAAGAACCACGCCCCCTCGATCGTCGACTCCCCCACGCTCACGATCGGGGGGAGCCGATGCGCCCCGTCAGGAGATAGGTGGTCATGGGGCCCTTGCCCTTGACCTCGATCGTCCCCCGGCTGCGCAGCTCGTAGCGGTCGCGGAGCCGTTCCTGGACGCGCTCGGTCACCTGGATCGCGCCGGGGAGGCCGTGCGACTCCATCCGGCTCGCGGTGTTGACCGCGTCTCCCCAGAGGTCGTAGGAGAACCTGGCGCGGCCGATCACGCCGGCGACCACCGGGCCGCTGTCGATGCCGATCCTCACCTCGAGCGACATCCCGGTCTCCCCCGCGCACCGCTTCGCCGCCGCCCCCATCTCCAGCGCCAGGTCGGCGATCGCCTCGGCGTGATCCTTGCGCGGAGCGGGGATGCCCGCGGCGACCATGTAGGCGTCGCCGATCGTCTTGATCTTCTCGACGCCGTGACGGTCCGCCAGCCCATCCCAGCCGGCGAAGATCCGGTCGAGGAGGGCGACGGTGTCGGCCGGCGGCAGCGCCCCGGCCAGCGGAGTGAAGCCGACGAGGTCGGCGAACAGCACCGTCGCCTCGTCGAACCCGTCGGCGATCGGCTCGTCGGAGTCCTTGAGGCGAGCGGCGACCGAAGCCGGCAGGACGTTGAGCAGCAGGCGCTCGGATCTCGCCCGCTCACGGCCGAGCTCTGCGAGCGTTCGCTCGCGGGCGCGGACGAAGTACTGGAGGAGGACGTAGGCGGTGGTGGTGACGCCGAGGAAGTTGAGGACGAAGAAGGCGACGACGAGGCCGTTCGGGATCTCGGCCGCGTCCGTCGAGAGCGCCGGGTCGATGGCGCCCGAGAGGCCGACCAGCGCGGCGAAGGCTACGAACCAGGGGACCGCCTGGCGGGCGCCGAGGAAGAGCAGGGCGCCGATCGGGCAGGTGAAGGCCCAGAGTGCGACGCCGGAGGAGGCGGCGAAGCCGCCGAGGCTCCACTGCAGGGCGAAAGGCAGCAGCAGGCTCATCAGCAGCTGGCTGGTCCGGAACAGCCGGAAGCGGCGGGTGCGGGCGAACGTGAGGAGGCTAGCGGCCGAGGCGAGCTGATAGACGAGGGGGATCGCCGCCGAGACCCAGAGCCCCAACGCCGCGTAGGTCCCGACCCAGACCACCGAGAGGGTCGCCATCAGGCTCGTCGAAAGGACGAGCACCGACTTCCGCAGCCGCAGCTCGCGGCTGTCGGTCGCCAGTCCGCCGACCCCCGTCAGCCGTCGCAGCCAGCCGGGCGATCGAGTCCGGGTCGAGCCGCGCCGATGCGCATCCACGGGCATCGGACGAGCATACGTCGGGATCTGGCGCTATCTGGCGAGGGCGCCGTAGCGCTCGCCCGCCGGTAGCCGCGCGGCCGGGTGCAGCCGCACGGCGTCGAGCCAGAAGCGGGAGCCGAGCCGCAGCTGCAGCAGGGCCGAGCGCAGCAGGGCCTCCCGACCGGGGTCCCAGCCAAAGCCGAAGAGGCGGCGGATCTCCGACGGCAGCAGCCCGACCGAGATCAGCCTGATCGTCTCGGTCAGCGGGATCACGGCCGCCCTCTGCCAGCCCGAGTAGGGCGGCTCGAGGATCATCGCCTCGGCCTGCTCGCGGCGCTCCTCGGAGATCCAGAGGCTGCCGTCGTGGAGGCGCCCGTCGACGTATTCCTTCAGCCCCGCGTGAGTAGCCGGCATCGAGTCCCAGGGCAGCCCCAGCAGCTCGCCGACCTGGCGGTATTCGCGCCAGTAGCGTTCGCGCTCGTCGGGGTCGAGCGAGCCGAAGATCCGCTCGTAGTAGACGAGGGCGGAGTCGGCCAGGGTGGCGAGGACCCAGAGACCCAGCTCCGGGTCGGTGGCGTCGTAGGGCGTCCCCTTGGGGACCGGCCCGTAGTCGGCGGGCGTCTTGCCCTTCACCCGCTTGTGCATCGCCTGCACGACGCGGCCGGTCTTCTCCGCCTCCTCCTCGGTCCCGAAGTAGATCCGCGACATCCGCTCGTCGGTCCGCAGCAGCCGCGCCTGCGGGTCGTCGAAGATGATCGAGTGCCGCTGGAACCCGACCACGGCCAGCGGATCGCAGGCCTGCATCAACAGCGCCCGCACCCCCGAGAACAGCACCAGCCGCTCCCGGTGCAGCCGCCGCACCATCGAGTCGGCTGGAAAGAACCCGTCGACCTCCTCGGCCACCGGCGCCCGCTCTGGCGCCAGCCCAGGAATCAGCGACAGCATGTCGATGGGACGGAGCACAGAACAACGGTAGCCACCGCGACCGGCGGGCTAGTGCGGGGCGTATCGATCCCGGCTCGAACGGTCCGGGTCGGTTGAGTAGGCCTTACCCTTCTGATCGATGGGTGCCTGGAGGCGTCGCACCACGATGTTGGCGGCCGTTGCCGTCCTGGCCCTGGTCGTCGCCGTGGCCAGCATCGGGCCGTCTGCCCTCCTTCTGCTTCTGGCGGCAGCCCTGGTTCCGGTTCTGTGGAAACTCGCCGGAAGCTCAGCCGCAGACGCGATTCGCCTCGCCCTGCGGCGCCCCGACCCACCGACCAAGCTGCTGAAAGACGTCAAGCGAGTCCGCGATCGAGGGCCCTGGGACCTCGGCGCCCGGCGATCTGCCCTCGCCGAACAGGTCACCGGGACGGACTCTCCGCCCTACGCTCGCTTTCAAGCGATCGACGATGCGCTGGACGAGATCCTCGAAGATCCCCAGACGCGGATGGTGATGATTCGGGGCCATGCCGGCGCGGGGAAGTCCCGAGTCCTCGGCGAGGCCATAAGCCGGCACTTCGACGACGCCTACCTGGCGATACCGGATCCGTCGCAGCGGGACTCGCTCGCCGACCTGATCGCCCATTCCGCCTGGTTCCGCGGCGGTCCCAAGACCGTTGTCGTCTGGCTCGACCCACTCGAGAGGTACCTGGAAACTGGAGCTTTGACCAGCGACCTGCTCGAGAGAGGCGCCGAAACCTCCCCCCGATTCCTCTTCGTCGCCACGATCCGATCGGAGCCGCTCGATGCTCTCCGGGGGAGCGCGGATGCTTCCCCTCTGGAGCTGGATCGCGATCTGCTCAGCAAGCTCTTGGCGCCAGACGCCCACCCCGAGGCGAGGTCGCTGGAGATCTCCGAAAGCACCGCCCTCGACCCGGCCGATCCCGCGAGCGAGATCTACACGGATCTCGACTTGAGCAGCGGACTCGGGGTCGCGCTCTCGCAGAGGGACGTCTACGTCGACGCCTATCGCAGGAGTGCCCTGGACCCGCTGGTACGGGCTTTGACCCAAGCCGCCGTCGATCTGCGAAGAGTCGGCCAGGATGGACCGTTTTCGGGCGAGCGACTGGCAGAGGTCGCCGCCGACTACCCGGTCGGCGGGGCACGCCGAGATCCTGAGGCGATCCGGGATGCGCTGGCGATGGCCAACGCCCCCTTGGGCGGACGCGAGGACATCCGCCTCCTGATCGCGGAGGAACACGGCTGGACCGTCGACGACCTGCTGCTGGACATCGACTCGGGAAAGGCAGGCGTGGAGAGGCGCGAGATCCCCGAGGAGGTTTGGAGAAACACCACCGGAGGCGTGTCGGTGGCCGAGCTTGCAGAGATGGCCTCCAATGCACAGTGGCGGGGGGCGTCCAAGGTGACGGTCGAAGAGCTCTGGCGCCGGATCCTCGGGTCCGAGGACCCCGAATACGTACCCAAGGCCATGTATTCCCTCGGGGTTGGGTTCGACGAACAGGGCCGGTACGAGGAGGCGATCGCGATCTGGGAGGCGGCCGCAGATAGCGGGCACGAGGAGTTCGCCGCCCAATCCCTCTTCAACCTCGGCAGCCTGTACCACCAGCGGCAGGAAGGCGATAAGGCGATAGACGCGTGCCGGCGAGCGATCGCCACCGGCCATCCGCATCATGCGCCGCGGTCGATGTGGAACCTCGGAACGATCCTGCTGGAGCGCGACGCGGTGGAGCAGGCAATCGAAACCTACGAAGAAGCAGCCAAAACGCCGCACGTCGACGCCGGTTCGAAATCGGCGTACCGGCTCGGAACACTTTTCAGCGAACGCGCCGAACCCGACAAGGCGATCGACGCCTTCGAGCGCGTGGTCGAGTTCCGGCAGTACGGCTATGAGGTTCCGGCCATGATCCAGCTCGCGGATATCCACGACGCGGCCGAAAGGACCGAGGAAGCCGATCTCTGGCGGGAGCGGGCGAAGGAGACTGCCGGCCAGATGGACTACGGCTACTACTAGGCCGGGCGTACAGCGCCCGGTTCCTCGAGATCGGGGAGACAGGATCAGCATCGCTTGCAACAGCGTTTTCGTCGACCGCGATATCACTCGCGTATCACGATTCAATATTGATCCGGCGGTGGGTGATCTCGTAGACGCTCGGCTTCGACCAGCGTGGCGGATGGGGCACGAATTAGGCTGACGATCCGCAGCCGTAGCCCTGAGCCAGATGTCAGGCATTGATTTGCGAGGAGAGATATGTCGACGGAACCACGATCGATTCAGGTCTCGCGCAAGCTGCGGCCACTGCGGCTCGCCTATCTCGTAGATCCGGGCGAGGAGGCGATGGTCCGCCGCGCGATCGAAGCCTCAACCTGTCGCTGGGGCGGGGCGACCTGCGCAATCGTGCCCCGTTATCGTCGTCGCCCGCGCGATTTCCCCGACCAACGGCTGAGCGCCAGGGAGATAGTCGCCGGCTACCTGGAGAGCTTTGAGCCCGACTACGTGATCGAGTGCTACGAGGGCGCCGCGTCCGGCCTTGAAATCGATCCGCGCCAGCTTGCCCCTCTCGCCCACCTTGAGACCTCCGACATGGGCGGAACTCTCTCCTACGGGCTGAGCGCACTCTCGATATACCGTGACGCGCACTCGCGAATCTTCCGATTCCTCCAGCGAGATCCGGTTCCGGTGGTGACCCCGACCTGCGAGGCCAAGGGCGAGCGGCTCTTTTGCGACGCGCTCTTCGGCTCTCTGCCGAACAGCGGCGATATCGCCTTCATGAGCCGCGCCTACGAAGAAGCCTTTGAACCCCACCCGACCGTGGTCGGTGCGGGCTCCTTCCTCTCGCTTGCGCTCGGAAACAAAGCGCCTTTAACTCCGCTGAGGTTGGCGCAACAGCGGGTAAGCCGCGAGCGTCCCGCGGTCGATCACCAGGATCCGATTTTCCTACTGGTGCGGCCCTCGCGCCCTCATGACGTCCTTGATTTCTGGAACCTGCGGGCACTTGGGGCGCGAGTGGTTCCGGTGCCCGCTACGCACATCGCTGAGTTCGTTGTCGCCTTCGCCGAGTTACAGGCCTCGGGGGAGCTGCGCGGCGACTACCGAATCGGTGACCGGCGCAGCGCTACCGTGGTCACCCCATTCAGCGTCGAGGAGGAGGTGGGAAGGGACTTTCAGCAGCAGATGAAGGAGGCCGGATTTCAGCTTTATCGCCAAACCTGGTTTCCACCGCTCTGGGATCCCGAGGGACTGCGCCGCAACAACCGCTGGCGGGCATCGAGCGAAGCGGAGTCTGACCGACTCGAGCTGAGTGCCCCCAGCGGACGAATCTCCTTCACGCCGCTGTCGCCCGATTGGGCAGAGGATGGCATCGGCTTTCGGCCGGGATGGGCCAACGTGATCCGCCTTCGGGAGTGGTCGTGGACCAGTGACCTTGGCGCCGTCCTGCCGCCCGAAGTCAAACAGATGGAGCGCCTTCTCTCGACCGTCGGCCACAGTCCGCCGACCGCCTGCAGCGAGGGAATCGTCGTGCGGGTCGAATTTCCCGACCTAGCTCAACAGTGGACCCTGCCTAGCGGCACCGAGGTCTTTTCTTCCTGGCTGCGAGACCGCGGGTATGAGGTTAGTGTCTCACCTGCGGGGCGCACCGCCGAGCAAATTGTGTCGGCGCTCGGCGGCCCGATCATGGCGGCGTTGGTCGCTGAGCCGCCTCTAATCAGGTTGATCGACAGGGCTGCGCGGGGCCTGGTCGAGGAAACGAGTGCCAATCGCGAGACCCACCCGCGGCGCCGGGTGATTGGTTACGCGGAGATCAATCGAGTTCTGCGCGAAATCACGGACAACGATGAAGCGCGGGCCAAAGGGCGACTGGCTCGCCTATTGAACGCCGGCGTCTTGCGCCAAGGGCTGAGGGTCTCGTGCTCGCACTGCGAACAGGAGAATTGGTATCCACTGGAGGAGCTCGGTGCTGCCCTTCACTGCGAGCGCTGCCTAGAAGAGTTCAACTTCCCCCGCTCCCAGCCGCCCAGCCGGGAGCGCTGGGCGTATCGCCCGCAGGGCCCGTTCAGCGCCGAGAATTACGCACATGGCGGCTATGCGGTAGCCCTGGCACTGCGCTTCTTTCACACCGCAAGTGTTGCCGAAGACGAGGCGAGCTGGACCACGAGTATGCGGCTCAAGAACCATGAAGGAACCGAGCTCGAGTTCGATTTCGGACTCTGGCTGCGGGGGTTCCGTGATTACGCCGACCCGCCGAAGCTGGTGCTTGGCGAGGCCAAGACCTTCGGTGCATTCGAAGCAAACGATCTGAAACGGATCCAGCATCTCGCGGAGGCCTTCCCAGAGGCGCTGATAGTTCTAGCGACGCTTCGCGATGACTTTGAAGAGGAGGAGCAGGAGGCGATCCGCAAGCTCCTTGCTTCTCGCCGGGGGCTAATGCCTGGGCGGCTGATCATCCTCACCGCGAACGAGCTGTGCGATCCGAACTCCTCTATTGGGCCGCCTTATGTCTGGCGAGACAAAGGGAAGCGCTTCAAAACGGTGGCCGAGCGTTTCGAGCGCGGCCGCTTCGAGCTTGAGGATCTAAGCTTGGCGACGCTCGAGCTCTACGCCAGATCATCGAGCGACACCGCCAATTGAAATAGCACTTCCACGCGGCGTTGCGCCAACCGATAGTGGCAGGAGAGCCGTAGGTATGTCCGCCTGAATCGACACGATCCGCACGGATGACCGATGTCAATGAGACGCGCGAGTGGATTGTGGCCGGCGCAGCAATCGTCGCCGCCTTCGGCACCCTCTCGGCCGTCTTGGTCGCGCTCTATCGCGACACTTGGCGGGAGCGAAGATCACGGCCGCTCCTCTCGATACACCTCGACCCAGTTTGGACCGAGAGCAATCGGGACTTGTTTTGGCAGCAGGGGCAGCATCCGGCCCACCGGCTTCGCTTAAGGGTTCGGAATGAGAAAGGGCGCCGCTCTGCGGAGGATGTCGAGGTCCTCATCACCGCGTTCTACGCGCTTGGGGGCAAGGAAGAGGCTTGGCAACCTCCACTTGATACCCACCCGCTGCGATGGAGTGCCACGCAAGATCCGCGAGTCCAAATCCCTCCGGGGATTTCGCGGCATGTCGACCTGCTGATGTTTCCGGCCCCAACCGTAAGTGACGACGGAGGTGGCTTCTTGACGGCTCCGCCAGAGGACGAGTTGCGAACGACTGGGGTGCTGTGTGTTAGCCAGGAAGGCGCCTCCGCGGGCTCTGGGAGCGCAGTCAGTGACCGGATATTCGAGAACCATCACTACCGCATCGAGCTTGCTGTCGTTGCTCGCGACATCGACTCTCGAACCTACGCCATTGAGGTTGAGTTCGATGGTCGGTATCGCTACCCACCTGACTTTTGGGGCGACATGATGCTCACGCCGCCCCAGTTGATCAAGAACACTTGATGCTTCGGCATCTACGGGGCTGTGCGCGCTGATGCGGGGCTGCGCGAGATTTGAAGTCGGGGAGACAGGATCAGCTTGGCTTCAGAAATGGCCTGGGACGGCACCCTTATCACGCTCGCATCCCAATTCAGCGAGACGCGAAGCGAAAGGTTTCGAACCCGCGCCGGTGAGACACTTCTGGACATCGAGCCCTTGAGATGAACGGCCTGACCCCTGATATCACCGCAGCCGAGGTCGTCCGCCACGGCATCCTTCGATTGACCTTTGCCGACGGGCTGAGCGGAGAGGTCGACGTCCTCGACCGCATGCGCGGCCCTGTCTTCGAAGACGCCCGCACCCCCGAGGGATTTGCCACGGTCGAAGCCGATCCGGAGACCGGGACCGTCGTCTGGCCCGGAGGCGCCGACCTCGCCTCTGACACGCTTTATAAGCGGGTCCAATCCGGGAACTGGCCCGAGTCTCGCACGGCCGCCTGATTGCTATCGCTTTCACTCGGAAGCGGTACCGCGCCAAGATGATAGGAAGCCCCGGAAACACGGCGGCGGCCATCACTTAACAATGCCTCTGGCGCCACGGATCACGGTGGCGGTCCGATGACCCGGTTATCGGCGCCTCCATTTCGCGAGTTTCACGAAGAGGACGAGCGCCACCAGAGTGGTGAGGCGATCGCGAGTCGACGATGGAGGAGTCCCCCCTTTGCTCTCGGCGGCCTGATCCTGATTGTCTTCGCTCGGCTTGAGAAGGCCGAGAAACAGAGCGGCGAGGAACGAGGCCCCGACCCCAAGCGCGATGGTGGCGAAGACCAGGAAGGTCTTCCACGAGCCAAGGGCTTCTTCGTCGGTGACCCGCGCGACTGCCGAATACGGCTCGGTCTGGCTCCAGTTAAGTGAGGTCGCATTTGACGGAGTCGGACGCGCGAAATCGACCGTCGCCTTTTCAGTGAGCGCGCCGACATCGACGTTGAATTGGGACCTGGAAGGTCGTCGCCAGGCGCCTGGAGCGAGACCCTGGTCAAATCGGAATTCCCCAAGACTTCTCGGATCGATGCCGGGAAGGGAGCCGAGGTACGGCCACGACTGAGTCGAGCGTGGTCCGGCCCAGACGCCGAGAGGACCGTGCGAGTAAGTCTCGACTGCTCCTCTCGCACGCCCGGAAACGACCATTGCAGTACCAAAGAAGGGAGATTCCGGTTCACCCGGGATCCTCGGGAGGCAGTGAGCAGCGGGGATCGCAAACCGAACAATCTGAACGTCGCGGTAGGTCAGCTCGGTCCCCGTGCTCACATCAAACATGCGTAGGGTCTGGACTTCTCCAAGGCGCACTCTGTGGCGGTCTAGGTCGGAGCCTGAATTCGGAGGTGCCGGTCCAGCTCGTCGGAGATCAGCGAGCCGTGCGTCTTCACCGAGCAGGAGCACTCCGCGAAACGGCGCCGGCCCACAGGCGGCCACCGAGTAGACAAGACGAGGCATATCCCCCGAGCCGCCCGCCAACGCAGGGGAGACCGCCAGATTGATCTCCGACTCAGAGTCCCTCCCACGCTGCAGTACGGCGATCCAACCTTCAAAGTGCGGCGGAGTCGGGGTGCTGTTGATCGTCACCGAAATCGCCCAGAACGCGGCAATCGCGAGAACCGAAAAGACAAGAAGAACTCCCTCTCGCCGTGAAGGGCGCCTCAATGTTCTGCTTCTCCGGTTACTCGAAGAGTCTCGCGATTTCGATCATGGACACATCTCGAGGGGCAGCAGCAGCCATCTGCGGATCCCGCGGAGCTTACCCCTTGCAGCCCAGCCTGTTGACGCGACCAGTCGCCCTAGGACGCGCTCAGAGCGTCAGTTTTGCCGCTTGAGGGGACCATCTGATTCGGCGTCGTCGGAAGGGCCCGGCGTTCTTATGCGTCGGCGGCGAACCAGCTCCGCTTCGCGCGAGGCGCGTCAGGGAGCGCTGAGACCCGGGGTGGTCGCAGAATCCCAGGAGATAGTGATATCCGCCCCCTGGTCCTCGGGACTATCCACTTCGTCCTTCTCGATGAGGAGTCGGAACACCCGCGTGTCGTTCACGTCGGGGAGAAGGATCCCGGTGAGTCTTCGGACGTTCTGCGAGGTGAAGAGGGTGTCGAGGACAGGCTTGACGAAGTTGTCGAGGTCGACGGCCGGCCTCACCAGGTCCAAAGGAGTCATCCGAAAGGTCACCTCGACGGTGAACCTGGCGGCCTTCAGGTGCGGCGAGGTGAACGGCGCTTGCGGATAGGCGGTCTCCACCGCGGCGCCTATGGCCTCCCTCCATTCGGAGCTATCGCGGCGGGCTGGATGTTCACGCACCTGAATCCGCCAGGGGTTCGGGGTTGAGTCAACTCCCTCGCTCATGGCAGCATTCTCGCTTTGCACGAAGAGCAGGTGCCCCTCATGTCAAGGGCGATGCATATCCCTCTCGCACCGAGATCCATATCCCTCTCGTATCACGGATCACCTCGTGTCCTTCCGCATAGCCTCACGCGATTCGCTCGATCGGCGCTGGCGCGTGGCTATGCGAAGCCATGCGGGGCGAAGGTCTTAGTCGGGGAGACAGGATTTGAACCTGCGACCGCTCGGCCCCCAGCCGAGTGCGCTACCAGACTGCGCCACTCCCCGTGGGGTCTTCATTTTGACGGATCGGCGGGCGCGGTGCTTGGGGGAACGTCTTGTCTGTCTTGTAGATTGCGGTTCATGAGGCGATGCGGGCGCTGCGAAGAGGAGAAGCCGGTGGAGGAATTCGCTTGGCGGCGGCGGGCGAGGGGGCAGCGGGATAACTACTGTCGACCATGCCGGGTCGACTACCACCGGGAGCACTACCTGGCCAACAAACAGCGCTACATCGCGCAGGCCCGACAGCGCAAGAAAGCCCTGCTCGAAGAGCGGACGCAGTACCTGGTCGCCTTCTTGCGCGAGCATCCCTGCGTGGACTGCGGCGAGGGGGATCCGATCGTCCTCGAGTTCGACCACCTTCGGGACAAGAAGTTCTCGATCTCTGAGGGCGTGCAGGGCCGGCGGTGGCAGGACGTCCTCGACGAGATTGCAAAGTGCGAGGTCGTTTGTGCAAACTGTCACCGACGCCGCACCGCGAGACGGGGCGGCTTCCACCGCGCGGCGGTAGCTCAACGGTAGAGCCTCGCCCTTCCAAGGCGATGACGCGGGTTCGAGTCCCGTCCGCCGCTTCCCCTTAAAGCGCCTTGCGCCTCTGCCGATGAGAGGGGCGATGCGCGTTGTTCTCTCGATGCTCGCCGCTCTTGCCCTCGTCTTGGGGCTCGCCGGCTGCGGCAACACGGGCGGCGACTCCGCCGCGGGCGCGGGCGGCTCGGCTGCGAACGGCGGCTCCTACGTCGACTGGCCGCTGTTCGGGCGGGTGCCGGCGCGGACTCACTACCTGCCGGCCGAGGAGAAGGCGCTGGATCCGCCCTTGAAGGAGGCGTGGTCGGTCAACACGCATGCGCTGATCGAGTTCCCGCCGGCCATCCACGACGGGGTCGCCTACGTGATCAACAAGTACGGGAACGGAAAAGCGGTGCGGCTGCGGGACCGCAAGGTGCTGTGGGAACTCAACGTGCGGCCGAGCGACGAGGGGAAGCCGAACTTCGTCACCGCGCCCGTCTACTACGACGGCGTCGTCTACGGGGCCTTCTTGACCGGGAACCTCGCCGCCGGCGACGCGAAGACGGGGAAGAAACTCTGGGTCCGCAAGCTCGGCGGGCACCTCGAATCCTCGCCCCTGGCGGTCGGCGGCAGGCTCTACCTCGGCACCGACACCACCAACCTGCTCGCGCTCGACGCCGGCAGCGGCAAGACGCTCTGGAGCTTCAACGCGCCGGGCGCGATCAAAGCCAGCCCCAGCTACGACGACGGCAAGGTCTTCTTCGCCGACTACCAGAGCAGCATGTTCGCCCTTGACGCGAAGAGCGGCAAGCTGGTCTGGCGCAGCAACACGAGCAAGGTGCCGCCCTTCGGCCGCGGCGGCTTCTTCTCCTCCCCCGCCGTCGCCTTCGGCCGCGTCTACGCCGCCCGCGACGACGGCACCGTCTATGCCTTCGACGAGGAGAGCGGCAAGGTCGCCTGGCACTTCGACGCCGGCGCCCAGGTCTACGGCTCCCCCGCCGTCGCTCAGGTGCCGGGCACCCCGCCCACCGTCTACATCGGCGCCGAAAACGGCCGCTTCTTCGCCCTCGACGCCCGCACCGGCAAGCCGCGCTGGCAGCGCGACGTCGGCGGCCCTATCCCCGGCACCGCCACCGTGATCGGCCACACCGTCTACACCTCCAGCTTCAAGACCGAAGAAACCAGCGGCTTCGACGTCCGCACCCACAAGCGCACCTTCCACATGAAGGAGTCCGGCTACACGCCGATGGTCTCCGACGGCAAGCGCCTCTACCTGATCGGCTACTACGACCTGGTCGGACTCGAACCGAAGTAGCGCTTCCGACTTTCGCCCCAGCCCCGTGGGGACAAACTCCGCAGCGCTAGGGGATCGGGCTGTGCGCGCGGCTGGCGTCGAGCTCGAAGATGCGGAAGTCGGTCCCGAGCACCGGCTGGGAGACGTTGTGGACCGGGGTCTCGCCGATCGTCCCGTCCGGCGAGCCCGCGTGCGCGTGGCCGTGGAGCACGAGGTCGGGACCGTGCTCGAGGATCGGCGCCGCCAGCCGGTCGCTGCCGAGGAAGACCCAGATCTCGCGCGGCTCCCCCTCCAGCGTTTCTTCGGCCGGCGAGTAGTGGAGGAGGACGATCCGCAGCGGGCAGGTCGCGATCTCCCGCAGGCCCTCGTCGAGCGCTTCCACTTCCGCCGTCGCCTCGGCGTAGACGGCGCGCAGCGAAGGCTCGCCGAAGTCCGGCAGGTGGCGCGGCGCGAAGCCGCCGACGAAGCCCTTGACGCCGACGATCCCGACCTCGACCCCGTCGACCTCGCAGACCGCCGCGCGGCGGTCGAGCATGTGTACCCCGCCCGCCTCGAGGCGCTCGAGCATCGCCTCGGCTTCGTCGGCGTGCCAGTCGTGGTTGCCGAGCACCGCGTACACCGGCGCCTCGGTCTCCGCCGCCGCCGCGCAGAGGATTTCCGCCTCCCCGAGGCGGCCGTGGCTGGTCAGGTCGCCGGCGACCAGGACGAGGTCGACGTCGTCGCCCAGCGCCGCGAAGGAGGAAACGATCGCCTCCCGGTTGGAGTCGCGGCAGTGGATGTCCCCGGTGGCCGCGATCCGCAGCCGCTCGCTCCCGGTTGAAGAAGTCATCCCGCTCCCCTACCCGCCCCGCCGGGCGTTTATCGGAGCCGTGGACGGGGCACGGAAAGGGGGCATGGCGGAGAACCTGGGCAAGAGCGAGGTCGCCCCTGAGCTGACCGAGAGCCTGAAGCGGTCGGTCGCGGCCCTGGAGGGGCAGGGGATTCCCTACCTGCTGGGCGGCGGGCTCGGCTGCTGGGCCCGCGGCGGCCCGCCCTCGAGCAACGACATCGACCTGATGATCAAGCCCGAGGACGCCGAGCGCGCCCAGGAAGCGCTGGCCGAGGCCGGAATGCGGCCGGAGACGCCGCCTGAGCAGTGGCTGCTCAAGGCCTACGACGGCGACATCCTCGTCGACCTGATCTTCGAACCCTCGGGGATGACGATCGACGACGAGGTGATCGCCCGCGGCGAGGACCTCAGCGTGATGGCGATGAACGTCCACGTGATGGACCTCAACGACCTCCTCGTGACCAAGCTCCTCGCCCTCGACGAGCACAGCGTCGACTACGGCGACCTGATCCTCATCACCCGCTCCCTGCGCGAGCAGATCGACTGGGAGCACCTGCGCGAGGCGACCGCCTCCAGCCCCTTCGCCGTCGCCTTCTTCGCCCTCGCCGACGGCCTCGACATCTGCCCGGGCGCCTCGCGGCCGGCGGCGGTCGAGAGCTAGCCCTAGACCTCGGCCAGGAGCTGCCGGTAGAAGGGGCGGAACCCGACCCGCTCGTAGAGGCGCGTCGCGTCGGCGTTGTCCTCGACCACGGCGACGGCCCAGTAGCGGACGTCTTCCTCGCGCAGCCGCTCCCGGCAGGCCTCGATCAGCATCGTCCCGATCCCCTCGCCCCGCGCCTCCTCGGCCACCGCCAAGGTCTCCAGCTCCCCCGTCCGCTCGCCGACGTCCCAGCTCGCCATCGAGGTCTTGACGCTGAGCACCGCGTAGCCGACCGGCGCCGCCGCCTCGTCCCCGGCCGGGACCACCGCGAGCATCCGCGCGCTCCCCTCCCCCAGCCACGCCTCGTACTGCCGCCGCCGATGCGCCCACGCCTCCTCGACGCTCCGCACCGGCCACGCCCTCTCGACCACCTCGCGGTGGAAGTCGACGAGCTGCTTGAACAGCGGTGCCACCCGCTCGACGTCGTCCCGTCCCAGCTCGAGGATGTGGTGGCCGCCGCTCATCGGGTAGAGGCGGCAGCATGACGCATCGGCTCGGGTTCGCGGTCAAGGTGCTCGGCGGCGGCGGGCTGCCCTCGCACGACACCAGGCGCTGGCAGTCCGGCCCCCACCTCCGCGTCTCGCTGGAGCGGCTGGGGGCGATCTTCGACTACCTGGAGGAGATCGACGTGCGGATGTACCGGATGACCTCGAACCTGGTCCCCTACGGCAGCCACCCCGATCTGCCGCAGTTCCACGACCAGGTCGAGGAATGCCGAGGGGAGCTGGCGGCGCTGGGGAAGCGGGTGGCGGCAGCGGACCTGCGGCTGTCGAGCCACCCCGGCCAGTACGTCGTCCTCAACTCGGAGAAGCCGGCGGTGCGGGCGGCGGCGGTTCGCGACCTGGAGCTGCAGGCGGCGGTGCTCGACGCGATGGAGCTCGGGCCGGAGGCGGTCGTCGTCCTCCACGTCGGCGGCGCGGCCGGTGGCAAGGAGGCGGCGAGCGACCGCTTCCTCGCTGGCTTCGAGCAGCTCGGCGAGCGCGCCCGAGCCCGGCTCGTGATCGAGAACGACGACATCAGCTTCGGCCTCGGCGACGTGCTGGCGCTCTCGCAGCGAACCGGCCTGCGGATCGTCTGGGACGTCCTCCACCACCGCTGCCTCGACCCGGACCGGAACCCGGTCTCCGAGGCACTGCCGGCGGCGCTCGCCACCTGGCCGGAGGGCACCGTCCCAAAGATCCACTACTCCTCGCCCAGGACCGAGACCGAAGAGCGCCGCAAGAAGGTCGGCCGCCGGGTCGAGCGCCAGATCGTCCTCCCACCCCTCCGCGCCCACGCCGACCTGATCGACCCGATCGGCTTCGAGGACTTCCTCCGCGGCCCCGCGGCCGACCGCGAGTTCGACGTGATGCTGGAGGCAAAGGCAAAGGACCTGGCGCTCCTGCGCCTCCGCGAGCAGCTCACCGACCGCGGCTTCGGCTGGGCCGAAGGCCGCCTGACCGCTGCACGGGGCACCTAGGACTCGAACCTAGAATCGCCGATTTTGGAGAGGGGGTGAAGCCCAGTGTTGATCGCGAAAGTCGCGCCAGTCGCTTCGACCGTGCGCATCGGTAAGCATTCGTAAGGAGTGAACGGGGGTCGATTCCCCTCCGAATGAATCGGATCGGCCCCTTGAGCAATGCTTCATGAGCGGTGCAATCAGATGGGGGACTCGAATAACCCGTCGAGCGGCTCTGCCCGGTCGAAGCGGCCGCGTGAGGGGATGGGAGAGCGGGGCACCTAGGACTCGAACCTAGAATCGCCGGTTTTGGAGACCGGTGCCTTAGCCAGTTTGGCCAGTGCCCCAGGGGGTGGATCGTAGCGATCAGCTCTGCTTCAAGGTGATGCTCTTGGTCTTCTTGGCGGCGATGCCGGAGGTCGGCTTGAAGGTGAGCTTGGCCTTGACCTTCAGCTCGCCGAGCTGCTCGAGCTGGGCCTTGCTGGCGCCCTTGGCCTTGACCGTGATTTTCAGCTTCTTCGCCGTCTTGGCCTTCTTCTTCGCCTTGGCGATCCCCTTTCCGGAGACGGTCAGGGTGCCGGCGCTGGGGACCTTGACCGCGACGGTCGCGGTGCCTTTGGCCTTGTTCAGCTTCACCCCGCCGAGCTTGATCTTCGGCTTCGTCACCTTCAGGGTCGCCTTCTGGGAGACGGAGCCGCCCGCTCCGGTCGTGGCGGTGAGGGTGACTTCGTAGCTGCCAGGCTTCGCCGTTTTCGGAACGGTCACGGCGACGCTGGGCGAGCTCGCCGGTGAGCGATGCGTGTTCGGATCCGGCGTCCCTGGGGCGAAGATCGCCTCGGAGAGCTTCAACGTCGCCTGCGGCAGCGTCGAGCTCGCGGTCAGGCCGAAGCCGGGCAGCGGCGATGCGGTGCTCGCGAAGTCGAACGGGAAGGGGATCGTGGCCTTGCCGCCGACGTAGGCGGAGGCGGGCGCCGGCGCTGCGATCTTCAGGTCGGAGGTGCCGATTTCGGCGAATGCGCTCTCGCCGCAGCCCGCGGTCGGGTCGGAACCAGAGACCGGCTCGTAGCAATCGACCGGCCGGTTAGCGGGGTGCGTGCCGTCGACCTTGCGCCAGCCGAAGACGACGGAGGCGGCGAACGGCCCTCCGAAACTGCCCCCGTCTGCCGCCGCCGGCAGGCTGAGCTCGAAATCGACGAGCCATTCCCGGATTTGTCCTTTTTCCTCGTCGAAGACCGAAGACAGATAGCCGGCCGACTCGGTCCCCTCCGGCGGGTAGGAGCCTTCGCTTTCGAGCTCCTGCGCGAGGTTCTGCAGAGCTTTCGTCACTTCTTCGTTGCGGTTGAAGGTGATCGGGGCGCCGGCGCCCTTGGGGACGGCGGTGATCGTCTGCGGCCCGACCGAGCCCTTGGGCACGGCGAGCGCGAGCATGTACTGCGACTGTCCTTCGTCTTCGTTCGGCCCGCAGTTTTCATCGGGCCCCGGGTCGGTGCACAGTGCGAGGTGGACTTTCACCGGCCCGATGCCCGCCGGCTGGCTGAGCTGGAGCGAGTTCAGCTTCAGGTGCGCGCAGGCGCTCAGCCCCAGCGCGAGCAGGGCGAAGACAGCGAGGACGAGGACAGACTTCAGGCGAGGACGCAGACGGGACAAGACACGCTCCTTTGGTATGACGGGCGCGCCAATCCTTCCAAACAGTGCGGGCGGAGGGACTTGAACCCCCACGATCTTTCGATCACCAGGACCTAAACCTGGCGCGTCTGCCAAATTCCGCCACGCCCGCGTGGCCGGGCCAACCGGCCCTTAACGCGGGGCCAATGCCGCCGCGTCGCCGACAGATTCTATGATCGGAGCCGTGGCGGTAGGAGAGCTAAGGCCAGGCTACGAACTGTGGCGGCCGAATCGGGAAAAGGCGAGCTCGGTCACGACCAAGTTCGTCGTCGTGCTGCTGCTGGCGGCGACGGCGGTCCTCGCGGCGCTGATCACCCTCGGCGGCTGGTCGCTGCTGAAGGGCGGCGGCGGAATGGGAATCGTCTGCATGATCTACGCGATCCTCTACGCCTTCTTCGCCTTCCTCGTCGCCCGTTGGAGCCGCGGCATCCTGCCGGTGGCGGCGGCGCTCTCGATGATCCTCGCGATCTTCTGCGCGGTCGGCGCCGAAAGCTGGTTCAACCGCGACCGCGCCGGCTTCGACGAAGCGGCATTCAGCTCGTCGGTGATCGGCGTCTTGGTGGTGGTCCTCGGCCTGCTGCAGATCGTCCTCATCGCAGCCGCCCTCTACGCCTTCAACCAGGAGTGGCACGTCGAGGAGGAGCGCCCGATCGGATCGGGCGAGGATTACGGCGCCGGCGCCTCTCCCCAGCCGGCCTAGTTCGTCTCCTTCCCTCGCTCTATCTTTTCCACAGCGCCGGAGTGGCGGAACTGGCATACGCGATCGACTCAAAATCGATTGCCCTTGCGGGCTTGTGGGTTCGAATCCCACCTCCGGCATCTGCAGCCTGGCCAGGCGGCCAATAGGCTGAGGCGGTGAGCGCCGCGACGGGGGAGCTGCTGTGGGAGCCGTCGACCGAGCTGGTCGAGCGCTCGCGCCTGACCGAGTTCATGCGCTGGCTGGAGCGCGAGCGCGGCCTCGCCTTCGGCGGCTACGCGGAGCTGTGGCAGTGGTCGGTCGACGACCTCGACGGGTTCTGGTCGGCGATCTGGGAGTTCTTCGATGTGCGGGCGGACGGCGACCCCTCCCCCGTCCTCGCCTCGCGGGAGATGCGGGGGGCGCGGTGGTTCCCGAACTCGCGGCTGAACTACGCCGAGCACGTCTTCGCCGGCAAGGACGACGGCGAGACCGCGATCCTCCACGCCTCCGAGCTGCGCGAGCTCGGCGAGCTGAGCTGGGGCGAGCTGCGGCGGCGGGTCGCGGCGGTCGCGGCCGGGCTGCGCGGGCTCGGGGTCGAGCGCGGCGACCGGGTGGTCGCCTACCTGCCGAACATCCCCGAGGCGATCGTCGCCTTCCTCGCCAGCGCCTCGATCGGCGCGGTCTGGTCGAGCTGCTCGCCGGACTTCGGCCCCGCCAGCGTCGTCGACCGCTTCGCCCAGATCGAGCCCAAGGTCCTCTTCGCGGTCGACGGCTACCGCTACGGCGGCAAGGACTTCGACCGCCGCGAGACGGTGGCGCGGCTGCAAGAGGCGATGCCGAGCCTCGAGCGCACCGTCGTCCTCCCCTACCTCGACGAGGACCCGGACCTCTCGCCGCTGCGGGAGGCGATGCCCTGGGAGGAGTTGGTCGCCGCGGGCGACGGCGCCGAGCTGAGCTTCGACCGCGTCTCCTTCGACCACCCGCTCTGGGTCCTCTACTCCTCCGGCACCACCGGCTTGCCGAAGGCGATCGTCCAGGGGCAGGGCGGGATCCTGCTCGAGCACCTGAAGAAGCTGAACCTCCACGTCGACGCCCACCCCGGCGACCGCCTCTTCTGGTTCACGACGACGGGCTGGATGATGTGGAACTTCCTCGTCTCCGGGCTGTTGACGCGGGCGGCGATCGTCCTCTACGACGGCAGCCCCGGCCATCCCGACATGGGCACGCTCTGGGACCTGGCCGAGCGCGCCGGGGTGACGATGTTCGGAACCAGCGCCGCCTACATCGGCGCTTGCATGAAGGCCGGGGTGGAGCCCGGGGCCGGACGCGACCTCGGAGCCCTGAAGGCGGTCGGCTCCACCGGGTCTCCCCTCTCCCCCGAGGGCTTCGACTGGATCTACGAGCACCTCGGGAAGGAGACCTGGCTCTTCTCGACCAGCGGCGGCACCGACCTCTGCACCGCCTTCGTCGGCGGCGTCGCGACGCTCCCCGTCTACCGCGGCGAGATCCAGGCGCGGGCGCTGGGGGCCGCGGTCGAGGCCTGGGACGAAGAGGGCGAGCCGGTGGTCGAGGAGGTCGGCGAGCTGGTCGTGACCGAGCCGATGCCTTCGATGCCGATCCGGTTCTGGGGCGACGAGGACGGCAGCCGCTACCGCGAGAGCTACTTCGAGATGTTCCCCGGCGTCTGGCGCCACGGCGACTGGCTGGAACTGACGCGGCGCGGGACCGCGGTCATCTACGGCCGCTCGGACTCGACGATCAACCGCGGCGGGATCCGGATGGGGACGAGCGAGATCTACCGGGCTGTGCTGAGCATCGAGGAGATCGTCGACGCGCTGGTCGTGGACGTGCCGCGGCCGGGGACCGACGGCTGGATGCCGCTCTTCGTGGTGATGCGCGAGGGGGCGGAACTGGACGGCGAGCTGCCGCGGGAGATCGCGCGGCGGGTCCGCGAGCAGTGCTCGCCCCGCCACGTCCCCGACGAAGTCTTCGCGATCGAGGAGGTCCCGCGCACCCTCAGCGGCAAGGTGCTGGAGGTGCCGGTGAAGCGGATCCTGATGGGGGCGCCGGTGGAGAAGGTCGCGAGCCGCGACTCCCTGGCGAACCCGGCGGCGCTCGACTACTTCGTGGCGATGGCCAAGCGGCTCGCCGTCTGAGCGAGGATCCGCATCACGTACTCCGGTTCGTAGCGCACCTGCTCGTGCGTGAAGCGCAGCTGCGTCAGCCCGGCGGCGGTGTGCGCCTGGTCCCGCAGCCGGTCCCGCGCCTGCTCGGCCGGCGTCCGGTGATACCGCAGCCCGTCGGTCTCGACCACCAACCCCAGGTCAGGCCAATAGAAGTCGACTTCGAACCCGTTGACGAGCTGGCCGGTGAGCGGGACCGGCAGCCCCGCCCTGCGCGCGAGCGGCAGGAAGCGGCGTTCGAGCTCCTCCTTGGTGAGTCGGAACGTGCGCCGGTCGAGGATGTGGCGAAGCCTGGCGACGCCCGGCTCACCCGCTCGGGCGTCGAGCGCCTTCCGGAGTTGATGCGGGTGCGTGAGGTTGTATTTGTCGGCCTCGTTGATCATCCGCTCGACGCCTGGTCGGTCGAGGCGCAGGGAGATGTCGATCAGGGTCTGGATGGGGCTGGTGACCGGGATGCCGTGCTCGCTCGTCAGGTCGCGGTGGAGATTGAGCGAAGGTCGCCGATGAATCCGAATGCCGGGGCGACGCCGACGAGAAGAGCTGGGTAAGGAGATCTCCACGAGGCCACGCTGCTCGACTCCGATGCGCCAGAGAGCAGCGGCGCTGGAATGGCTGAGAGCAGCGCTTTCACCGCAGGCGAGCACGGCGGCCATCCAACGCCCATGCTCAGTGAGCGATGGACGACCCACTGCGTAGACACCGACCCCCACGCGATGTATCCGCCCGGACTCGATCCGCCGTTCGATTTCACGGCGACTAAAGCCGAGGTTGAGCAACTGCTGGCGCGTGAGAACGCCATGCTGCCGGTGCGCCATCCTCCACGCAGTCCGAGAGCGCTCCTTCTTCCCGCCCTCCGTTCGTGTTCGGTGAATCTTCCACCCCATACGGTGGATAAGTCACCAATCGTCTGTGACTCTCCCCCTTACCCAGCTGCTGTTCGTGCAACTTCGGCGTTCAGACCATGCCGAGGCCGCCGGAGACGCCCAAGGTCTCGCCGGTTACGTACGAGGCGTCATCGGAGGCTAGGAAGGCTGCGGCGGCCGCGACCTCCTCGGGCTGGCCGAGGCGGCCCATCTGGGTGCTCGACTTCATCGTCTCGATCACCTTTTCGCCGATCTCGCCGAACTCCTTGGCGCCCATCAGCAGGGGAGTCTCGATCGGGCCGGGAGCGATCGCGTTGGCGGTGACGCCGTAGCGGGCTGCCTCGCGGGCGATCGCCTTGGTGAAGCCGATCACACCGGCCTTGGCGGCGCTGTAGGCGGCCGAGCCCTTGGAGCCGACGCGGCCCGCCTCGGAGGAGATGTTGACGATGCGGCCGTAGCCGCGCTCCTGCATCCCAGGCAGCGCCGCGTGGGTGCAGTTCATCGTTCCGCCGAGGTTGATGTCCAGGACCTGCCGCCACTGCTCCTGGCTGACGTAGACGAAGAAGCCGAAGTTGTCCATGCCGGCGTTGTTGACGAGGACGTCGAGCTCGCCGATGGCGGCGACGGCGGCGCGGGCCGCCTCGAGGTCGGTGACGTCGAGCTCGACCGCGTGGCCGTTGACCTCGCCCGCCACCTTCTGCGCCCCCTCGACGTTCAGGTCGCCGACCCAGACCTCAGCGCCCTCGGCCGCCAGCCGGGCGGCGGTCGCGGCGCCGATGCCGCTCGCCCCGCCCGTCACCAGCGCCTTCCGTCCCTCGAGCCTCATTGCCGCGGGAGCATAGACTGCGCGGCCTTGACCGCGGGCAGCGAACCGATCCCGATCATCGGCGGCACCGGCGCCCTCGGCGCCGGCCTCGCCCGGCGCTGGGCGAAGGCGGGCTTGCCGGTCGTGCTCGGCTCGCGCGACGCCGGTCGCGCCAAGGAGGCGGCGGCAAAGGTCCGCGCCGACGTCCCCGACGCCGACGTCACCGGCCTGCAGAACGCCGAGGCGGCGAGCAAGGGTGAGATCGTCTTCCTCACCGTTCCCTTCCGCGCCCAGTCGGAGAACCTCAACAACCTGCGCGAGGCGATGCGCCCCGGGCAGATCCTCGTCGACTGCACCGTCCCCCTCGCCGCCGCGGTCAGCGGCAAAGCCACCCGCTCGCTCGGCGTCTGGCAGGGCTCGGCCGCCCAGCAGGCGCAGGAGATGGTCCCCGACGGCGTCGCCGTCATCTCCGCCCTGCACACCGTCGGTGCCCCCACCCTCGCCGACCTCGACGCCGAGCTCGGCGAGGACATCCTCGTCTGCGGCGACAAGAAGGCCGACAAGGCGCGCGTCGCACTGCTGATCGAGCTGATCCCCGGCCTGCGCGCGGTAAACGCCGGCGCGCTGGAGATGGCCCGGATCGTCGAGCAGCTGACGCCGATGCTGATCTCCGTCAACACCCGCTACAAGGTCCACGCCGGGATCCGCCTCACCGGCCTGCCCGACGGCGACCACTGGTCCTAGCGTGCGGGTCGCGCTTCTCGCCGGTGGCACCGGCGGCGCCAAACTCGCCGCCGGGATGCAGGAGGAGATCGGTTCCGACCTGGCGGTGATCGCCAACACCGGCGACGACGTCGAGGCCCTCGGGGTTCACGTCTCCCCCGACCCGGACCTCGTCACCTACTGGCTCAGCGGCGAAATCGACGCCGAGCGCGGCTGGGGGATCCGCGACGACAGCTTCACCGCCTTCGAGCGCCTGAAACAGCTGGGGGCCCCGAGCTGGTTCGGCCTCTCCGACCGCGACCTCGCCGCCTGCCTCTACCGGCGCGAGTTCCTCGACGCCGGCGGCCGCCCCACCGACGCCCAAGCCCAGATCGCCCGCGGCCTCGGGGTCGAGGCGCGGGTGCTGCCGATGGCCGACACGCCGGTCCACACCAAGGTCATCACCCCCGCCGGTCCCCGTGCCCTGCAGGAGTACCTGATCCTCGACGGTGGCCAGCCTCCGGTCGAAGGGGTGCAGCTGGAGGGGATCGAGGCAGCGGAGCCGACGCCGGAGGCGTTGGCGGCGCTCGCCGATGCCGAGGCGATCGTCCTCGGGCCCTCCAACCCGGTGATCAGCATCGGCCCGATCCTCGCCATCCCCGGGATGCGCGAGGCGATCGCCGCCGCCCCCGCCCCGGTCGTCGCCGTCAGCCCCTACGTCGCCGGCGAGGTCGTCAAGGGCCCGACCGACCGCTTCATGGAAGGGCTCGGCCGCCCCACCACCGCCGCCGGCGTCGCCTCCCTCTACGCCGGGCTGATCGACGCGATGGTCGTCGACGAGGGCGACCCGGACCCACCGCCGGAGGAGGTCCCGACCCTCGCCGCCCAGACCCTGATGGAGGGCGCCGCCGGCCGCGTCCGCCTCGCCAGGATCGTGCTCGACTACGCCGCTACGCTCGGCTCTTGAAAGCGACCGCGGTCCTCCCCGTCAAGCGCTTCGACGCGGCCAAGCAGCGGCTGGCAGCAGGACTCGACGAGGACCGTCGCCGCGAGCTGGCGGGGGCGATGGTCGCCGACGTCCTCGAGGCGATCGGCGGCGCCCGCGCGATCGAGCGCCTGATCGTCGTCAGCGGCGATCCGCTCGCCCAGGAGCTGGCGGCCGAGGCCGGCGCCGAGGTCGTGCCCGACCCCGAGGACGCCGACCACGTCGAGGCCGCGCAGGCGGGCATCGCCCGGGCCGAAGTGGAGGGTGCCGAGCGCGTCGTCCTGCTCGCCGGCGACTGCCCCCTGCTCGACCCGCGGGAGCTCGACCGGCTGCTGACCGGCACTCCCAGCCGCTACGTCGGCATCGTCCCCGACCGCCACCGGACCGGCACCAATGCTCTCCTCCTCAGCCCCCCGGACGCGATCGTCCCCGCCTTCGGCGAGGGCAGCCGACAACGTCACGTCGAGGCGGCCCGCACCGCCGGGGTCCCGTTCGGGATCGAGGAGCTGCCGTCGATCGAACTCGACCTCGACACCCCCGCCGACGTCGTCGCCCTGACGCTCGAGCTGGAGCGACAGCCGAAGCGAGCCCGTCGCACCGCCAAGGCGCTGGGGATATGAGCGAACTTCGAGTCATCCCCGTCGAGGGGTTACCCGAGGTCGAGGAGGGGATGAAGCTCGGTGAGCTGATCGCTGCCAAGGTCGATCTGCAACCGGGCGACATCGTCGTGATCTCGCAGAAGGTCGTTTCCAAGGCCGAGGGACGAGTGCGACGACTGGCTGACGTGAAGGCGTCGGACGAAGCAAGAGAGCTGGCAAAGAAGCTGGGTAAGGAGGCGGAGCTGGTCGAGCTGGTGCTCTCTGAGAGTCGGGAGATCCTGCGGGCCGAGCGAGGCGTCCTGATCACGGAAACCCACCACGGCTTCGTCTGCGCCAATGCGGGCATCGACGCCTCGAACCTGCCCGAGGACGACACCGTCTGCCTCCTTCCCATCGACCCCGATGCCTCCGCTCGAACCCTCCGCCAAGACCTAGCGACCGCGATCGAGGGACCCGGGGTGGGGGTCGCCGGGCCCTCCCCGCTGTTGCCCGCCGACCCCCACCCCGGGTCCCTCCTCCAAGCGATCGTGATCACCGACAGCTTCGGCCGCGCCTGGCGCCTTGGCCAGGCCGAGGTCGCGATCGGCTGCGCCGGCCTCGCCCCGATCGACGACTGGCGCGGTCGCGCCGATTCACACGGCCGCGAGCTGACGGCAACCGCGATCGCGATCGCCGACGAGGTCGCCGCCGCCGCCGACCTCGTTCGCGTCAAGGACTCCGGCGTCCCCGCCGCGGTCGTCCGTGGGCTGGAGGATTACGTCACGGCGGAGGACGGCCCCGGCGCCGCCGCCCTCCGCCGCCCCCCTAGCGAGGACTTGTTCCGCTAGTCCCGATCGCGGTCCTTGCCGACCGTGTCCTTGACCTTGTCGGTGGCCTTGTCGAGACCGTCCTTGACGGCACCGGTCGCCCTGTCGACCTTGCCTTCGTTCTTCAGCTCGTCGTCGCCAGTCAGGCTCCCGGCGGCCTCCTTGACGCGCCCCTTGGCGTCGTCCTTGTTGCGGATCTCGTCACTCATGCATCCCTCCTTGGCTAGCTGACGGCTATCAGCTACCCGACGGGGCGAGACCGAGAACCCCTGGCCGCTCGGGGTAGGTCTCGACCACCTCGTAGAGGGTCGTCCGCTGCGCCGGTTCGCGCCCGGCCGCTCGTGCGGCGGCGATCAGCTGCTCGGGCTCGAGCCGGACCCCGTGCTGGGAGCCGGCCATGCGGGAGATGTTCTCCTCCATCAGCGTGCCGCCGAGGTCGTTGACGCCCCAGCGCAGCGCCTCGGTCGCCCCCTCCAGCCCCATCTTCACCCAGCTCGCCTGCAGGTTCGGGATCGTCCGCCCCAAGGCCAGCCGGAAGGCGGCGGTGTGCTTGAGGTTCTCCGCCATCGAGATCTCCTCGATCCCGTGCGTCCGCCCCAGCATCGTGTTGAAGGGGATGAAGCTGAGCGGGACGAACTCGGTGATCCCTCCGGTTCGCTCCTGCAGCGCGCGGACGACCCGCATGTGGCGAGCCAGCTCCCGCGGCTCCTCGATGTGGCCGAACATCACGGTCGAGGTCGAGCGCAGCCCCGCCCGGTGCGAGCCTTCGATGATCTCGACCCAGCGACCGGCGGGCAGCTTGTTCGGCGAGATCCGCTGTCGGACCCCGTCGTCGAGCACCTCCGCCGCCGTCCCCGGCGTCGAGCCCAGCCCGCACTCGAGCAGGTACTCGAACACCTCCTGCGGCTCCTTTCCCGATCGCTCGCAGGCCCAGTTGATCTCCATCGGCGAGTAGGCGTGCAGGTGCAGCTGCGGCGCGGTCTCCTTGGCCAGCCGCAGCCACCGCCCGTACTCCTCCAGGGTCAGGTCGGGATGGATCCCCCCCTGCATGCAGAGCTCGGTGGCTCCGAAGGCAACGGCCTCTTCCACCCGAGCCGCGAAGTCCCCCTCCGACACTTCATATGCATCAGGCGACCTCTTCCCCTGCCCAAACCCGCAGAAGGCGCAACCGACCACGCAGACGTTGGTGAAGTTGATGTTCCGGTTGATGACGAACGTCACCGTGTCCCCCGCCAGCTCCACCCGCAGCTCGTCAGCCGCGATCCGCATCTCCTCGATCACCTCGGGCCGCGTCTCCGCGAACAGAGCAGTCAGCTCATCCTCGCTGAGCTCCACCCCCTCGCGTCCCTTGGCGATCGCCCGCGGCGCCAGATCCGGATCGACGACCTCCTCCGACCTGCGCCCGGACCCCTTCCGCGGAATGAACGACCAGTACTTCAGCTTGATCACATCGAGGACCCCCTGCTCCATCCACTCCGGGTCCATGTATTGCGGATACACGCACAGCCGCTCGGTCAACGCATACCCCCGTGGCGCCAGCTCCTTCCGCACCTGATGCGGCGACGGGAACGGCTCCTCCGGCGAAATGTGATCCCCATTCGCAGACAGGCCACCCAGATCCGTAGCGCCGGCCTCAACCAGCTCCGGCCAGAACTCACTCAAGTTCGGCGGCACCTGCACTCCCACATCCGGCATCAGCCGTTTGCACTCGGCAATCAGACGCTTGATCTCCTCGACGTCAACCGGCTGCGCCCACGAAGGGAGGGGTGGGGCGCTCTCCGAACGTTTTGCGGAACTTTGCCTCGACGGCTCCACGGACGACAGCCCACGCTCCTCAAAGGATCCGAGTGAGGAGGGTGCCCCACCCCTCCCTTCCCCCCAGCGCTCGCGCGCCGCTCCATCCGCGATCTCCGCAACCTCGGCGCCGTAGTAGCGCGGGTGCGGAACGAAGTTCTGGAGGATCACCTCTTGGAGGTGTCCGTGGCGAGCGTGTGATTGCGCCAGCGCTTCCAGGGCGTCGATCCGCTCGTCCGGGGTCTCGCCGATGCCGACGAGGATCCCCGACGTAAACGGAATCTTCAGCTCCCCAGCAGCTTCGATCGTCGCCAGCCGCGCAGCGGGGTGCTTCGTAGGAGAGCCGGCGTGAACGGTCTCCATCAGCCGCTCCGAGGTGCTCTCCAGCATCAACCCCTGCGAAGCCGTCACCTCGCGCAGCCGCGCCAGGTCCCTCTTGTCCAGCACGCCGATGTTCGTGTGGGGCAGCATCCCCCGCTCCATCGCCCGTTCGCAGGCCCAGACGACGTAGCTGGTGAAGTCCTCGTGCCCCCAGGCCTCGAGGCGCTCGGCGACTACGGGATTGACCTCGGGCCGCTCGCCCGTGAGGACCAGCAGCTCCTTGGCGTTGCGTTTGACCGCTTCGTCCAGCTGCCTTTCGGCGTCCTCCGGCGCATGGATATGCGCCTGGTGGGTCGCGAAGGCGCAGTACTTGCAGTAGCACTGGCAGGTACGGCTCAGCGAGAGGGTGAAGTTGCGGGAGAAGGTGACCCGGCGCACAGCGCCAAGCTACTGCACCCGGCGCCCCGAGAAGGCCAAAGAAAAAGCGCCGCCCGGGCGGGCGGCGCTTTTCGAAGCTGCTGCGGCTCTGGAGCTAGCTGGCCGGCTTGTCGCTGGTCGGCGTCGCCCGTTTCGGGACCGGCGGCCGCACGTGCTCCGGCGGTTCGGTCGGCGGCAGGCCGCCCGGCTCGAGGACGAAGCGGTAGACGCCGGCGGCGAGGACGGAGCCGACGATCGGGCCGACGAGGTAGGGCCAGACGTCGCCCCAGGTGCTGCCGACGAGGGCCGGGCCGAACCAGCGGGCCGGGTTGAAGCCGGCGCCGTCGAGCGGGCCGATGACCATGACCAGGAAGCCCAGCGTGGTGCCGATCGCCAACGGCGCCCACTCCTTGAAGCTCTTCTCAGAGTAGACCGCGGTGAGGATGACGAGGACGAGGACGAAGGTGCCGATCGCCTCGACGATCATCCCGGCGAAGTTGCCGGCGAGGAGGCCGCTGACTTCGAGGGCGCCGTAATGGGTGGCGAGCCCCTCGTCCTTCAGCAGCGCCTTGGTCAGCAGGGCGCCGAGGACGCCGCCGGAGAGCTGGGCAAGCATGTAGATGACGCCGTCCAGCGGCCTGATCCGACGGATCACTATCGCCGCCAGGGTCACCACCGGGTTGAAGTGCCCGCCGGAGACGACGCCGAACATGACGATCAGCCCGAAGAGCAGGAAAGCGTGGACGAGGCCGACGACAGCGAAGTCAGATCCGAACTGCGCCTGACCGCCGGTCGAAACGAACAGGACGACGACACTCGTGATGAAGAAGACCAGCAGCAGCGTGCCGATCAACTCAGCCAAATATGCGGCTAGACCTCTCTCCTGCACCATTTCCTCCTCGATTCCCGTGATCTAGGTAAGCGGCGGCAGTCTACTCACATTCGTTGGATGAAATAGGTTCCCCGTCGCATGAGATGGACTGTCGCGCTGCTGGCGGCCGTCCTCGCGCTCGCCGGCCCAGCCGGCTGCGGCGAGGACGGTGCGGAACCGGGCGTGCCGAAAGGCGCGACGCTCGTACTCGATTTCGTCCCCAACGCCGTCCACAGCGGCATCTACTTCGCCAGCGTCAACGGCTACTACAGCGACCGCGGCGTCGACCTCGAGGTGCGCGCCCCCGGCGAATCGACCGACGCGCCGCGGCTGCTCGGTGCCGGCAAGGTCGAGTTCGCGATCCTCGACATCCACGATCTCGGAATCGCCCGCGAGCGCGGGATCGACCTGGTCGGGGTAGCGCCGATCGTGCAGCGACCGCTGGCGGCGGTCTTCGCCCGCGCCGACGGGCCGGTCCAGCGACCGCGCGAGATGGAGGGGCAGCGGGTCGGCGTCACCGGGCTGCCCTCAGACGAAGCGGTGGTCGCCTCCGAGGTCGAAGCCGACGGCGGCGACCCGGAGGCAGTCGACGAGGTGACGATCGGGTTCACGGCCGTCCCAACCCTCGCCGCCGGCAAGGTCGACGCCGCGACCGGCTTCTGGAACGCCGAGGGATTGGCGCTGCGGGAACGGGGCGTCCCGATCCGCGTCTTCAAAGTCGACGACTTCGGCGCTCCCCCCTATCCCGAGCTGGTCCTGACGACCTCGCGAAAGACGCTCGAGGCCGACCCGGAGCTGGTCGACGCCGTCGTCGAGGCCACCCGGCAGGGCTACGAAATCGCCGAGGAACACCCGCGGATCGCCTTGCAGGACCTCGTCGGCTCGAACCCGGAGTTAGACCAGGCCGAACAGAAGGAGCAGCTGAAGGCGCTGCTGCCGGTCCTGCACCCGCGCCCGTTCGACCAGGCGATCCTGCGCGAATGGGCCGCCTGGGACCTCCGGCACGGCCTGCTGGAAAAGCCGCTAGACGTCGAGCAGGCGTTCAGCCAGGGCGGGTAGCTCGCGCGCCATCCGCGAGCGCGGCACCACCAGGTCGACCCCCGCCGCCTCGGCCGCTTTCTTGGTCTCGACGTCGACGTGCGAGTAGTAGCCCAGCACCGGCATCCCCAGGCCGACCAGGGCTTCGGGGTTCTCGACGTCGAGGTCGGCGACGATCAGGTCGATGCCGTCCCAGGTGGTCTCCTCCATCGAGGGCGAGGAGACGACCTCGTGCCCGGCGGCGCCCAGGGTCTCGGTCACCTTGCTGCCGAGCATCAGGTCGGTGGCGATGCTGAGGACGCGCGCCACTACAAAGACCGGCGCTGGCGGAACTCTTCGCGAACGCTCTCCGGCCGCCCCCACATCTGCACGACCTCGGAGCGGCCCTCGCGCACCTCGGCGACCCGCATCTCCCCCCGCACGCCGGCGGCGTCGAGCTTCTCGAGCACGCCCAGCACGGTCTCCGCCGCGGCGGCGTGGCCGAAGCTGTGGGCGACGAGCAGGCGCCACTGCCAGCCCTCGCGGGGGTACTGGTAGACCTGCGCGTTGACCTGGCTCAACGCCACCGCGGAGTCGACGTACTGCGATTCGTCCTCGATCCGAAGGTCGACCTCGAGGTCGGTCCAATCGGGCGGCAGGGTGTCGAGGATGCGCTGGAAGTCCGTGGCCAGGGCCATCGGGGAAGCCTAGCTGCCCGTCAGCCGAAGAAGACCTGGTAGAGCAGGAAGGCGTTGAGGGCGATGATCAGCGAGGCGAGGACCCCGGCGAGGGCGCTCAGCCAGCTCGGGTTGACGAGGTCCCCCATCACCTTCCTGTCAGCGGCGATCATCAGCAGCGGGACGAGCGCGAAGGGGATGCCGAAGGAGAGGACGACCTGGCTGCCGACGAGGGCGTCGGTCGGGTCGAGCCCGATCGCGAGGACGATCAGCGCCGGCGCCAACGTCAGCGCCCGCCGCACGAAGAGGGGGATGCGGCGGCGGATGAAGCCCTGCATCACGACCTGCCCCGCCATCGTCCCAACCGACGAGGAGGCGAAGCCGGAGGCGAGGAGGGCGATCCCGAAGATCGTCGCCGCGCGGTCGGAGGCAATCTGCTTCAGCCCCTCGTAGGCGCCGTCGATCGTGTCGACGCCGGTCAGGCCGCTGCTGTGGAAGAGGGCGGCGGCGACGATCATCATCGAGAGGTTCACCAGCCCCGCCAGCGAGAGGGCGATGACCACGTCGACTTTCTCGAAGCCGAGGATCTTCTTGCGCTCGGCGGGGTTGCGGCCGACGATCCGCTTCTGGGTCAGCGCCGAGTGCAGGTAGATGACGTGGGGCATGACCGTGGCGCCGATGATCCCGGTTGCGAGGAGGAGGCTCTCGGTGCCGGCGAAGCCGGGCAGCACCAGGTGCTTGGCGACTTCGCCGCCGTCGGGGCTGGCGTCGAAGAGCTCGAAGGCGAAGGAGGCGACGACGACGCCGACGAGGACGGTGATCCCGGCCTCCAGCCGGCGGAAGCCGCGCTGCTGCAGCGAGAGGAGGGCGAAGGCGCCGGCGCCGGCGATCAGCCCGGCCGGGAAGAGCGGTATCCCGAAGAGGAGGTTGAGGCCGAGGGCGGCGCCGACCACCTCGGCGATGTCGCAGGCCATCGCCACCACCTCGGCCTGCAGCCAGAGGCCGATCGAGGTGCGGCGCGAGAAGCGCTCGCGGCAGAGCTCCGCCAGGTTCTTCCCGGTCGCGATCCCCAGCTTCGCCGACTGGGTCTGGACCAGCATCGCGATCAGGTTGGCCGAGAGGACGACCCAGAGCAGCAGGTAGCCGAACTTGGCCCCGCCAGAGATGTTGGTGGCGAAGTTGCCGGGGTCGATGTAGGCGACGGCGGCGACGAAGGCCGGGCCGAGGAAGGGCCAGATGCCGCGGATGCCACGGCTGTGGCCGTCGAGCGAGTCGCGGGCGGCGCGGGCGACCGCGGCCTCGCCGGGAAGAACGTCCTCGACTCCTACCTGGCGCTCGCGTACCTCCTCGGCGACCGCCTGGCCGGGCGGCGGTTTCACCGGGCCCCCCAGGTCGGCGGCACCAGGTCGGGGCCCGGGATCGGCGTCCCGTGGGGGTCGTGCCGCGGTTCGCCGAGCTTGGCCGCGATCAGCTGCTCGAGCTCCTCGGAGATGTAGTGCTCCAGGACCTCCGCCTCCTCGTGCACCCGGTCCTCGGGCATCCCCAGCGCCTCGGAGAGGTAGGCCTCGATCAGGCGGTGGTGGCGGATCACCTCCAGCGCCACCTTCTCCCCGGCGGCGGTGAGGCTGACGCCGCGGTAGGGCATGTACTCGACCAGGCCGAGCTCGGCCAGCCGCTTCAGCATCGAGGTCGCGGTCGCGGGGGTCACGTCGAGCCGCTCCGCCACCTCGCCGTTCAGCACCAGCCCGTCGCGCTCCTGGGAGATCGCGTAGATCGTCTTCGCGTAATCCTCTATGGCCTGAGAGTTAGACACGTCTAAAAGAGTTTGACATATCTAAAAGACAGATTCCTAGACTGAAGGAATGGACGCACTCGTCGAGATCGATGCGCAGTACCGGCAGCTGCGGGAGGAATGCGGGTTGGTGGAGCGGCCGGGACGGGGCCTGCTGATCGTCAGCGGAGCGGAAGCGGCCGAGTACCTGCAGGGGCAGTTGACCAACGACACCGAGGCGATCGAGCCGGGGCGGTGGATCTATGCCGCGCTGCTCGACCGCAAGGGGCACATGCAGGCCGACATGCGGGTGCTGCGCCCGGGCGAGGGGCCGGAGCTGTGGCTTGACCTCGAGCCGGAGGGGCTGGCTGCCGCCAGCCGCCACCTGCAGATGTACAAGATCGGCCGCGAGGCGGAAGTCGTCGACGCCAGCGACGAGGACACGCTGCTCTCGCTGATCGGGCCGAAGGCGACCGAGGTCGCCCGGGGGGTCGAGTCCCCCTCCCTCCGCACCGAGGCCGGCGTCGACCTGATCGTCCCCGCCGGCGAGCGCGACCGCATCCGCGACGCCCTGCTCGCCGCCGGCGCGGTCGAGGTCTCCCCCGAGGCGGCGGAGATCCTGCGGATCGAGGCTGGCCGCCCCCGCTTCGGCGCTGAGATGGGGACGGAGACGATGCCCGCCGAGGCCGGGATCGTCGAGCAGGCGGTCAGCTTCACCAAGGGCTGCTACATCGGCCAGGAGACGGTCGCCCGCCTCCACTACAAGGGCAAGCCGAACCGCCACCTGCGGGGGCTGCGGCTGAGCGCGCCGGCGGAACCTGGCGCGGCTCTGCGACTGGGCGAGAAGGAGGTCGGGACGCTCGGCAGCGCCGCCGTCTCCCCCGCCCTCGGCGCGGTCGGGCTGGCGATCCTGCGGCGCGAGGCGGAGCCCGGCGCCACCGTGGCCGTAGGTGAAGATGGCGTTACGGCCGAGGTCGTCGCCCTCCCCTTCGGTTAGATTCAGCTCCCAATGGGCGCCGGAGGAGTGAGAGCGGCGGCGATTGCCGCCCTGGTCGCAGGAACGGCCCTGCTGCTCGGGTGCGGCGAATCCCGCCATGCCAACCAGCAGCGGCCGAGCGGCTCGACCCGGGTCAGCGTCACCGTCACCGACAGCGAGCTGATCGTGGCGCCGACCGGCATCGGAGCCCGGGCCGAAGCGACGCAGGAGATCCCGCAGAACGCCGAGCACCCCGAGCCGCCGATCAAGTCGACGAAGCCGCTCGACGTCACCTTCGTCATCGCCAACCAGACGAGCCGTCCCTCCACCGTGCAGATCCACGACCAGTCGCGGTTGGTCAAGGGCATCAAGGTGGGACCGCGCAGCCCGGGGACGATGCAGGCGGAACTGCCGACCGGCAGCTACTTGATCTCCGGCGGAAGCGCGACGAAGGCCAAGCCCGCCCGGCTGACGGTCGGCAGGTACCGCGCCTCCTCGCAGAACGACGTCCTGCTCCCCTAGCCGGCTAACCGACGTAGAGAGGGCGGCACCTGCCCACCCGATCGAGGCAGATGCCGTGCCTCCTCCGATCGACTTAGTCGAGCGGCCCGACGTGGAGCGGGACCGCCGCTCCCTCGCCGCCGCCGGCGGCCTCCTGGAACGCCCGCAGTGTGTAGTTGCCTGTGAGCGTGATCGGGAGGTGCTGCAGCAATCCCCCGCCGCCGCAGATCATTTCCGGGCCTGTGCGTTTGGCTGTGAACTGGGCTTTGACTGTCGCCAAAACGTCACCGGGGGCACCGGCGACGTTGTGGTAGATGCCGGCCGGCACCGGTCCCTGGCCGGCGATGTCGTAGGTGCAGAGGGGCATGTTGGCCGCGTGGGTGAACGCGTTTTCGAACACGTGGATCTGAATCATGGCCCCGGCCGGGCAGATGATCCAGGCCGCGAGTTTCCCTGTCCCCGCCGGCTGTTCTGTCGTGCCGGGCTGGCTGACGCCGAAGCTGTAGTCGCAGCCGTTCAGTGTGACTGTCACCGGCATCGCCCCGGGTTCGGAGGTGCAGTTGACGTACTTCGGCGTGAGTGTGACCGGGTCGGTCGGGCCCGCGATTGTGCCGTCGAGGCTCGCCGCTTCGCAGCCCACCACTTTCAGCGGTCCTGCGCCGATGTCGAACGTCGGCCCCAGGACTTGCGGGCCTGTGACGATCGCCGGATTCGCCCCGGCTGTCAGCTGCCCTGTCGCCGCGTGCACGGGCGCCGCCAACGCGACCATGGTTGCCATTGCCACGAGAGCTAACGCGAGGGTCTTGGAAATGCGAGTCATCAGACTCTCCCTTCTGTCGATTACTAAGCGAATCTTTCACAAAAAGGGAGGGACGTACCAGGGTTTTCGAAGAAGCCGCTGCAAGCGGCGTTTCAGATTCGCGGTTGCGTCTGGAGGCGTCGTCAGCATCGCCGTATGACCATCGTCCTCGCCATCGCCGTCGTCCTCCTCGCCGCCGGGCTGATCTACGCCCTGCTGGCGCGCCACCCAGAGCCGGTCGAGCAGCCGGACCTCACTCCCGCGATCCAGGAAGCGACCTCGCAGGTCGCCTCCCAGGTCGTCGCCGACCTGCTGCGGGTCAACGAGGAGTCGCGCAAGCTCGACGCCAAGACCTCCGAAGCGGCGCTGGAGAAACGGCAGGCGGAGATCAAGAACCTGACCGAGCGGATCGCTCGCGGCCAGGAACGGATCGAGAAGCAGGTCCAGGCCCGCGGCGAGACCGACGTCCAGACCCGGGCGCTGCTCGAACAGATGGGCCAGACGATCGGCAACCTCAACAACGAGACCGCCGGCCTGAAGAAGGCCCTGCGCCAGCCGCAGACGCGCGGCCAGTGGGGCGAGCTGCAGCTGCGCCGCTGCATCGAGATCGCCGGGATGACCGAGCACGTCGACTTCGAGCTGCAGGAGACGCTGCGAACCGAAGAGGGGCGGCTGCGGCCGGACGCCCGCTTCCTGCTGCCGGAGGGGCGCAGCTTCGTCGCCGACTCCAAGGTGCCGCTCGACGCCTTCCTCGACGCCCAGGAGAGCGAGGTCGAATCGGAGCGACGGGTCCACTTGGAGCGCCACGCGCGCCAGGCCCGCGAGCACGTCCGCAGCCTCAGCTCGAAGGACTACCAGGGCCAGTTCAACCCCGGCGAAACGCCGGACCTGGTGATCTGCTTCATCCCCAACGAGCCAGCCCTGCACGCCGCCTTCGCCGCCGACCCGGGCCTCTTCGACTACGCGCTGGAGCGCAACGTCCTCCTCGTCAGCCCGACCTCGCTGATCGGGCTGCTGCGGACGATGGAGCTGGGCTGGCGCCAGGAGCGGATGGTCGCCGAGGCGGCCGAGATCGCCGAGGCGGCGAAAACCCTGCACGGCCGCTTCGCCAAATTCCTCGGCGACTTCGACAAGATCGGCCGCGGCCTGCGGACCGCGACCGGCGCCTACGACACCGCCGTCGGCTCGATGGAACGGCGGCTGCTGCCGTCGCTGCGCAAGGTCGAGGGCCTCGGCGTCGCGCCCGGCAAGGAGATCGAGGCGCCGCAGCCGGTCGAGGCGACGGTGCGGGAGATCACCGCGCCCGAGCTGCGCGACAAGGCCGCCTGACACGGCGCATACCGGCGTCCTCCCGCGCTTGCGTGCAGAGCACGCGGCGCTTGGTGCGTCCTTGGTCTGCTTGGTCCGGCGACCTTGTCGTAGGATTCGGCACCCCTAAAGACGACCCTGCGGAGGATCTGGCCTTGGCCGTTGACACGAGTGCAGTTGCGAAGTTGGACGTGGAGCCCGGGACGCTGCCGGAGACGATGGCGGCGTGGGTGATTCGCCAGGAGCGCGAGGGCGAACCGAAAGACGCCTTCCAGCTGGAGCAGATCGAGGTCCCCGAGCCCGGCGCCTTCGAGGTGATCGTGCGGGTGATGGCGGCCGGCGTCAACTTCAACAACGTCTGGGCCTCGCTGGGCGAGCCGGTCTCGATCTTCGGCTACGGCGACCACCCCGAGTTCGGCCACCACATCGGCGGCTCCGACGCCTCCGGCGTCGTCTGGAAGGTCGGCGAGGGCGTGACCCGCTGGAAGGTCGGCGACGAGGTCGTGATCCACTGCAACCAGGCCTCCTACGAGGACGTCGAGGTCCACGGGCTCGACCCGATGGCGGCTCCGAGCCAGCGGATCTGGGGCTACGAGACGACCTGGGGCTCCTTCGCCCAGTTCACCAAAGTGCAGGCGCAGCAGCTGCTGCCGAAGCCGCGCAACCTCTCCTGGGTCGACTCCTCCTCCTACGGGCTGACCTACTTCACCGCCTACCGGATGCTGATGGACCAGTGCAACCTGCAGGCCGGCGACAACGTCCTCATCTGGGGCGCGGCCGGCGGCCTCGGCGTCTTCGCCGTGCAGCTCTGCAAAGCGGCGGGCGCGAATGCGGTCGGCGTCGTCTCCTCCGACGAGAAGGGCGAGCTGATCAAGAAGCTCGGCGCCGTCGACTACGTCAACCGCAATGAGTTCCGCGAGATGATGCGGACCGACGACAACCTCACCGACCGCGCGGCTGACAAGGAGCGCTTCCTTGGTTCGCGCGCCTTCGCCAAGCGGGTCAAAGAGATCCTCGGCGACGCCCCCGACATCGTCTTCGAGCACGTCGGCCGGGCGACCTTCCCGACCTCGGTCTACACCGTCAAGCCGTTCGGCAAAGTCGTCATCTGCGGCGCCACCTCCGGCTACCAGCTCGACTTCGACGTCCGCTACCTGTGGATGAAGCAGAAGCAGATCATCGGCTCCCACTTCGCCAACGCGTACGAGTGCATGCGGGCGAACCAGCTGATGGCCGAGGGCAAGGTGCGGCCGGTGCTGTCGGAAACGATGGGCTTCGAGGGCGTCCCCCACGCCCACCAGCTGATGCACGAAAACAAGCACCTGGGCAAGATCGCGATCCTCGTCGGCGCCGAGTCCGAGGACGAGGGCAAGTACGAGGACGGCCCCGGCGCGATCCGGGCCGAGGTCGGCGCGTGAGCGTCCCCGGCAAGCGAGTGGAAAGGCGAATCTGATGGCAGAGGTCTGCACCCTCGACTGGCACATCAACCCCTTCCGGGCCGACCGGTTCCTCGACCTCTGGGAACCCTCGGCGGCGAAGGCGCCGGCCTACGGGGCCAAGAGCTGGTCGCTGATCCGCTCGACCGACGACCCGCTCGCCTTCCGCCAGACGATGGTCTGGGAGAGCCGCCCCGACTTCGAACGCTATTGGTACTCGGACGAGATCGCGCAGGCCAGGGCGGCGATCATCGACCTCTACGACATCCCGCTGCTGCCCGCCTGGCACACCCTCGTCGCCGCCGAATAGGGCGGGGCCGGAGTTTTTCTCCGGCGCCTCTTAACAGCGTTCGAGCGGCGCCATCGTCAGGCCGGCGAGCTCGAGCTGCTCCCAGTAGTGCTCGGCCGGCTCGCGCGGGCCGGACCAGACGATCGCCTGGCCGCCGTTGTGGATCGTGTCGGCGATCCGGTAGCCGCCGTCGAGCGAGACCCCGGGGATCACCCGGGCCAGCGTCTGGGCGACGTGGTCGAAGGTGTTGTGGTTGTCGTTGCGGACGATCACCCGCCAGTTGCCGCCGAGGCCGGAACCGGGACCGGCGGTGCGGGGACGCTCGATCGTGCTCGTCGACATCGTTGTGGATTATGCCCCGCGGACGGGGCGGTGCGAAAGGGCGGCTAGAAGGGGCTCGGGACCCGGACGACGACGTCGTCGACGGAGGCGACGATGCCGTTGCCGTTCTTGATCGTGCCGACGACGACGGTCGAGTTGCGGCCGCTGAGGTCGCCGGCGCCATCGTCTTTCGCTTCGCCGACCAGGGTGTTGCCGACGTAGGCGAAGAGACGGGCCTGGCCCTTCTCGGGGCCGCTGGTGACGTTGACCGCGCGCAGCCGCAGATTGTTCGCCGCGTTGATCCCCATCACCGCTTTCTCGTTCTTCGCGATCGCGAGATATTTGGTGCCCTCGCCGAAGACCTTGATCAGCTGCGCCTTTTTCTGCCGCGGGAAGACCAGCAGCTGGTACTTGAAGCCGTCGCCGGCCCGCAGCTCGAGGCCGAGGAAGGCCTTGCGCTGGAGGTTCTCCGGGGTGCCGCTGAGGAGGCGCTCGGTGGCGGCGATCTCGAGGTCGCGCCCGAGCACCGGCGTGCGGAAGGAGCAGGCGGCGGTTTTTTTGCCCAGCGTCACCCGCATCGCGCCGTTGGCGCCGGCGCGGGCGCAGTTGCGGCCGGAGAGCTTGACCAGCTGGCTGCGCTGGGCGAGCGACTCCATGCTGTTGCGGTAGACGCCGATCATCGCCCCGCCGGCAACCGCGCAGGCGAGCGCCGCCACGGCAAGCGCGGCGAGGAAGGTGGCTGCAAATCGGCCCTTCACGAGTCGCCAGCCTAAACACAGGCGGGGCCGAAAGATGCGCCCAGGGCCGCCCTGAAACGCGGCGTTCGTCCTTTGCTGGGCGTATGACGAGCAAAGGACGAACGCCGAATATCATTCCGGGCATGAGCGACCACCGACTTCCCCAGCCCGACCGGCCGTGGGTGATGCGCACCTACGCCGGCCACTCCGACGCCCGCCGCTCGAACGAGCTCTACCGCAAGAACCTGGCCAAGGGCCAGACGGGGCTTTCGGTGGCGTTCGACCTGCCGACCCAGACCGGCTATGACCCTGACCACGTCCTCGCCCGCGGCGAGGTCGGCAAGGTCGGCGTCTCGATCGCCCACAAGGGCGACATGCACCAGCTCTTCGACGGGATCCCGCTCGGCGAGATGAACACCTCGATGACGATCAACGCCACCGCCGCCTGGCTGCTCGGCCTCTACGTCACCGTCGCCGAGGAGAACGGGGTCGACCGCTCGCAGCTGAAGGGGACGACGCAGAACGACATCATCAAGGAGTACCTCTCGCGCGGCACCTACGCCTTCCCGCCGGAGCCCTCGATGCGGCTGATCGCCGACATGGTCGCCTTCAGCGTCAACGAGGTCCCGAGCTGGAACCCGACCAACATCTGCAGCTACCACCTGCAGGAGGCGGGGGCGACGCCGGTGCAGGAGATCGCCTACGCGCTCTCGACCGGGATCGCGGTCCTCGACGAGGTGAAAGCCCGCGGCCAGGTCGCCGACGAGGACTTCCCCAAGGTCTTCGGCCGCATCTCCTTCTTCGTCAACGCCGGCATCCGCCTGGTCGAGGAGATCGCGAAGCTGCGGACGATGAGCGCGCTCTGGCAGCAGATCGGCCGCGAGCGCTACGGGGTCGCCGACGAGAAGATGCTGCGCTTCCGCTACGGCGTCCAGGTCAACTCGCTGGGCCTGACCGAGGCACAGCCGGAGAACAACATCCAGCGGATCGTGCTGGAGGCGCTGGCGGTGACGCTCTCCCGCGACGCCCGCGCGCGGGCGATCCAGCTGCCGGCCTGGAACGAGGCGATGGGCCTGCCCCGCCCCTGGGACCAGCAGTGGAGCCTGCGGATCCAGCAGGTGCTGGCGAACGAGACCGACCTGCTGGAGTACCCCGACATCTTCGAGGGCTCCCACGTGATGGAGGGCCTGGTCGCCGAGCTGACCGAGGGGGCGCGGGCGGAGATGGCCGTGGTCGAGGAGCACGGCGGCGCCGTCAACGCCGTCCCCTACATGAAGGCGCGCCTGGTCGAGTCCCACCGCGAGCGGGTGGCGCGGATCGAGGCCGGCGAGCAGAAGGTGATCGGCCAGAACTCCTTCACCGAGACCGAGGACTCGCCGCTGACGGCGGGCGCCGACGGCGGCATCCTCACCCCCGACCCCGAGGTCGAGCGCGAACGGGTCGAGGCGCTGGCCGAGTGGAAGGCCGGGCGCGACGAGGACGCGGTGCAGGCCGCGCTCGCCGATCTGGCCAAGGCCGCCGCGGACGACAGCGTCAACATCATGCCGGCGACGATCGCCGCCGCCAAGGCGGGCGCGACGACCGGCGAGTGGGCCCACACCATGCGTGAGGTCTTCGGCCCCTACCGTGCCCCGACCGGCGTCGACGGCGCCTCCGCGCCCTCCGACCGCGAGCAGATGGAGGAGATCCGCCGAGCGGTCGAGGAGACCTCGGAGAAGATCGGCCACCGGATCAAGATCCTGGTCGGCAAGCCCGGCCTCGACGGCCACTCCAACGGCGCCGAGCAGGTCGCGCTGCGGGCCCGCGACGTCGGCATGGAGGTGATCTACCAGGGCATCCGCCTGACGCCCGAGGAGATCGCCGAGTCCGCCCTGCAAGAGGACGTCGACGTCGTCGGCCTCTCGATCCTCTCCGGCTCCCACCTGGAGCTGATCCCCGAGGTGGTGCGGCTGCTGCGGGACGAGGGCGTCGAGGTGCCGGTCGTGGTCGGCGGGATCATCCCGGTGGCCGACGCCGAGCGCCTGCGCGAGGCCGGCGTCGCCGGGGTCTACACGCCGAAGGACTTCGACGTGAACAAGATCATGGGCGAGATCGTCGAGCTGGTCGGCCAGCGGGCCGGCGCCGGCGCAGCCGCATAAGCGCATGCCGGCCGGGGCGGCCGGCGCCCAGCCGCCGCCCTCGCAACAATGGTGCGATGAGCGGCGAGCTGAACGGGGAGCGGTCGGCCTGGCTGCGGTGCTACCGCTGCTGGTCGCAGAACCTCGAGATCCAGATCCACTACGACGCGATCCGCCGGGTCGACCCCGAGACCGGGGCGCTGGCGGACGGAATCGACGAGGTGCAGGAATCGGTCGTCCAGTGCCTCGACTGTATGCACGACCAGCCCCACCTCACCTTCGAAGGCGACCACGTGGTGCCGATCGGCGACCGCTGGGAACGGATGGTGGCCGGCACCCCCTGGGTCGCCTCCTGCACCGTGACCGTCGACCAGGACCGAGTCGAGAGCTGCTCGGGCCCGGAGGCGATCGAGTTCCTCACCTATGGCGCCTTCGGCGACGCCGGCGTGCGCGAGTTCTTCACCCACGTCCGCTTCCACAAGCACGACGACGAGCAGATCGTCATCCACCTCCTGGTCGAGCTCTACGCCCGCTCCGCCCAGGAGGCGACCGACGTGCTGGAGGAGGCCGCCCAGGGCCAGCTCGAGATCACCTCCCTGGCCGAGGAGTCCCGGCCTCCCGCCCACGCCTCCGGAGAGGCGCACTGAAGGCTCTGCGGGGGCGTCCGGCCCCGGATTTGCTGTTGCTGGGCGGGACCGCGGTCCTCTTCGCGCTCCAGGTCCTGTGGCTGGCGCGCTTCCGCTTCGGCTACGTCACCGAGTGGGACGAGTCGGGCTACATCTCGATCGCCCTGCGCAACGCCCACGCGCTGACCTCGGACGGTCCCTTCTCCCTGGCCTCGACCGTGCTCGAACAGGGCGTGCAGGCGCCGCTGGTCCCGCTGAGCGCGGTCCTCCCCAACGTCCTCTTCGGAACCGGCGTCGACGCCAGCCTGCTGGTCGAGCCGGCCTTCTTCGCCCTGCTGGTGGTGGCGACCTACGCGGTGGCGCGGCGGCTGACGACGCCGTGGTGGGCGCTGCTGGCCGCGGCGGTGGTGGCGACGGCGCCGGTGGTCAGCGACTACACCCGCATCTTCCACTTCTCGGTCCCGGCGGCGGCGCTGCTGGTCTCGGCGCTGTGGGCGCTGATGAAGTCCGAGGGGCTGACGCGGCGGCGCTGGGCGATCGCCTGCGGCCTCCTGCTCGGGCTGATGGTGCTGGCGCGGAGCATGACGATCGCCTACCTCCCTGGGTTCGCGGTCGCCGCGGCGCTGCCGATCCTGCTGGCGGAGGAGCGCCGCGAGCGGATCGTCAACTTCGTCCTCCTCTGCCTCAGCGGCGCCGTCCTCGCCGGGCTCTGGTACCTGCCCAACGCCGAGTCGGTCGGCAGCTACCTGCTCAACTTCGGCTACGGAGCCGAGTCGGAAGCCTACGGCGCCGAACACTCGAAGCTCTCGGTCGCCTACTGGACGCGCGAGGCCGGCGCGGTCGTCGACGAACTGTATTTGCCCCTGAGCGCCGCCCTGGCGTTCGGAGCGCTCGCCGCCCTGGTCTCCTGGCTGGCCGCGCGCAGCCGCTTCGGCACCTCCCGCGAGGAGGTCCTGGGATGGCTGCGCTCAGACGCCGCTCTGGCGCTCCTGATCGTGCTCGAGGGATACGTGGCGCTGACCTCGAGCAAGAACCAAGGGACCGCCTTCGCCCTGCCCTGGCTGCCGGTCTTGATCGCCCTCGTCTGCGCCGCCGCTGCCACGATCAGGCAGCGCCCGCTGCGCATCGCCGCCGCCGCGCTGTTCGCCGTCGTCGCCCTGCTCAACCTGACGATGAAGGGCGACGTCGTCTCCGGCCTCTCGGAGCCACGAACCGCCGACCTGCCGGTGCTCGGCGAGAAGACCGTGGTCGACGGGCGCGGCCTGGTCCAGCTCGAAGTCGCCGACGCCGGCTACCCCACCGGGCCGCCGACCGAGCCGATGCCCGAGCTGCAGAAGCAGTGGCTCCCCTTCGCCGGCGAGCTGGCGCGCTCGATGACCGACTACGCCGAGGCCCGCGGCGAGGAACCAAACGTCGGCTGGGGCTTCGACGACCTGTTGCTCAACAACACCCGGGTCGGGCTCGGCTCCGAGCTGGCGCTCTCCCGCTCCCTCCCCACCGTGTTCCTGAAGCCGTTCCCCGACGGCGACTCCGCCGCCTCCTACCGACGGCAGCTCGAAGAAGCCGAAAGCAACCTGGTGATCGTCGGCGAGCGCGGGCCCGGCGTCACCGGCATCCACCTCACCCGCGGGCGGGTCGAAACCGCCGCCCGCGAACTCGGCTTCCGCCCGGTGAGGAGCCTCACCGCCCCAGACGGCCGCGAACTGGCCGTCTGGTGGCGGAAATCCCCCTGAGGGTCCTACTCGACGTTGTCCGCGGCCGGTTCGGGCGACTCGCCGGGGTTCTTCTTCGGGACCAATACCAGGCGCTTGAACTCGGCGACCAGGGTCCCGTCCTGGTTGAGGACGCGGGTGTGGACCTTGACGATGCCGCGGTCGGGCTTCGATTTCGAGGGCTTGACGTCGAGGACCTCGGTCTCGCAGAAGAGGGTGTCGCCGTGGAAGACGGGGTTCGGGTGGCTCAGTTCTTCGGTCGCCAGGTTGGCGATCGCCTTGCCCGAGATGTCGGAGACCGACATCCCCAGGGCGAGGGAGTAGACCAGCGGCCCGACGACGACGTTGCGGCCCTGCTGGGAGCCGCTGGCGTAGACGTCGTTGATGTGCAGCGGGTGGTGGTTCATCGTGATCAGGCAGAAGAGGTGGTCGTCGGCCTCGGTCACGGTCTTCGCCGGCCAGTGCTTGTAGACGGCGCCGACCTCGAACTCCTCGAGGTAGCGGCCGTAGCTGTGGGCGCCGCTCGCCTCGCGCTCGGCCTGGTCGGTGGTCAGCTCGTAGGTCTGGTCAGTCATCGGTAGGTGGTCTCCTTCGAAGTTTGCGGCGGCGGATGCTATCTGCCGCCCTGGAGACGCGGCGGCGCGCCGCGCTGGTCAGTCGGCGGCGTAGACGGCGACGTAGCGCCCGGGGGCACGGCCGACGACGGCGACCGCCGGCTTGCGCTTCAGCTTGCCCTTGATCAGCCAACCCTTGAAGCGGTAGTCGCGTTTGCCCTTGGCCGCCTTCGCGGGAGCTTTCAGGGCCACCTTCGTGCCCTTCGCGACGCTGATGGCGAAGGGTGCCCGCCGTTTCGACTTCCCCGCCTGCAGCTTGATCCCGGGCGGGCGCGAGACGATCGAGAGGCGGACCTTGGGTACCACCGGAGGCGGGGGCACCGGGGGGGCTGCTCCCCCTCCGCTGGCGGCTGCATTCGGATAGATATCCAAGCGGGGGGAGCTGACTGATCGGTCGCGGCTATCGGTCGCCGTAAGGACAAAGCTGAGGTGGGATGGCTCCTCGTGCGGGGGTGCGGTGAAGGAACCGCTTGCTCCTTCGGGTTCGAAGTAGGGATGTTCGTGGCAAGCCTGCGGACAGTGCTGGATCGAGATCCGCCACTTGTAGGTAAGCGGCCCCCCGTCGGGATCGCTGGCACTGCCGGCGTAGTCGATCGTGTCGCCGACCCCCCATACGAGGCCGGTCGTAGGAGCTTCGATCGTCGGTACCGTCGGCGCCCCCAGGTCCCCTGGATAGACCTGCAAAGCGGTCTGGTCGGAGCGGCCGAATTCGTCTTTGACCCGCACCCGCACCGTGACGTCGTCTTCGTTGGTGTAGGTCCATTCCTCGGTCGACTGATTGCTGCCATCGTCGAACTGGCCGTCGCCGTCGAGGTCCCATTCGTAGCTGAAGTCGTCGCCCTCTTTGTCGGAGCTGGCGGAGGCGTCGAAGTGAAGGGTGAGTTCGCCCCCGACCAGCGCCCCGTCGACTTTCGCCGCCCCGAGTTTGGCCAGCGGCGGTTCGTTGGCACCGAAATAGCGGATCTGCTCGATGCTTTCGGTGTAGAAATTGGGGGCGTAGAGGGCGCCGTCGGGGCCCTGGACGAGGTCTACCGGGGAGATTTTTCCGGCCCCGTCGCCGATCGCGAAGTTAGTGAGCTTCGTCGGGTCAGGACGACCGTCGCTGCCGGCTTCCATCACCCATATACAGCCGCGGGCGGCATCGGCCATGAACAGGGCGCCCTGGTATTTGGCCGGGAAGGCAATGCTCGCCGGAACCCCGGTGGGGTCATAGAAAGCGAGGCCGGAGTAGGCGGCACCGGGGGTGGGATTGCAAGTATCTCCCGGGAAGAGATAGCCGGCGGGGGCGCCGTGCCCGTAAGCCCAGATCGGCGCCGTGACCAGCGATGGGTCGGCGTAGAGCGCCTGGCATAGGGGCGCGTGACTCGGCACTTCTTCGGCGAAGGATTTCCAGACGGGCATCACTTGGCTGGTGCCGTTGCCGCCCTCGTAGCAGGGCCAGCCGAAGTTGAGCGCGCCCTGCCCAGACGCCGGCGGCGAGGCAAGGCGGTTCAGCTCCTCCCAGCTCGACTGCCCGACATCGCCGACGTAGACCTCGTCGGTCCCGGGCCTGATCGTGAAGCGGAAGGGGTTACGCAGCCCATAGGCGAGGATGCGGCGGGCGCGGAGGTCGCTGCTGGCATGAAGCGGGTTGTCGGGAAGCGCTTCGCCGGTTGCCGGATCGATGCGGATGATCGAGCCGCTGTAGTCGGTCTGGTCGCCGGTTTCGCGGACGTCCTGCGCGCGCAGAGAGCCACCAGCGTTTGCCGGGTCCCCACATGGGTTGGAGAACTGTCCGTAGTCGGATTCCGCGTAGTTCGCTCCCTCTCCCCCGCTGACCAGCAGGGCCCCGTCGGAGTCGAACTCGAGATCGCCCATCGAGTGGCTGTTGAACTGCTGGCACCAGCTCTGGACGAGGACCTGCTGCGGAGGCTCGCCGGCTCCGCCTACCGCCACCCCGGTCGTCGGATCGAGCTGGATCCTGACTACCCGGCCGCTGATCGGGCAGTTTTCGGGATTCGCGCAGTTGTCGCCACCGTCGCTGAACTCCGGAGAAGGCGGCGTAGCGCTTCCCATCGCCTGGTCGTAGGCGTAGCTCAGGTAGATGAAGTTGTGACCGGTTTCGCCGAATTCGGGGTCGAGCTTCATCCCGAGCAGGCCGCGGTCGCCGAAGGTGTGGACCTCGGTGGCGATGTCGACCGAGAGGGTCGGGGTGGTGTCGTCGACCGAGTCGAAGACCTTCACCCGCCCCAGCCACTCGCCGACGTACATCTTCCCGTTGGGGCCGAAGGCGATCGCGGTCGGCCGCGTCAAGCCGTTGATGTACTTGGGGGACGAGGCTTCGGTCGACTTGAGGATCGGCAGCTTGCGCGCCTGGAAGCCGGCCGGAACCGTCTCTGCGCCGGCCGCGGGCACGATCAGCAGGGCGACCGCCAGCAGCGCGGTCGCCGCCTGGAAAAGGGGCCCTGCCAGACCACCCTTCGGCTGTTTCACAACGAACAGAGTCGGACGATTATGCGGGATGCCCTGCAAATTGCAACCGTCTGAACGTCCTGCCAGAAGGTCCAGGGCCGCTGCGGCTCCGAGCCGCTATCTAGACTGCCCGCGATGCAGATCGGGATCATCGGCCTGGGCTATGTCGGCCTGCCGCTCGCCGTCGCCTTCGCCGAAGCGGGCTGCGAGGTGGTCGGCCTCGACGTCGACGCCGGCAAGGTGGAGGCGCTGAACGCCGGCCGCAGCTACATCGAGGACGTGCCGAGCTCGACCCTGGAGCCGCTCGGCGAGCGGCTGCGGGCGACCGGCGACTACGCCGAGCTGGCGGGCTGCGACGGCGTCGTCCTCTGCGTCCCCACCCCGCTCAGCGACTCGCGCGAGCCCGACCTCACCTACCTGGTGGAGTCGGCGCAGGCGCTGGCGCAGGTGCTGCGCTCGGGCCAGCTGGTCGTGCTCGAGTCGACCACCTATCCCGGCACCACCCGCGAGCGGCTGCTGCCGATCCTCGAGACCTCCGGCCTCACCGCCGGCAGCGACTTCCACCTCGCCTTCTCCCCCGAGCGGATCGACCCCGGCCGCACCGACTACACGGTGAAGACGACCCCGAAGCTGGTCGGCGGCGTCACCGCCGAGTCGACCGAGCGCGCGCGGCAGCTCTACGCGGAGATCTGCGACACCGTCGTCGTCCTCTCCAGCCCCGAGGCCGCCGAGCTCTCGAAGCTGCTGGAGAACATCTTCCGCTCGGTCAACATCGCCTTGGTCAACGAGCTGTCGCAGCTCTGCGACCGGCTCGAGATCGACGTCTGGGAGGTGGTCGAGGCCGCCGCGACCAAGCCCTTCGGGTTCATGCGCTTCGAACCGGGCCCGGGGATGGGCGGGCACTGCCTGCCCGTCGACCCCTTCTACCTCGCCTTCCGTGCCCGCCAGCTCGACTTCTACCCGGAGTTCATCGAGCTGGCCGGGAAAGTGAACCAGGCCCAGCCGGGCTTCTGCGTCGAACGGATCGAGCGCGCCCTCAACGGCGTCCGCAAGCCCGTCAACGGCTCCCGCGTCCTGATCCTCGGCGTCAGCTACAAGGGCGGCGTCGGCGACGTCCGCGAATCGCCGGCGCTGAAGATCATCGGCCGGCTCCAGGACCTCGGCGCCGAGGTCTCCTACCACGACGCCTTCGTCCCCGAGCTGCCCGGCCACGGCCTCGCCAACGTCGAGCTCGCCGACGGCCTGCGCAGCGCCGACATCGCGGCGATCGTCACCGCCCACCCCGACGTCGACTACGAGCGCGTCGTCGCCGCGGCGCCGCTGACGATCGACTTCCGTGGCGTCACCCGGCAGATCGAGGCGGAGAACCTGATCCGGCTTTAGCGACTCCGAACTTCGGTGGGCCATAGCCCCCCAAATCTCGGAGTCAGTGCACTTTGCGGAGGCGGTTCCGTTCCTCTTGCTTCTCCACGACCTGGGCGATCAGCTTGACCACGTTTGAGTCCCCGTTGGCCTTGATGTGCCCCGTTTCGACCGCGCGGCGGTAGCTCTTCAGCGTCCCTTTCTCGGCCAGCTCGTTGAACTGGGGACGGTCGACTTCGACCAGCACCCGCTCGTCCTGCTGGAGGTCTTTGGTGATCTTGGGGCCCGGCAGCTCGACCCGATAGAGCTGGATGTCGTGTTTGGCTTTCAGCTCGAGGCCGAAGACCAGCTTCAGTTTCTGCAGGGCGGGGACTTCGGCCTGAAACCGCTCGACGGCGGTGCGGATCAGGTCCGAAGTCGATGGCATCTGCTAGCCGCGCCCCATCAGATCTTGTGCCTCTGCAGCAGCTTCTTGCCGATCACCATGCGCTGGATCTCGCTCGTTCCCTCGCCGATCAGCAGCAGCGGCGCGTCGCGGTAGAGGCGCTCGATCTCGTACTCCTTCGAGTAGCCGTAGCCGCCGTGGATGCGGAAGCTTTCTTCGACGCAGTACTTGCCGCACTCCGAGGCGAGGAGCTTGGCCATCCCGGCCTCGAGGTCGGAGCGCTCGCCGGCGTCCTTCATCCGCGCCGCTTTGCGGGTGACGAGTCGGGCGGCCTCGAGCTGGGTCGCCATGTCGGCGAGCTTGAACTGGATCGCCTGGTGGTTGGAGATCGTCTTGCCGAAGGTCTTCCGTTCCTGGCTGTAGCGGAGGGCCAGCTCCAGGGCGCGCTGGGCGATGCCGACGCCGCGAGCGGCGACGTTGACGCGGCCGACCTCGAGCGCGTCCATCATCTGCACGAAGCCCTGGCCGACGCCGGCATCCTCGCCGCCGAGCACGCGCTCGGGCGGGCACTTGTAGCCGTCGTAGACGAGCTCGGTCGACTCGACGCCCTTGTAGCCCATCTTCTTGATCTTCGGCGGGACGTCGAGGCCGGCGAAGTCGCCCTCGTTGGTTTCCTTCCAGGCCTCCTTCTCGGTGATGAAGCAGGTCATCCCCTTGTAAGGCGGGTCGGCCTGGGTGTCGGTCTTCATCAGGACGAAGACGACGCTGGAACCGAGGCCGTTGGTGACCCACATCTTCTGGCCGTTCAACTCCCAGTTGCCGTCGTCGCCCTTCTTGGCGGTCGCCTTGATGCCCTGGACGTCGGAGCCGACCTCGGGCTCGGAGAGCGAGAAGGCGGCGCGGATCTCGCCGGTCGCCATCTTCGGCAGGAAGTACTCCTTCTGCTCGTCGGTGCCGAACTTCATCAGCAGGTAGGAGCCGATGAAGTGGGTGTTGACGACGCCGGAGATCGAGATCCAGCCGCGTGAGAGCTCCTCGACGATCAGCGCGTAGGTGGCCAGGTCGAGGCCCATGCCGCCGTACTCCTCGGGAATCGTGACCCCGAACAGCCCCAGCTCTTTCATCTGCTCGACGATCGGCTCCGGGAAAGAATCCTCGTGGTCGTAGTGCTCGGCGTTGGGGATGATCTGCTCGTCGGCGAACTGGCGGACCATTTCGACGATGGCTTCCTGCTCGTCGGTCATTTCGCGGTAAGCGGCGGTGTCTACGGCCATTGCTCCTGCTTCGGTCGGGATGGAAGTTCGGATCAGCGCGGCAGCGTGGCTGCGGCGGCGCTCTGCAGAGCCAAGGATATAGACGCGGGGTCGATCCCGGGATAGACCGCCCGCAGCGGCGCCGCCGCCTTCAGCAGCATCTCCTCGTACTCGCGCTCGGGATCGGAGCCGAGGACGATCGCGCCGCCGGCGCCGACGGAGGCGCGGCCGTCGGCGAGGACGATGGTGCGGATCGCGACCGAGAGGTCGGCGGCCCCTCCGAGCCCGAACCAGCCGATCGCGCCCGAGTAGGGGCCGCGGGCGGCGCCCTCGAGCCCGTCGAGGATCTCGGTCGTGCGGCGCTTCGGGGCGCCGGTCATCGAGCCGGGCGGAAAGCAGGAGCGGACGGCGTCCGGGGCGGAGACGCCGCGACGCAGCCGGCCCCGCACCGAGGAGACGAGCTGATGGACCGTCTCGTAGGTCTCGACGACCATCATCACCGGCACCTCGACGCTGCCGGCCTCGCAGACGGCGCCGAGGTCGTTGCGCAGGAGGTCGACGATCATCAAGTTCTCGGCCCGGTTCTTCTCGTCGGCGGCGAGGCCGGCGGCGAGGGACGCGTCCTCGGCGGGGGTGGCGCCGCGACGGCTCGTGCCCTTGATCGGGCGGGCTTCGGCGTTGCCCGTCTGATCGACACAGAGGAAGCGCTCGGGCGAGGAGCTGAGGACGGCGAGGGCGCCGAAGCGGAGGTAGGCGGAGAACGGAGCAGGGTTGGCGCGGCGCAAGCGTCGGTAGAGGTCGAGGGGATCGACGTCGAGGTCGAGCTGAAGCTGGTTGGTGAGGCAGATCTCGTAGCTGTCGCCTTCGAGGAGGTGGCCGATCGAAGCTTCGACGTCCTCCAAGTACTGCTCGCGGGAGCGGGCTTGAGAAAGGGCCGCTGGGGGCGGCTCGGGGGACCCTCCCCGGACAACAGCGGGGAGGGTCCGGGGAGGGTCCCCCGAGCCGCCATCCGAAGTCGCGCTGAGATTCGAGAGATGGACGGTCATAGCGTCGAGCCAAGCTTCTGCTGCTTCCTCTTCACCGAGCTTGTGGAGGCAGAGGAGGTAGGTGGCTTTCTCCTCGTGGTCGAACGCGATGAGTCGGTCGCTGAAGATCAGGGCCGCGCCAGGGTGGTCGGAGGTGCGAGGAGATGCGTAGCCGCACTCGGACTTGAGCTCGTAGCCGAGATAGCCGACGAAGCCGCAGTCGAAATCGAAGGGGAGTTCGGGGGGCTCGGCGGGACGCAGCTCTTCGAGACGCCGCTGGAGGCGGTCGAGCAGCGGCTCCCCCTCCCCCGCTTGGTGCGTGATCACCTCGGCCAGCGGCCCGCTCGCGTCCCCCATGAACGAGAAGCCCCCCCGCTCGCCGGCGCGGCTGCTGTCGAGCCAGAACGCGTGCTCGCTCTCGCCGTAGAGGGAGACGAACGCCGCCTCAGGGTCCAGAAGCGCGTCGAGCCGTCGTACCGCCACCTCCACCCCAGCGTTCTCGCCGCCGACGGGACGATTTCCCTCCATATAGGGGTACTTTCGTCCCGTCGGCGGGGAGGTTGGCTGGAACGGGGGGTGCGTGAGGTCGCGGAAGTTCTCCAGAAGCCGCTTGCCGTGCTCGGTGGCGATCGACTCGGGGTGGAACTGAACGGCCCACTGGGGTCGCTCCCGATGTTCGACCGCCATCGGGATGCCGTCGGCGGTGGCTGCCTCGCGCAGGCTCGTTGGCAACGGTCGAGCCAGGGCGAGCGAGTGGTAGCGGGTGGCCTGGAAGGGGCTGGGGATGCCGGCGAAGAGGTTTTTCCCGTCGTGCTCGATGGAGGCGACGCGGCCGTGCATCGGCTCCGGTGCGCGCTCCACGCGTCCCCCCTCCACCCAGCCGATCCCCTGCAGGCCGAGGCAGACGCCGAGCAGCGGGCGCTCGCAGCGGCGGATGGCGTCGGCGCAGACGCCGAAGTCGGCGGCGCGGTCGGGCCGCCCGGGGCCCGGGGAGATGACTACGTTGTCGAACTCGAGGCGCTCCAGCTCGTCCCAGCTCGCCTCGTCGTTGCGGACGACGAGCGGCTCCCTGCCGTTCACCTCCGCCAGCAGCTGGAAGAGGTTGTAGGTGAAGGAGTCGTAGTTGTCGATCAGCAGCGTGCGCATCCGCGAGGGCGTGTCGCCTTTCGCCGCCATATGGACGGATAAAGCGACACGCCGCAGCCTCGGCAGGCAAGATATCCCGCCCGTGGCCGATCGATGGCAACCCGACCGCTCGCGCGGCGTCTTCGAGACGCTGCTGGTGGTCGACGGCGAGCCAATCGAGATGGAGGCCCACCTGGCGCGGCTGGGGCGGACCCTGGCCGAGGTCTACGGCGCCGAGCTGCCCACCGAGGTCCGCGATCAGGTGCCCCCGGTCGCCGCTCCGTTCGAGCTCGGAAGGCTGAGGGTGACCGCCGTGCCGACGGGGGCCGGCTTCGAGATCGAGACGGCCGCCCGTCCCCTCGACCCGGCGATCATGTTCCCCGCGGCCGGCGCCGACCTGTGCAGCGTCGACCGGCCCGGCGGCAACGGCCCCCACAAGTGGGTCGACCGGCGCGGCATGGAACACCCCGACGAGGGCGCGGGCCAGCTGATCCGCGACGGCAAGGAGCTCCTCGAGGCCGGCTGGGCCAACCTCTTCGCGGTCCGCGAGGAGACCCTCTGGACACCCCCCGCCGACGGCCGCCTCCTTCCCGGCATGGCCCGCACCGCCCTCCTGGAGATCGCCCGGGAAGAAGGCATTCCCGGGCAAGAGCGACCGCTCCGCGCCTCAGACCTCTACACCGCCGACGAGACCTTCCTCACCAACTCGGTCCGCGGGATCGAGCCCGCGACCTCGCTGGACGGAATCGAGCTGCCGGGCCGCGGCCCAGTCAGCGATCGCCTCGCGAACGCCCTCCGGCGACGCTGGCGCCTGCCTGCTGAGCCGCTCCCAGTCTCCTCAAGCGCCCCGAGAGCCGGTCAGCCCGCTCGCTGAACCGCCGGAACCTGACCTCGAAGCGAGGCTCGGACTCTTCTGCTTCGGGCTCTGCCTCGATCACCGCCATGGGTGGGTCGGGCTCTGTCGCCGGCTCAGCCGCTCGAGCCACCGCTGTCTCAGCCGCGTCCGCCGCCCGCTTCGCCTCCCGCGCCGCCTCGACCGCCATCTCGCCGACCTCCCGCACCCCCTCCTCGGAGGCCCGGGCGATCACCAGCGCCTCGTCGATCCGCGCTTCCAGCTCGGCGATCGTCGGCACCGCCGCCCGCGGCACGATCCAGTCCTCGGTGTTGTCCCGCTGCGTCCCCTCGATAAGTGAGCAATTTACGGTCGCCGCAGGCGGCAAAATCCGCCCCCTCGAATAGATTTAGCCGCCCCGAACTTCGAACACCACCCGAGGAGCACGTTGAGACACCCCAGAGACTTCTTCCTGCCGCAGGCGATCGGCGCCCCGGAGCCGCTCCGCGAGATCCCGGTCAAGCCGTCGAGGATGATCCACTTCCTCGACTTCTCGAACGAGAAGATGGTCGCCAAGGCCGGCGCCATCGCCGAGAAAACCGACATCCTCCTCGGCAACCTCGAGGACGCGGTCCCGGTCGACCGCAAGGAGGCGGCCCGCGCCGGCCTGATCCAGGCGGCAAAGGAGAACGACTTCGGCCAGACCTCGCTCTGGACCCGGGTCAACGCCCTGGAGAGCCCCTGGGTCCTCGACGACTTCACGCAGCTGGTGAGCGAGATCGGCGAGCAGCTCGAGGTGATCATGGTCCCGAAGGTCGAGGGTGCCCACGACATCCACTACGTCGACCGCCTGCTGGCCCAGCTCGAGGCGAAGGCCGGGCTCTCGCGGCCGATCCTCGTCCACGCGATCCTCGAGACCCCGCAGGGCGTGGTCACCCTCGAGGAGATCGCCAACGCCAGCCCGCGCATGCAGGGGATGAGCTTCGGCCCGGCCGACCTCGCGGCGGCGCGGCGGATGAAGACGACCCGGGTCGGCGGCGGCCACCCCGGCTACCGCGTGATGGAGGACCCGACCGACCCGGAGAACCCCGAGGCCGACCGCGTCTCAGCCCAGCAGGACCTCTGGCACTACTCGATCGCCCGCATGGTCGACGCCTGCACCGCCGCCGGCATCCTCCCCTTCTACGGCCCCTTCGGCGACATCAAGGACACCGCCGGCTGCGAGACCCAGTTCCGCGCCGCCTTCCTGATGGGCTGCGTCGGCGCCTGGTCGCTGCACCCGGTCCAGATCGGGATCGCCAAGCAGGTCTTCAGCCCGCCGCCGGACGAGGTCAAGTTCGCGAAGAAGGTGATCGAGGCGATCCCCGACGGCCGCGGCGTCAACATGATCGACGGCAAGATGCAGGACGACGCCACCTGGAAGCAGTGCAAGGTGATGGTCGAGCTGGCGGAAATGCTCGCCGAGAAGGATCCGGAGCTCGCCGAGGTGTATCGCTAATACGCAGTGGCAGAGCCTTTCCCCACTATTGGGGAAAGGCTATTTTTCCATTTACTGATCCCGTAATCTGCGCATGAGGGGGGTCCTGTTGCAGAGCCTCATGTGATCCGAAACCCCTGCCGATACGGAGATTGCGTTGACAACCGCAACCCCCACTCCGTTTCGGACTTACAGATAAACCCGGTCCCCACCTCCCCCCTCTCCATGAACTCTTCCACCGACGTCTCGTTCGATCCCCCCTTTCAGGCACAGTCGGCTCCGCGCGAAGCCCTGGTCCAGGACCGTCCCACCCTCGGCGCGATGCCGATGGCGAGACGGGGCCCGAGCCTGTGGCTGCTGCCGCTGGCGGACTTCGCCTCCTCCTCCGCGGTGCTGGCCATCGCGGCGGCCGTCGCCGGCGTCGCGATCTTCCCTGCCTTCCCGCTCGCCCCGCTCGCCCTCTGCCTGATCTACCTGTTCCTGGGCGTCTACGGGTCCCAGTCGGCACGGGCCGAGGAGAAGGGTTCGGGCTGGCCCGTCATCCGCTTCCTGGCCGCGATCGCCTTCGCCTGGATCGCCTCGCTGCTCACCCCTCTCAGCAGCCTCGAGCAGCTGGCGATGTGGGTCGGCTTCATCGTCCTCGACAGCGCCTGCCGGAGCCTCCTCACGCCTTACATGGAGCGCCACAATCCGCAGGAGCGCTGGGTCCTGGTCGGCGACGAGGACGTCGCCGAGCGCCTGCGGGCCTACGCGCCGCTGCGCAAGTACGCCAACGTCGTCGGCACCGTGCCGCCGGCCGAGAAGGACCCGGGCACGGCCGGCCGCGTCGCCGCCCTCGAGGTGGTCGAGCGCTACCACGCCGACCGCGTCGTCATCTCCAGCCAAAACGCCGACGACGAAGGGCTGCTGGAACTCGTCCGCGCCTTCAAGTCGATCGGCGTCCCCGTCAGCCTGCTGCCGCGCCCCCTCGACCTGCTCGAGGCGCAGTCTGCGACCCCGAGCCGGGTCGGCGGCGTGCCGCTGATCGAGGTCGAGGCGCTGGCCGCCCGCGGCGCCATCCCCTACAAGGGCCCCGACCGGCGCGCGACCCGCAGGACCAGGGTCAGCGTCGTCGTCCCGGCGATGAACGAGGAGCGCAACATCGGCCAGGTCCTTTCCGAACTTCCCGAGGGCCTGCACGAGGTGATCCTCGTCGACGGCAACTCGAAGGACAACACCGTCGAAGCCGCCCAGCGCGCCTACCCGGGCATCCGCGTCACCACCCAGAGCGGCCGTGGCAAGGGCGACGCCTTCCGCACCGGCTTCGCCGCCGTCACCGGCAACCTGGTCGTGATGCTCGACGCCGACGGCTCCGCCGACCCGGCCGAGATCCCGCGCTTTGTCGAGGCGCTCGAGAAGGGCGCCGACTTCGCCAAGGGCTCCCGCTACATGGAGGGCGGCGGCAGCGCCGACATCACCAAGCTGCGCAGCCTCGGCAACCTGGTCCTCAGCGGCACTGCCAACAGGATGCACGGGACCGAGTTCACCGACCTCTGCTACGGCTACAACGCCTTCTGGGCCCGCTGCCTCCCCTTCATCTCCCTCGACGTCCCCGGCTTCGAGGTGGAGACGCTGATCAACCTCCGCATGGCCTCGGCCGGGATGAAGATCGTCGAGGTGCCGAGCTACGAGAAAGAGCGGATCTCCGGCCAGAGCAACCTGAAGACCTTCCGCGACGGCTTCCGCGTCCTCGGCACCATCTTCAAGGAGGCCCGCCGCCGGCGCAGCCTCCGCCACCCCAAGCACCACCTTGCTCCCGAGGTCGCCGCCGAGCGCGCCCGGGCCGCCGCCTGAGCCGTCCTCAAGAAAGGCCGGCGATGGAGGAGGGGCGGCACCCCTTCCCCAAAGACCGTCGCGCAGCTGAGACGTCCTGCTGGGCGCCAATGTGGTCTCAGGAGCCTTTGTGGAAGGGGTGCCGCCCCTCCTCTCCCACAGAATCGGCAGGACGGCTCAGAGTTGAGCAGCTTTTAGAAGAAAGCCGCCCGCCCTTGAGCGTCTGCCGAAGAACTGTGGCCAAGAGGGTTGGGTGGCCCTCTCACAAAGGCTCCTGAGACCACAAGCCGCGCCCAGCACCCCGCCCCAGCTGCGCGACGGTCTTTGGGAGAGGGCCACCCAACCCTCCTACCCCGAAACTTAAGACGCTCTAGCGCGGCGGCGGCTGGATCGGGCTTTGGGTGATGCCGCCGTAGACGTTGGGGCGGTAGGCGGAGGGCTTGATGCCCTTGCGGAAGGCGTTGCCGGCCTTCTTGTTGCGCTCGAGCGGCCAGTTGGTGCCGCGGTCGTCGACGTCGTACCAGACGATGGCGCGGATCTTGCGGTAGCGGTGGCGGACCTTGGCGAGCATGTCCTTGATCCAGGCGGACTTGCTGCCGCCCTTGTCGGAAGAGGCGACCTCGGCCAGCATCATCGGCTTGCCGGGCGCCACGCGGGTGACGATCCGCCTGTAGGTGCGGTGGAAGACCTGGTTGAAGCTCTGCCAGCCCGGCGAGCCGCGGCGCTTGCCCCAGTTGAAGCCGTCGAGGCCGGTCCAGTCGACGTAGGAGTCGCCGGGGTAGAGCTCGCCGAGCGGGGTGAGGCTGTTGAAGAGGTCGACGTTCGGGCACCAGACCCAGGTGGCGTTGGTGGCGCCGACCGAGGTGAAGATGTCGTGGACGTGGCGCCAGGCGGCGACGAACTGGCCCGGCGTGTTGCCGTTGACCCCCTCCGACCACGGGAACCAGAAGCCGTTCATCTCCCAGTTGAAGCGGAGGAAGAAGGGCTTTCCCCATTCCTTGGCTTTGGTCGCGAAGTCGCGGATGTAGGAGTCGTAGCGGCCGCTGATCAGGGTGCCGAGGTTGAAGTCGGGCTGATCGACGCTGGGCGGGCTCGAAGTCGAGTTCCAGCTGAAGACCGGGATCGCGCCGTAGCGGCGGGCGTTCTCCAGCGGCGTCGAGGGGAATTTCGTCATCACGCAGCTGCCGCCGTCGCATTCGGCGAAGGGAGATCCGAACTCGATCAACGAAAGCCCCTTGTCGACGACGTTCTGGAAGCGGTAGACGGGGGTCATGTCCCAGGGGGCCGCTTCGCCGGTGATCTGGTCGCCGATCTGGGCGCCCCAGTAGAGCGAGGCCGGCGGCCGCTGCTTGGCCTCCGCCGCAGCGGGCGCGATCGGCAGCGAGGCAGCGAGCAGGCAGCAGGCGCCGGCGAGCAGCGCACGACGCCGCGATCCCCGCTCCCCTTTGGCTCTGATCTTCTTCATCTCGTCTGCTTGAACCCGCTCCGGGGCCGCTTGCTGCGCCCCTCGGACCTTGTTACGTAGGGCCCGTCGCCGAGGATCAGCGCAGCGGCTGAATCGGACTGGTGGCGATTTCCGCGAAGCGATTATTGGCATAAATTCCCTTGCGGATGCCTTTGGCAAACGCCCGGGTGGCCGGGAGCGAGGTCTCCAGCGGCCAGTCGACGCCGCGATCGACGGTGTCGAAGTAGATCAAGGCGCGGATTCGCGGGTACTTGCGGGGGAGCTGTTCGAACATCTGGCGGATCCAGGCCGCCTTGTGGCCCCCGTAGGGGCTGGTCGCGAACTCCCCCAGCATCATCGGCTTGCGCGGCGCCACCTTCTTCACGATCGAGGCGTAGGCCGGGTCGAAGAGCTGGGCGAAGCTGCGCCAGGGTCGCGGGTTGACCGCGTTCAGGCCCCAGTTGTAGGCGTCGAGGCAGGTCCAGTCGACGTAGGCGTCGCCGGGGTAGAGCGGCTTCAGCGGGTTGTTCTTGAGCCGTTTGGCGGTGTCGGCGTAGGGGCACCAGACCCAGGTGGCGTTGGTGGCGCCGACCGCGGCGAAGACGTCGTGCACGTGGCGCCAGGCGGCGACGAACTGGCCCGGGCCGTTGCCGTTGGCCAGCTCAGACCACGGGAACCAGTTGCCGTTCATCTCCCAGTCGAAGCGGAGGAAGTAGGGGTGGCCCCATTCCCTGGCTTCGGTGGCGAAATCGACGATGTAGGAGTCGAAGGCGCCGCCGGCGATCTTGGCGAGCTGGAAGTCGGGCTGCTCGGGGCCGGTGCTGGGGCTCGATTCCGAGCCCCAGCTGAAGACGGGGATCGATCCGTGGCCGCGGATGCTGTCCATCGCCTCGGTCGGGAACTTGTAGGGCAGGCAGGGCTTGCGGTTGCAGTCCCGCCAGGGCGAGGAGAACTCGATCAGCGACATCCCCTTCCCCAGCATCTGCTCGAAGTAGGCGACGGCGTTCATGTCCCAGGGGGCGTCGGTGCCGGTGATCTGCTCGCCGATCCAGGCGCCCCAGTAGGTCGGCTTCGGCTTCACCTTCTTCGGCTTCGGCGCAGGGGCGGACCCCTGCCTGGCCGCGGTCGCTCCCGCTGCCGCCAGGCAGCAGGCCAGCAGCGCCAGCACCAGCGCGGCGAGATGCGCCCGGCGCAGGCGCTTCAGATCAAACCTCGTGGACAAGATCGGCAAGTGTAGGGAACGGCCCCGGCGTCATCGACGGCTCAGCTCGGCGGCGGGATCGTCCCACCGGCGAGGCCGCCGTAGCCGGCGCCGACGTAGGCCGGCTGCGCGATTCCTTCGGCGAAGGCGCCGGTGGCGGGCGCCGAGGTCTCGATCGGCCAGTCCATCTCGTCGTCGAATTTGTCGAACCAGAGCAGAGCCCGGATCTGGCGGTATTCGGTCGGGATGCGGGTGAGCGCGTCGCGGATCCAGTCGGCCTTGGAGCCGCCGTGCTCGCTCGAGCCGACCTCGGCCAGCATCATCGGCTTGCCGGGGGCGACGCTCTCGACGATCTCGTCGTAGGTGCGGCGGAAGAGCTGGTCGAAGGTCCGCCAGCCGCGCGGCGAAGCGGGGTTGGTGCCCCAGTTGTAGCCGTCGAGGCCGGTCCAGTCGACGTAGGAGTCGCCGGGGTAGAGCGAGGAGAGGTCGGTCATCGAGTCGCCCGGGTCGACGAACGGGCACCAGACCCAGGAGACGTTGGTGGCGCCGACCGAGGCGAAGATGTCGTGGACGTGGCGCCAGGCGACGACGTACTCGCCGCCGGCGTTGCCGTTGGCGCCCTCGGCCCAGGGGAACCAGTCGCCGTTCATCTCCCAGTTGAAGCGGAGGAAGAAGGGGTGGCCCCAGTCCCGCGCCGATTCGGCGAAGTCGGCGATGTATTCGTCGTAGCGGCCGGAGACGACGTCGGAGAGCTGGAAGTCGGGCTGGCTCAGGGTCGAGGGGATCGCCTGCGAGCTCCAGCTGAGGACCGGGATCGAGCCGTGGGCGCGGATGTCGTCCAGCGGCGTGGTCGGGAACGAGTAGAAGGAGCAGCCGGCGCCGCCGCACTGGGCGAAGGGCTGGAAGAACTGGACCATCGAGGCCGACTTGCCGGCCTCGACTTCGAAGCGGGCGACCGCGTTCATGTCCCATGGCGCCTGGTCGCCGGTCAGGTGGTCGCCGATCGTCGCGCCCCAGTAGAGCGGCTGCGCCGGTCCCTGGGCGACGGGCGCCTTGCGGGCGCAGCGGCGGCGCACCCGCGGCAGCTTCTTGCGCTTGGCGGTGCGGGCGACGCAGCGGTTGGGCCCGACCAGCGCCCGGGCATCGCCGAGCCGGCCGTGCTTTCCGTGCCCGCCCATCGGCTTGCCGCCCCCCGCCGCGAAGGCAACGGTGGCACCGAGCAGCAGCATCGCCACCGCCAGCCAGAGGGCATGAGATACCGATCGGGTCGAGAGGCTTTTGGCCATACAGGGCCATCGGCCTCTCCCACGCCTCTTTCAGCAGGATCCGCACACCTGGACGAATGTCCAATTGCGTCCAGAGGAGCCTGGACGGCAGTTCCTCCCTAGCCGGCGGGCAGGATCTTGCTCGGGCTGAGGCTGGAGAAGGCGTTGCCGAGGTAGGCGCTGCTCTGGATTCCTTCGCGGAAGCCGGCCATCGCGGTGCCCGAGGTCTCGATCGGCCAGTCCATGCTGCTGTCGAATTTGTCGAACCAGAGCAGGGCGCGGATCTTCGGGTAGCTCGTCGGCAGCTTCGCCAGCATGTCCTTGATCCAGGCCTGCTTGGAGCCGCCGTACTCGCTGGAGGCGACCTCGCCGATCATCATCGGCTTTCCGGGGGCGATCGTTTCGACGATCTTGGCGTAGGTCGCTTTGTAGATCGTGTCGAAGCTCTTCCATTTGTCCGGCTTCGCCGGGTTGGTGCCCCAGTTGTAGCCGTCGAGGCAGGTCCAGTCGACGTAGGAGTCGCCGGGGTAGAGCGAGGCCAGCGAGGTGCTGCCGCTGTACTCGACGTTCGGGCACCAGACCCAGCTGGCGTTGTTGGCGCCGACGGCGGTGAAGATGTCGTGGACGTGGCGCCAGGCCTTCGCCGATTCGCCTGCCTGGTTGCCGTTGACGCCCTCGTGCCAGGGGAACCACCGGCCGTTCATCTCCCAGTTGAAGCGGAGGAAGAAGGGGTGGTTCCAAGCCTTGGCGGCGGTGGCGAATTCGCGGATGAAGGAGTCGTAGCGGCCCGAGATCACGTCGGAGAGCTGGAAGTCGGGCTCGCTGGTGGTCGAGGGGATCGACTGCGAGCTCCAGCTGAGGACCGGGATGGAGCCGTGGTTGCGGACGTTTTCCAGCGGGGCGGTCGGGAACTTGTAGAAGGAGCAGGTCGGGTTGCAGTTGGCGAAGGGCTGGAAGAACTGCACCATCGAGGCCTTCTTGCCGACGTTTTCCTCGAACTTGGCGACCGCGCTCATGTCCCACGGGGCCTGGTTGCCGGTCAAGTGGCTCCCGATCGTCGCGCCCCAGTAGAGCGGGCCGCCAGCGGGGGTCGGAGTCGGAGTCGGTTCGGGCGTCGGCACCGGAGTCGGTTCGGGTTCCGGCGCGGGGGCCGGGGTGCCGTTGGCGACGGTCACGGTCACTTTCGTCGTCGCCTTCACGCCTTTGGCGCCGTAGGCGGTGGCGCTGAGGGCGTGGGAGCCGTTGGCGAGCTTGGCGGTGTCGAGGCTGCCGGCGAAGGGGGCGCTGGCGTCGGTCCAGACGACGCTGCCGTCAATGCTGAATTCGACCTTGCTCGGCGCCCCGGAGACGACGCCGATTTCCCAGGCGACCTTGCCGCTGAGGGTCTGGCCGCCGGTCGGCCGGACGGTCGCGATCGCCAGCGTTTCCTTTTCAGAGCCGGTGTTGGTCCGCGAGGAGGAGGTGGTCGTCGCAGCGCCCGCCTTGGTCGCTTCCTCGCCGCCGAGCTTCTTCGCCGGGCCGATCCCTTCGGCGCCGAGGGCGGCCGGCGCCAGCAGCGCCGAGATCGCGAAGGCGAGGGGAAAAGCGGTGAGGAGGCGGCGGCAGCGGAGCATGCCCCGCTCATCGACTCACCCCCGCTCAGCTGCAGTCGCTCCCCGATCTGTGGACGTTGTGCCCACGCCTGGATGCTTAATTTTCAGTAGCGAGCCGTAAAGGTCGAGCAGCGCCGTCGCGCACTGGTCCCAGGAAGCGAGGCTCGGCGAGCGCTGCGGCAGCGGCTTCTGCAGCTCCTCCAGGGCGGCGGCGGCGATCTGCTCCGGGGTCGAGTCGAGCGGGATCCCCCGCCCGAATCCGTCCTCGGCGATCTCCCGCAGGCCGCCGGCTTCGGCGACGAGGAGGCGGCGGCGGGCGGCGGCGGCCTCCAGCGCCACCAGCGGGTGGCTCTCGAACTCGCTCATCAGGACGACCAGGGAGACGCGGCCGAGCAGCGCTGCCATCCCCCCCGGGTCGTCGGGCGGGACGCTGGTGATCTCGACCCGTTCGGCGACCCCGAGCTCCTCCGCCTGGCGGCCCAGGTCGTCTTCGTAGGGACCCTTGCCGACGATCAGCAGCCGCGCCCGCGGCTCGCGCTCGAGCACTCGCGGGAACGCCTCGAGTACGCGGTGGTGGCCCTTATAGCGCTCCAGCCGCCCGACCGAGGCCAGGGTCGGCACCTCCGGCTCGGCCTCGGCGAGGCCGGCGTCGGAGAAGCTGAGGTCGGTCCCGTTGGGGATGAAGGCCCAGCGCTCGGGCGGCACCCCGAGGGCGGCGCCGTACTCCTCGATCTCGAAGCGGGCGATCGCCACCAGCCGCGCCGCCCGCCGCAGCAGCGGCCGCAACAGCCGCATCTGCAGGCCGCGGGAGCGATTGCGCACCTCCGAGGAGTGGCCGCCGCCGTGGAAGGTGACGACGTAGGGAACCCGCAGGGTCAATGCCCGCAGCATCGCCAGCGGCGCCACCAGCGTGTGGTAGCTCTGGACGTGGACGAGGTCCCACCTCTCCCGCCCCATCTCCCGCCAGATCCCCGGCGCCAGGTACCAGTCGCGCTCGCGGGGCCAGGCGCGGACGGTGCGAATGCGGACGCCGTCCCGGAGCTCGGTCCTCGCGCCTTTCGCTTCCGGGTCGGTGCAGAGGACCTCCACGTGGACGCCCGCCGCAGCCATCCGTCGGCTCGTCTCCATCACGTGCCGCTCCACCCCGCCCTGCTCGAGCGGGCTGCGCGGGGTCACCATCAGCACCCGGGGCGTGGCGCCGTTGGCGCTGGGATGGGCCGCGGCGGTGTCGTCGGGCTTGGCGACCCCGGAGCGGACGCGCAGGTAGTCGACGCTGGTGGCGGCGAGGCCGACCAGGATCATCGTCGCCCGGCCGAGCCCGCCGGCGTCGCCGCGGAGCGCATCGCGCAATCCGCCCAGGAACCCAAGCGGCAGCGTCCGCCGCACGTAGGAGCGCTCGGAGGAGAGGCCGTCCTCGCTGCCGACCATCCCGGTCAGGACCGCCTTCGAGCGGCCCTCGGCGCGGCAACGATCGAGGAAGTAGCGGACCCTGCCGCGGGCCCCCGGGACCACGTGTTCGACCTCGGCGGCGGGGTCGTAGAGGATGTCGGCATCCGGCCAGCGCTGGTGGACGCGGATGCTGAGGTCGGTCTCCTCGCAGCCGACGGGGAGGGTGCCGACGCGACCGAGGTCGTGGCTGAAGCCGCCGACCTCGAGCAGCGGCTGCCGCCGGAAGGACATGTTGGCGCCGACCAGGTTGCGGACCGGCGAGAGCTGTCGCGGCATCCCGGAGTGGGTGCAGCCGACGACCCAGTCGAACTCGGGCGGGAACCAGCCGGGCTTGCCCTCGACCCAGCGCGGCCGCACGGTGCCGCCGGCGCCGAGGACGTCGGGGTCGGCATAGGCGGCGGCCAGGTGCCGCAGCCAGTCGGGGGCGGCGATCGCGTCGTCGTCGAGGAAGGCGACGACCTCGCCGCTGGCCTCGGCGACGCCAGTGTTGCGGGCCCCCGAGAGGCCCTGCTTCTCGCGGTTGGCGACGATCTTCACGTCGGGCCAGAGGCGGCGCGCCTCCTCCATCAGCTTGGGGGCGTGGTCGATCACCAACACGATCTCGTGAGGGGCCAGCGTCTGCGCCCGCAGCGAGTCGAGGGATTCGCCCATCACCTCGAGGCGATCGAAGGTGAAGGCGCAGATCACGACCGAGATCGTGGGCGTGGTGGCGGCACGCTCGGCGCGGGGCTCGCTTTGCACGGGCGGGATTCTGGCAGGCCCACCGCCCCTGCTCGTGCGAGGCTTTGGGCATGAGAGTGATGATGCTGGCCCAGTCGATCTCGCCGATCGTCGGCGGCGAAGAGCGCGTGGTCGAGGACTTGAGCCGGGAACTGGTCGCCCGCGGCCACGACGTCTCGATCGCGACGCTGCGGCAGCCCGGCGAGCCGGCGCCGGAGACGCTGGCGGGCGCCCGCGTCCACACCCTGCGCAGCTCCAGCTACCGGATCGCCCGCACGAACCAGGACACCGAACGCCGCCACGCCCCGCCGGCCCCCGATCCCGAGACCGTGCTCGACCTGCGCCGGGTGCTGCGGCGCGAGCGGCCGCAGGTCGTCCACGCCCACAACTGGATCGTCCACTCCTACCTGCCGCTGGCGCGGGAGGCGCAGAGCGCCCTCGTCCTCTCGCTGCACGACTACGGCCTGATCTGCGCGACCAAGCGGCTGCGGCGCAAAGACCACGTCTGCTCGGGCCCGGCGCCGGTCAAGTGCCAGCTCTGCGCCGCCGAGCACTACGGCCCGACCAAAGGGCTGGTGGCCGCCTTCGGCACCCGCTCCTCGGAGTCGCGGCTGCGGCGCAACGTCGATGTCTTCCTCCCGGTCAGCTCCACCGTCGAGGAGCTCTGCCGGATTCGCGGAGACGAGGTCTCGCAGGTGATCCCCAACTTCATCGGCGAGCTGCCGGCGCCGATGCCCGGCGACCCGCGGCTGGCCCAGCTCCCCGACGAGCCCTTCGTCCTCTTCTTCGGCGACGCCACCGTCGACAAGGGCGCCTGGCACCTGGCCGAGACCTATCGCAAGCTCTCCAAGCCGCCGCCGCTCGTCCTCGTCGGCCGCTGCTACATCGACGAGCTCGCCGACCGGCCGGGCGTCTACCCGACAGGAGCCTGGCCGCACCGGCTGGCGATCGAGGCCCTGCGCCGCTCCCTCTTCAGCGTCGTTCCCTCGCTCTGGCCGGAGCCGTTCGGGCTGGTGGCGCTGGAGACGGCGGCAGCCGGCAAGCCGATCGTCGCCTCCGACATCGGCGGCCTGCGGGACATCGTCCGCGACGGCGAGACCGGGTTCCTGGTCCCGCCCGACGACCGCCCGGCCCTCGGCGCGGCGATCCAACAGCTGAGCGCCGATCCAGACCTGCGGCAGCGGCTCGGCGCCGCGGCGAAGGAGCGGGCGGCGACCTTCAGCCCGGAGGCGATCATCCCCCGCTTCGAGGGGGCCTACGAGCTGGCGATCGCCAAGCGGCGAGGGCGATGAGCGCCTCGGCGCGGCTGCGCCGCGATGCCTACTTCCTGCTGCACCTGGCGACCGGCAGCAGGCTCGGGTCTCACTACCGTCGCTTTCAGCGCCAGGACCGCGACCGCTCCTACCCCGAGCCGGGGGCGCTGCTGGCCGAGACACTCGAATACGCGGTCGCGAACGTGCCCCACTACCGCGGCGCGGTCACGCCCGGCCAGATCCGCGAAGACCCCTTCGTCGCCCTCTCCCGCTTCCCGGTCCTCGACCGCGACACCCTGCGCGCCGCCGGACCGGCGCTGCTCTCCGAGCAGGGAGACCGGCGCAAGTGGGTCGAGAACACCTCCGGCGGCTCGACCGGGGAGCCGGTGAAGCTGCTGCAGGACCCCGACCACCTCGCCCGCACGGTGGCGGCGCGCGAGGTCTACTCGACCTGGGCCGGGGGCGGGCTCGGCGAACCCGAGCTCTACATCTGGGGCTCGGAGAAAGACCTCGAAGGCGGCACCTCGCTGCGCGGCCGCTTCGGGACCTGGCTGCTGCGGCGGACGCTGCTGAACGCCTTCCTGCTCACCGACGAGACGATCGAGGCGATCCTCGGGCAGCTGCGCGAGGGACCGCCCCACCTGGTGATCGCCTACGCGCAGGCGGGCTACGAAGTCGCCCGCTTCGCCTCCCGCAACGGGATCGAGGTGCCGCCGCAGCGGGGTGCGATCGCCACCGCGGGGACGCTCCACGACTTCATGCGCGAGCAGCTCGAGGAGACCTTCGGCTGCCGGGTGCTGAACCGCTACGGCTCCCGCGAGACCGGCGACATGGCCGGCGAGTGCGAGTTCCGCACCGGCCTCCACGTCCTGCCCTGGAACTGCCACGTCGAGGTGCTGGGGACCGAGGGCGAGCCGGTCGGCCCCGGCGAGGAGGGCGAGGTCGCCGTCACCGGCTTCACCAACCGGGCGATGCCGCTGGTCCGCTACCTGATCGGCGACCGGGCGCGGCTGCCCGAGCGCGAGGTCGAGTGCCCCTGCGGCCGCCGCACGCAGATGCTGGCCGAGGTGACGGGGCGCAACGTCGACATGTTCCTCGGCCCCGAGGGGCAGATGGTCGACGGCGAGTACTTCACCCACCTCATGTACTTCCGCCCCTGGCTGCGCCAGTTCCAGGTCGTGCAGCGGGCGCCCGACGAGGTCGTCTACCGGACCTCAGGCGAAGAGGTCCCCGCCGCCGACCGCGAGGAGATCGAGGCGAAGACGAAGGCCGTGCTGGGACCGGGCTGCGCGGTGGTCTTCGAACGGGTGGGGACGATCGAGCCGAGCGCCTCCGGCAAGCTCAGGTACACGATCCGCGAGTTCTGAGCGCGACGCCGCCGCGGAGCAGGAAGAAGCCGGCGGCGAGGACGCCGACCACCTTGCCGAGCGCCCAGCCGAGGCCGGCGCCCTCGAGGCCCAGCGGCGGCAGCAGGAACCAGGTGCCGGCGATCGAGACGACCAGCATCGCCCAGGTCGCGAGGGCGGCGTCCCCGAGCCGGTGCCGGACCCGGAGCACCGCCAGCGCCAGCTGCAGGATCGAGTCGAAGGCGGCGGCGGCGATCAGGATCAGCAGCAGGGTGTCGCCTTCCTCGGCGTACTCGGGGCCGAAGAAGCCGAGGATCGTCGGGCCGGCGACTAGCAGGACCAGCGCCGGCGGCCCGGCGAGGAGCAGGACCTGGCGGGCGGCGCGGCGGACGTCGCGGCCGAGCTGCTCGGGCTCGTGGGCGCCCTCGGCGAAGAGCGCGTTGCCGATCGCCGGGGCGATGAAGAAGAGGGCGCTGGCGAGCATGAAGGTCGTGTAGAAGTAGGCGTTGTCTTCGGGGCCGAGGCGGGCGGAGACGAGCACCGGCAGCAGGTAGCTGGAGGCCTGGGCGCCGAGGTTGATCGACTGGTGCCCGGCGATCAGCCCCCGCATCTCCCCCAGCTCCTCGCGCCAGCCCGCAAGGGTCGGCCGGAAGTCGTGGCCGAGGGCGGGCAGTTCGCGGAACAGCGCCAGCAGGTTGATCAGCAGGAACGAGGCGTCGAAGACGATCAGGATCCAGGTGGTGCCGTCGAAGGGGACGACGGCGGCGAGCGGCACGAGCCCGGTTCGCACCACCCCCGCCAGCGTGTTGCGAGTGAAGGAGAGCTTCGCGCGGCGCTCGGCGATGCAGGCGTAGTCGATCACCAGCGAGCAGGCGACCCCGACCACCCCGAGCGGGACCAGGAGGAAGGCGGCCGGGTGCAGGCCGCCCTTCAGCGCCGGGATCAGGGTCGGCAGCAGCACCGCCGCGACCGCGCCGCCGAGGAGGCTCGCCAGCGCCGCCAGCGCCAGCCCGGTGGTCACCGTCCGCGACCACTCCCTCCCCTCCGCTCGCGAGGCCAGCCGCGAGACGAAGACCTGCCCCAGCCCGAGGTTGGTCAGCACCGAGACGAAGACCATCGCCGAGACCAGCGCCGCCGAGCGCCCCACTTCGGTCGCCGACAGCGTCCGCGCCGCGATCAGCCAGAAGCCGAAGCCGAGCAGCGACGTGACCACGGTCGTGCCCATGATGTAGAGGCTGTTGCGGAAGAGGGACTGCTCGCCGAGGCGCCTCAGCCGCTGCCAGCCCTGGGCGAGGCGAGAGGGATGCATGATCCGGAGCGATTCTGTCAAGTGGGGGTGGCGGAACCGATGCTCTTCCTATGCTGCGCCCCATCGAGGCCACTGCCCCCCAACCGGAGACCATCCGCCTCCAGCCCACGCGCGGCTTCAGCCGGGTCCTGGCGCCGCGCGAGCTGTGGCGCTACCGCGACCTGGCCGGACAGATCGCCCTGCGGGACATCACCGTCCGCTACCGGCAGACGGCGCTGGGCGGGGCCTGGGCGGTGCTGCAGCCGATCGGGTTCATGGTCGTCTTCTCGCTGATCTTCGGCAACGTCGCCGGGATCTCGTCCAACGGGCTCCCCTATCCCCTCTTCAGCCTCTCGGCCCTGGTCCCGTGGACCTTCTTCTCGACCGCGCTGATGCTCGGGTCCGACAGCCTCGTCAGCAACGCCGCCCTGGTCTCGAAAATCTATTTCCCGCGGATCTTCATGCCGGCCGGGGTGATCGTCGCCGGCTTCGTCGACCTGGCGATCTCGCTGGTCATCCTGCTGATCATCGTCTTCGCCTGGGGCTACGCGCCCTCGGTGGCGATCCTGACCCTTCCGCTGCTGATCGCGATCGCGACTGCGGCGGCGCTGGGGACGACGGCGGCGCTCTCGGCGATCAACGTCCGCTACCGCGACGTCCGCTATGTCGTCCCCTTCGCGATCCAGATGTGGCTCTTCATCAGCCCGGTCGTCTACCCCAGCAGCCAGATCTCCGAGCCCTGGCGCACGCTCTCGGCGATCAACCCGATGGTCGGGGTGGTCGAAGGCTTCCGCTGGGCGACCCTCGGGACCGGCAACGCCCCCTGGGAACTGATCGGGATCTCGGCCGTGTCCGCTGCGGTGATCCTCGCCGCCGGCCTCGCCTACTTCGACCGCGTCGAGCGCGCCTTCGCCGACTTCGTCTGAGATGAGCAACGTCGCGATCGAGGCCCACGAGCTGGGCAAGAGCTACACCCTTGGGCTCGACAAGCGCGGCTACGGGACGCTGCGGGAGGCGGTGGTGGAAGCGGCGCAACGACCGTTCAAGCGCGGCGCCAACAAGCGAAAGGGCGACACGCTCTGGGCGCTCAAAGACCTCTCGATGACGATCCGCAACGGCGAGGTCGTCGGCCTGATCGGCCACAACGGCGCCGGCAAGAGCACGCTGCTGAAGATCCTCTCGCGGATCACCGAGCCCTCGACCGGCTACGCCGACGTCACCGGCCGGGTCGGCTCCCTGCTCGAGGTCGGCACCGGCTTCCACCCGGAGCTGACCGGCCGCGAGAACATCTACCTCAACGGCTCGATCCTCGGCATGCGGCGGACCGAGATCAGCGCCCGCTTCGACGAAATCGTCGAGTTCGCCGAGATCTCCCGCTTCCTCGACACCCCGGTCAAGCGCTACTCAAGCGGGATGTCGGTCCGCCTCGCCTTCGCCGTCGCCGCCCACCTCGAGCCCGAGATCCTCCTCGTCGACGAGGTGCTCGCGGTCGGCGACGCCGCCTTCCAGCGCAAGTCGCTGGGGAAGATGAACGAGGTGGCGAAAGAGGGCCGCACCGTCGTCTTCGTCTCCCACAACCTGGCGATCATCCAGGCGCTCTGCACCCGCGGGGTCCTGCTCGAGCGCGGCGAGGTCGTCGCCGACGCCCCGATCAACCAGGCGATCGACAACTACCTGCGGACGCTGGAGCGCTCCGCTTCGACCGATCTGCTGGAGCGCACCGACCGCGACACCCGCGCCTACGACGAGACGCTGGTCCGGCAGCTGGAGATCCACGGGCCCTCGGGTGAGGCGAACGCCGTCGTCGCCGGGCAGGCGGCGACGATCGCCGTCGAGCTGACCGAGGAGCTGCCGTCGATGGAGTGCCAGCTGACGATCGCCAACAGCCTCGGGCAGCCGATCTGCACCCTCGACAGCGAGATGTCGGCCCCGGCCGACGTGCGCGAGACCGGCCTGGGCCCGCGGATCGAGTGCGAGATCCCGGCGCTGCCGCTGGTACCGGGGCGCTACCGGATCGATGTCGTTGTCAAGGCGAAACGCCAGATCCAGGACGGCCTGCAGGCGGCCGCCTTCTTCGACGTGGAGCCCGGCCTGGTCGGGGGGCGGCCGACCTCGGCGGCCGGCGTTGAAGGCGACATCGCCCTCCCGCACCGTTGGCGGCTGCCGGTGTGAGCGAGAACCCCCGGCATCTTGCCCCGCCCGCGGTGGAGCGGCTGGCGCCGCTCGCCGAGCCGCCGACCTTCTCGATTGTGATCGCCGCCTACGAAGCGGCCGGGACGATCGGCGCCGCCCTTGACTCCGCCCTGGAGCAGACCCTGCCGGCCCACGAGGTGATCGTCGTCGACGACGGCTCGAAGGACGACCTCGACGCGGCGCTCGCTCCGTTCGCCAACAGGATCACCGTCCTGCGGCAGGGGAACAAGGGCGCCGGCCCGGCCCGCAACGCCGCCGCCGCGGCGGCGAGGGGCGAGTTCGTGACGATCCTCGACGCCGACGATCGCTACCACCCCGGCCGCCTCGCGGCGCTGGCGGAGCTGGCGATGGAGCGACCCGATCTCGACCTGCTCTGCACCGACGCCCGCCTCCTGGTGGAGGGCCGCCCGGTGGGCACCTTCGCCGCGCAGACCCCCTTCGCGGTCGCCGACCAGCGGGGGGCGATCTTCGAGAGCTGCTTCGTCGGCGGCTGGCCGGCGGTGAGGCGCGAGCGCTTCGACGCGGTCGGCGGCTTCGACGAGAGCCTGCGGATCGCCCAGGACTGGGACTGCTGGCTGCGGGTGATCCTCGCCGGAGCCGCCGCGGGCTTCGTCGACGAGCCCCTCTACGACTACTTCCTCCACGGCGGCAGCCTCGCCTCCTCCCGGCTCGCGAGCCTCTGGGAGCGGGTGACGATGCTCGAGAACGCCGCCGGCAACCCGAACCTGCGAGCGACCGACCGGCCGGCCCTGGCGCGGGCGCTGCGCCGGCACCGTGAACAAGCGGCAAGGGCGACCATCGAGGCAGCGGTCCACGGCGACGCCCCACGCGCCGAGCTGCCCCGGCTCGCAGCCGCGCGCGGGCTGGGCCCGAGGATGCGGGCTCTCGCCCTCGCCGGCGCCGCGGCGCCGAGGCTGACGCGCCGTTTCGTGCCGAGGGTGGCGCCGCCGGAGCAGCGATTCGAGGCAGGCGGCGAGTGACCCGGTTCAGCGTCGTCATCCCGACCTACGAACGCCGCGAGACGGTGGTGCGGAGCGTGCTGGCGCTGCAGAACCAGGAGCTGCGGGACTTCGAGGTGGTGGTCGCCGTCGACGGCTCCAGCGACGGGACGGCGGCGGCGCTCCGCGCCCTCTCCCCAAGCTTTCCGCTACGGGTGCTGGAGCAGCCCAACCAGGGCCGCGCGGCGGCGGTCAACGCCGGCGCCGCCGCGGCCAGCGGCGAGATCCTCCTCGTCCTCGACGACGACATGTCCGCCGACCCGCGACTGCTCGCCGAGCACGACCGCTCGCATCGCCAGGGGGCCGACGTGGTGATGGGAGACATCCCACTCGACCCCGACTCACCCCGCAACCTGCTCAGCTGGGGCGTCGGCTGGTGGGCCCGCTCCCGCTGCGAGCGGCTCTCCTCCGGCGAGGAGGAGATCGGGATCGCCGACCTGCTGACCGGCCAGATGTCGATCTCCCGCGGGGCCTTCGCGGAGATCGGGGGCTTCGACGTCAGCTTCACCCGAGAAGGGCTCTTCGGCGGCGAGGACCTCGACCTCGGATACCGCCTGCAGAAAGCCGGCCGCAGGGTCGTCTTCAACCCGCGGGCGATCAGCTTCCAGCACTACGCGGTCGACCCGCTCGCCTACCTCGACCGAGCCTACGAGTCCGGCCGCGCCGACTGGGAGCTCGTCGCCAAGCACCCGGAGCTCTCGGCGCGGATGCAGGGCAGCCCCCGGTTCACGACGCGGCGGACCCGGCTGCTGCTGACCCCGCTCCTGCGGACCCCCCGCGGCCTCTCGATGCCGCTGCGGCTCGGGGCCGCGACGATCGTCCGCAGCCGCCGCAACACCCCGCGCCTGCGCCGGCTCTTCTTCGCGGTGCGGACGCTCGAATACCTGCGCGGGAAGCAGGCGGCGCAGCGGGCCGAAGGGGGCGGCGAGGCGATCGTCCTCGCCTTCCACTCCCTCTCCGACCTCAGCGGCGACCGGGTACTGGCCGAGTACGGGGTCACGCCCGAGGCGCTGGCCGCCCAGCTCGACGCCCTGGCCGAGCGCGGGCACCGGTTCGTCGGCCTCGACCTGCTGCTGGCGGCGCTCGAGGGCCGGGCGCCGCTGCCGGAGAAGGCGACGCTGGTCACCTTCGACGACGCCTACGAGGACCTGGTCCCGGCCGCGGTCGAAGTGCTGGGAGAGCGCGGCATCCCGGCGGTCGTCTTCGCGGTCAGCGGCCAGATCGGCGGCAGCAACGAGTGGGACCGGCACCTCGGCGCCGCCGAGCTGCCGTTGCTGGACGCCGAGGGGCTGCGGGCACTGCGGGCGGGGGGGATCGAGATCGGCTCCCACACGGTCAGCCACCCGCAGCTGACCAAGGTCGACGAGCCCGCCGTCACGGTCGAGCTGCGCGACTCGGCCGAGCAGATCGAGGGGGCGGGGTTGCCGCGGCCGCGCGTCCTCGCCTACCCCCACGGGGAGTGGAGCCCCTCCATCGCCGAGGCCGCGGTGGCCGCCGGCTACGCCGCCGCCTTCACCATCGACCCCGGATGGATCCGGCCCGGCAGCAGCCCCTGGGCCCTGCCCAGAGTCGAGGTCCTCGCAAGCGACACCCCCGCGCGCCTGCGGTTCAAGCTCGCTACGGCGCGCTGGCCGTCTCGCCTGCGGGAGCGGGCCTGGCGCGCCCTTCGCCTGGCCCCCTGAGCTCGCCGCGACCGCTGCGCATCGAGTGTTTGCGACGCAGCGCCGGTTTCTCGACGAAGTGGTAGGTCAGCGTCGAGAGGGCGCCGACGACGACCGCGACGATCGCCAAGTTGGCGAGGAGACTGCCCCAGCCGGCGACGGTCAGGCCGTGGTCGGAGAGCCAGTAGATCACCGGCAGGTGCCAGAGGAAGACGCTGTAGGAGACGACCCCGGCCGCCACCAAAGGGGTCGACTCGAGGAAGCGGAGGGCGCTCGAGCCCGTGTTGCCGGTCGCCTCGGGGATCACGATCGCGGCGAAGATCAGCGTCAGGCCGAGGGCCTCGCCGGTGTTCTGCAGCAGGTAGCTCTGCTCGCCTTGGTGCATCGTCCAGGCGCAGGGAATGAAGAACAACAGGCCGATCGCGGTCGCCAGGGCGCGCCAGTGGGCGGGCAGGCGCAGGCGGCCGTCTGCGATCTGCACGTAGGCGACGGCGGCGACCATGCCGAAGCTGAAGAGGTCGGCCTGCGCCCAGAAGCTGCGCTCGACCACTGAGTGGAGGTTGTTGCCGTAGCCCGCCGTCGCCGCCGCCGGGAAGACCTGGCCGGCGACCAGCTTGCCGCTGAGGCCGACGACCAACAGCAGCAGCGGCGGCCCCAGCAGGGCGAGGGCGCGGCCGCGCCGGTCCTTGGCGCGGCGCGCGAGCCAGGCGGCGCCGAGGACCAACAGCGGCAGGGCGACGTAGAAGACGAGCTCCACCGCCAGCGACCAAGCGGGGCCGATGCCGATCAGGAGCGTCGTCGGGCGGTAGTTGCCGAGCAGCAGGGCCGCCTGCAGGAACTGGATCGGGTCGGTGAGGCGGCCGACTTCGACCGTCGCTCCGTCGCGGAGGTAGACGCTGCCGAGGACGACCGCGCAGAAGAAGAGGATCACCCAGTAGGCGGGGAAGATCCGCAGCGCCCGGTTGCGGAAGTAGGCGCGGATCGACATGTGCTCGTGGCCGCGGGCGATCGCGGCGGCGAAGGGGCGGTAGAGCAGGAACCCGGAGAGGGTGAAGAAGAGGGTCACACCGACCGCGAGGGTCGACAGCGCGTCTCCGATCCAGCGGTCGTCCCCGAGCGCGACGCCATCGGGCGAGGAGAACGCCCAGACGTGGACGAGGACGATCATCCCGGCGGCGATCGCCCGCATGCCCTCGATCCCCTGCAGGCGAGGAGTCGTCGAGGGATGGAAGCCGATTCGCTCGCTCGTCTCGTCGTGCGCCACCGCGCGAGGTTAGTCTCAACCGATCTTGGCGGCCATTCATAGATCCGTCCGCAACTCGCATCTCGTCCGCACCGGCGCCCAGGTCGTCGGCTGGCGCGCCGCGGTGCCGCTGCTGCGGGCGCGGGCGCGGCGACGGCTGGGACGCCTGCAGCCGGGCGCGGCGACGGTGGTGACCGTCAACTGGAACTCCTGGCCGCACCTGGAGGTGCTGATCGACGTCGTCCGGCGGCGCAGCCCGGCGGGGACGCAGATCGTCGCCGTCGACAACGGCTCGGTCGACGGCTCGCGCGAGCGGATCGGGGCACGGGATGACGTCGAGGGGCTGCTGCTGCCGCTCAACCTCGGCCACGAGCTGGCGATGGACCTCGGGGTGCTGGCGGCGGAGACGGAGTTCGTGGTCGCGCTCGACGTCGACGCCTTCCCGCTCCACGACGACTGGCTGGAGCGCCTGCTGGCGCCGCTGTCGGAAGGGGCCCAGGTCTCTGGCGCCCGCCTCAACCGATCCTACGTCCACCCCTGCTGCTGGGCGATGCGCAAGGCGCGCTTCGTCGAGCGGGGCCACTCCTTCCGTTCCCACTACGTCCCTCGCTCCGAAGGCCGGGACGCCTCCGGCGACGTCGGCGAGGAGATCTCCGCCGCCGAGGCGCCGAACGTCCACTTCTTCGAGGTGACGAGCCAGCGAGGGCCCGGCGACGTCGGCACCGTCTTCGGCGACCTCGTCTACCACAACTTCTACGCGACCCGGTTCAACGCGACCAGCGAGAACACCCTCGACGGCGTCGTCGCCGCCGACGATTCGGCCAAGGCATGGGACGAGGCGCTGGAGCGGTACGTCTATTGAGGCGGCCGGCGCCCGCTGGCGAAGATCGCGTTGGGGCGGCCCCAGGTGACCCCGAGGTGCTCGAGCCGCACCGCCGCGGCGAGGAAGGGGAAGGCGAGCGCCCGCAGCCAGACCGAGCGGCCCTTGATCCGGTCGCGGATCTCCTGCGCGGCAGCGGCGAGGCTGCGGTAGGTGCCGCGGGTCTCGACCCCCGTCAGCCCGACCTTGGCCAGCAGCGCCTCGAGCTCCTCGCGGGTGTAGCCCTGGCGGACCTGCTCGCGCCAGGTCGTGGCGCTGCCGGGCAGGACCGGCCGCCAGTCGCGGTCCGGCACCTGCACGGCGACCAGCGCACCGGGGGCGGCGGCGCCGAAGAGAGCCCGCAGCGCCGCCTCGTCGTCGGGGATCTCGCTCAGGCACTCGAGCGCGATCACCCCGTCGAAGCCCTCGAAGGGCAGCGGCCGCAGCAGGTCGGCGGCCTCGAACTCGACGTTGCCGAGGCCGCGCCCCGCGGCCCGCTGGCGGGCGCCGGCGAGCAGGTCCTCGCGCAGGTCGACGCCGAGCAGGCTCCAGCGAGGGCGGCGCTTCGCCGCCGCCAGGGTGAGCAGCCCGTCGCCGCAGCCCGCGTCGAGCAGCCGCAGCGGCCGGCCCGCGGCGTAGGCGTCGAGCGTCCGCTCGGCTTCGCGCAGGCGCAGGCGCCGGGCGGGCGCCATCAGCGCCAGCCGCTCCTCGAGGACCGCGCGTCCCGTTTGCAACACGCTCATCCCCCCATCAAACATGACGCCCCCGTCTGAACCGCGGGAGCGCGGCTGGACCGAGGCCCCGTGGCGGACGCGGCTGCTGCGGCGCCTGCGCGTCCCCCCCGCCCTGCTGGCGCCGCTGGCCCGCCGCTCGGCCCGCTGGTGGGAGCTTGCCGCCGACCTCCGGTACTGGCAGCGGCGCCGCGCCGAGTCGACGCCCGCGCAGTGGCTGCGGGCGACCAGCACCAAC
>Ga0307285_10000013_pt1 | contig 84900 bp, 77 predicted proteins | sample ER_DNA_139_FD_194476 | JGI IMG/M metagenome (GOLD analysis project Ga0307285, IMG submission 194476) | Bulk soil microbial communities from the East River watershed near Crested Butte, Colorado, United States - ER_DNA_139 | ecosystem: Environmental > Terrestrial > Soil > Floodplain | place... | reverse complement strand
ACTCCAGGCGGCTATTAACCGACGAAGCTTCGTCCCAACTGAAAGGGGTTTACAACCCGAAGGCCTTCTTCCCCCACGCGGCGTTGCTGCGTCACGCTTTCGCGCATTGCGCAAGATTCCCCACTGCTGCCTCCCGTAGGAGTCTGGGCCGTGTCTCAGTCCCAGTGTGGCTGATCGTCCTCTCAGACCAGCTACCCATCGTTGCCTTGGTAGGCCGTTACCCCACCAACAAGCTAATGGGCCGCGAGCCCCTCCCAATGCGGAGGCCGAAGCTTCCTTTAGCGAACAGGCTGATGCCTGTGCGCCACATCCGGTATTAGCCCGAGTTTCCTCGGGTTGTCCCGGTCATCGGGGCAGGTTACTCACGTGTTACTCACCCGTTCGCGGCTTTGCCCCAGGGCAAGCCCTGGTTCGTCGCACCACTTGCATGTGTTAAGCACGCCGCCAGCGTTCGTCCTGAGCCAGGATCAAACTCTCCGTGAAATGTACTTCTACAGAGAGCCTGTCATATCTCAGTTGGCCGCCGAGTACACAAATACGGCGACCGACATGACGAGGTAAATCAAAACCATCCGGCACGCTGGCGCACCGAATGGGTCGGACTCGAACATTCCGCAGACCGAAGTCCACGGAGTGCACGCTGCTCAGTTTTCAAAGACCACTGCGCCTCCGCGACGGGTCTCGTCGCTCTCAGCGCTTGAGACCGCACAAGGCCGCCTCAAGAGGGCAAAGAAATATAGCACTGCCGAGGCGGCTTGCCTAGGGGGTGGCCCTCAGGCGGCAGAAGCGTCGCTTCCCCACCTGCAGCACGTGCCCGTCGAGACTACCTGACTCGAGGTCCAGAGGCTCTGCGGGCAGCGGCTCCCCGTCGAGCTTCACCGCCCCCTGCGCCAGCAGGCGGCGCCCTTCGCTGCTGCTGAGCTCGAAGGCGCCGGCGATCAGGCGCGGCAGGTGGACGAGGCCGTTGCCTTCGGCGCGGTAGTCCCCGAGGTCGACCTCGGGGATCTCGTCCGGCACCGCGTGCTGGACGTGGATGCGGTTGAAGCGCTCCTCCGCGGCCGCCCCCGCCCCCTCGCCGTGGAAGCGGTCGACGAGCCGCCGCCCCAGCTCCCGCTTCGCCTCGTTCGGCGGCCCCGCCGGCTGCTCGGACCCCAGCAGCAGCCGGTAGTACTCGGGCATCGCCTCGTCGGGGATGCTCATCAGGCGGCCGAACATCTCCTCCGGCGCGTGGGTGACGCCGACGTAGTTGCCGAGGGACTTGCTCATCTTCCGCTCGCCGTCGGTTCCGACCAGGATCGGCAGGGTCATGATCGACTGCGGCTTCTGGCCGTAGGCGCCCTGGACGTCGCGCCCGAAGAGCAGGTTGAACTTCTGGTCGGTGCCGCCGAGCTCCACGTCGGCCTCGACCGCGACCGAGTCATAGCCCTGCAGCAGCGGGTAGAGCAGCTCCAGCGCCGCGATCGGCTGCGCCGCCGCCATCCGCTTCTGGAAGTCGTCTCGCTCCAGCAGGCGGGCCACGGTCGTCTGCGCCAACAGCCCCAGCAGCGCCTCCGGCTCCATCCGCAGCCACTCGCTGTTGCGCCGCACCTCGGTCCGCTCGCGGTCGAGGATCTTGAAGGCCTGGTCCTGGTAGGTGGCCGCGTTCGCCTCGATCTCCTCAGGCGTAGGCACCGGCCGGGTCGCGGAGCGGCCGCTCGGATCCCCGACCTGGGCGGTGAAGTCGCCGATGATCAAGACAACCTGGTGCCCGGCGCGCTGGAACTCGGCCAGCTTCTCCAGCACGACGGTGTGGCCGAGGTGGATGTCGGCGGTGGTCGGGTCGATCCCCAGCTTGACCCGCAGCGGCCGGCCCTCCTCCAGCTGCTCGGCGAGCCGCCCCGCGGGCAGCACGTCGACGGCGTTTTTCGTCAGATCCGGCATCCGGGCAATGCTAGACTGCCGCCTTCGCTCGGCGGTCCGTCACGGACGTCGAGCTGTTTTTTGCCGTTCCTCACTCGATGGCTGTCCTAGGACTAAAGAGACGGCGAAGCGGCGGCGGTGAGATCCCGCCCATCCCCCCGGCTCCGACGACCGCGCCGGGCCCGCCTTCGCCCCCGAAAAAGTCGAAACCGCGCCTGAAGAAGCTGCGCGTTCTCTTCGTGCTGCTCGGGCTCGGGGTCCTCGCCGTGGTCTCGATGGTCTTCGGGATGATGGCCGCCGTCTCCCAGGACCTGCCGGCGATCTACGACTTCGCCCAGTACAAGGCCTCGAAGAACAGCGTCCTCGTCGACGCCAACGGGGAAGAAATCGGGACGCTGAGCAGCGACCAGAACAAGATCCTCCTCAGCTCGGCCCAGATCTCTCCGAACATCAAGAACGCCGTGGTCTCGATCGAGGACGCCCGCTTCTACGAGCACAACGGCGTCGACTTCGAAGGCATCGGGCGCGCCCTCGTCAAAGACATCCTCAGCGCCAGCGCCGCCCAGGGCGCCTCGACGATCACCCAGCAGTTCGTCAAGAACGCGCTCGAAGCCCAGGGCGATCGCACGCTCTTCGTCAAGTTCAAGGAGGCCGCCCTCGCCTACCGGCTCGAGCGCCACTGGAGCAAGGACAAGATCCTCACCGAGTACCTGAACACCGTCTACTTCGGCGAGGGCGCCTACGGGATCGAGGCGGCGTCGCGGACCTACTTCGGCAAGGCCCATCCCGGCTGCGGGACGCAGACCGAGCCCTGCGCCTCGGTGCTCGAGCCCTGGGAGGCCGCGATGCTGGCCGGGATCATCCAGTCGCCCTCCGCCTACGACCCGAAGATCTACCCCGAAAACGCCCTCGCCCGCCGCAACGTCGTCCTCGAAAAGATGGGCGAACAGGGATACATCTCCGAAACCCAGATGCGCGAAGGCCAGGAGCAGGCGCTCCCCCCCGACTCCGCCATCGAGCCGCCCAGCCTCGACTCCCGGGCGCCCTACTTCACCGCCTACCTGCGCCAGCAGCTGGTCGAACGCTACGGCGCCTCAAAAGCCTTCTTCGGCGGCTTGACCGTGAAGTCGACGCTGGACCTGCAGCTGCAGGAAGCGGCCGAAGAAGCGGTCAACTCCTACCTCGGCTACTCGCCGGCGACCGCCTCGGTGGTCGTGATCGACAACCACAACGCCGGCATCAAGGCAATGGTCGGCGGGCCCGACTTCGACAGCAGGCCGTTCAACCTGGCGACCCAGGGACACCGCCAGCCCGGATCCTCGATCAAGCCCTTCACCCTGCTGACCGCGCTCGAACAGGGGATCTCCCCCTACACCGTCTACCCCTCCGAAGAGCGCTTCTTCCCCTTCGGAAAGAAGGGGCAGGAAACCTTCCACGTCACCAACGACGAGGGCTCCTACCTCGGCTCCTGCGACATCGTCTGCGCGACCACCTACTCGGACAACTCGATCTACGCCGCGCTGGCCCTGGAAGGCCTGGCGGGGAACAAGATCCATGAAAAGACCGGCGCGATCGCCGGCACGATCCACAAGGCCGGCTACAGCGATCCGATCTCGATCAACCCGGCGATGGTGCTCGGCGGCCTCACCCTCGGCGTCACCCCGCTCGGCTGGACCTACGCCTACAGCACGATCGGCAACAACGGCGACCGGGTCAGCGGCACCCTCGCCCCCCGCCCCGGCGACAGCCCCGTCGCCTTCACCCAGGTCACCAACGCCGACGGCGAGACGATCAAGGGCGGCGACAACGACTCCAAGCACGACCAGGTCTTCGACCAGGGAACGGTCGAAACCGAGAAGGGGATCCTCGAAACCGTCGTCGCCAACGGCACCGGCACCAACGCCCAGATCGGCGTCGAAGGCCAGTGGGGCAAGACCGGGACGACCGAGAACAACGGCGATGCCTGGTTCTGCGGGGGGATCGCCGACGAAGTCACCGCCTGCGTCTGGGTCGGCTACCCGGACACGACGACGCCGATGACGACCCTCTACAACGGCGGCCCGGTGATGGGCGGCACCTTCCCGGCCCTGATCTGGGCTCGGGTGATCTCCGCCTGGCGTGACATCCAGGCCGAACACGCGGCGGAAAAGGCGGCGCGCAAGGCAGCGGAGGAAGACGGCGAAGACTACGAAGCGGGCGAAACCGAAGGCTACGTCGCCCCGGAAACCGAATACGGCACCCCCGAACCCGAACCGGAAGTGGTCGAACCGGCGCCGGAAACCGAAGTCACCCCGGAAGCCTCGCCCGAAGCGACCCCAGAAGCCACGCCGGAAGCGACTCCCGAAGCCGCCCCGGAATCAGGCGGCGGTGGCGGCATCACCGCCGGCTGACGGCTACGTGGCCGCCGGGCGCGGGCGGGAGACGTAGCGGCTGCCGGCGGCGCAGAAGCGCCAGGGGCGCTCGACCGCTTTGGTGATGCCGATGCGGGGACCGGCGACGATCGGCGGTGCCTCGCCATTCGGCGGGGCGATCAGGAAGGGCTCGCGGTTGAGGTCGCGCTCGTTGTCGCCGAGGTCGACCCCCAGCGCCTCGGTCAGCTTGCCGGGACCCGAGCAAAGGTCGGCGTCGGCCTTGCCGCCCCGCCGCGCCCGCATCTCCTCGATCCCGTGGGTCGGCTCCAGCGCCCGGATCAGCACCGCCGCCGCCTCGCCCTCGGGTTCGGCGACCGCGTTGAGGAGGCTGTGGATCCCGTAGGAGAGGTAGACGTAGGCGTAGCCGGGCGGCCCGAAGAGCACCCGGGTGCGCTCGGTGAGGCCGACGTAGGCGTGGCAGGCGGGGTCGTCGGCCTCGTAGCTCTCGGTCTCGACGACGATGCCGCCGCGGCCTTCGTAGAGGAGGGTGCAGCCGATCAGGTCGCGGGCGACGTCGTGTACGGAACGATCAAAGAAGTCAGCCCCCAACCGCTCTCCGAGCGGCTGGGCCCGGCTTCCAGACCTTGAGCGCTCCTGATTCAGGCCCGCCCCTCTTCGACCCGCGCCTGCACCGCGGCCAGCGTCTGCCGGGCCTCCTCGATCTGCAGCGCCAGCGGCGCCGAGCCGGTGCCGCCGGCGATCCGCTTCGACTCCAGCCAGCTGCTCTGCTGCAGGACCTCGTAGTAGGAGTCGTCGAGGTGCTCGGAGCGCTCGCGCAGCTCCTGCGGGGTCAACTGCGAGAGGCTCTTGCCGCGCTCGACGGCGTCGCGGACGAGGCCGCCGACGATCCCGTGCGCCTCGCGGAAGGGGACGCCGCGGCGGACCAGCAGGTCGGCGACCTCGGTCGCCGCCAGCATCTCGTCGCCGGAAGCCTCGAGCATCCGCTCGCGGTCGAACTCGATCCCTCCGAGCATCCCGGCGGTGGCGTCGAGCAGCGCCTCGATCGTGTCGATCGCGTCGAAGAGCGGCTCCTTGTCCTCCTGCATGTCCTTGCCGTAGGTCAAGGGCAGCGCGTGCATGACGCCGAGCAGGGTCTGGTGGGAGGCGGCGACGCGCGGGCTCTTCGCGCGCAGGAGCTCGGCCGAGTCGGGGTTCTTCTTCTGCGGCATGATCGAGGAGCCCGAGGAGAAGGACTCGTCGAGCTCGCAGAAGCCGAACTCCGAAGAGCTCCAGATGACGAGTTCCGAGCCCAGGCGCGAGAGGTGCATGGCGCAGGTCGAGGCCGCGTTCAGGTAGTCGAGGACGAAGTCGCGGTTGGAGGAGCCGTCGATCGAGTTGTGGCTGACGTGGGCAAAGCCTAGGTCGGCGGCGACCGCCTCCCGGTCGATCTCCCAGTTGACGCCAGCCAGGGCGCCCGAGCCGAGTGGCATCACCGAGGCGCTGTCGAGGGCGAACTGGAAGCGGAGGACGTCGCGGGCGAGCATCCAGAAGTAGGCGAGCAGGTGGTGCCCGAGGTAGACCGGCTGGGCTCGCTGCAGGTGCGTGTAGCCGGGCATCGTCCAGTCCTTGTGGGACTCGGCGAGCGCGAGCAGCTGCTCCATCGCGGCGCCGCAGAGGTCGATCGCCCTCAAGGCGTGCGCCTGGACGACCATCGCCACGTCGGTCGCGACCTGGTCGTTGCGGGAGCGGCCGGTGTGGAGCTTGCCGGCGAGCGGGCCGATCTCCTCGCCGAGCAGGCGCTCGATCGCCATGTGGATGTCCTCGTCGGCGGCGTCGAACTCGAAGCCGTGCTCGGCCATGCGGGAGCGGACGCGGTCGAGGCCCTCCTCGATCCGGGCCAGCTCGTCGCCGCTGAGGACGCCGATCTCGCAGAGGCCGCGGGCGTGCGCCTTCGACTGGTCGATGTCGTACGGGGCCAGCCAGGCGTCGAAGGCGAGCGAGCGGTTGAGGCGCCAGAAGCGCGGGTCCGGCTCTTTGCGGAAGCGAGACATGAGGCGGGCGATTATGCCGCTACGAGCCCTGGCCGAGCGCCGCGGCGAGCTCCTGGCAGACGCGCTCCACCTGCTCCTCGCCCATCGCCGGGAAGAACGGCAGCGCCAGCGAGTCGGCGGCGGCGGCTTCGGCGACCGGGAACTGGCCCTCGCGGTAGCCGAGCTCGCGCAAGTGCGGGAAGAGGTGGATGCAGGGCAGGTAGGCCTTGGAGGCGACGCCGCGCTCGCCGAGGTGGCGGATCACGGCGTCGCGGTCAACGCCATGCGGCAGGCGGACGGTGTAGACGAACCAGCTGCGGAGCTCGGTGCCGCGGGCGGCGATCGGCGTCCGCGCCCCCTCCAGCCCGGCCAGCCGCTCCTCATACATTCGCGCAACCGCAGCCCGCCGCTCCAGCAGCGAGTCGAGCTTCTCGACCTGGGCGACGCCGAGGGCGGCGGCGAGGTCGGAGAGGCGGTAGTTGAAGCCGAGCCGGTCGTGGTCGAGCCAGCCCATGTCGACGGCGCGGCCCTGGTTGCGCTCGGAGCGCAGCCGCGCGGCCTCCTCGGAATCGCGGGGAACGATCATTCCCCCCTCTCCCGTCGTCATCTGCTTGTTGGCGTAGAAGGCGAAGGTGGCGAGGTTGCCGCGCGCGCCGACCTTGCGCCCCTGGGAGTCGACCGCGCCGAGCGCCTCGCAGGCGTCCTCGAGGATCCCGAGCCTGTACATGCCGGCCAGCGCCTCCAGCTCCGGCATCGCCGCCGGGAAGCCGAAGATGTGGACCGGCAGCAGGCCGACGGTGCGCTCGTTGACCGCGGCAGCCGCGGCCTCCGGGTCGAGGTCGAGCGTCTTCTCCTCGACGTCGGCGAAGACCGGCCGCGCGCCCTCGTAGAGCAGGCAGTTGGCCGAGGCGACGAAGCTGAACGGGCTGGTCACGACCTCGTCCCCCTCGCCCCAGCCCAGCATCCGCACCCCGAGGTGGAGCGCGGTCGTCCCGCTCGAGGTCATCACCGCGTCGTCGACGCCGAGCCAGGCGGCGAACTCGCGCTCGAAGCGCTCGCCCATCGGGCCAAGGGAGAGCTGCCCGGAGCGGAGGACGTCCAAGACCAGCTCCTCCTCGCGAGCGCCGATGTCCGGCTTGGCGAGAGGAATCTGTTGATTGTTGGTCACTGGAAGGCGTACTCCAGCGAGTCGACCAGCGCCTCCCAGGAGGCCTCGATGATGTTCTCCGAGACCCCCGTCGTCCCCCATTCCCGCTCGTCGTCGGCGGAGTCGAGCAGGACGCGGGTGACGGCGCCGGTGCCGTGGGCTTCGTCGAGGATCCGCACCTTGTAATTGGTCAGCTCGACGTCGGCGAGGTCCGGGTAGCGATCAGCGATCGCCGTCCGCAGGGCCTTGTCCAAGGCGTTGACCGGGCCGTTGCCCTCGGCCGCCTGGAAGTAGCGCTTGCCGTCGACCTCGACTTTGATCGTCGCCTCGGTGGTGACCTCGCCGTCGGCGTGCTTTTCGACCACGACGCGGAAGCTTTCGAGCTTGAAGAGCGGCTTGTATGTGCCGGCCTCGCGCCGCAACAGCAGCTCGAAGGAGGCCGGAGCCGCCTCGTAGTGGTAGCCGCGGTGCTCCCGCTCCTTCAGCCGCTGCACGGCCCGGGTCGCCGCCTCGTCGTCTAGCTCGATGCCGGCGTGCTCGGCCTGGCTGCGGATCGTCGCCTTGCCCGCCAGCTCGGAGGCGACGATGTCGCGCTCGTTGCCGACCGCCGCCGGGTCGAGGTGCTCGAAGGTGCTGGCGTCGGCGGCGACGCCGGCGGCGTGCATCCCGGCCTTGTGGGCGAAGGCGTTGCGGCCGACGTAGGGGCGGTCGGGGTCGGGGGTCAGGTTGCAGAGTTCGTCCAGGTAATGCGAGGTCGAGGTCAGGCTCGCCAGCTGCTCGGGAGCGACGACCTCGTAGCCCATCTTCAGCTGCAGCGCCGGCAGGATCGTGGCGAGATTGGCGTTGCCGCAGCGCTCGCCATAGCCGTTGACGCAGCCCTGCACCAGACGGGCGCCGGCTTCGACCGCCGCCAGCGAGTTCGCCACCCCGCAGCCGGAGTCGTCGTGGGTGTGGATCCCGATCTCGACGCTCTCGCTGAGAGCGGCGACCACGGCCGCGGTTGCCTCGGCGACGTAGCTCGGCAGGCTGCCGCCGTTGGTGTCGCAGAGGGTGACGTTCTCGGCGCCAGCGCCGGCCGCCGCGGCAACGCACTCCAACGCGTAGGCGTTGTCTTCGCGGTAGCCGTCGAAGAAGTGCTCGGCGTCGAAGATCGCCCGCTTGCCCTGTTCGCGGCAGAAGGCGATCGAGTCGGCGATCATCGCCAGGTTCTCCTCGCGGCTGACGCGGATCACCTTCTCGACGTGCAGCGGCGAGCTCTTGCCTACCAGGCAGACAGCGGGGGCGAACGAGGTGGTCAGCACCGCCAGCGCCTCGTCCTCGGCGGCGGCACGGTCGCGCCTGCGGGTCATCCCGAAGGCGACGAAGATCGCATTCTCGAGCTCGACCTCGGCCAGCCGCTCGAAGAGCTCGGCTTCCTTCGGATTGCTGCTCGGGAAGCCGGCCTCGATGAAGTGCACGCCGAGGGTGTCCAGGGCCTGGGCGACCTTGAGCTTCTCGCCGACGGATAGCGACATGCCGCGCCCGCCCATCCCGTCGCGCAAGGTGGTGTCGTAGAGCTTCACCTGTTCCATCTGATTGCTGCCTTTCGATTCGAGGAAGATCGGGTGGGCCGATGGCCCGGGTGCGCAGCTGCGCCGCGCCGGCCGCTAGGCGGCAGGGGTAATTCGCCCGATCGACTCCGAGTCGGAGTCCGGCGCGGCAGGGGTCTCGACGAAGTCGAGCCACTCCAGGTACTCCTCGGCCTTGCCGCAGAGCGCGTCTTCGAACTTCGCCTGCACCTGGCGGGTGATCTCGCCCGGCTCGCCGAGGGGGTGGTCGTCGATCTCGCGCACCGGCACCAGCTCGGCGGCGGTGCCGGTGAGGAAGACCTCCTCGGCCAGGTACAGCTCGGCGCGGGCGATGTCGCGCTCGACCACGGTGAAGCCGAGGTCGCGGGCGATCTGGATCACCGACTTGCGGTTGATCCCGTCGAGGATCGAGGCGACCTGCGGCGGAGTGACGATCTGGTCGTCGCGGACGACGAAGATGTTCTCGCCCGAGCCCTCGCAGACGAAGCCGCGTTCGTCGAGCAGGATCGCCTCGTCGTAGCCGGCGTTGGTCGACTCGGTCTTGGCGAGGATCGAGTTGAGGTAGGAGCCCGAGGCCTTGGCGTGCGGGATCGAGCCGCCGGGGCTAATCCGGCGCCAGCTCGAGACCTTGGCGCGGATGCCGCCGTTCTTGCTCTCCTCGCCGAGGTAGGCGCCCCAGGGGAAGGCGGCGATGATCACGTCGACCGGGGCGTCTTTGGCGTAGAGCCCGAGGCTGCCGTAGCCGCGGTAGGCAAGCGGGCGGATGTAGGCGGAGCGAAGATCGTTGCGGCGCAGCAGCTCGTGCGTCGCCTGGCGGATTTCCTCGGCCGAGTAGGGCAGCTCGAGGTAGTAGAGCTCGGCCGACTTCTCCAGCCGGTCGAGGTGATCCATGTGGCGGAAGATCGCCGGCCCGCGCGAGGTCTCGTAGCAGCGGATGCCCTCGAAGACGCCGGTCCCGTAGTGCAGCCCGTGGCTGAGCACATGGGTCTGGGCGTCCTCCCAGGGGAGGAACTCGCCGTTCCGCCAGATCAGCTCGACCGGATCCATGACGGGAGATTATGCCCGATGAACGGCCGCGCTTCTACCGGCGCCGGAGCCGACGGCGGCGACTAGGCGCCGAGCTGTCCCAGGACCGCCGCAGTCATCTCCTCGGTCCCGACCTCGCGCTGAGGGATCGGGTTCTCGCTGGTCGGCGGCTCGACGACGGTGCCGGAGGCGAGGTCGGGGGTGCGGAGACCCTGCTCGAGCACGGCGTCGACGGCGGTCTCGATGCGGGCGGCCTCTTCGCCGCGGCCGAGGCCGTGGCGCAGCATCATCGCCGCCGAAAGGAAGGTCGCGAGCGGGTTGGCGACGCCCTGCCCGGCGATGTCGGGGGCGGAGCCGTGGACCGGCTCGAAGAGTCCGGGGGCGCCCTCGGCGCCGAGGCTGGCGCTGGGCAGCATCCCCAGCGAGCCGGTCAGCATCGCCGCCTCGTCGCTGAGGATGTCGCCGAAGAGGTTCTCGGCGAGGACGACGTCGAAGTCGGCGGGCCGGGAGACGAGCTGCATCGCCGCGTTATCGACCAGGAGGTGTTCGAGCTCGACGTCCTCGTAGTCGGCGGCGACCCGGCCGACCACCTCGCGCCAGAGGCGGGAGGTCTCGAGCACGTTGGCCTTGTCGACCGAGGTCACCTTCGGCCCGCGGCCGGAGCCGCCGGCGCGGCGGCGGGCGGCGTCGAAGGCGGTGCGGGCGATCCGGTCGATCTCCCCGACCGAGTAGGTGCAGGTGTCGTGGGCGACGTCGCCGTCACGGCCGGAGTCGCCGAAGTAGATGCCGCCGGTGAGCTCGCGGACGACCAGCAGGTCGGTGCCGACGATCCGCTCCTCGCGCAGCGGGCTGGCGCCGACCAGGGCCGGGCTGGGCCGGACGGGGCGCAGGTTTGCGTAGAGCCCCATCCCCTTGCGCAGGCCAAGCAGGCCCTGCTCCGGGCGCGGCGCGTCTGGGTCGGTGGTGTCCCATTTCGGCCCGCCGACCGCACCGAGCAGGACCGCGTCGGCGCCGCGGCAGGCGTCGAGGACCTCGTCGGTGAGGGCGGTCCCGTGCTCGTCGATCGAGCAGCCGCCCATCAGGCGCTCGTCGTAGGAGAACTCGCCGAGGGAATCGAGGACTCGCCGCGCGGCGGCGACGATCTCGGGGCCGATTCCGTCGCCGGGGAGGACGACTATGCGGGGGGTGCCGTTCATGAGGCGGGCACTCTAGTCAGGACGCCCTGGCGTCGATGTTGAGGCGCACGTAGCGGTAGGAGATGGGCGTGTCGAGGCGCTCCATCACGGCGTCGACGAAGGCGTCGTGCTGCTCTTCCGGCAGCCGCTCCAGGTGCGGGGCGAGGCCGGCGGTGGCCCCGAACTCCCGCGGCTGCTCCGGTTCGACCAGCTTCTCCTCCAGCCAGCAGCGGGCCTCCTTGAAGCCGGCCTCCCGCAGCCGCTCTTCGGTGACGGCGGGCCCGGCGAAGTTGTAGGGCGTCGGCCAGCCCTCGAAGGCGGCCGCGAACTCCGGCAGCGCCGAGGCCTCCTCGATCGCGGCGGCGAACTCGGCCACGTTGCCCTCGCCGCCGCACTGGGCGACGAGCGGCGCCCCGGGCTTCATCGCCTCGCGCAGCCGCCGGAACAGGGTCTCGTGGTCGGGGACCCAGTGGAAGGTGGCGTTGGAGAAGGCGGCGTCGACCGGCTCGGCGAGCTGCAGCTCGACCAAATCGCCGACGCGCAGGTCCACCCGGTCCCCCCACCGAGCGAGGTTGGAGCGGGCCTGGTCGATCATCGCCCGCGAGCCGTCGACTCCGATCACGCGCCCCTGCGGCAGGCGCCCCAGCAGCAGCTCGGTCACGCCGCCGGAGCCGCAGCCGGCGTCGAGGACCGTCTCGTCGCCGCGCAGCGGCAGGCGCTCCAGCACCTGCCGCGCCCATTCCTCCTGCGGCTTGGCGAGGCGGTGGTAGGCCTCCGCGTCCCACTCGGCCGGTCCGGCGGACATCGCTAGAGGCTGGTGGTGACCGGCCCGAAGCCGGCGGTCGGCTCGGCCTCGAAGCGATCGATCGCGCCGTCGTTTTCGAGCGTGATGCCGATGTCGTCGAGGCCGTTCAGCAGCCGGTGCTTGACCTCCGGCTCGATCTGGAACTGGAAGACGCCGGCGGCGCAGTTGACGGTCTCGTCGTCGAGGTCGATGCGGGCCTCCCCCGCCTCGGCGACCGCGCGGCAGTGCTCCTCGTCCAGCACCGCCGGCAGCAGCCCGATCTTGGTGCAGTTGGAGTAGAAGATGTCGGCGAAGGACGGCGCCAGGATGGCCTGGAAGCCGAAGTCCTCCAGCGCCCAGGGGGCGTGCTCGCGGGAGGAGCCACAGCCGAAGTTGGCCCCGGTGACGAGGATCGGGTTCGGCTCCAGCTGGATCTCGCCGTCGCGCAGCCAGTCGTAGAAGAGGAACTCGCCGAAGCCGGTCCGCTCGACCCGCTTGAGGAACTGCTTGGGGATGATCTGGTCGGTGTCGACGTCGCTGCGGTCCAGGACCGACACCTTGCCTTCGATCTTGTCTACCGGCCTCATGCTTAGCTCCAATCCCTGATGTCGACGAAGTGGCCCTCGACCGCCGCGGCGGCGGCCATTTTCGGGCTGACGAGATGGGTGCGACCGCCCTTGCCCTGGCGCCCCTCGAAGTTGCGGTTCGAGGTCGAGGCGCAGCGCTCGCCCTCGTCGAGGGTGTCGGGGTTCATCCCCAGGCACATCGAGCAGCCGGCGACGCGCCAGTCGAAGCCGGCGCTCTTGAAGACCTCGTCGAGGCCCTCTTCCTCGGCCGCCTTCTTCACCTGCTGGGAGCCGGGGACGACCATGGCGCTGACGCCGCCGGCGACCCTGCGGCCCTCGACGATCGCCGCCGCCTCGCGCAGATCCTCGATGCGGCTGTTGGTGCAGGAGCCGATGAAGACGCGTTCGGGGGCGATCTCGGTCATCGGCGTGCCCGCCTTCAGGCCCATGTAGGCGAGGGCGCGCTCGGCCGCTTCGCGGTCGGGGAGGGGGTCAATCTCAGCGGGGTCGGGAACGCTGTCGGTGACCTCGACGACCTGGCCCGGGTTGGTGCCCCAGGTGACCATCGGCGAGATGCCCGAGGCGTCGATCTCGACCTCGGTGTCGAAGCTGGCGTCGGGATCGGTCGGCAGCTCGCGCCAGCGGGCCATCGCCGCCTCGAAGTCGCCGGGCGCGGCCGGGCGCCCCTTGACCCACTCGAAGGTGGTCTCGTCGGGGGCGATCATCCCGGCGCGGCCGCCGCCCTCGATCGTCATGTTGCAGATCGTCATCCGGCCGGGCATCGCCAGCGCCTCGATCGCCGGCCCCGCGTACTCGACCGCGTAGCCGGTCATCCCGCCGGTGCCGAGGCGGCCGATCGTCGCCAGGATCAGGTCCTTCGGCGTGACCCCGTGGCGCAGCTCGCCGGCGTAGGAGATCCGCATCGTCTTCGGCCGTTTCTGGACCAGGCACTGGGTCGCCAGCACGTGCTCGACCTCGGAGGTGCCGATCCCGAAGGCCAGCGATCCGAAGGCGCCGTGGGTGGAGGTGTGGCTGTCGCCGCAGACGATCGTCATCCCCGGCTGGGTGACCCCCAGCTCCGGGCCGATCACGTGGACGATGCCCTGGCGGTCGGAGCCGAGCGAGTAGACCGGGATCCCGAACTCCTCGCAGTTGCGCTCCAAGGTTTCGACCTGGACGCGCGAGAGCTGGTCGGCGATCAGCCGCGCCGCCATCGTGCCGTCGGTCGGCGTGTTGTGGTCGGCGGTGGCGAGGGTCTTGTCGGGGCGGCGGACCTTGCGGCCAGCCAGGCGCAGCCCGTCGAAGGCCTGCGGCGAGGTGACCTCGTGGACCAGGTGCAGGTCGATGTAGATCAGCCCCGGCGAGACCTCGTGCTGCTCCCAGATCTTGTCGAACATCGTCTTTGGCATATGCGTCAGCTCCTCCTGAGGCCGGCGGCGATCACGGCGAGGAAGCGGGTCGCCTCCTGGCCTTCGTTCTCGAAATGGTGCGGAAGGTCGGCGTCGAAGGTGACGCTGTCCCCCTCTTGAAGCTCGTGGCGGCTGCCGTCGACGATCAGCGCCAAGGTGCCGGCGAGGACGACCGCGGTCTCGCGGCTGCCCGGCTCGTGCATCGGCGGGTCGGCGGCGCCGCCGGTGGTGGCGCCGGGCTCCAGCACGTGCAGGGAAACGTCGGCCCGCTGTCCCGGCAGCGGCGGCGTCAGCTCCTCGAAACGGTGCCCGCCCCGCTCGCTGCGCCGGCGCTCGGCGGCGCGGCTGATCGCCACGTGCTGGCCCTCGTCCAGACGCAGCAGCTGCGACAGCGTCAGCTCCAGACCGGCGGCGATCTTGCCGGCGACGGCGAGCGTCGGGCTCGTCTCGCCGCGCTCGACCTGCGAGAGCATCGGCGCGCTGACGCCTGAGCGCTCCGCGAGGTCGCGGAGCGAGAGCCCCATGGCATCGCGCAGCGCGCGGACGCGGGGACCGACGGAGGCTGCGGGGTCTTTGGCGGCGGCGGGGGCAGAACCCGTGGTGGCTGCCGCCTTGGTCACAGTGGGGGCCATGGCTTGTACGTTATCACGGACGCTTGTATTCAGCGCTTGTGGCGCCAGCCTAGTCCGTCTGATCTCCACCCGGCCTGTCCCCTCCTCCTCGTTGCGCTCCGGGCCGGGCCGCTGCAACCTCCACCTGATCAAGTAGAGGTTGCAGCGGCCCGGCTCAGGCGGTTTGGGTTGTTCAGTAGGAGGGTTCGGAGGTCGGCGGCGAGGGCTTGGGGTTCGTCGTCGAGCTGGTTCCACGTGAGATGGGTGACGGTGTAACCGGCGGCGGCGAGACGACGGTCGCGGGCCTTGTCCTCGCGGAAGGCGACCCGGCCCTTGTGGGCGGCCCAGCCGTCGAGCTCGACGATCTGGTTGGTGCCTGGCCAGTGGCAGTCGACCTGGTAGCGCTTGCCGCCGGCTTGGATCCAGTCGTTGTAGCGGGGTAAGGGCAGGCGGTGCCGGCGCAGGAACGGGCTGAACCGCTCCTCCAAGGGCGAGCGCTTACGGCCCGCGGGTTCTTCCTTCAACCGCTTCAGTGCGACCCGAACCTTCCGCGATCCCCGTTTCCCTGGATACCGCTCCAGCAGATCCCAAAGGGAAAGCTTGTCCCAGAGGTTCCGGTATTCCGCCTCCCGGAGCATCGAGACCACCGCATCCACATCCTCAGTCGCCGCCAAGTCGAAGATCGTCCGCGGCACACTCGTCACCGGAATCCCCTCCTCCACCACCCGCTCGTCGTCAGGCACGTGTGCGAAATGCCGATGGATTCCCTTCGTGGAGGTGGTCTTGCTCCGCACAGTCACGTGAACCGCGCCGCTGGAGTGGCCGCGAAGGACCCAGAGCCCCGCTGCCGAGCGATGACTTAGGACCGCTCCGCGGCCTGAAGCAAGTACAGCCGCCCTTAGCCAACCCTCCCTCGAGACCGAACGGTGCCCCACGCCGTAGACGCCCGCATACAACCGGTGGAGCCGACCCCTGCGGATCCGCCAGTCGATCTCTTCCTTCGTCCACCCCCGATCGAGCAGTTGCCTTCGGCCCACCACCCCATGCTGCCGTCGCGCCAGCTCCGCGAGTGGTCGGTCATCTCCGCGAGTCCGTAATTTTCCTTGCTCTACAAGGTTTTCGACGGACTCGGCGGGCATGGGTTGAGGCTGACGAGGAACCTCGCGCGTGTGGTGCGCAATTCGCGCCAGCTCTCATACGAAAGGCACGCCTGAGCGTGCCGGGGGCGACGGTGCCCCTCTCCCAGAGGCTCCGGAGACCACAATCGCGCCCAGCAATCCGGCTCAGCTGCGCGACGGTCTCTGGGAGAGGGGCACCGTCGCCCCCTACCGCGCTTAAGGCCCGGGCGTCCGCTCCACCACAGCCTCGGCCGTAGCGGCCTCCGCCTCGCGCGTCGCCGCCCCTTCCAGGGCGTTCGACAAGGCACGGACGTAGGCGCGCGCAGAGGCCTCGAGGATGTCGGTAGCCACACCCTGGCCCGTGGCCAACCGGCCCGCCACCCGCAACTGCACGGTCACTTCGCCGAGGGCGTCCTCTCCGCCGGTCACCGCCTCGACCTTGTACTCGACCAGCTCGCACTCGGTCCCGACTGCGTCCTGGATCGCGTGGAAGATCGCGTCGACGGGGCCGTCGCCGCTCGCTTCTCCGACCGGCTCCTCGCCGGAGGGCTTGGTCACGGCCACTTTCGCCAGCGGCGGCTTGCGGGTGCCCGCCTCGACCTCGAACCAGGCCAGCTCGTGGGCGTCAGAGCGCTCGCGCATCTCGTCGGAGACGATCGCCTCCAGGTCCAGCGCGGTCACCTGCTTCTTGCGGTCGGCGATCGCCTTGAACGCCTTGAAGGCGTTGTTCAGCGCCTGCCCCTCGACGACGAAGCCCAGCTGCTCCAGGGCGTCGCGCAGCGCGTGCCGCCCGGAGTGCTTGCCCAGGACGATCGAGTTCGACTCCAGCCCGACCTCGGTCGCGTCCATGATCTCGTAGGTGCTGCGCTCCTTCAGCACGCCGTCCTGGTGGATCCCGGACTCATGGGCGAAGGCGTTGCGGCCGACGATGGCCTTGTTCGGCTGCACCGGGTAGCCGGTCAGGCGGCTGACCATGCGACTGGTGCGGGCGATCTCCCGCGTGTTGATCCCCGTGCGGAGGCCGTGGGCGTCCTCGCGGACGCCGATCAGCATCGCGATCTCCTCCAGCGAGCAGTTGCCGGCCCGCTCGCCGATCCCGTTGATCGCGCACTCGACCTGCCGCGCCCCCGCCCGCACGCCGGCGTAGGAGTTGGCGACGGCCATGCCCAGGTCGTCGTGACAGTGAACTGACATCTCCACCCCCCGCAGCGCCGGCACCAGCTCGTACAGGCGGCGGAAGTAGTCGGCGTACTCCTCGGGAGTCGTGTAGCCGACCGTGTCGGGGATGTTGACGACGGTGGCGCCCTCCTCGACGGCGATGGCGCAGACTTCGGCGGTGAACTCGATGTCCGCCCTGGTCGCGTCCATCGGCGAGAACTCGACGTCCTCGCAGTAGGACTTCGCCAGCGACACCGCCGCCCGCGCCTGTCCCTTCACGTCCTCGCGATCGGTCTGCAGCTGGTGCTCGATGTGGATGTCCGAGGTCGAGATGAAGGTGTGGATGCGCGGCCGCGCAGCCTCCCTGATCGCCCCCCAGGCGGCGTCGATGTCGGCCTTGTGGGTGCGGGCCAGGCCGCAGATCGTCGGGCCCTCGACCCGCCGGGAGATCTCCTGGACGGCCTCGAAGTCGCCGGGCGAGGTGATCGGGAAGCCGGCCTCAATCACGTCGACCCCCAGGCGGGCGAGCTGCTGGGCGATCTCGACCTTCTCGGCGGTGTTCAGCGAGATGCCGGGCGACTGCTCGCCGTCTCGCAGCGTGGTGTCGAAGATGTGGACGCGATCCGCGTCAGATTTGGTGTCGCTCTGGGGTCCGGAACCCATGGGACCTCTCCTTCTCTCTTTGAATCGAATGGCCTTTGTCTCTCGCGGCTATCGCGCCGCCCAGCGCTATTCCCCCCGAGGGGGGAGGAGAAGGAGTAGCGCGAGGCTGTCGAGCCGGAAGCTCATTCAGCTCCGAACCTTAGCGTAGGCTCCGCGAATCTCAACCCCGGCGCCCACCAGCACCGCCGCTCAGCGCACCAACTGGCTCGCCCTCTTCGCGATGGGGATGGCCGTCGTCGTCATCGCCAACGACTTCACCGCGGTCAACGTCGCCCTGCCGACGATGGAGGCCGACTTCGACACCAACATCAACACGATCCAGTGGGTGATCAACGCCTACGCGCTGACCTTCGGGGTGATGATCGTCACCGGCGGCCGCCTCGCCGACATGTTCGGGCGCCGCAACGCCTTCTTCGTCGGCGCGGCGATCTTCGCCTCGATGTCGGCGCTTGGGGGCGCCGCCCAGACGGAGACCTGGCTGATCGCGGCGCGGGTGTTGATGGGGATCGGCGGAGCGCTGATGTGGCCGGCGATCCTCGGCATGACCTACGAGCTGCTGCCGGAGGAGAAGGCGGGCCTGGCGGGCGGGATCATCATCGGCGCCGCCGGCCTCGGCAACGCCGTCGGCCCGCTGCTCGGCGGCTTCCTCACCGACGAGTTGAGCTGGCGCTGGATCTTCTTCCTCAACGTCCCCATCGCCCTCTTCGCGGTCGCGGTCACCTACCTGCTGGTCCACGTGAAGGAGCCGGAGAGCGGCGAGCGGCGGATCGACTACCCGGGGATCGCCACGCTCTCGGTCGGGATCGTCTCCCTGCTCGTCGCCCTCGACCAGGTCGACGACTGGGGTTGGGGGGACCCGAAAACGATCGGGCTGCTGGCGCTGGCCTTGGTCCTCATCGCCTCCTTCGCGCGGCTGGAGCGGCGGGCCGGCGCCCACGCCCTCGTCCCCCGCGAGGTGATGCGCAACGAGAGCTTCACCGCCTCCTGCATCGCCATCCTCTTCATGGCCGGGACCTTCTTCGCCGCCCTCCTCTACCTGCCCCAGTTCATGGAGAAGCAGCTCGGCTACTCGGCGCTCGAATCGGGGCTGGGGATGCTCCCGTTCCTCGCCGTCTTCGCCCTCGCCTCCTTCGCCGCCGGCCCCCTTTACAACCGTCTGGGCGCCAAGCCGCTGGCGGTGGTCGGCGCCGCCCTGATCGCGCTCGGACCGCTGCTGCTCTCGTTCGTCGACGAGGGCTCGGGCTACGGCGCCCTCGTCCCCGGGATGATCGTTCTCGGGATCGGCGCCGGCAGCTTCATCCCCACCGCGACCACCGCCGGCGTCACCTCGGTCGACGACTCCCAGACCAGTCTCGCCGGCGGGATCATCTACATGTTCCAGATCGCCGGCGGTTCGATCGGCCTCGGCCTCACCACCACCGTCTTCTCCGCGGCGATCCCGCCCTTCGTCGACGGGATCCAGGCCGGCTTCCGGCTCGACGCGGCGCTCTCGCTGATCGGCCTCCTTGTCGCGGTCGCCTTCGTCGGCGGCCGGATCAGGGGATCAGCCGGTTCTGCCCCGGCCCACCGCTGAGCTTGTCCTTGTCGGGGCCGCCCCGGAGCTGATCGTTGCCGGGGCCGCCGCTGAGGCGGTCGCGCCCGGGCCCGCCGAGCATCCAGTCGTCCCCGCGCCGGCCGACCAGGAGGTCGTCGCCGGGCCCGCCGACCACCTTGTCGGAGGCGCCGCCGCCGTAGAGCCTGTCGTCCCCCCCGCCGCCGCGAATCGTCACCGGGATCGGAATGTCGCTGGTGAAGAGGACCGAGTCGTTGCCGCCGCCGGAGTTGACTTCGAAGCCGGCGATCTCCGGCGCGGTGCAGAAGAGTTCGGTCGGGACTTCTTCAGGGTGCTCGCAGAGGTCGCCGCCGACTTCCAGCGGCACCGTGGAGAGGATCACGTAGTCGCGTCCGTCGGCGCTGAGAGCGATGTGGAAGCCGTTGTTTTCCTTGCCGCCGCTGATCAGGAGGTTGACCGGTTCGGAGGCACGGGCAAGCGGCACGGACATGGCCGCGAGGAGCGTCAACGCAATGAGGATCGGCTTCTTCATCGTTGCCTGGCTGGGTCCGGGACCCTTCCACGAAACAACTCTTTCGCGCCGACGATGCGGCGCGCAACCCGGAGTTTGGCTAGAGGTCGACCGAGCGGCCGTTCGAGAAGCCCTCGAGGCCGAGGATCTTCTCGATCGCCTCTGAGCGCACGGGCGCGTCGGTGGTCAGCGCCATCACCGCCCGCTCCCCCCCGCTTTCGGCGCCGACGGCGGCGGAGACGATGTTGACCCCCTCTTCGCCGAAGAGGGTGCCGACGCGGCCGATCATCCCCGGCCGATCGGCGTAGCGGAAGACGGCGATGTGCTCGTCGAAGGGCAGGTAGAAGCTCTCGCCCCAGACCGAGACCAGGTAGGGCTCGTTGCGGGGCCCGACGCTCGTGCCGGCCACCTCGACCTCGCCGCCTGCGGTGTGGACGCGGACGCGGACCAGCTCGGTGAAGTCCTCGGCGCTGGCGTCGGTGGTCTCGGAGAGGTCGATCCCCCGCTCCTCGGCCATCTGCGGCGCGTTGACGAGGTTGACCGGCTCCTCGGTGTGGCCGGAGAGGATCCCGGCCATCACCGCGATCCCGAGCAGGCGGGTGTCGTGGGAGGCGATGCGGCCGCGGAATTCGGCGCTGACCTTCTCGACCGAGCCGTCAGCGAGGCCCTGGGCGAGGCGGCCGAGCTTTTCGCAGAGCGGGACGAAGGGCGCCAGCGCCTCCATCGCCTCGGGGCGCACGGCGGCGATGTTGACGGCGTTGGTGACGACACCGCCGTTCAGCGCCGCGGTCACCTGCTCGGCAGTGACGACACCGGCGCGATCCTGCGCCTCCGCGGTCGAAGCGCCGAGATGCGGGGTGACGACGACGTCGGGACGAGAGAAGATCGGATGCTCGGTGAAGGGCTCGGAGGGGAAGACGTCGAGCGCGGCGCCGCCGAGCTTGCCGGACTCGAGGCCGGCCAGCAGCGCATCGAGGTCGACCAGCTCGCCGCGGGCGCAGTTGACGAGGCGGGCGCCGTCCTTCATCGCCGCGATCGTCTCGGCGTTGATCATGCTGATCGTCTCCGGCGTCTTCGGCGTGTGCAGGGTGACGAGGTCGGCCCGGCCCAGCGCCTCCTCGATCGAGTCGCAGCCCTCGACGCCGAGGTCTTTGAAGCGCTCGGCGGAGACGAACTTGTCGAAGGCGACGACGTCCATCTCGAAGCTCTGGGCGCGTTTGGCGACGAGCTGGCCGATGCGGCCGAAGCCGATCACGCCGAGGGTCTTGCCGTAGAGCTCGGCGCCCTTGAACTTGGCGCGGTCCCAGCGGCCGGCGACGAGCGATTCGTGCGCCTGCGGGACGTTGCGGAAGAGGGCCAGCGCCAGCGCCAGGGTGTGCTCGGCGGCGGCGACCGAGTTCGATTCCGGCGCGTTGGCGACGATGATCCCGCGGCGGGTGGCGGCGGGGATGTCGACGTTGTCGACGCCGGTGCCGGCGCGGCCGATCACCTTCAGGTTGTCGGCCAGCTCGATCAGCTCCGGCGTCATCTTCGTCGCCGAGCGGATCAGGATCGCGTCGTACTGGGCGATCTGCTCGCGCAGCTCCTCGTCGGACATCTCCAGCCCGAGGTCGACGTCGAACTGCGAGCGCAGCAGCTCGACACCGGTGTCGGCGATCTTCTCCTTGACCAGGACCTTCACGAGGCGACCCCGTCCACGTTGGCGACGACCCAGTCGATGCAGGCGGTGAGCGCCTCGACGTCGTCGGGGTCGATCGCCGGGAACATCCCGATCCGCAGCTGGTTGCGGCCGAGCTTGCGGTAGGGCTCGACGTCGACGATCCCGTTGGCCCGCAGCGCCTTTGCCAGGGCGGCGGCGTCGACCGAGTCGTCGAAGTCGATCGTGCCGACGACGAGCGAGCGCTTGGCCGGGTCGGCGACGAAGGGACTGGCGAACTCGCTGCGCTCGGCCCAGCCGTAGAGGCGGCCGGAGGAGTCTGAGGTGCGCTCGACGCAGCCGGCGAGGCCGCCCAGCCCGAGCATCCACTGAACCTGGTCGTTCAACAGCAGCAGCGTCGCCAGGGCCGGCGTGTTGTAGGTCTGCTCCTTGCGCGAGTTGTCGAGCGCCGTCTGCAGCGAGAGGAAGGCGGGCTGCCAGCGGTCTGCGGTCCCGTCGAGCTCCTCGATGCGGGCGATCGCGGCAGGGCTCAGCGCCGCCAGCCAGAGACCGCCGTCTGAGGCGAAGCCCTTCTGGGGGGCGAAGTAGTAGGCGTCGGCCTGGATCGCGTCGAGCGGCAGGCCGCCGGCCCCCGAGGTGGCGTCGATCAGGACCAGCGACTCAGCGGCGCCTTCGGGGCGCTGGACGTCGACCATCACTCCGGTGGAGGTCTCGTTGTGGGCCCAGGCGATCACGTCGGCGGTGGCGTCGGCGGTCGGCTCCGGCGCGTCGCCCGGATCGGCCTCGACGACGATCGGGTCCTGCAGGAACGGGGCCGCCGCGGTCGACTTGGCGAACTTCGAGGAGAACTCGCCGTAGGTGAGGTGGAGCGCCCGCTCGCGCACGAGCCAGGCCGTCGCCGCCTCCCAGAAGGCGGTGGTGCCGCCGTTGCCAAGGGCGATCTCGTAGCCGTCGGGCAGCAAGAAGAGCTCCGCGAGGCCAGTCCGCACCTCGCGCACGAGGTCGCGCACCGGCGCCTGGCGGTGCGAGGTTCCCATCAGGTCCGAGCGCTCGGCCAGCGCCGCCAGCGCCTCCGGGCGCACCTTCGAGGGCCCGCAGCCAAAGCGGCCGTCGGCGGGCTTGATCTCGCTCGGAATCTGGGTGGTCGTGCGCGCCTCCATCGGGCTCGACAGGTTATTGACCAAAGCCGGCGGCTGCCGCCGGGGCCGAAGTTAGGCTCGGCAGCGCCCTTTGGGCACCGTCCACGACGAGGGGAGCTCGATGTATCCAGTCCAGTACGAAGCCGATCTGAACCCGGAACCCAACCGCTGGACCACGTTCTTCCGGCTGCTGCTGGCGATCCCGTGGTTCGTCGTCGCCGTCTTCTGGGGGATCGTCTTCGTCTTCACCCACCTCTTCGCCTGGGTGGCAATCGTCTTCACCGGGCGCTACCCGGAATGGCTCTACGAGTTCAACTCCGGCGTGGTCAGGTTCGGGGTCCGAACCTCGGCCTGGATCTACCTGCAGACCGACGAGTGGCCGCCGTTCGGCCTCGGCGAGGACCCGAGCTACCCGATCCGGGTCAACATCGCTCCCCGGGCCGAGAAGCAGAGCCGGCTGAAGGCGCTGTTCCGCTGGATCCTCGCCCTGCCGGTGCTGCTGGTCCTCTCCTACGGGACCTCCTACATCCAGATGCTGGCCGGGCTGGTGGCCTGGGTGACGATCGTCTTCCGCGGCTACATGCCGGAAGGGATCCACAACATGCTGACCTTCGTCAACGGCTTCCACGCCCGCGTCTTCGGCTACCTCGCCTTCCTCACCGACGACTACCCCCCGATCGGTCTGGAGCGCAGCAACGGGCGCCCCGCCGGCGAAGGGGCGGTGGCCAATGTCTGAGGGCGTGACGGAAGGCAAAGGCTTCGCGGTCGCCAACCTCGACGACCTCGGCGAGGGCTGGGGGTTCCGCAAGGTCCGCAAGGAGCTGGGCGTGAGCGCCTTCGGCGTCAACGCGATCGTGATGCCGCCGAGCTACGAGTCGGGCAAGCACTACCACGAGGAGCAGGAGGAGCTCTACTTCGTCCACCAGGGACGGATGGAGATCGACCTCGACGGAACCAAGCACGAGCTCGGCCCCGGCGGCTTCGCCCGCGTCGACCCCCAGGTCGTCCGCAGCCTCAAGAACCTGAGCGAGGACGAAGACGCGATCTACATCTGCGTCGGCGGCAAGGACGGCTACGTCGGCCGCGACGGCCGCCTACCCCAGGGCGAGACCGACCCCCGGGGCCCGATCAGCAATTAAGTGGTCATCAGGGGTTCTGAGACCAAGCAGTTCAAGGAGGAGAGAGGGAGCGTGCTCTGCACGTGACCGAACGACGACGCCGAGATGCGCCGGTATCAGGGCCCCTGATGGCTACTTAGTGTCTTTGAAGCCCTGGTCGATCCAGGGCATCATGTCGCGGAGGTCGTGGCCGACCTCCTCGATCTGGTGCCCTGCAGCCTCGCTCCGCATGCGGTCGAAGTTCTCGTTGCCGGCGCGGTTCTCGGCGATGAACTCCTTGGCGAAGTCGCCTGACTGGATCTCCGAGAGGATCTGCTTCATCGCCGCGCGGGACTCCTCGCCGATCACGCGCTTGCCGCGGGTCATGTCGCCGTACTCGGCCGTGTTGGAGATCGAGTAGCGCATCCCCTGGATCCCCTTTTCGTACATCAGGTCGGCGATCAGCTTCAGCTCGTGCAGGCACTCGAAGTAGGCGAGGCGCGGGTCGTAGCCGGCCTCGACCAAGGTCTCGTAGCCGGCGCGGACCAGCTCGGAGGCGCCGCCGCAGAGGACGGCCTGCTCGCCGAAGAGGTCGGTCTCGCACTCGTCTTTGAAGGTCGTCTCGATCACCGCCGCGCGGCCGCCGCCGATTCCGGAGGCGTAGGCGAGGACGAGGTCGTGGGCTTCGCCGGAGGCGTCCTGGTGGACGGCCATCAGGCAGGGGACGCCACTGCCTTCCTCGTACTGACGGCGGACCAGGTGGCCCGGGCCCTTCGGCGCGACCATGCCGACGTCGACGCCAGGGGGCGGCTCGATCTCGCCGAAGTGGATCGCGAAGCCGTGGGCGAAGAGCAGCAGGTTGCCGGGGGCGATTCCGTCGCTGATCTCCTCGCGCCAGACCTCGGCTTGCTTCTCGTCCGGCAGCAGGATCATCACCAGGTCGCCGCGGCTGGCGGCTTCGGCGACGTCCAGCACCTCGAGCCCGGCCGCCTCGACCTTGGCGCGGCTGGAGGAGTCGGGACGGAGGCCGACGACCACCTCGACGCCGGAGTCCTTGAGGTTGAGCGCGTGGGCGTGGCCTTGGGAGCCGTAGCCGAGGATGGCGACGGTCTTGCCGTCGAGCTTGCCCAGGTCAGCGTCTTTGTCGGAGAAGATGTCGTCGGTTCGCATGAGGCGGCAGGCTAGCGGAGCGCTCTGCGCATCAGCTTCCCCGACGGCGTGCGCGGCAGGGCCGAGGCCAGCTCCACCCGCTTAGGCACTTTGAACCCGGCCAGGGATTCGGCGCAGTGGCGGCGCAATTCGTCGGGGCTGACAGCGCCGTCGCTCTCGAGCACGACAACCGCGGTCACCGCCTGCTGCCACTCGGGGTCCTCGCGGCCGACCACCGCCGCCTCGGCCACCTGCGGGTGGCGCAGCAGCACCTCCTCGACCTCGGCCGGGATCACGTTCTCGCCGCCGCTGACAATCATGTCGTCGATCCGATCGCGGACGTAGAGGAAGCCCTCCTCGTCGATGTGGCCGAGGTCGCCGGTGTGGAGCCAGCCGTCGGGGTCGGCGCTGCCGGGAGCGACGGTCGGGCCCTGGACGAGGATCTCGCCTTCCTGGATCCGCAGGTGCGTGGTCAGCAGCGGCCGCCCGGCGGAGCCGAGCTTGCGCTTGGCGTCGGCCGGCGCCAGCGTCGTCACCTGCGAGCAGGTCTCGGTCAAGCCGTAGGTCTGGACCACGGTGGCGCCCTTGGCGAGCGCCTCTTCCAGCGGCTCGGCCGGGACCGGGCCGCCGCCGACGAGGATCGCCCGCGGGCCGGAGAGGTCGACGCCGGCATCGAGCAGCCGCGTCAGCATCGTCGCCACCAGGCTGACCTGGGTGATCCCGTCGCGCTCCAGCGCCTCCCCGACCCGCTCGACGTCGAAGCCGTCGTGGACGACCGCCCCGGTGCCGTAGACGACCGCTTTCATGACGATGCCGAGGCCGGCGATGTGACTGAGCGGGACGCAGCAGAGCCAGCGGTCCTCGGGCTGGACGCCGATGTTGAAGGCGGAGCCGACCGCGTTCCAGAGGAAGTTGCCGTAGCTGAGCGGGATCGGGCGCGGCTGGCCGGTGCTGCCGCTGGTTAGGACTCGGCAGCAGATGTCGTCCATGTCGTGCTCGCCGAGCAGCGGCAGGTCGGCCTCGGTCTGGGTCAGCTGACCGGGGTCGTCGAGGTCGATGATCGGCTCCTCGGCGCCGACGATCGCGGCCCGCTCGGCGGCGGTGAGGCGCGGGCCGAGCGGCAGCAGCGCCGCGCCGAGCTTCATCAGCGCGTGCAGAAGCACGACCTGCTCGCGACGCGGGTGCATGGTCAACGCCGCGGTCGATCCGCGGCGGACTCCGTGGGCCGCGAGCCGGCGGGCGACCCAGGTCGCTTCCGCCTCCAGCTCGGCGTAGGTCATCTCCGCCCCGTCGGCGACGAGCGCCGTCCGGTCGGGGCAGCTCTGCGATCTCTGGGAGAGCCAGTCGTCGAGCTTCATCGGGATATCGTCCCCATCATGCCCAAACGCCACAAAGGAGCTCCGCCCGAGGAGCAGCTCTACGCGCCGATCGAGTGGACCGCGGGTCCCGGCGACTACCAGGACATCCGCTACGAGACCAGCGGCGGGATCGCCAAGGTGACCATCGACCGCCCCGACGTGCTGAACGCCTTCCGCCCGCAGACGCTGATCGAGGTCTCGGAGGCGATGGAACTGGCGCGCGAGGACAGCGACGTCGGCGTGATCGTCTTCACCGGCGCCGGTGAGCGGGCCTTCTGCAGCGGCGGCGACCAGACCGTGCGCGGCGACACCGGCTACATGCCGGAGGGCGCCTCGGTCGGGCGCTTCCACGTCACCGACCTGCAGGTGCAGATGCGGCGGCTGCCGAAGCCGATCGTGGCGATGGTCGCCGGCTACGCGATCGGCGGCGGCCACATCCTCCACCTCTGCTGCGACCTGACGATCGCCGCCGACAACGCCGTCTTCGGCCAGACCGGGCCGCGGGTCGGCTCCTGGGACGGCGGCTACGGCGCCTCGCTGCTGCGCGACCTGGTCGGGACGAAGAAGGCGAAGGAATTCTGGATGCTCTGCCGCCAGTACGGCGCCGAGGAGGCGCTGGAGATGGGGCTGATCAACGCGGTCGTGCCGCTGGCCGAGCTGGAGCGGGAGACCGTCGCCTGGTGCCGCGAGATGCTCGCCCTCTCCCCCTTCGCCCTGCGCCTGGTCAAGGCCAGCTTCAACGCCCACGAGGACGGCTACGCCGGGATCCAGCAGCTCGCCCACGACGCCAACCTCCTCTTCTACGGGAGCGAGGAGGCGGCCGAGGGGCGCGAGGCCTTCAAGCAGAAGCGCTCCCCCGAGTTCTCCAAGTTCCCCCGCCGCCCATGAGGATCTGGCTGATGGCGGCGCGGCCGCGGACGCTGCCGGCGGCGATCGCGCCGGTCCTGGTCGGGACCGCGGCGGCGGTGCAGTGGGCCGGGGAGCTGCCGCGCTGGGGGGCTTTTATCGCAGCCCTGGTCGGCTCGATCTTCATCCAGATCGGGACCAACCTCGCCAACGACTACTCCGACGCCAAGCGCGGCGCCGACACCGCCGACCGGCTGGGGCCGGTGCGGGTCACCGCCAGCGGCATGGTGACGCCGCAGCGGGTGATGAGGGCGACCTGGATCGCCTTCGCGGTCGCGGTCGCCTGCGGGATCTACCTGACCGCTGTGGCGGGCTGGGTGATTCTGGTGATCGGCGTCCTCTCGATCGCCGCCGGCGTCCTCTACACCGGCGGCCCCCGCCCCTACGGCTACGCCGGCTTCGGCGAGGTCTTCGTATTCCTCTTCTTCGGCCTCGTCGCCGTCAACGGTTCCTACTACGTCCAGCTGGAGGAACTCGACGCGCTATCGGTCGGGCTGTCGATCTCGATCGGGTTCCTGGCAACGGCGATCATCGTGGTCAACAACGTCCGCGACGTCGAGACCGACCGGCGCGCCGGCAAGAACACGCTGGCGGTGCGGATCGGCCGCGAGGCCGCGGTGAGGCTCTACGTGATGCTGGTGGTAGGCGGCTTCCTGGTCCTGCCGATCGCGCTCTGGGCAGGCGAGGCAAGCGCGCTGCCGATGATCGGCTGGTTGGCGGCGCCGCTGGCGGTGAAGCCGGCGCGGACGCTGGCGGAGCGGCGGGACGGGCCGGCGCTGAACGCGGTCCTGGCGGCGACCGGGGCGCTGCTCGGCGTCTTCAGCCTGCTCGTCACCACCGGCCTCCTGATCTCCGCCTGAGAGACTGCGGCCGTGCGCCTCAGCTCGGTCGAGGTCATCCCCTACGCGCTGCCGTTCGAGCGGCCGTACGCGACCGCGCGCGGGGTGCTCGAGCGGCGCGAGATGGTGCTGCTGCGGGTGCGCGACGAGGACGGGGTCGTGGGGCTGGGCGAAGCGGTGCCGCTGTCGTTGCGGGGCGGGGTCACTTTGGGAAACGTCGTAGGGGAACTCGAAGAGTGGGCGGAGACCCAGGAGGACGAGGGACTGAGCGCCCCGGCTCGCTGTGCGGTGACGGTGGCGCGGATGGATTTGCTGGGTAGGCGGGCGGTGGACCAGGGTGGCGGCAGAGATGAAGCCGTGCCGTGCAATGCGACGTTGGTGGCGGGGGAGGCGGAGGCGGTCGCGGCTGACGCTGAAGCGTGGGCGGCAGATGGGTTCGGGACGTTCAAGCTGAAGCTCGGCGCCGAGTCCGCCTCAGTGCCCCCTATAGGTGTACCTGCGCGGACTCGCGGGATCGGGGACGTGGAGCAGGTGCGGGCGGTGCGGGAGGCGCTGGGGCCGGAGGTGCGGATTCGGGTCGATGCCAACCAGGACTGGGATCTCGAGACGGCGAAGGCGACCCTGACCGCACTGGAGCCCTATGGGATCGAGCTCGCTGAGCAGCCGGTCGGCGCGCTCAACGAAATGGCGGAGTTGGCTCGAGCGACTTCGATTCCCCTCGCGGCGGACGAGAGCGTCGCGTCGCTCGACGAGGCCGAGGAAGCCGCGGCGCTTGGGGCCTGCGCCTACACCGGGATCAAGCTCTCCAAGGTCGGGGGACCGGAGGAAGCGCTGCGGATCGCCGACGTCCTCCCGGCCTACATCACCAGCGCTCTCGACGGCCCGGTCGGGATCGCGGCGGGCGCCCAAACGGCTCTCAGCCTCGCCGAGACCGGCCACCCGGAACGGCTCCACCTCGCCCACGGGCTCGCGACCCAGCGCCTCTTCGCAGAGACCATCGCCTCAGTCGAGTGCGAGCTCCGGAACGGGATGCTTCACCTGCCTCCAGGTCCAGGCCTCGGCGTCGAGATCGACGAGGATGCCCTGCAGGCACATCGCCTCTGAACCCCATGGACCCGACCAACGCCAACACTGCCCTCGCCTCAGCCTTCGCCGAGGAGCTGGCGCGCGGGGGGCTGCGGCTGGCGGTGGTCTCCCCCGGCTCGCGCTCGACGCCGCTGGCGCTGGCGCTGTGGCGGCAGCCGGAGATCGGGGTGAAGGTGATCGTCGACGAGCGCTCGGCCGGCTTCTTCGCCCTCGGGGCAGCGCAGGCGCGGCGCGAGCCGGTGGCGCTGCTCTGCACCTCCGGGACGGCGCTCGTCAACTACCACCCGGCCGTGGTCGAGGCCGACGAATCGGGGATCCCGCTCGTCGTCCTCAGCGCCGACCGGCCGCCGGAGCTGCGGGGGATCGGAGCCGGGCAGACGATCGACCAGATCAAGAGCTTCGGCTCCTCGGCGCGCTGGTTCTGCGAAGTCGGGACGCACGAGGCCGACGACTCGGGCCTCCTCCACTACCGTTCGGTCGCCTGCCGGGCGCTGGCCGCGGCCCGGGGGGAAGCGCGGCCGGGACCCGTGCACCTGAACATGCCGTGGCGCGAGCCGCTGGCTCCGCTCCCGGTCGCGGGCGCGGTGACGGCGACCGACGAGCTGGCCCTCGAGGGTCGTGGCGATCGGCCGCTCACCGCCGTCACCCACATCGACCTCGAGCCCTCGACCTTCCTCCTCGACGAGGTCGCCGGCCATATCGGCAACGCGATCTCCGGCGTGATCGTCGCCGGGCGCCAGCTCGACCCCGAGCTGCGCGAGCCGCTCGCCCACCTCGCCCGGGTCGCCGGCTTCCCGATCCTCGCCGACCCGACCTCGCAGCTCCGCTGCGGGCCGCACGACCGCTCCCACGTCGTCGCCGCCTACGACCTGCTGCTGCGCGAGGAGCACTTCGCCCGCTCGGTCGTCCCGGACCTGATCCTCCGCTTCGGCGAGATGCCGACCAGCAAGCCGCTGCGGGCCTGGATCGAGGCCAGCGGCGCCGAGGAGATCGCGATCGACCCCTACGGCGGCTGGAACGAGCCGACCAACCGGGCGGCGGCGATCCTCCGCGCCGATCCGACCGAGCTCGCCGCCGGCTGGGCGGCACGGGTCGAAGGCCTGGAGGGACGGGAACGACCCCTGCCGGAGCGGTGGACGGAGGCGGAGCGCGCAGCCCAGGCGGCGCTGGACGAGGCTCTCGCCGGCGCCGGGATCTCCGAGCCCGCCCTCCACCGCGCCCTCGGCGCCGCCTACCACGACGGCGACCTCGTCTACACCAGCTCGAGCATGCCGATCCGCGACCAGGAGGCGTTCCTCGCCGCAGGCGACACCGACGTCCTCTTCCTCTCCAACCGCGGTGCCAACGGCATCGACGGGCTCGTTTCCTCCGGCATCGGCGCCGCCCAGGCGAGCGGCCGGCCGACGACGATCGTCACCGGCGACCTCGGCTTCCTCCACGACCTAGGCGGCCTGGCGGCGCTGCGCGACGTCGAGACCCCGGTCCGCATCGTCGTGATCGACAACGGCGGCGGCGGCATCTTCCACTTCCTGCCCCAGAAGCAGGCGCTGGACGACGATGAGTTCGAGGCCCTGCTCGGCACTCCGCGCGGGATCGACGCCGCCAAGGTCGCGGCCCTCTTTGACCTCCCGCATCGTCGCCTCGAGTCGCTCGCCGACCTGCCCACCGCCCTGGCGTCGAGCACCGGCTTGATCGAGATCAGGACCGATCGCAGCGCCAACGTCGAGGCGCACCGCGAACTAACTCACCGGGTCCACGACGCGCTGCGGGGCTAGCAGGAGATCGGCCCGGCCTCTCGCCCCGGTCCGGGCCGCCAGGTGGCGCCGTAGAGCGTCGTCTCCGGGTCGGAGTAGACCTTCTTCAGACAGGTGCCGTCGGCGTTGATCGCCATCAGCGCATCGTTTTTCATCGGATCGTCGTAGCCGTTTTCGATGACGCGGGTGCGGGTGAACGCAATCCGCTGTCCGGACGGATCCCAGCTGGGCCTGAGGAGCATCTTGTGACTGCGTCGCAGGAGCCGTGAGCGGGGAAAGGTGCCGACCCGGGTGACCCGCAGCTCGTCGATCGGCTGCGAGCCATCGTCGACCCAGCTCCTCATCCAGTTCTTCCAGCGGATGAAGGCCACTTCCGATCCATCGGGCGAATAGACGGGTTCCGACGCTTCGTTGGCCAGAAGTGACATGCGGCCGGTGAGCAGGTCGACGGCAACCGCGCTGCTGTTTCCTGCCCCGGGGTAGATCGTCCCCGCGAGCCTCGAGCCATCTGGAGAGAACGAGCTCGGCTCGAATGGCGCTTGCAGGCGCCAAGGGGTCGCTCGCCGCACCGAGCCCGAGGCGACATCGAGGAGCCAGATGGAGTCCTTGTGCAGGTAAGCGACCGTTTGTCCGTCTGGCGCCATCACCGGACTGCCGCCTTCTTCGAGTGAGGCACGCCCATAGACGCGGAGCCCAGGGTCGTTGACAGCGGCGACTGCAACCATTTCCTCACGGAGGCTTCCATAGCCCCCAAACGCCAGCAGATCGCCGGCCGCCGACCACGACGGCAGGCTCCAGCCGGCCCTCTTGACCACGGTCTGGGCAGATTCCCCGTTGGGACCCATCGAGATGAGATCCCGCCCGCGCTGATCGGAAACGTAGGTCGAGACCGTGATTTGCGGGCCGTCCGGCATGGCTGCCCGCACAGGTTGGGCCACGCCCGCCAAGGCAACCAGGCAGAGGGCCAGCGACAGGAGGACAGCTCGACTCATGCGGCGACCCTACTCAGCAAGCAGCGGCAAAAGCGCCCCGAGCTTGACCTCGGTCTCGGCCAGCTCGGCCGCCGGGTCGGAGCCGGCGACGACGCCGACGCCGGCGAAGAGGTGGGCCTCGCGGTCGCGGAGGAGGGCGCTGCGGAGGGCGACGCAGAACTCGCCATCCTCGGTCGCGTCCATCCACCCGACGGGAGCGGCGTACCAGCCGCGGTCCATGCCCTCGAGCTCGGCGATTGCCGCCGCGGCGGCGGGCCAGGGCTCACCGCCGACGGCCGGGGTCGGGTGCAGGAGGCCGGCCAGCTCGATCGCCGAGTGCGGCTCGGCCAGCTGCGCGATCACCGGCGTCCCCAGGTGCTGGATGTTCGCCACCTTGACGATCTCCGGCTCGGCGGCGGCCTCGACCCAGACCGCGTGCGGGCGCAGCGCGCGGACGATGCGCTCGGCGACGATCCGCTGCTCGCGCCGGTCCTTGTCGCTGCGCAGGAGCTGCTCGCCGAGGTGGTCGTCGACCGCCGGGTCGGAGCTGCGCCGGGTTGAGCCGGCGAGGGCGACGGTGGAGACGCTGGCGCCGGAACGGCGGACCAGCAGCTCGGGGCTGGCGCCGAGGAAGGCGGCCTCGGGCGTGCCGCAGCAGAAGCAGAAGCAGGCCGGGAACTGCTCGCGCATCCCACCGAAGACGGCGGCCGGGTCGTGGGCGGCGCCGGCGCTGACGATCACCTCGCGGGCCAGCACGACCTTGCTCATCTCGCCGGCGGCGATCTGGGATGTGGCGCCCTCGACCGCGGCTTCGAACTCGCGAGGCGGACGGGCGCTGCGGATGTCGGCGTGGGCGGTCGGGTGGGGGTCGAGCAGGGGCAGCGGGGCGTCGGCGCGGAGGGAAGCGAGACGGGACCGCAGTCCCTCCCCCAGCCGCTCGACGTCCTCGCCGGGCTGCACGACCGCGTTGACGGTGAGGAAGGTACGCCCGCCGCTGCGGCAGAGCGAGAGCTCGGGCAGGACCAGCGACGCCGGCGCCAGCGAGGACCAGGTCGGCGTGCCGCCGCCGTCGGGGTCGAAGGCAAAGCCCCCGAGCCAGACAGGACCGGCGCCCGCCGGCATCCCCCGCGGCTCGTCGAAGACGGCCCCGCCGCCGATTCGCAGGCACTCGTCGGCGACGTCGCCGAACCGCCCCTCCCCCCGCGAGCTCGCCTCGTGCGCGACCCCGAGCCCGGCCAGCGCGAACCCGCGGTCGGGCTGCTCCCAACAGAACCAGCGGTCAGAAGCCAACCGCGAAGCGAACACCGCTGCACAGGGGTCGCCTGCCTCGACCTCTCGAGTGACGCTTACGAGGGTGCGCCGTCCCCGTTCGGCGGCCTTGGCTAGCGCGCCGAGGAGGTCACTAGTCGTGACCGCGTCCAATTGCGATCTCGCCGGTGCGGACCATTTCGACGAGACCATGCGGGCGGACCATCCGCTCGAAGGCCTCGATCTTGTCGGCGGAGCCGGTCACCTCGATCGTCATCGTCCGCCGCGCCACGTCGACGATTTTCGCCCGGAAGATCTCGGCGAACTGGATGATCTCGGCCCGGTTCTCGACCGCCGAGGAGACCTTGAAGAGAGCCATCTCGCGGGCCACCGTCTCCTCCGGCTCCATGTCGCGGATCTTCAGCACGTTGACGAGCTTGTGCAGCTGCTTGGTCACCTGGTCGATCGGATGGACGGCGCCGTCCAGGGTCAGGGTGACGCGGGAGATGCTGGGGTCGTCGGTGGGACCGACGGCGAGGGTGTCGATGTTGAAGCCACGGCGTGAGAAGAGCCCGGCGACGCGCGCCAGCACGCCCGGCTTGTTCTCGACCAGGATCGAGAGGATGTGCTTGCGGCCGCTCAGCTGCCCGGCCACGTGCAGATCCTCGAGCTTCACGACCTGCGGAGTTCCGGCCTCCATCAGCTCACCACCCCGCGCGGTGCCTCGACCATGTCGCGGGCGGCGTTGCCCGGCGGGATCATCGGATAGCAGTTCTCTTCGCGGGCGACGCGGACGTCCATCAGGACCGGGCCGTCGTGCTCCAGCGCCGCCGTCATCTGCTCCTCGAGGTCGGCGGAGCTCTCGCAGCGCATCCCTTTGGCGCCGAAGGCCTCCGCCAGCTTCACCCAGTCGGGGCTCGAGCCCATGTCGACGGAGCTGTAGCGGCGGTCCCAGAACAGCTCCTGCCACTGGCGGACCATGCCCATGTAGCCGTTGTTCATCAGGAAGACCTTGACCGGGATGTTCTCGGTCACGCAGGTGGCGAGCTCCTGCACGTTCATGATCAGGCTGCCGTCGCCGGCGACGCAGACGACCTCCTCGTCCGGGCAGGCGACCTTGGCGCCGACCGCGCTCGGCAGGCCGAAGCCCATCGTCCCCAGGCCGCCGGAGTTGATCCAGCGCCGGGGCTTGTCGAAGCCGTAGTACTGCGCGGTCCACATCTGGTGCTGGCCGACGTCGGAGGTGACGATCGCGTCGCCCTGGCTGGCCCGGTGCAGCGCCTCGATCATGAACTGCGGCTTGATCTCGCCGTTCTGGCTGGGCTCGTAATAGAGCGGGTGCGCGTCCTGCCAGCCCCGGAGCGTGTTCCACCACTCGTCGAGGCGGCTGGAGTCGGTCTGCAGCGCCCGGTACTCGCGGGTCAGCTTCGGCAGCACCTGCTTGACGTCGCCGACGATCGGGATGTGCGCGCCGACGTTCTTCGAGATCTCGGCCGGGTCGATGTCGATGTGGATGACCTTGGCGTGGGGCGCGAACTCGCTCAGTTTGCCGGTGATGCGGTCGTCGAAGCGGGCGCCGATGGCGACGATCAGGTCGGCTTTGTCTATCGCCCAGTTGGCGGTCAGGGTGCCGTGCATGCCGAGCATGCCGAGGAAGCGGTCGCTGGAGGCCGGGAATGCGCCGAGGCCCATCAGGGTCGAGGTGACCGGGAAGCGGTCGGAGTCGGCGAGCTCCCGCAGCTCCTCGGAGGCGTTGGCGTTGATGACGCCGCCGCCGGTGTAGAAGATCGGGCGCCGGGCGCTCGCCAGCGCTTTGGCGGCGATCCGGATCTGCTTGATGTTGCCCTCGGTCGAGGGCTTGTAGCCGGGCAGCTCGACCGGCTCGGTCCGCGGCACGTAGTCGATGTCGGCGCGCGAGAGGTCCATCGGGATGTCCAGCAGCACCGGCCCCGGGCGCCCGGTCGAGGCGAGATGGAAGGCCTCGTGGACGTACTCGGGGATCTGGCGCGGGTCGGTGACCGCGAAGGAGTGCTTGACGAAGGGCAGGGTGGCGCCGAGGATGTCGGCCTCCTGGAAGCCATCGGTGCCGATCAGCTCGGTGCGGACCTGGCCGGTGATGAAGACCGTCGGGGTCGAGTCCATCATCGCGTCGGCGATCGCGGTGACGAGGTTGGTGGCGCCGGGGCCGGAGGTGGCGAAGGCGACGCCGACCCGGCCGGAGGCTTTCGCGTATCCCTCGGCGGCGTGGCCACCGGCCTGCTCGTGGCGAACCTGGACATGGCGGAACTCCGCGTCGATCATCGCGTCGTAGGTCGGCAGGTTCGCCCCGCCGGGGATCCCGAAGACGTCCTTGACGCCCTCGGCCTTGAGGGATTCCATCAACGTGTCAGCAGCCCGCATAGGAACTGGCGATGGTAGCAGCGGGCCTAGGCCTGGCCTGCAGGCGATTTGACGGGGTTCCAGCGGGTCTGCGGGTCGATCGCCGTCTCGATCACGCGCCCTTTGTGACGCTCGATCGCGTGGATGATCGACTCGACCAGCTCCTCGCCGAGGAGGGTCGGCTCCAGGCCGAGGTCGAGCAGCTTGGTGTGGATCGCGTTGTAGTAGTGCTCTTCCTTCTCGACCCGCGGGTTCTCGTAGTGCTGGATCTCGACGCTGTAGCCGAGGTGCTCGCCGGCCTCCTTGACCAGCCCAGCCAACTCGAGCACTGAAAATTGCTCGGTGAACTGGTTGAAGACGCGGAACTCGCCGGGCTCGGCCGGGTTCAGCGCCGCCAGTTCGACGCAGGCGAGGGTGTCGCGGATGTTGAGGAAGCCGCGGGTCTGGCGGCCGGCGCCGTAGACGGTCAGCGGGTGCCCGATCACGGCCTGGACGCAGAAGCGGTTGAGCACGGTGCCGAAGAGCTCGTCGTAGTCGAAGCGGGTGACGAGGCGCTCGTCGCGGGCGGTCTCCTCGGTCTCGACGCCGTAGACGACGCCCTGGTTGAGGTCGGTCGCGCGCAGGCCCCAGGTGCGACAGGCGAAGTGGATGTTGGTCGAGTCGTGGACCTTGGAGCAGTGGTAGAGCGAGCCCGGCAGCTTCGGGTAGGGCAGGGTGTCCCGGCGGCCCTTGTGCTCGATCTCGATGTAGCCCTCCTCGATGTCGATGTCGGGCTGGCCGTACTCGCCCATCGTCCCGAGCTTGACCAGGTGCGCGTCGGGGACGTGGTCGCGCATCGCGAAGAGCAGGTTGAGGTTGCCGATCACGTTCGCCTGCTGGGTTTCGACCGCGCGCTCGCGCGAGAGCATCGAGAACGGCGCCGAGGCCTGCTGGCCGTAGTGGACGACGACCTCGGGCCTGGTCTCGGCGACGACCTCGTCGAGGAACTCGCCGTCCTCGACGGCGCCGACGTAGCTGCGGATCTGCTCGCCGGAGACCTCGCGCCAGGCCGCGATCCGCTCGTCCAGCTCCCCGATCGGGGTCAGCGAGGCGGTGCCGTGTTCGGTGTGCCAGCGGCGGCGGGAGAAGTTGTCGACGACGGAGACTTCGTGCCCGCGGGCCGAGAAGCGGAGCGCGGTGGGCCAGCCCAGGTAGCCGTCGCCCCCAAGGATGAGGATTCGCATGAGGCCGGCACTTTAGACGCTCGGGCGGCGCTCGGGACCGATGGTCCTAGTTGAATCCGGGCGATGGAAAGTGGACTGGCGGCGCGAAACGGCGGCCGGATCGGGCTCGCGGCGCTGGTCGCGGTCCTGCTGCTGGGACTGGGCCTGCGGGTCGGCGAAGCCTGGGACGGGCGGGCGCCCGTCTACGACGCCCGGGCCTATGCGGCGATCGCGAAGAACCTGAGCGAGGGCGAGGGGTTCACGGTTGGGTCCGGGGCGACGCAGCCGTCGAGCAACTACTCCCCGGGCCTGCCCTTGTTCGTGGCGGGGTTGTACGCGGTGACGGGGGGCGAGCACGAGCGGTTCGCGCGGGTAGTGCTGGCCGTGATTGGGACGTTGTCGGTGCTGTTCGCCTACTTGATTGGGCGGAGGTTGACGGCGGACCGGTCGCCGCACCGACCCGGTTCAAGTGAGGTCGGCGCGGCGACCGGCCCGCCGGCGCGATTGGTGAAAAGTCCACCGCGGGCGGTGGAAGATTCACCAGGGGCGGTGTGGCCAGCGCTGGTTGGGGCGCTAGCGGTGGCGGTTTATCCGGCGCTCCTCGAGTACCAGGGGATGCTGATGAGCGAGCCGCTGGCGGCGACGCTGTTGTCGGGTGGAGTGCTGGCGGCGCTTTGGGCTTGGGACGGCACCCACTGGCGATGGCTGTTGCCGGGCGTGCTATTCGGGGCGCTGGCGCTGACGCGGCCGGAGTACCTGGGAGTGGCAGTTCTGGTCGCGATCGCCATCGCGGTCCGTGAGCTACCTCGCGACTGGCGCCCCTCCCTCCTACCTGCTGCTGTTTTCCTCCTCGCCTCCCTCGTCGTCATCGCCCCCTGGACGATCCGCAACGCTTCAGCCCTCGACCGCTTCGTCCCGATCTCCACCGGCGGCGGGCAGGTCCTGTTCGCCGGCACCTACCTGCCCTCGGACGGGGATCCGGAAAAGGTCGGCGCCGAGGTCGTGGCTGAACATCCCGACCTCTTCTCGCCGAGTGACGCACGGCAGTTGCGCCTCGAGCAGATCCTCGCCCGGCTCGCGGCCCAGCAGCACCCCGGGATGGAAACCGACCAGGCGCTCTCGAAGTTGGGCAAGCAGCAGCTCTGGGACGACGTCTCCGAGGAGCCGCTCGAATACGCCGGCTTCGTCGCGACCAAGGTCGGCCGCATCTGGTCGCACGGGCCGCGCGACGTGATGCGCGAGCCGGGCTGGGAGGTCCTGCACTGGGCGCTGGTCGCGCTGGGTCTGCTCGGGCTCGGGCTCCTCGCCTGGCGGCGGCGCTGGGAGGCACTGCTGCTCGGGACGATCTTCCTCGCGATCACCGCGATCAGCGCCCTCCTCGTCGCCTCCCCGCGGCGCGTCCTGGTCCTGGTCCCGCTGCTAGCCTCGCTTTCCACCGTCTCGATCGCCTGGCTGCGGGATAGCCTGAGCCGGCCTTGACCGCCTTCGCCGACCGGATCCGCGCGCTGCCGCAGCGCTACGGCAAGAGGACGCTGATCGCGCTGGCGGCGATCGCGCTGCTGGGGCTGGTGGTGCGCGCGTACGTCGTCGTCCATCCGGTCGAGCGTCCGGGGGACGACTCGCGGGCCTACTACGCGCTCTCGAAGGCGCTCTATACGGAACAGAGCTTTGGCGGGCCCGAATTCGAAGACTCGAGCGACTGGTCTCCCGGCGCCCCCTTCCTATACGCCGCCTCGTTCTACGCGACCGGCGGCGCCCGGGAAGGGACCGCCCGGATCGTCGAGGCGCTGCTGGGCGTGGCGACGATCCTCGTCGTCTTCGCCCTCGGCTGGCGGCTAGGCGGGCGCGCCCACGGCCGTTTCGTCGGCCTCTTCGCCGCTTTCGCGGTCGCCGTCTACCCGCCGTTCCTCCACACCACCGGCGAGCTGATGAGCGAGCCGCCGGCGATGCTGACCCTGCCGGCCGCGATCCTCGCCTTCCTCTTGGCCTGCGACAGAAGCGCGAACGGATCTGTCCCCGGCATCCGGGGACAGCAGGCGTCATGGTGGGCGTGGGCGGTCCCGGGGGTCCTCTTCGGCCTGACCGCGATGTTCCGGCCCGAGTACCTGCTCGTGGGAGCGGCCTTTGTGGTTCTCGCGGGGATTCGCACCTGGCGCGCTCGGGGCTGGCAGCTTGGTCTCGCCGGCGCCGCGGCACTCCTCGTCGCCCTGATCCTGCCGATCCTCCCCTGGACCGTCCGCAACCTCGTCGTCCTCGACAAGGTGGTGCCGATCTCGACCGGCGGCGGCAAGGCGCTCTACGTCGGCACCTACCTCCCCGCCGACGGGGAATACCAGCGGGTGAAGGCCTCCCTCGTCGAGCGCTACCAAGGCCGTGAGCTCGAGCCGGGATCCGCTGCCCTCGACGCGATCGACCCAACCCCCCTCTTCGACCGGGTCGCGAAGGAAGAACACCCGGATCTGTCGCGCGACGAGGCCCTCGGCAGGATCGGCAAGGAAAACTTCTCGAAGTACTTCGGCGAAGACCCCGGGGGCTACTTGGCGATGACCGCCCGCAAGATCGGCCGGATGTGGAGCAGCGGGGTCGGCGAAGCGATGAGCAGCCCCGTCGGCCGCGCCGTCCAAATCGCCCTCGTCCTCCTCGCCCTCGCCGGCTTCGCCCTCCTCGCGCTGCGGCGCCGCTGGTGGGAGCTGGTCGTGCTGGCGACCCCGATCGCCCTCGTCACCGCGGTCGGCGCGATCTCCCTGGCGGCGCCCCGCCGCAACGAGGTGCTGATGACGCTGGTCTTTCCGCTCGCCGGCCTGGCGCTGTCATCGGCCCTCGCGGCCATATCCTCCGGGCGCGAATGGTCCCCCGAGCAGGCATCTTCCCAGCCGAACTGACGGCGCTCCGCAGCGTCGGGCTGCTGATGGCGATCTTCCTCGTCGCCTACGCGGTCGTCCGCCGACGCACCCTGCGCAACGCCGACGTGCTGATCCTGATCGCGGCCGGACTGGGCCTCGCGCTCGTCTCCGGGACCGAAATCGTCAACGGCCTCCTCTCCGCCTTCTCCTTCGAGAAGGGCAACGGCGGCCGCATCCTCGGCCTCGCGGTCTTCGCGATCTTCGTCCTCTTCGGGCTGACGCTGCGGGCGCTCTCGCAGTCGGCGCGGAACAACCGCCAGCTGGCGGCGGCACTCGAGGGCCTCGCCTGGGAGGAGTTCCGCCAGGCGGGGATGCCGGAGCGCTTCCGCGACAAGATCGCGATCCTGATCCCCGCCTACAACGAGGCCGACAACATCGCCACCGTCCTCGACCAGATCCCGCCCGCGGTCTGCGGCGTCCGCACCGAGGTCCTCGTCGTCGACGACGGCTCCCGCGACCGCACCGGCGACGTCGCCGCCGAACACGGGGCCGCGGTCGCCCGTCACGTCACCAACCGCGGCGGCGGCGCGGCGCTGCGAACCGGCTACCGGCTGATGGTCGAATCGGGGGCGCTCATCGTCGTCACCCTCGACGCCGACGGCCAGCACCGCCCCGACGAGATGGAGCGCCTGGTCAAGCCGATCCTCGACGGCGAGGTCGACATGGCGCACGGCTCCCGCGTCCTCGGCCACGCCGACCGCAACCACTTCGCGCGGGAGCTCGGGATCGTCTTCTTCAACCGCCTCGTCTCCGCCATCACCCGCACCCACGTCACCGACTGCTCCAACGGCTACCGCGCCGTCCGCACCACCGTCCTCCCCCAGCTGGTGCTGCGCCAGGAGCAGTTCCACACCTCCGAGTTCATGATCGAGGCGATCAAGCGCGGCATCCCCGCCACCGAGGTCCCGATCACCGTCGAACAGCGCCTCCACGGCCACTCGAAGAAGCCCGCCGCCCTCCGCTACGGCGCCGGCTTCGCCAACGCGATCGTCAGGACCTGGCTGCGGTAAGGCGCGTCGAGCTGAGGCTCAGCGCACGCCCGGGTGGCGCACCGCAGCCGGGTCGGGCAGGTAGAGGTCGGTCCCGCAGCGTGGACAGACCTGGACGTAGAGCTTCAGCGCCTTGTGGCAGTTGGGGCACTGCCGTTCGGGTTCGTCCTTGTCGAAGCGGTAGAGGATCACGGCGACCAGGCCCAGCAGGGGCAAAACCAGGCCGACGAGGAACCAGATGAAGAACGAGCTGCCCTTGCCCTTGCCGACGATGCCGGTGGCGAGGCCGAAGAAGAAGGCGATGACGAGGTACTCCACGTACCCATTCTTGCGGTTCGCGGGCTGGACCTAACGTCCAGACGGCGGCTCGAGGGGTCAAGCGGCGCCGGGAAGCGCCGAGAAAGCAGTGAGGCCCCGCGGGGGGCCTATGCGTGCATGGCGATCCCGCAGCAGAAACCAGTCGAGGCGAGGCCGCAACAGCGGCGGCGTAAGCGACGCCGCGTCTGGAAGGACAAGCACTACCGCTGGGTCCCCGACGGGCAGGGCGACTGGCGCGTCCAGTCCTATCTCTTCCGCCACCACCACAAGCCCAAGCGCGGGCACTTCCGCGGCCCCGGCCCGAAGCCTGCCCGACAGCCTCGCGCCCCGGCGGGCGGCCCGCCCCCGGCGCCAGCCGCCTCCGACCCCCGGCCGCCGGATGCCTACCAGGGCGGATTCGGCGAGGCGCAGGCGACGCGGCTGCTCCAGCGCGCCGGCTTCGGCCCCGCGCCCGGCCAGGCGGCGCAGCTTGCCTCCCTCGGCCTCGTCGGCGCCGTCCAGTCGCTGACCAGGCCGAGCGGGACCGCCGTCCTCAGCGGCCCGGCGCCGCGCGACGACGACGGCAACCCGCTCGCCCCCGCCGACGCCTGGGGCCACGACCACCTCTGGTGGCTCGACCGCATGGTCCGCACCGACCAGCCGCTGGTCGAGCGGATGGCGTTGATCCTCCACGACTGGTTCGCGACCTCGCAGGCGAACGTCTCGACGGCCCAGCAGATGATCGCCCAGTCGAACCTCTTCCGCAGCCGCTGCTTCGGCTCCTTCCTCGACCTCTTCCGAGCGGTGACGGTGGACCCGGCGATGCTGCAGTGGCTGAACGGCAACGAAAACTACGAGTGGGCGCCGAACGAGAACTACGCCCGCGAGATGATGGAGCTGTTCTCGCTCGGCGCCGACCGCGGCGCCTACACCGAGGACGACATCCGCGAACAGGCACGGGCGCTGACCGGGTGGCGCAACGACTGGGGCGACGCCGGCGCCTACAACTTCCGCTTCGAACCGAAATGGCACGACACCGGCTCGAAGACGGTCTTCGGCCGCAGCGGAAACTGGGGCTGGGAAGACGCCTGCCGGCTCTGCGTCGAGCACCCCCTCCACCCCTCCTTCTTCGTCGAGAAGCTGTGGAGCTACTTCATCCCGGTGGCGCCGGCCGCCGGCGTGCGGGAAGCGCTGGAGGCGACCTACGCCGGCTCCGGCTGGCAGATCCGCCCCGTCCTCGAGCAGATCCTGATGCGGCCGGAGCTCTACGAAGGGCCGCCGATGGTGAAGCCGCCGGTCGTGCAGCTGGCGACGATGCTGCGCCGCCTCGGCCGACCGATCGACACCGAGGCCTGGGTCTGGCTCTGCGAAGAGGCCGGCCAGCGGCTCTTCTGGCCGCCCAACGTCTCCGGCTGGGACGACAACCGCTGGCTCGACACCTCGCGGATGCGGGCCCGCTGGAACATGGTCGCCTACGCGCTGGAGGGAATCTCGGTCGACCCCTGGAGCGACGACTACGACGAAGAAGAGACCCCCGAAGAAGCGCTTGCGCGCGCCCTCGCCTCCTGGAGCTTGCCGGCGCTGCGGCCCGAGCATCGCGAAGAGCTGCTGGAAATGGCGCGCCGCAGCGAGAACCTGATCCTCGCCAACTGGCAGAAGGGTCCCTACCGGGCACTGCGCCAGAACGCCCTCCTGCAGCTGATCGGCGTCAGCCCGGACCTGATCCTGCAATGAGCGCGCCCCGCAACCACTCCTGCTGCAGCGGCTACACCCGCTCGCAACTACTGCGCTCGGCCGCCGCCGAAGCCGGCAAGGGCCTGCCGGCGATCGAGCCGGGGATGCCGGAGCCGGCGGGCACGGGCCTCTCGCGCCGCAAGTTCCTCGCCCGCGGCGCCGGCCTGGCGCTGGCGGTCTACGGGGCCTCGAAGATCCCGCTCTCGGCCTTCGAGACCGGGATCGCCCAGGCCGCCCAGGGCGACAAGATCCTCGTCTCGATCTTCTTCGACGGCGGCATCGACTCGCTCAGCGTGCTGGCGCCGGTCGGCGACCCCCGCTACTCGCAGCTGCGTCCCAACCTGGCGCTGCCTCCGGGCGCCGGTGCCAGCTTCGCCGAGGACCCGAACCTCCAGTGGCACCCGGCGGCGGCGGCGCTCGCGACCCTCCACGGCGAGGGCAAGGTCAGCGCCTTCCCGGCGATCGGGTACGACCACCCCGACCAGTCGCACTTCACCTCCCGCCACTACTACGAGATCGGCGAGCTGCAGGTCGGCTACCGGACCGGCTGGCTCGGCCGCTACCTCGACGCCGTCGGCGACGACGAAAACCCGCTGCAGGGCCTCTCGCTCGACGGCTCGCTCTCGCCGATGATCGCGACCGCGGAAAAGCCGGTGGCGGCGATCGACAGCGTCGACGGCTACGACCTCTGGTCGCGGGTCGACGCCCCGATCGAAGACGAGATGTTCCGCAGCTTCGCCCGCTTCGGCTCCCTGCCCTCGGACTCGCCGGGACTCTCGCAGGTGCGCCGCGCCGCCTCCCAGACCGACAAGCTGCGCCAGGACCTCGCCGGGGTCGGAGACTTCAGCAGCCCGGTCTCCTATCCCGACACCTGGTTCTCCCACAAGCTCGCCGGGCTTGCCGCCTACATCGCGGTCGGGCTGCCGATGCGGGTGGTGACCGTTCGCGCTCCCGGCGGCTACGACACCCACGCAGACCAGGCGGGCGACCTCGAAAGCAACCTGCGCGAGACCTGCGAGGGGATCCTCGCCTTCCAACGCGACCTCGAGGCGCGCGGGCTGGCCGATCGGGTGATGGTCGAGATGTGGAGCGAGTTCGGCCGGCGGCCGGAAGAGAACGGCTCGCTCGGCACCGACCACGGCGCCGCCGGCTGCGCCTTCGTGATCGGCTCCAAAGCCAAGGGCGAGATGGTCGGCGAGTTCCCGGGCCTATCCAGCCTCGACGCCGACGACAACCTGCGGGTGACGAGCGACTTCCGCGGCATGTACTGCTCGCTGCTCGAGCAGTGGCTCGAATTCGACGCCGAAGCGATCATCCCCGGCGCCGCCGGCTTCGCCCGGCCGGCGCTGGTGAAGGCGTGAGACGGGGGCTGGTCGCGGTCATACTCAGCGCGCGGGTATGGCGGCGAGGACGACCGCGACCTCGGAGGCGGCTTCAGGGACGGCCGGAGCGGGCGAATGCACATGGACGAAGCATTCGAAGCGGGTTGTGAAACGGGTGCGGCGGCACGGCAAGGTGCAACGGGTGGTGCGCGTGCGCCATTGGTGGACCTGCGTCCCGCAGGCCGAGGCGCCGCCGATCGCACCGCCGGCCCTGGCGCCGCCGCCTCCGGCGCCCGAAGCCGAGCCGGAAGCGGAAGCAAACCGCCTCGCGGTCAAAAGCAGCGAGTACTACTTCGTCCTCTCCCGCCTCAGCGTCAAATCCGGGGGCGTGACGATCGAACTGAACAACCGCGGCGAAGACCCCCACAACCTCAACCTCCAGCTCGAAGGCGACGGGGGCGTGCCACTGGAGATCCCGGAAACGGACTCCGAGCAGCGCAGCGTCGCCAGCTTCGACCTGCCCGCCGGCAAATACCGCCTCTGGTGCTCCCTCCCCGAACACGAGGAAAAAGGGATGCACACGACACTGACGGTCGAATGACCGCGAGTCCGCGCCGATGCCCCCTATAGGTGTACTGACGCGGACTCGCCTCAGAGCAGCGGCTTCGGGTGGCCGATCGAGCCGACCTCGGAGATGTCGCGGCGGAACGGGAGGCCGGCGGTCCAGTCGAGGACGGCGCGGAACTTGCGAGCCGAGCCCGGGATCTGGCTCATGTGGTAGGTCCGGGCCAGCCACCAGGCCGGGAAGCCGCGGAAGGTGCGGTCGCCGATCTTGCCGACCGCCTTGTAGCGGCCGAGGTTGACGAATGCAGCTTCGGAGCGGTACTCGTAGGGCTTGGGGCTGCCGATCCCGAGCTCGGCGGCGATGTTGCGGGCGGCAACGGGGCCCTGCCGCACCGCGGTCTGCGCCGTCGGCGGCGAGGTGCCGCCAGCCGGGTCGGGGACCGCGGCGCAGTCGCCGATCGCCCAGACCGAGTCCATCCCCTGCACCCGCAGGTGGGAGTCGACCGGGACCCGGCCGCGCTCGTCCAGCGGCAGGTTCAGCTCTTTGAGGATCGGCTGCGGGGCGACGCCGGCGGTCCAGACGACGGTCTTCGTCGGCAGCACCTCGCCGCTCGAGAGCCGCGCCGTATCCGGCCCGACCTCCTCCAGGGTCGTCTCCATGCGGATGTCGATGCCGCGGCCGCGCAGCTCCCGCAGCGCGTACTCGCCGAGCTGCGGATCGATCTCCGGCAGGACCCGGTTCGTCGCCTCGACCAGGACCCAGCGCATCCCGTGCAGGCGGGCGCGCGGGTAGCGGTCCATCGCGTCGGCGGCGAAATCCTGCAGCTCGGCCAGCGCCTCGAGCCCGGCGTAGCCGCCGCCGACGAAGACGTAGGTGAGCAGCTCTTCGCGCTTGGCGGGGTCCTCGGTCGCGTTCGCTTCCTCCAGCGTCTCGATCACGTGGTTGCGCAGGTAGATCGCGTCGGCGAGGCTCTTGAACCCGACCGCGTGCTGGGCCAACCCCGGCACCGGCAGCACCCGCGAGACCGAGCCCATCGCCAGCAGCAGCTGGTCGTAGGGGATCTGCTCGGTTTCGCCGTACTTGGCCCGCAGGGTCACCGTCTTCGCCTCGGGATCGTGGCCGACGATCGCACCCAATCGCAGGTAGGTCCGTTTCAAGATGTCGCGCAGCGGCGTCACCACGTGGCGCGGCTCCAGCGTCCCAGCCGCTGCCTCCGGCAGGAACGGCGTGTAGAGCGCGAAGTTCGTCTCGTTGACCAGCGTCAGCCGCGCCGACTGCTTCGGCATCGTCCGCTCCAGCTCCCGCGCCGCCGCAGCGCCGCCGAAGCCACCACCCGCGATCACGACGTTCCAGGCCATGCCTTCAACCTACCACTTTGTAACAACGTGTTACAAAGTACGAAACGCACTAAGTCCGCCTACAGCTTCTCCTGAATCAGCCGGTTGACCTCGCCGCCGTCGGCGCGGCCTTTGGTCTCTCGCATGACGGCGCCGACGATGGCGCCGATCGCCTTGGTGTTGCCTTCGCGGATCTTCGCGACAGCGTCGGGGTTGTCGGCCATCGCCTTCTCGACGATCGCCTCGAGCTCGCCGGAGTCGGACATCTGGGCGAGCCCCTCGCGCTCGACGATCGGCTCGGGGTCGCCGCCCTCCAGCACCAGTGCGGCGAGGACGGTCTTGGCGCTGCCGTGCGAGATCTTCTTCTCGCCGACCATGCGGACCAGGGCGGCCATGGCTTCGGGGGAGACGCGGGAGTCGGCGGCGCCGCCGTCGACCTCGGCCTGGCGCAGCGCAGCCGCCAGCTCGCCGGTCACCCAGTTCGCGAGGACCCGCGGCTCGATCCCGTCCGCCGCCTCGACGACGTTCTCGAAGTAGCCGGCCGTCCGGGGGTCGGTGGCGAGGGTCAAGGCGACGTCGCCGGGAACGCCGATCCCCTCGTAGCGCTCGATTCGCGCCGCCGGCAGCTCCGGCAGCGACTCGCGGGCCTCGCGCAGCATCTCCTCGGTCGGGACCAGCGGCACCAGGTCGGGCTCGGGGAAGTAGCGGTAGTCGTGGGCTTCCTCCTTCGAGCGCAGGGAGGTGAGGCTGCCGCTGGCCGGGTCGAAGTGGAGCGTCTCCTGTTCGACCGTCCCCCCCGCCTCGACCAGCTCGCGCTGGCGCGCCAGCTCGGCTTCTACCCCGCGCTGGAGGAAGCGAAAGCTGTTCATGTTCTTCAGCTCGGTCTTCGTCCCCAGCTCCTCGCTGCCCGCCGGCCGGACCGAGACGTTGGCGTCGACGCGGAGGCTGCCCTCCTCCATGTTGACGTCGGAGACGCCGAGCTGGCGAACCGTCTCGCGCAGCAGACGCGCCCACTCGGCCGCTTCGGCGGCGCCACGCAGATCGGGCTCGGTGACGATCTCGACCAGCGGCGTGCCGCCGCGGTTGAAGTCGACCAGGGAGGCGTCGGAGCCGTGGATCCGACCCGAGGAGCCGACGTGGATCGTCTTCGCCGCGTCCTCCTCGAGGTGGGCGCGGTGGATGCGGATGTCGCCCAGCCGACCGGGGCCGCAGATCGGATTGTCGTACTGGCTGATCTGGTAGGCCTTGGGGTTGTCGGGATAGAAGTAGTTCTTGCGGTGGAAGATCGAGCGCGGCGCGATCTCGCAGCCGAGGGCTAAGCCGATCTGCAGGGCGTAGCGGATCGCCTGCTCGTTCGGCACCGGCAGCACGCCGGGGTGGGCGAGGCAGACCGGGCAGGTGTGGACGTTCGGCTCGTCGCCGAACGACAGCTCACACCCACAGAACATCTTCGTTTTGGTCGCCAGCTGGACGTGGATCTCCAGCCCGATCACCGCCTCCAGCTCAGCCACCGGCGACACCTCCCGGGCGAGCCTCGAAGCCGATCCCCTGCTCCAGCGCGTAGGCGGCGTCGAGCAGCTTCTGCTCGCTGAAGGCGGGGCTGGCGATCTGGAAGCCGACCGGCAGCTGCGGGCCGCCGCCCTCGGGCTCGGCGAGCCCGGCGGGGATCGAGATCGCCGGGATCCCGGCGAGGCTCATCGGCACCGTGAAGAAGTCGTTCAGGTACATCGCCAGCGGGTCGTCGGTCTTCTCCCCCAGCTTGAAGGCGACCGAGGGCGCGGTCGGGGTGACGACGAAGTCGACCGTGCCGAAGGCGCCGCTGAAGTCTTCGGCGATCCGGGTGCGGACCTTCTGTGCCTGGCCGTAATAGGCCTCGTAGTAGCCGGAGGAGAGCGCGTAGGTGCCGAGCATGATCCGCCGCTTCACCTCCGGGCCGAAGCCGTCAGAGCGGGTCGTCTCGTACATCTCGATCAGGTCGCCGTCGCCGCCGGCCCGCACCCCGTAGCGGACGCCGTCGTAGCGGGCGAGGTTGGAAGAGGCCTCGGCGGGGGCGATCACGTAGTAGGCGGAGATCCCGTGCTCGGAGCTCGGCAGGGAGACCTCGGCGATCTCGCCTCCCAGGTCCTCGATCTTGCGCAGCGTCCCCTCGAAGACCTCGCGGACGCCGCTGTCGTAGTCGTCGCCGCGCAGCTCGGCCGGGACGCCGAAGCGCAGGCCCGAGAGGTCCTCGCGGCCGGGCAGGGCGATGCCGCCGTCGATCCCGACAGAGGTCGAGTCGCAGGGGTCTTTCCCCTGGAGGATCCCGAGCAGCAGGGCGGCGTCGGAGACCGTCCGGGTCAGCGGCCCGCACTGGTCGAGCGAAGAGGCGAAGGCGATCATCCCGTAGCGGGAGATCGCGCCGTAGGTGGGCTTGAGGCCGACGATCCCGCAGAAGGCGGCGGGCTGGCGGATCGAGCCGCCGGTGTCGGTGCCGATCGCCCAGGGGGCGAGGCCGCCGGCGACGACCGCGGCCGAGCCGCCGGAGGAGCCGCCGGGGACGCGCTCGCGGTCCCAGGGGTTGAGGACGGGCCCGTAGGCCGAGTTCTCGTTCGAGGACCCCATCGCGAACTCGTCCATGTTGGTCTTGCCGAGGACGGGGGCGCCCGCCTCCAGCAGCTTGCGAACGGCGGTCGAGGTGTAGGGCGGGCGGTAGCCCTCGAGGATCCGCGAGCCGGCGGTGGTCGGCACGCCCTCGGTGGTGAAGATGTCCTTGACCGCGATCGGAGCGACGCAGTCGCGCTTCACCGCGATCGCGGCGGCCTCCTCGCCGCCCTCGTCGCGCCAGAGGTAGGCGTTCAGCTCGTCGCCTGCGGCGGCCTCGCGCCAAGCGGCCGTGTACTCCTCGGCGCCGAGATCGCCGGCGACCATCGCTTCGTGCGCCTCGAGGGCGGTCAGCTGCAGCAGGTCGGTCATCTATTCCGCCTGCGGCGAGGGGGCGCGGAAGGCACCGTCTTCGGGTTCGGGCGCCGAGGCAAGGGCGACGTCGCGCGGCAGGCTCGGCCGCGGCTCGTCCGCCCGCAGCACGTTCTCCAGCGCCACCACGTGCGAGGTCGGCTCGACCCCCTCCAGATCCAGGTTCCCGATCCGGTCGACGTGCCCGAGGATCCCCGAAAGCTCCCCCACCATCCTCTCCACTTCCTCATCGGAGAGGCGCAGCCGCGCCAAACGCGCCACGTGGAGTACCTGATCCCGCTCGATCACGCGCGGGATTCTAGGTGCGGATGGAAACTGGCTGCCTGGCCAGTTAGAGTGCCGGCGATGCAGGGACCCAAGGCCGAGAGATTCGTCGTCTCCAACCTGCGCCTGCTCGCCGCCACCTTCGCCCTCGTCGGCATCCTCTTCATCGCCGTCCCCAGCGGCGTCCTCGACGTCATCTCCGACGTCGGCGAATGGTTCGGGTTCGAAGATCGCGCCCCCCACACGCAGGAGTACCTGTGGCTGGCGCTGGCCTTCGCCTACATGGTCGTGATCACCGGCATCTGCCTCGTCGCCCAGGCCGACGTCGTCCGCTACCGGCCGCTGCTGCTGGTCCTCGCCGCCGGCAAGACCGCCTCCTCTCTCGGCTCCCTGGCCTTCTTCCTGATCCAGGAAGAGGTCTTCATCTACCTGTTGAACTTCCTCGTCGACGGCTTCCTGGCGCTGCTCGCGCTCTACCTCTGGATGCTGGCGGGTCGGGTCGGCCGCCCGGCCGCACCTGGTTGACAGCGCCCGCCAGGGCTCTCGGCCGCTGAGCAGCGCACCCTGAGCGCGATCTGCGCGGCGATGGCGCCGGGCATCGACGGGCTGCCGGCAGCGGAGCGCGAGGTCGACGTCTCCGGGCCGGTCGCCGAGTTCCTGCGCTCGCTCTCCCCCACGGTCCTGCTGCGCCTGCGCCTCGGCCTGCGCGCCTTCGAGTGGCTGCCCTTCCCCTGGCGCTTCAGCCGTCTGGAGCCGGAGGCGGTAGGCGAGTTCCTCTCCAAGCTCGAGCGCTCGCGCCTGGCCCTGCACCACGAGCTGCTGATGCTGGCGAAGATCCTCTCGACCCTGGGCTACGCGGTGGTGCCGGCGGTCGAGGCCCGGATCGGGACCGAGATCGGCTGCGCGCTCTCCGACGGCTCGCTGCCGGAGCCGGCCGGCACGCTCGGCGACACCGACCCGCAGGGCGAGGGCGAGGAATGCGACGTCGTCATCGTCGGCTCCGGTGCCGGCGGGGCGGTCGCCGCGGCGACCCTGGCCGAGGCCGGGCTCGACGTCCTCGTGCTCGAGGCCGGCGGCCACTACGACCGCGACAACTACCCCGCCGACCGGCTGGAGGCGATCGCAACCCTCTACCGCGAAGCCGGCCTGACGATCGCCGCAGGCAGCCCGCCGATCCCGATCCCGGTCGCGAAGGCGGTCGGCGGGACCACGGTGATCAACTCCGGGACCTGCTTCCGCGCCCCCGACCCGATCCTCGAGAACTGGCGCGAGGAGTTCGGGGTCTCATGGGCGCGCGAGCTCGACGCCGACTACGCCGAGGCGGAGGAGTTCCTGCGGGTGACCCAGCTCGACCCGGAGCGGATGGGGCGCAACGGCCAGCTGGCGATGGAGGGCGCCGAAGCGCTCGGCGCCAGCGGCGGCCCGATCCACCGCAACGCCGGCAACTGCGTCCAGTGCAGCTCCTGCCCCTTCGGCTGCGCGATCGACGCCAAGCAGGGGATGCACGTCAGCTACCTTCCCCGCGCCGTCGCCGCCGGCGCCCGGGTGCGGGCGGGGGTCGAAGCGCAGCGGGTCCTGGTCGAGGACGGCCGCGCGGTCGGCGTCGCCTGCTCGACCCGCGACGCCAGCGGGCGCCAGCGCTCCTACGCCGTCCGCGCCAGGCGCGCAGTGATCGCCGCCGGCGGCGCCTTCGGCACCCCGGAGCTGCTGCTGCGCTCCGGCCTCGGCGGGCCCCAGGTCGGGCGCAACCTCCGCATCCACCCCGCCTGCTGGGTCGGCGCCCGCTACGAGGAGGAGGTGCGGGGCTGGGAGGGCGTGATGCAGAGCTACTACGTGGACCAGTGGGAGGCCCGTCACCGGGTCCTGCTGGAGGCGACCTTCACGCCGCTGGCCTTCGGCGGCGCCTGGCTGGTCGGCACCGGGGCCGAGCACCAGCGCTCGATGCTCGACTTCGGCCACGTCGGCTCGATCGGCGTCCACCTCTGCGACCGCTCCCACGGCTCCGTCGGGCTCGGCAACGAAGGCGCCCTGCGCGCCCGCTACAAGCTGAACGAGGACGACGCCCGCCACGTCGTCTTCGGGATCGCCCGCGCCGCCGAAGTCCACTTCGCCGCCGGCGCCGTCGAGGTCTACCCGAACATCCCCCGCGCCGGGGTGCTGAAGCCGGGCGACCTGCCGCAGTTCGAGGCGACTCGCTTCAAGCCCTCGGAGCTGCGGCTGGAGGCCTTCCACCCGATGGGAACGGCGCGGATCGCTGCGGATCCGCGCCGTGGGGTCTGCGCCGCCGACGGCTCGGTCAACGGCACCGCCGGCCTCTACGTCGCCGACGCCTCGCTCTTCCCGACCTCGGTCGGCGTCAACCCGATGATGACCATCCTCGCCTTCGCCAAGCAGATATCCCGTGCCGTGGCTACTGGGGCGGCGGACCGCCCTGGCCGGAGCTCGGCGGAGGCGGCGGAGGCGGTGGGGTAGCCGCGGGCGGCTGCTGAGGGCCGGCACCGCCAGTGCGGCCGCCGCGACCGCTAGAGAGCTGGTCGCCGAGGTCGCCGAAGGAGGTTCCTTCTTCCTGCATCGCCCGGTAGCCGCCGTAGGTGATTCCCGCGGCCGCGAGCAGCCCGAGGAAGACGCCGATCTGGAGCCCGACGTCGACGCTGACGCCGCCGAAGCTTTCGCTGCCTCCCGGGGGGTCGATGATCCGGTAGAGGATGAACAGCACGGAGAGGCCGCCGAGGATCGCTACCGCGGCGTTGAGCGAGAAGGGCGGCTCGAAGACCGCGTCGGTCAGCCGGATCACCGCCACCGCGATCGCGACGACGATCGTCAGCAGCATCAGCAGGTCGATCCAGGTGAACCATTCCCAGGCGTTGCCGCCGAGGCTGCCGCCGACGAAGCCGCCGCCCGACACCTCGACCTTGAACCAGTCGAAGAACATGAAGATGAAGAGAAGGACGGCCGATGCGCCGGCGATCTTCTCCCCCGTACTCAGCCTGTCCGCATCCATCTCTTCCTCCTTGGAAGCTCGGGGTGGGTCGTCGCGACCCTATATCTGCGTCAGGCGGGAGTTCGACGTCGCTGGCCGGGTTTCCTACCTGCTGGTCGTCCTCGTGCGAATGGCGGGGACCGCCGGCCGCGTCAGCGCTTGCGGATCGGGGCGTAGTCGGCCATCAGCTTGCGCTCGGTGCCGTCGCCGGAGAAGCGGACGACGACCACTCCGCCCGGCTCCACCGCCGTCACGACCCCGTCGCCGAAGCTGGCGTGGACGACGTCGTCGCCGGTCTGCAGCTCCAGCGCCGGGCCTGGGTCGACCGCCTGCGCCGGCGTCACCTCGTTCGCGACCGAGGTGCTCCAGCTGGTGCCGAGGCTGCGGGCGGCGGTCGAGTGGCGCTCGGTCAGCTCGTGCGGAAGCTCGTCGACGAAGCGCGAGGGCAGGTTGTGCTCGGCCCGCCCGAACAGGCGCCGCTCCCGCGCCCAGGTCATGTAGAGGCGCTTGCGGGCGCGGGTGATGCCGACGTAACAGAGCCGCCGCTCCTCTTCTTCGCCGCCCTCCTCCAGCGCCCGCATGTGCGGGAAGGCCCCCTCCTCGCAGCCGACGATGAAGACCGTGTCGTACTCGAGCCCCTTCGCGTTGTGCAGGGTCATCAGGGTCACCAGCTCGCTCTCGGAGGCGAGCCCGTCCTGCTCGGTGTAGAGGGAGATCTGCTGCAGGTACTCCTCCAGCGGCGAGATCTCGCTCTCCCCCTCGCGCTCGCGCTCGATGTCGAACTCGGCGGCGCCGCCGATCAGCGTTTCCAGGTTTTCGCCCCGCCCCTCGGCCTCGATCGTCCGCTCCGCCGCCAGCGCGTCGAGGTAGCCGGTCTCGTGCAGGACCGCCTCCAGCAGGGTCGCCACCGGCCCTTCTTCCTCGGCCCGTTCGCGCAGCCCGGCCATCGTCTCGTAGAAGCGGGAGACCGCCTTGATCGCGGCGCCGGAGAGTCCCGGCACCTCCTCGACCCGCTCGATCACCTCCCAGACCGGCTGGCCGGTGGTGTTGACGTGGGAGGCGATCCGGCCCTGGGTGGTGTTGCCGATCCCCCGCCGCGGCGAGTTGACGACGCGGCCGAAGGAGACGAGGTCGGCCGGGTTGACCAGCAAGCTGAGATAGGCGATCGCGTCCTTGACCTCCGCCCGTTCGTAGAACTTGGTGCCGCCGATCACCTGGTAGGAGACGTCGAAGCGCTGCAGCGTGTCCTCCAAGACCCGGCTCATCGCGTTGGTCCGGTAGAAGACCGCGACCTCCGAGCGGCTGACGCCGTGCTCCTGCTCCAGCCGTTCGATCTCGCCGGCGACCCAGCGCGCCTCCTCGTGCTCGTCGGTCAGCTCGTTGAGCTGGACCGGATCGCCCTCCTCGCCTTCGCTCCAGAGCTCCTTCGGGCGGCGCTCGCGGTTGCGCTCGACGACGGCGTTGGCGGCGGAGAGGATCGTCTGGGTCGAGCGGTAGTTCTGCTCGAGCTTGACGATCTCGGCGCCCTTGAAGTCCTCGTCGAAGTCGAGGATGTTGGAGACGTCGGCGTGGCGGAAGCCGTAGATCGACTGGTCCTCGTCGCCGACCACCATCAGGTTGCCGTGCTCGGAGGCGAGCAGCTGCAGCAGCCGGTACTGGGCGTGGTTGGTGTCCTGGTACTCGTCGACGAGGACGTGGCGGAAGGTGCGGCGCCAGCGCTCGCGCACGTCCTCGAACAGCTCGACGACGTTGACGGTGCGGACGAGGAGGTCGTCGAAGTCCATCGCGTTGGCTTCCCGCATCCGCTTCTCGTAGAGCGGGAAGGCTTCGGCGACGACCTCCTCGAATTCGCCGAAGGCGGCCTCGTTGTAGGAGTCGGAGTCGATCAGCTGGTTCTTGGCGCCGGAGATCTTCGCCTGCACCGCCCGCGGCGGGAACCGTTTCGGATCTACCCCGAGCTCACCGAGACATCGTTTCAGCATCCGCAACGAGTCGGCCTGGTCGTAGATCGTGAAGCTCTTCGAGTAGCCGAGGCGCTCGGCGTCGACCCGCAGCATCCGCGCGCAGGCCGAATGGAAGGTGGTCACCCACATCGCCCGCACCGAGCGGCCGACCAGCTGCCCAACCCGGTCGCGCATCTCCGCCGCGGCTTTGTTGGTGAAGGTGATCGCGAGGATCTCGCCGGGACGGGCGGCGCCGGTGGCGAGCAGGTAGGCGATCCGGTGGGTGAGGACCCGAGTCTTTCCCGAGCCGGCCCCGGCGAGGACCAGCAGCGGCCCCTCCCCGTGCACGACGGCCTCGCGCTGCGGCCCGTTGAGGCCGGCCAGCAGGCGCTCGACCCGGTCGGCGCCGGGCTCGGTGGGGGCGCCTGAGGCCGAGGCAGCCGCCTCCGGCTCGGCTTCGAACTGCTCCTGCAGACTCACCAAGCGAGCATAGCCAGGCCCCCGGCGGGGCTCAGCCGCCGGCCGAGGAGCGGCCCGTACGGGGCTCGATCTTCGCCACCTCGGCCGAGGGGCCGTTGCCCCCGTCGAGCTGCGCCAGCCGCGCCTCGACGTCGGCGAGCCGCTCCGAGAGCGCCTTGATCGCGTCGGCGATCGGGTCCGGCAGGTGGATCCAGTCGGCGTCCGGCCCTTCGACCCGCTTGCCTTCCAGCCGCACGGGGTGGCCCGGGTTGCCGACCACGGTCGCCGACGGCGGGACGTCCTCGACGACGACGGTGTTGGCGCCGATCTTCGCCCCGTCGCCGACCGCGATCGGTCCCAGCAGCTTGGCGCCGCTGCCGACGGTGACGTTGTCGCCGAGGGTCGGGTGGCGCTTGCCGCGCTGGAAGCCGGTCCCGCCCAGGGTCACCCCCTGGTAGAGCGTGACGCAGCTACCGATCACCGCGGTCTCGCCGATCACCACTCCGGAGCCGTGGTCGATGAAGAACTCGTTGCCGATCCGGGCCGCGGGGTGGATCTCGATCCCGGTCACCGCCCGGGTCAGGTAGGCGATCGTTCGCGGCAGCAGCGGCACCCCGGCCTCGAGCAGCGCGTGGGCGGCACGGTGGGCCAGCAGCGCCTGCACCCCGGCCCAGCTGCTGAGGATCTCGAAGGTGGAGACGCCCTGTGCCGCAGGGTCGCGCTCGCGGGCCGCCTTGACGTCCGCGCGAACCTCCTTGAGCAGCCGTTTCCAGCGGTTCATGGTGAGAAGAAGGGTAGGGACATGTAGCGCTCACCCGAGTCGCAGACGATCGTCACCACCCTCTTCCCGGCCATCTCCGGCCGGCGCGCGACCTCCAGGGCCGCCCAGATGTTGGCCCCGGCGGAGATCCCTGCCAGCACCCCCTCCTCCTGCGCCACCCGCCGCGCCATCTCCAGCGCCTCCTCGTCTCCGACCGAGAGGACCTCGTCGATCACCTCGCGGTCGAGGTTCTCGGGGACGAAGCCGGCGCCGATGCCCTGGATTTTGTGCGGGCCGGGCTTGCCGCCGGAGAGGACCGGAGAGCTGGCCGGCTCGACCGCGACCACCAGCGCCTCCGGCGCCCGCTCTCGCAGCATCCGCCCGACGCCGGTGATCGTGCCGCCGGTGCCGACGGCGGCGACGAAGGCGCCGATCTCCCCGTCGGTGTCGCTCCAGATCTCCTCGGCGGTCGTGCGGCGGTGGATCTCGGGGTTTGCAGGGTTGGAGAACTGCATCGGCATGAACCCCTTGCGCTGCTCGCGGATCTCTTCGGCCAGCGCCACCGCCTCGTTCATCCCGCCGAGCGACGGCGTTTCACGAACCTCGGCGCCGTAGGCGCGCAGCAGCTTGGCCCGCTCACGACTCATGCCCTCGGGCAGGGTGAGGATCAGCTCGTAGCCGCGAGCCGCGCAGACCATCGCCAGCGCGATCCCGGTGTTGCCACTGGTCGGCTCGACGACCACCGACTCGCCGGGCTTGATCTGACCCTCCGCTTCGGCGGCGTCGATCATCGCCACCCCGATCCGGTCCTTGACGGAGCCGCCGGGGTTGAAGTACTCGAGCTTCACGCAGACCTCCCCCGCCGCCCCCTCGGAGAGCCGGTCGAGCAGGACCATCGGCGTGTTGCCGACGACGGCCGAGGCCTCAGCTCCGATGCGCATCAGGCCAGAGCTCTAACTGGATCGACGGACTGGCCGCCGTCTTTGGCCGGACAGGAATCGAATGAGCCTGAAATCCCAGGAGTCCAATTCGTCATCCGAGGGAGGCTCCCGCCCCTCCCAGTCCATCAGGGCTTCGGTCTGATCCAGTGGCACCTCTGGCGGGGGAATTTCTGGGGAGGTAGCGGCGGAATGTTTCGTCATCTAGATCAGCTCGAAGATCAGCGTACCAAGGGTGATCATTGAAAACCCGAGACCAGCCAGAAGTGCGTAAAGCGAGACCATTATTGCCCCAGCCGCCGCATTCCCGAGCTCCTGCGCCTTCCTGATTGCCGTCTCAAGCGCCCGCAGCGACCGAAGGTGCACTCGCCAAAGATCCGGCTCAGCCAGGAAGCGACCGGATGAGTAGATCTTGATCTCGTCGGCCGCAACCGCTGCGAACGGCCTCGGCTTTATCACGCCCCATATGGCGGTTCCGACCGCTATCCCCAGACAAACCGCGGAGGCGAGAAGCCCCACTCCGACCACTACGCGCGCAACTCCCTCGACAGCGCCCATGATCGTCGCCGCATTGCCTCCTATCAACGCCATCACGGCGGCTCCGAACCCTGCGACCTCACCTCCCCGAGTTCTGAGGGACTCGGCTCGGCGTTGTTGATCCTCGAGCAGGCGTTGGGCCTCTTCCACATACCATGCGATCACGGCGGGATTGGGTTCCACCCGAGCCTAAGTACCTGGCCGCCCTAACTCTTCCCCTTTGGCTCGCAGAATCTGCGCTAGTTGCTCAGATGAAGTACATGCCGCTGCCGGCCTCTTCGGCCTCGCGGCGGGCGACTTCGGCGATCGTGGTCTGGCCGAAGACCTTGCGCAGGGCGGTGACGCCCTCCGCCCAGATGCCGCCGGCCTCGTCGGCCTCGTCGCCGACTTTGCCGTCGAGGACCTGGACGACGTCGAGGACGGTTATCTCCTCGGCGGGGCGGGCGAGGGTGTAGCCGCCGCGCATGCCGCGGTGGCTGGTGAGGAGGCCGTTGCGGCGCAGGGTCGAGAAGAGCTGCTCGAGGAACTGCTCCGGGATGTCGCGGCGCTCGGCCAGCTCTTTGATCGGCATCGGCCGCTCCCCCGCCCTCGCAAGCTCGGCCATGGCGACGACGGCATACCTGCTCTTTGAGGTAATCGAGATCACAAGGGGGTTTCTACCGCACCCTTCGGCTGGGTAGGATCGGCCGGCGGGAGGCTTTAGGCCCACCAGTGCCCGCGAACGCCAACGATCGATCGGAAGCAGTCCTGAGCGAGCCCCCACACTGTCTGGTGATCGACGATCACCCCCTCGTCCGCCTCGGCATCCGCGAGGCGCTCGACGACGGGTTCGTCGTGCACGAGACGCCGACGCGCGACGAGGCGCTCGACCTGGTCCGCGACGTCGGCGACTTCGACGTCGCGATCGTCGACATGCGCTGGCGCGGCAACGGCGACAGCAGCTCGATCTCCGGCACCGAGGCGATCCGGATGCTCCACCGCTCCAGCGCCGCGCTCGGGATCGTCGCCCACGGCGAGCGACCAGAGCGGCACCTGGCGAGCGCCGCCCTGCAGGCTGGCGCCTCGGCCTACGTCGCCCGCACCGCCGGCCCGGCCGAGCTGCGGCGAGCGGTCGACGCCGCCGTCGCCCAGGAGCGGTTCATCGACCCCGCGGTGCCGCCGAAAGGCAGCCGCGGCAAGCTGACCCGCCGCCAGCGCCAGATCCTGCAGCTGCTGGCCAACGGCGAGTCGACCACCGTCGCCGCCCGCGAGCTCGACCTCAGCGAAGAGACCGTGAAGAGCCACACCAAGCACGCCCTCGCCCGCCTCGGCGCCAAGAACCGCACCCACGCGGTGGCGATCGCCGTCCGCGAGTGCCTGATCGACTAGCGGCTAGATCCAGCCGCGGTCGCGGGCCATCAGCACGGCCTGGGCGCGATCGACCGCGCCGATCTTGCCGTAGACGTTGTGGAGATGGGTGCGGATGGTCGAGACGGAGAGGTGCATTTCGCTGGCAATCTGCTTGTAGACCATCCCCTCGGAGAGGTGGCGGAGGACGTCGAGCTCGCGGCTGGAGAGCGGGCAGGGCTCGCTGATCCGAGTGGCGTCCTGGAGCGGCAGCGGCAGCTCATAGAGCATGTCGCGCAGCCCTTCGGGGCTGAGGCCGCAGCGCTCGGCGCCGGCGCGGAGCCGCTCGGGGGCGATCGCCTCGCCCTGGCAGTAGTGGGCGACCATGTCGGCGGTCGCGATCATCGCCGCCAGTCCCTCGGCGTCCTCGGCGTGGTGGCGCTCGATTGCAATCGCCATCCGCGAGGGCAGGTTCCAGCGGCGGGCGAGGACGCCGCCGACGAGGGCGTGGTCGATCCCCAGCTGCTCGCGTTCCTCGCGCAGGCGCTGCTCGGGGGTGCGCGAGATCGCATCGAAGTAGACCTTGTAGCCCGGGTGCAGGCGGGAGATCACGAGGCGGCCGACGTCGTGCAGCAGCGCCGCTACCGCCAGCTCGTCGCGGTCGGCCCAGCCGACCACGCGGCCAAGGCGATCGGCGGCACGCTGGGTGGCGAGGGCGTGGACGCGGAAGCGCTCGGGCTTCAGCTCCCAGCCGCCGTTGGAGTCGAAGAAGTCGAAGCTGGGGGCGGTGCCGGCGAGGGCGAGCACGCCCGCCGGCTTGAGGACGTCCAGCGCCGCCGGGATGCCGGCGACGCCGCCGGCGACGAGGCCGCCGCGGTTGGCGTGGCGAAGGACGGAGATCGCCAGGGCGACGTCGCTCTCGACCGCTTCGATGATCTCGCCGACGCGGGCGGTCTCGGCGGTCGCGGCGGCGATCACGCGCTGGCGCGACTCGATCAGGACCGGAAAGCGCTCGACGGCCTCGAAGGCCTCTGCGAGGCGGCTTCCAGGCGCGGCGGCGGTTCGGGAACCCGATTTGGCGGTCTCGTGCAGCGGGACCTTGCCGTTGCTTTGGGCGGCGGTGACGCTCATTGGCACCCCTCCCATCGGCAGTTCGCGCTCGGGGGTTTAGCTCAAGGACCCTTTCCGACCCCAAAAATGTGGAGCAATTTCCGCTCGATCAGGCCGGCGAGAGGCGCCCGGCGGCGGCGCGGATCCGCTCCAGCGAGCGCTCCCGGCCCAGCGCCGAGAGCGACTCGAAGATCCCGGGCGAGATCGAGGTGCCGGTGATCGCGACCCGGATCGGCTGGTAGAGCTTGCCCGGCTTGAGGTCGAAGCGGTCGAGCAGCGGCGCCAGCGCCGCCTCGATCCGGTCCGGCTCGAAGGGCTCGATCGGCTCCAAGGCCTCGGCCACGGCCTCCAGCACCGGCCCGGTCCCCTCCTTCATCACCTTGCCCCACGCCTTCTCGTCGGAGACCGGCGGCTCGAAGAGGAAGCGGATCAGCGGCCAGATCTCCTCCAGGGTCTGCGCTTTCTCCTGGGCGATCTCGCAGGCGGCGCGGAGGCGCTCGTCGGCCTCGCGGCCGAGGTAGCGGGCGACCGCGGCGGTGTACTCGTCGAGCGGCATCTCGCGCATGAAGCGGCCGTTCAGCCAGCGCAGCTTCTTCTCGTCGAAGATCGCGGCGGATTTGCCGACGTCGGCGACGCGGAAGCGCTGGACCAGCTCCTCGGTCGACATCAGCGTCGTGTCGTCGTCGGTCCCCCAGCCGAGCAGCGCCAGGTAGTTGCGAACCGCTGCCGGCAGGTAGCCGGCCTCGCGCAGCTCCTGGACCGAGGCGGCGCCGTGGCGCTTGGAGAGCTTCTTGCCGTCGGGACCGTGCAGCAGCGGCAGGTGGGCGTAGCGGGGCGGCTCCTGGCCGAGCGCCTCCAGCACCAGCAGCTGCTTCGGCGTGTTCGAGAGGTGGTCGTCGCCGCGGACCACCTCGGTGATCCCCATCTCGGCGTCGTCGACGGCGACCGCGAAGTTGTAGAGGACCGAGCCGTCGGCGCGGGCGATCACGAAGTCGTCGTAGCTGGCGTTGGGGAAGGCGACCGGCCCTCGGATCAGGTCGTGGACGACGGTCGCGCCCTCGTCGGGGACGCGAAGCCGGATCGCCGCCGTCTCGTCGTCGGTCGGTGTGCCGCGGTAGCCGCGGCCGGCGCCGTGCTCGGCCTTCCATGCCTCGACGTCCTTGCCGGTGGCGTGGTCGCGGTAGGCGTGGCCGGACTCGAGCAGCCGCTCCAGCGCCTCGGCGTGGCGGTCCGCACGCCCCGCTTGAGAGACCGGGCCAATGTCCCAGTCGAGTTCCAGCCAGCGCATAGCGTCGAGGATCTGGGCGACGTTCTCCTCGGTCGAGCGCTCGCGGTCGGTGTCCTCGATCCGCAGCACCAGCTCGCCGCCGTCGTGGCGGGCGGCGAGCCAGTTGTAGAGTGCCGTCCTCGCTCCGCCGATGTGCAGCGCACCGGTCGGCGAGGGGGCAAACCTGAGACGGGAGTTATCGCTTGGCATGTTGATCGGAGCGCATGTTTCCACCGGCGGCGGCCTGCCGAACGCGATCGAGCGTGGCAAGGAGCGCGGCTGCGAATCTATCCAGATCTTTCACCAGAGCCCGCGGATGTGGCGGCCGACGAAATACGGCGAGGCCGATTTCGAGGCTTTCCGCGAGGCGATGGACGCCTCCCCGGTCGAAGCGGTGATCATCCACGCGGTCTACCTGATCAACTGCGCGACTAAAGACAAGGAGATGCGGAAGAAGAGCCTGACCTCGCTGACCCACGCGCTGACGATCGGCGACGGGATCGGCGCCAAGGGGGTGGTCCTGCACCCGGGATCGCAGAAGACCGACCCGCTCAAACCGTCGCTGAAACGAGCCTCGAAAGTCATCGCCGAGGCGCTGAAGGAGACCGACTCCTGCCCGCTGCTGATCGAGCAGACCGCCGGGCACAAAGGGCTCCTCGCCCGTGACTTCGACCAGACCGCTGAGTTGATCGATCTGGCCGGCGGCGGCAAGCGCCTCGGTCTCTGCCTCGACTCCTGCCACCTCTTCGTCCAGGGCTACGACATCACCGACGAGACCCACCTCGGCGCCGTTCTAGACGAAGCCGACGCCAAGGTCGGGATCGAGCGCCTCGGCGCCGTCCACGTCAACGACGCCGCCGTCCCCCTCGGCGCCCACCTCGATCGCCACGCCAACATCGGCAAAGGCGAGATGGGCAAACGAGGCCTCTCCGCCTTCCTCTCCGAGCCCCGCTTCGAGGGCCTCCCCGCCACCCTCGAGACCCCCGGCCCGGAAAAGAAGGGCTCGAGCAAAGCCGAAGTCACCCTCGCCAAGCGCCTCCGCCGCGAAGGCCTCAAACGCCGCAGCAAGTAACCCCATCCGACTTTCACCACACCAGGGTGGGGTCAAAGTCGGCTGCGGAGAGGAAGGAGGGGCCGGTGGGGGTCGTGAGGTACTCAGCATGGAGCCGCGCCACCCACGCCCGGGGCGTCAGCCAGGAGGCGATCCCCGCGGCGGAGGTGCTCCGAACGACCCCCACCGGCCCCTCCCCAGCCAAACGCGAGCAGGCGACAAGGGCCGGCACCCCTGTGGCCGGCCCTTGCTCTCCCGCCGTAAGTCTTTATTTGATGTGCAGTCCGGAGATCGCGCGGGAGATGACCAGGCGCTGGATCTCGGAGGTGCCCTCGAAGATCGTGTAGATCTTCGAGTCGCGGTGCATCCGCTCGACCGGGAACTCGCGGGTGTAGCCGTTGCCGCCGAGGATCTGGATCGCGCGCTCGGTGACCCAGACGGCGACCTCGCCGGCCTTCAGCTTCGACATCGAGCCCTCGGCGTTTTCGAATCTGTGGCCCTGGCGGCCCATCCAGGCAGCGCGCCAGACGAGCAGGCGGGCGGCGTCGATCTCCAGCTTCATGTTCGCCAGGTCGAAGGCGATCGACTGGTTTTCGATGATCGGGCGGCCGAACTGTTCGCGCTCTTTGGCGTACTGGAGGGCGTACTCGTAGGCGGCACGGGCGATCCCAAGCGCCTGCGCGCCGACGGTCGGCCGGCTTGCCTCGAAGGTCTGCATCGCTGCCTGGGACTTGGCTTTCTTGCCCTCGCGGACGCGGGCCAGCCGTTCGTCGAGCCTCTCTTTGCCGCCGAGCAGGCAGGAGCCCGGGACGCGGCAGTCGTCGAGGTGGACGTCGGCGGTGTGGGAGGCGCGGAGGCCGTGCTTCTTGACCTTGGCGCCCTGCTCGCAGCCCGGCGTGTTCGGCGGGATCACGAAGGCGGCGTGGCCGCGCGAGCCGAGCTCCCGGTCGACCGAAGCGATCACGACGTGGACGTTGGCGATGCCGCCGTTGGTGGCCCATGCCTTCTGGCCGTTCAGCACCCACTCGTCCTTGGCTTCGTCGTATTTGGCGGTGGTGCGGATGCCGGAGACGTCGGAGCCGGCATCGGGCTCGGAAGCGCAGAAGGCGCCGAGTTTGACGTCGTCCGGGGTGCCATAGCACTGGGGGATCCACTCCCCCATCTGCTCCGGGGTTCCCTGCCCGAAGATCGCTGCGACCGCGAGCGTCGTGCCCATGATCGCCATGCCGATGCCGGCGTCGCCCCAGAACAGCTCCTCGTTGGCGATCGGCAGCGTCAGGCCGGTCTCATCGGCCCAGAACTGGCCGACGGCTTCGAAGCTGTAGAGGCCGATTTTGGCGGCCTCCTGGATCACCGGCCAGGGCGTTTCCTCGCGCTCGTCCCACTCCTCGGCGGCAGGCCGGACGACGCCCTCGGCAAAGCCGTGCACCCACTCGCGGATGTCCTTCTGGTCCTGGTTGAGCTCGAGGGTGAACTTCGGTTCGCCCTCGGCACCGGCGGTGGAGTTGGCCTCGTCGAGCAGTGCTTGCGCGTCGACGTCGGCGACGGAGGAATCAGCCATGGCGGCGAATTCTACACAGAACGATGTCGCGTCACGAAAGCGTGACGAGACCCAAACGTGCCTAAATCAGACCGTCGCGGACATCGCGCAGGTCGAAGGCCCGCAGGCCCTCGGGGCCGCTGTCGCTGCAGTCGAAGAAGCGCCGGTTGACGCAGCCGTAGGACTCGCCGTCGCCCTCATAGGCCTGCTCGACCGTGAACTGGCAGTGCGGCAGCGGCTCGCCGGTCATCTTCACGCCGCCGAAGCCGCCCTGCTCGAGCACCGCGCTCAGCTCCACCTCGGCCCCGTAGACCTCCTGCATGCAGCCGACGTACTGGGCGCCGGTGAGGCGGTCGACGAAGCTGTAGAGATAGCGGCAGCCAAGCTCGACGCAGCCGCGCGGCTCGACCATCTTGTCGCAGAAAGAGCGGCACTGGCGGCACTCGCCGACCGTGGTGCGCGTAGCGGTCATCGCCAAATCTTAGGGATGGGAGATCCCGGCACCAAGCGGTTTCAGCACTTAGGCCGCCAAGGCCGTCGAGCCCAGGAGGTGATCCAACTCCGTCTGCAGGCCGCCCGAGGGCTTGACACGGTATTTCTCGCCGACCTTGAAGCGGCGGTCGCCGACGACGAGGAAGACCTCGGCGTCGCCCTTGTGGTGTTCGAAGACCGCCTTCAGTTCATCGCAGAGGGTCTCGTTCCAGCGCGAGAGGGCGATCGGCACCTCGAATGGGCCGGCCGGCTTCGCCGCCGGCGCCAGCTTGGCGGCGCTGGAAATTTCCGCCTGGTCGGGTTCGAAGCGCTGCGCCTCCTGCACCACCAGCTTCGTCTCGCCGCGGTCCTTGTGGTCGATCCGGCCGCGGACGAGGACGATCGAGTCGGGCTGGATGATCTCGGCGCTCTCGGACTGGTCGGCCTTGAAGACGAGCATCTCGACCTGCCCCTCGACGTCGTCGAGGGTCGCGAACATCATCTGGTTGCCGCTCTTGGTGCGGATCTTCTTGCACTCGACGACGATGCCGCCGACCGTGACCCAGGCGCCGTCTGGCTTGCCGTCGAGCTGGGCCAGGCTGCAGTCGACCCGCGCCCGCAGCGCCGGCCCGACTTCGGTCAGCGGATGCGAGGAGAGGTAGGTACCGAGCGTCTCCTTCTCCATCGCCAGCATCTCGGCGCGGTCGAACTCGGCGCCGGGGATCGGCGGCCGGTGGTGGGCGCCCTGCGACTGCGCCTCTCCCCCGCCCTCTTCGCCGAAGTCGAAGATCGAGCCCTGGCCCATCTGCGCGTCCTCCTGCGCCTTCTGGCCCGCCGACTGCGCCGCCGGCAGCGTCTCCAGCATCCCTTTGCGGCTGTCGCCGGTGGAATCGAGGGCGCCGCACTTGATCAGGCATTCGATCGCCCGTTTGTTCACGGCTCTCGAATCGACCCGCTCGCAGAAGTCCCAGATCGACTCGATCGGCTTCTCCTCGCGGGCGCGGAGGATCGCCTCCACCGCCTGGTGGCCGACGTTCTTGACCGCGTCGAGGCCGAAGCGGATCGCGTTCTCGGAGACCACGAAGGAGTGGTCGGAGGAGTTGACGTCGGGCGGCAGCACGTCGATCCCCATCTCCGAGCAGCGGTTGACGAAGAACGGCACCTTGTCTTTGGTGTTCATCACCGAGGAGATCACCGCCGCCATGTACTCGGCCGGGTAGTTGGCCTTGAGGTAGGCGGTGCGGTAGGAGATCAGCCCGTAGCAGGCGGCGTGGGACTTGTTGAAGGAGTAGTCGGCGGCGGCTTCGTTCAGCTTCCAGAGATCCTGCGCGACCCTGGTGTCGGTGCCGGAGCTGGCCAGCCCCTCCATGAATTTGTCCTTCATCGTCGCCATCAGGTCGCGCTTCTTCTTGCCGATCGCCTTGCGCAGGTCGTCCGCCTCGGCGCCCGAGAAGCCGGCCATCTGGCGGGCGATCTGCATCAGCTGCTCCTGGTAGATGACGCAGCCGTGGGTCTCCTTGGTGATCGCTTCCATCCGCGGATCCGGATAGCGCACCGTCGACGGATCTTTCTTGCCTTTGGCGTAGGTGGGGATGTAGGCCATCGCGCCGGGCCGGTAGAGGGCGCCGAGGGCGACGATGTCGGCGAACTCGGTCGGCTTCACCTTGCGCAGGGCGTCGCGCATCCCCTCCGACTCGAACTGGAAGACGCCGGTCGAATCGCCGCGGGCCAGCATCTCGTAGGTCTTGGCGTCGTCGATCGGGATCTGCTCCATGTCGATCCGCTCGCCGCGCGAGCGCTCGATGATGTCGATCGCGTCCTCGATCACGTCGAGGTTGCGCAGCCCGAGGAAGTCCATCTTCAGCAGGCCGATCTCCTCGATCGGGCCCATCGAGTACTGGGTGACGATCTTGTACTGGCGCTCGGGCTTGCCGGACCCGTTGCCGTTGCCGCCGGCGGGGGCGCTCTTGTCCTCGGCCAGCTGCAGGGGGACGATCTCGTGCAGCGGCCGGTCGGCGATGACGACGGCGGCGGCGTGGATCGAGTTGTTGCGGATGATCCCTTCCAGCCCCTGGGCGACGTCGATGATCTTCTTCGCGTCGGGCTCGGAGTCGTAGGTCCGTTTCAGCTCCTGCCCGGCCTTCAGGCATTCCTCGAAGGAGGGACTGCGACCCATGATCGGCTCCGGGATCTGCTTCGCCAGCTTGTCGCCGGTGGCGTAGTCGAAGCCGAGGACGCGGGCGGCGTCGCGGGTCGCCGCGCGCGGGGCCATCTTGCCGAAGGTGATGATCTGGGCGACCGACTCGCGGCCGTATTTCTCGCCGACGTAGCGGATCATCCGCTCGCGGCCGCGGACCGAGAAGTCGATGTCGATGTCCGGCATCGATTTGCGGCCGGGGTTGAGGAAGCGCTCGAACATCAATTCGTTCTCGAGCGGGTCGAGGTCGGTGATCTTCAGGCAGTAGGAGACGATCGAGCCGGCGGCTGAGCCGCGGCCCGGCCCGACGGCGATCCCGTTGCGCTTGGCATAGCTGACGAAGTCCCAGACGATCAGGAAGTAGGACTCGAAGCCCATCTCCTCGATCACCCCGAGCTCGAACTCGAGCCGCTCGACCGCCTCGGCCGGCGGCGGGTCGCCGTAGCGGGCGCGGAGGCCGTCCATCGCGATGCGCCGCAGCATCGCCCCCGGCTCCTCGCCGTCCTCGGTCGGGTAGCGCGGCAGCAGCAGCTTGCCGAGCTCGATCTCGATGTCGCAGCGCTCGGCGATCTCCGTCGTCGTCGGCACCGCGTCGGGCCACTCGGCGAAGGACTCGGCCATTTCGGCGTTGTCCTTGATGTAGAACTCGTTCGTGTCGAAGCTCATCTTCGGCATCTGCAGGGTCGACTTCGTCTGCACGCAGAGCAGCGCCGCGTGGTTGTCGAAGTCCTCGCGGCGGAGGTAGTGGACGTCGGCGGTCCCGACCAGCGGCCGACCCAGCTCGCGGGCGAAGCGGACGATCCCCTCGTTGGCCTTGTCCTGCTCGGGGATCCCGTTCTTCTGCACCTCGAAGTAGACCTGCTCGGGGCCGAAGGCCTGGATCAGGTCGTCGAGGTGGGCGCGGGCGTCGTCCTCGCGCTCTTCGACCAGGCGGCGGCAGAAGCGCGACTGCAGGCAACCGGTGAGGACGATCACGCCCTCGGCGTGCTGGGAGAGCAGCTCCATGTCGACGTTGGCCTTGCCGCGGGAGAAGCCCTCGAGGAAGCCGGCGGAGGTGAGCTTGACGAGGTTGGCGAAGCCGGTGTCGGTCTCGGCCAGCAGCGTCAGGTGGTTGCGCTCGTACCGCGTCTGCTCCTTGATCGCCCTGCGGTCGTCGACGAGGTAGGCCTCGAGCCCGGCGATCGGCTTGATCCCCTGCTTCTTGCAGGCCTTGTAGAGGTCGACGGCGCCGTTCATGACGCCGTGGTCGGTCAGCCCCAGCGCCGGCTGGTCGAGCTCCGCCGCCCGCGCCGCCATCGCGTCGATCTTGCAGGCGCCGTCGAGCAGCGAGTACTCGCTGTGGGCATGGAGGTGTACGGCGGACCCGGCGCTCATCGAGATCTTCGATGATGCCAATCCGGGCAGATGTAACGGCTGGGTTTCGCCCCCTTTTGCGCGACTTCCGCGACAGTCGCGCGGGGGGTTTTCGCGGAAGGTCCGGGGTCGGGCCGCGGGCTAGGCGCAGACCCAGGCGCTGCCGCCGGAGTCGGCCCAGATTTCGGCGGCGATCCGGTCCTGTTCGGCCTTCGGCGCGTTCTGCGGTTCGCCCTTGCCGCCGTAGAGCTCCCAGGTCGAAGGGAGGATCTGGTAGGCGCCGCCGGCCCCGCTGGAGGGGTTGAGGGCGCTGTAGTTGCCGCCGGACTCGCACATCACGATGTAGGTCGGGATCGAGTAGGGCCCGCCGAGCCAGCGCCCGACTTCTTCTTCGGCCTCGGCTTCGGATTCCGCCAACCGCGCTTCCTGCAGCTCCTCGACCCAGGAGGAGATGTCTGATTTCAGCGTCGCCAGCGCCGCTTCCCGGCCGGCGCGGAGCGATTGCAGGCGCGCGGCCGCGGCCTGCGCCGCCTCGCGGACCGCGGCGATTTCCTCGCGGGCGGCTTCGAGCCGTTCGTCGTAGGCGATCGCTTCGGCCTTCAGGTCAGCGACCTCCAGCACCTGCCGGTGCACCGCGGCCCGCACCTCGGCGACCCGGTCGGCGAGGGCGCTGTCGGCTTCGGAGATCGCCCGCAGGTAGTCGCTCTGGGTGACGAAGTCCTCGTAGTTGCCGGACCCGAGGACGAGGTCGGCGGTGCTGGGCATGCCGCTCTCGTAGATCGCCACCAGGCGGTCGGCCAGGATCGAGCGCGAGCGCCGCAGCCGCGCCTTCTCCACCGCCAGCCGGTGCCGGGTCAGCTCGAGTTTGCGGGCCAGCTCCGCGGCGCGCTCGCGGCCTTCGGCCAAGAGCGCGGTCAGCTCTTCCTCTTCGGCAGCGGCGTCCTTCGCTTCGGCTTCGGCGCTTGCGAGTTCAGCGGTCGTCGACTGCAGCTGCGAGGCGAGCGAGCCGGCCTCCTCGCGGGCCGAGGCGAGCTTCGTCTCCAGCTGCTCGGCTTCGGTCGCGCCGGCCCTGCCGGCAGTGGCGACGAGGATCGCGAGCAGCGCGCAGAGGCCCGCCGCGGCGCAGATCCTCAGCAGATCTCTTCGGACTTCGAACGGCCGCACAGGGGAGCGAGGCTAGCGAGGCGACCTCGAAATCCCTGCAAGTCGACAATAACCCGCAAGCGAAGTTGCGCTTTTTACCCTTCCGGGACTTCGCGCTTGGCGACGTAGGCGACGGCAACGGCGGCCGCAACTGCCGTCACGCCCAGCGCGATCCGCGCCTCGCGGCGGTAGCGGCGCCGCAGATAGTTGAAGGCGAACCTGACCGAGGCCCTGCCGATCCGGTTGTACATCAGCCCTCCCCCCGCTGGCGCAGCCGGTGCGCCATTCGCGACTGCAGCGACCAGAGCTCGATGAACCCCGGCGACGCGTTCTGGTCGAAGAGGCCGCCGGACTCGGAGAACGTCGCCAGCTCCGGGTCGTAGACGGCGTTGGGCGAAGAGCGGGTGACGACGCGGACGCTGCCCTTGAAGAGGCGGAGGCCGACCTCGCCGCTGACCTGGGCGTTGACGGCGTCCATGTAGGCGTCGAGGTCGGTGCGCAGCGGCTCCCACCAGAGGCCGGCGTAGACGAGGTAGCCCCACTTCTGGTCGAGCGCCGGCTTGAACTGGTTCTGGTGGATCGTCCCGACCAGCCGCTCCAGCTCCTCGTGGGCGGTGAGCACGATCGCCGCCGCCGGCACCTCGTAGATGTCGCGAACCTTGAGGCCGACGATCCGATCCTCGATGTGGTCGACGATGCCGACGCCGTGCCGACAGCCGATCTCGGCTGCCTTTTCAAGTAGCTCGACCAGCCCCAGGCGCTCGCCGTCGAGGGAGACCGGAACCCCCGTCTCGAACCCGACCGTCACCGTCTCCGCCTCGTCGGGGGCCTCCTCCGGGCGGGTGACCAGCTGGAAGACGTCGTCCTCGGGCGCGTGGTCGAGGTCCTCGATCCAGCGCCCCTCCGAGGAGCGGCCCCAGAGGTTGTCGTCGATCGAGTAGGGCGCGACCTCGGTCCCGCCCTTGACCGGGATCCCGTTTTCGCGGGCGTAGGCGATCTCCTCTTCGCGGCCCATCTCCCAGGAGCGGACCGGGGCGATCGTCTTCAGCTCCGGCGCCAGGGTGGCGACGGTGGCCTCGATCCGGACCTGGTCGTTGCCCTTGCCGGTGCAGCCGTGGGCGATCGTGTCGCAGTTGGTCTGCCGCGCGTACTCAACCGCTAGCTGCGCGATCAGCGGCCGACCGAGGGCGGTGAAGAGCGGGTAGCCGTTGCCGTAGACGGCGTTGGCCTTGATCGCCGGGGCGACGAACTCGGCGGCGAAGCGCTCGCGGGCGTCGACCACGTGGCACTCGACCGCGCCCAGCTGCTTCGCCTTCGCCTCGATCACGCCGTAGTCCTCGCCCGGCTGCCCGAGGTTGACCGTGAGGCAGACGACCTCGGCCTCGTAGTGGTCCTGGATCCACTTCAGCATCACGCTCGTGTCGAGGCCGCCCGAGTAGAGCAGGAGGACGCGGTGGACGCTGGCCGGATCCGCCTCGTAGGTCGCGGTCGGCTGGAAGTGGGGCTGATCGGTGCTCACGGGGCGGGAAGTCTCGCACCTCGCCCGCGGAGAGGACTTCTAGGGGGCTTCTACCCCGCCGGAGCCGCCCTCTTCGCCTTCTTCGGGTTCTTCGACGGGTGGTTCCTCTTCGGCTTCTTCTTCCGGAGCTTCTTCGTCTTCTTCGATCGCCGGTTCTTCTTCTTCGGCTTCGGGGGTCGTCGGCTCCGGCGTCGTCGTCGTGGTCGAGCTTTCGGTCGTAATCGAGCTTTCCAGCGTCGGCGCCGTCGAGGTGTCGCCGCCGCCGTCGTCGTTGCTGGCGATCACGATCACCGCGATCAACAGGCCGACGATCACCGCCACGAGGCCGGCGACGAGGAGCCGCATGTTGCCGTGCGGGCGACCGTCGCCCGGACCGCCGGGACCGCGGTCTTCTGGTCCCATCAGTCGCGTCGGATCCTCGTGCATCGTCTACCGCTCCTCCGGTCCGAGAATGGCGTCGAGGATCGCGTCGACGTCCTCGATCTCGAACCCGTTTCGCAGCCGCTCGGCGATCTCCTCCCTGCTGCTGCCGGAAACCGCCATCTGCGTCGCCAGGAGCCGGGCGCCGGGGGCGTCCGAGGCGCGCTCAGGCGCCGGCGCCGGCGCAGGGACGGAGTCCTCCTCGACCGAGACCGCCCGCAGGCGCGGGGCCTCCTCGGGTTCCTGTGCGCCCAGTGGTTCGGGCCGCAGCGGCGCCTCTTGAGACGGCGTGCCCCCCGGCTCGATCCGCTCCCTCGCCTCTTCCAAAGTCGCCTGCAGTCGTTCGGCCTCCCGCCGCAGGGAGACCGCCTGGTCGAGCAGGGTCTCGATGAGGTCGCCCAGGTCCCCGACCCGCCCCGCGGCCATCCGGTCAGCTTCGGCCCGGGCCTGCGCCAGGTACCGGCGGGCCTGCGCTTCGGCGTCGTCGATGACGCTCTCGGCGGCCCGCTCGGCGGCCTCGACGATCGCCTCCAGGCGCTCGGCGGTGTCGGCGCGCAGCGCCTTCTGGGAGCCCTGTTTCTTCGAGATGTCGGTTGGCTTGCCGCCGCGGCTCATGAGCTGGAGAAGCCTAGAAGCGATTCCTCGATCAGGCCGACCGCGAGGTCGATGTGGTCGGAATCGATCACCAACGGCGGCAGCAGGCGCAGCGTGTCGGGCCGCGGCGCGTTGACGACGAGGCCGCGCTCGAGCAGGTCGGCGCCGACAGCGGCGGCGTCGATCCCCTCCTCGAGGCCGACGCCGACCATGAGGCCGCGGCCGCGGGTCTCCGCGACCCCGTCGAGCGCCTCGAGCCGCTCGCAGAGATAGGCGCCGAGCTCGCGCACGCTCCGCAGCAGGACCGGGTCGTCGACGACGTCGAGGACGGCGATCGCGGCGGCGGTGGCGACGGGGCCGCCGGCGAAGGTCGAGCCGTGGTCGCCCGGCTCCAGCACCTCGGCGCCGGCGGGGCCGGCGACGCAGGCGCCGATCGGATAGCCGCCGCCGAGCGCCTTGGCGCTGGTGATCACGTCCGGGCGGACCGGGGTCTGCTCGTAGGCCCAGAGGGAACCGGTTCGCCCCACGCCGGTCTGGATCTCGTCGAAGATCAGCAGTGCCCCCGCCTCGTCGCAGGCCTGGCGCGCCGCCAGCAGCGCCTCGTCGGAGATCGGGAAGACGCCGGACTCGCCCTGGATCGGCTCGATCAGAACCGCGGCCGTGCTCTCGCCCACCGCCTCGCGCAGGGCCTCGGCGTCGTTGCGGGGCACGGCGCGGAAGCCGGGCAGCATCGGGCCCAGCGCCTCGTTCGCCGCCAGCGCCGGCGTCGCCGCCAGCGCCCCGTAGGTGCGGCCGTGGAAATCGCTTTCGAAGCTGACGATCTCCGGCTCAGCGACGCCGCGGCGGTGCGCGTGCTTGCGGGCGATCTTGATCGCGCACTCGTTCGCCTCGGTGCCGGAGTTGGAGAAGAAGACGCGGCCGCCGAGGCTCGACTCCGCCAGCCGCTCGGCCAGCCGCGCCATCGGCTCGGTGTAGAAGAGATTGGAGACGTGCATCAGCCGCTGGGACTGCTCCTGGACCGCCTCGACGACATCGGGGTGGCAGTGGCCGACCGAGCAGACCGAGATCCCGGCGAGGAAGTCGAGGTAGCGCTTGCCCTCGGCGTCCCAGACCAGCGCTCCCTCCCCCCGGACGAAGTCGACCGGCGCCCGCTTGTAGGTGCGCATCAGGTAGCGCTCCTCCAGCGCCCGCGCCGCCTCGAACCCGATTTCCCGGGTGGCGTCGGTCACGGGGTGACCATGGTGCCGATGCCGGCGTCGGTGAAGAGCTCGAGCAGGAGGCTGTGGGAGATCCGGCCGTCGATGATGTGGGCGGACTGGGCGCCGCCGCGGATCGCGTCGATGCAGGCCTGCAGCTTCGGCCGCATCCCCCCTTCCAGGCTCGGCAGCTTCTCGTCCACCTCCTGCACCGTGGCGCGGGAGATCAGCGAGCTCTCGTCGGCGGGGTCGTCGAGCCAGCCTTCGACGTCGGTGAGGAAGACCGCCTTGTGCGCCCCGATCGCGGCGGCGACCTTGCCGGCCGCCTCGTCGGCGTTGACGTTGTAGGACTGGCCGCCGCGGTCGGAGGCCGAGGAGGCGATGACCGGGATGTAGTCGGCGGCGATGTGCTGGAGGACGTCGACGTCCACGCGGTCGATCGAGCCGACGAAGCCGACCTGCTCGGCGTTGGCCACCGGCGAGACCTCGAAGAGGTTGCCGTCCTCGCCGGAGAGGCCGACCGCGGCCTGCCCGTGGCGGTTCAGCCGCTGGACGATTTCGGAGTTCAGCTTCCCGGCGAGGACCATCTGCGCGACCTCGACGGTCTCGGCGTCGGAGACCCGCAGGCCCTCGTGGAAGCGAACCGGCAGGTCGAGCTTCTCCATGTAGCGGGTGATCTCCGGCCCACCGCCGTGGACGATCACCGGGTTGAGGCCGACGTACTTGAGCAGGACGACGTCGGTGGCGAAGGCGTCGCGCAGCTCCTCCTCGAGCATCGCCGCGCCGCCGTACTTGATCACGATCGTGCGCCCGTGGAACTCGCGGATGTAGGGGAGCGCCTCGAGGAGGGTGCCGACGCTGCCGCTGTCGTAGCGCTCGTTCACGTCGTGTATTCCGCGTTCAGCTTGACGTAGTCGAAGCCGAGGTCGGAGAACCAGACGTGGGCGCTGTGCTCGCCACGGCCGAGGCGCAGGCCGATCTCCGCCTCGGCGACGTCGGCCCCCAGCTCGGAGGCGTCGATGTTCTCGGCGCCTAGCTCCTCCAGGTCCTCGCCGACCAGGGCGGCGCCGGCGGCCTGGGCGATCCGGCCCCAGTTGGGGTCGCGGCCGAACAGCGCCGTTTTGACCAGGGGCGAGTTGGCGATCGCGCGGGAGACGCGCTCGGCCTCGGCCTGGCTGGCGGCCTCGGAGACCTCGATCCGGGCGGTGCGGGCGGCGCCCTCGCCGTCGCGGACGATCTCGATCGCCAGCTGCATCAGGACCGCCTCCAGCAGGCCCTCGGGCAGCGGCTGGCCGGAGGCACCGGAGGCCTGCAGCAGGACGGTGTCGTTGGTGCTCATCTGGCCGTCGACCGTGATCCGGTTAAAGGAGGCGTCCACGGCCGCGCGCAGGCGCGAGTCGGCGTCGGGGACGATGGCGTCGGTCTGGACGAAGCAGAGCATCGTCGCCATGTTCGGCTCGATCATCCCCGCCCCCTTCGCCTGGGCGGAAAGCGTCACGCCGCCGGCGCGCAGGGTGCAGCGCTTGGGCCAGCGGTCGGTGGTGAGGATCGCGTCGGAGAAGGCCCCGCCGCCGTCGGGCGCCAGCGTCTTCGCCGCCTCGGCGATGCCGACGAGGACGGCGTCGACCGGCAGCGGCACCCCGATCGTGCCGGTCTCGGCGACGGCGACCTGCGGCTGAGAAAAACCAAGCTGCTGGGCGGCGACGGTCGACATCGCCAGCGCGTCGGCGAACCCCTGCTCGCCGGTCTCGGCGTTGGCGTTGCCGCTGTTGACGACCGCGGCGCGGATGCCGCCGGCGTCGCAGCGGTCGCGGCAGACCCGGATCGGCGCAGCGGCGGAGGCGTTGCGGGTCAGCAGCAGAGCCGAGCTGACCTCCTCGGCGTCGCAGACGAGCAGGCCGACATCGGTGCGGCCGCCGCCCTTGAGCCCGCAGTGGGCGCCGCCGGCACGGAAGCCGGGGGCGAGCTGGACGGGATCGAGCTCCTCAACGCCCTCCGGCGCGTCGACCCACCTGGACCTGAAGAAGCCATCACTCGCCGGAATGCTCCGCTTCGCGTCCGCTTCCGGCGCCCTCATCTCAGCCCCGCCGTCTCGTCGAGCCCCAGCATCAGGTTGAGGTTCTGCACGCCCTGGCTGGAGGCGCCCTTCCAGATGTTGTCGATCGCCGAGAAGGCCATCACCCTCCCCCGCTCCTCGACGGTGACGTAGACGTGGCACTCGTTCGTGTCGCGCACGGCGCGCAGGTTCGGCGGCCCGTCGAGAACGTGGACGAAGGGCTCCTCGCCGTAGCGGCGGTCGTAGAGGTCGCGGATCGCCTCCACCGAGGTCGCTTCGCCGAGAGTCGCGAAGCAGGTCGCCAGCTCGCCCTGGTCGAGCGGCAGCAGGTGCGGGACAAAGGTGACCGGCGCCGGGCTGCCGAGCGCCGCCAGCTCCTGCTCGATCTCCGGCCGGTGCCGGTGTCCCTCGGTCTTGTAGGGGAAGGCGTTCTCGGTCATGTTCGAGAAGTGGACGAGGTCGTCGCTGGCGCGGCCGTAGCCGGAGGTACCCTGCATCGCTGAGACGAAGACCTCCGAGAGCAGCCCCTGTTCGGCCAGCGGCGCCAGCGCCAGCACGCTCGCGGTCGGGTAGCAGCCGGGCGTGGCGACCAGGGTCGCCTCGCGCAGCTGCTCGCGGTAGATCTCGGTGAGCCCGTAGACGCCGGTCCCGAAGAGATCGGGCGCCCCGTGCTCGCCGTACCAGCGCGCGTAGGTCTCCCGGTCGCGCAGGCGGAAGTCGGCGGAGAGGTCGACGACGAGGATCCCCCGCTCGCGCAGCGCCGCGTCGGTCGGGGCGGCCGCCCCGTGGGGGTAGGCGACGATCGCCGCGTCGACCTCGGGCAGGTCGTCGAGGTCGAGCTCGGTCAGCTCGATCGGCGCCCGGTAGCGCGGGTAGAGGTCGCAGAGCCGCTTGCCGGCGTCGCTGCGCGAGGTGGCGGCGACCAGGTCCAGGCTCGGGTGGTCGTGGACGATCTGCGCCGCGAGCGCCCCGGTGAAGCCGGAGGCGCCGGCGACGAGGACGCGCTTATTCACGCAGCGTCCCCCCAATCTCGTCCAGCTTCGCCTTGATCCCCTCGCGCAGACCGTTGACCTCTTCGTCGGTGAGGGTGCGGTCGGGAGCGCGGAACTCGAGGTTCAGCGCCAGGCTCTTGCGCCCCTCGCCGACCTGCTCGCCCTCGTAGAGGTCGAAGACCTCGGCCGCTTGGAGCAGCTCGCCGCCGGCGCCGAGGATCGCCTCGCGCACCGCGCTCGCCGGCGTCTCCGCCGGCACGACGACGGCCAGGTCCTGGTAGACAGCGGGGAAGGTGGTGACGTCCTCGTAGGCCTCCTCGCCAAGGGTCGCGGCGGCGAGGAGCGGCGCCAGGTCGAGTTCGAAGGCGCTGGCGGCGTCGAGGTCCCAGGTCCGGCAGACCAGCGGGTGCACCTCGCCGAGCCAGCCTGCCGGCGCGCCGCCGACCGAGACCGTCGCCGAGCGACCCGGGTGCAGGAACGGCTCCTCGGCTGGCGCGAAGGCAAGCTCCACACCCAGCCCGCGGGCCAGCGCTTCGGCGACGCCCTTGAGCGCGAAGAAGTCCGCCGCCTCGCCGCCGCCGCGCCAGGAGCGCGGGGACAGCGAGCCGAGGGCGATCGCCGCCAGCCGGTGCGGCTCGGCGACGGGCGCCGGCTGATCCCCGGCGAAATGCCCCCCCAACGGATCGACGGGACGATTTCCCTCCATATGGGGGTGGTTTCGTCCCGTCGGCGGGTCGGTCAGGTAGACGCGGGCGGATTCGAAGAGCGCCAGGGCGTCGACGCCGCGGGCGGCGTTTCTCGCGGCGACGTCGAGGAGGGAGCCGAGCAGGGTCGTGCGCATCGCCGACTGCTCCTCGGAGAGCGGGTTGGCGAGCAGGACCGGGGTCGCCCGAGCGTCCCCGCTCGGGATCCGCAGGCGCCCGGCCTCGCCGGGGTCGGTGAAGCTCCAGCCGACGACCTGGTCGAAGCCGAGGTCGCGGAGGGCGTCCTCGGCCCGACGCCGCAGGCGCTGCTCGCGGCTGAGGCCGCCGACGGCCTCCCCAGTCGAGGGCAGCGTCGTCGGCAGGTGCTCGTCGATCCCGTGGACCCGCGCCACCTCCTCGATCAGGTCGACCTCGCGGGTGACGTCGTAGTGGCGCTCGGGCGGCACCGTCACCCGCAGGTCCTCGCCCTCGGGCTCGGCTGCGAAGCCGAGCCGCTCTAGGTAGGCCTGCTGCTCGGCCTGGGAGATCGTCATCCCGAGCAGGCCGGAGACGCGCGCTGCCCGCAGCGCCAGCCGCCGCGGCTCCGGTGCCTCGGCGGCGACGTCGATCGTCCCCGGCACCATCTTCGCGCCGCAGAGCTCGACCAGCAGCCGCGAGGCGATCCGCTGCGCCCGCAGGCAGAGCTCCGGGTGCAGCTGCTTCTCGAAGCGGGCCGAGGCTTCCGAGCGCAGACCCAGCATCCGCGAGGTGCGGAGGATGTTGGTCCCGTTCCAGCAGGCGACCTCGAGCAGGACCCGGGTCGTCTCCTCGGAGACCTCGGAGCGCTGGCCGCCCATGATCCCGGCGACCCCCGAAGGACCTTCGCGATCGCAGACGAGCACGGTCTCGGCGTCGAAGGTGCGCTCGACGCCGTCGAGGGTGGTCATCTTCTCCCCCTCGCTCGCGGTGCGGACGATCAGCTCGCCGCCGGGGACCCGGTCCAGGTCGAAGGCGTGCAGCGGCTGGGCGGTCAGCAGCATCACGTAGTTGGTGATGTCGACGACGTTGTTGATCGGGCGCTGGCCGGCGGCGGCGAGCCGCTGCTGCAGCCAGAGCGGCGAGGGACCGATGGTGACGTCGGCGAAGACGCGGGCGGTGAAGCGCGGGCAGAGCTCGGGGACCTCGACGGTGACCGAGGCATAGTCGGCGGCGGACTCGCCCCCCGCGACCGGGCCGTAGCCGGTGACCGTCCCCTCCGGCGCATCTTCGATCCAGGGGTCGGCCGCGAGCGGAGCCCCGCTGATCGCGTGCACCTCGCGGGCGACGCCGTGGACGCCGAAGCAGTCGCTGCGGTTCGGCGTCACCTCGATCTCCAGCACCGCCTCGCCCAGCGGCAGCACCTCGGCCAGCGGGGTTCCCGGGGCGGGGCCGTCGTCGAGGAGCATGATCCCGTCCGCCTCCTCGGCGATTTCCAGCTCGGCGGCGGAGAGGATCATCCCTTCGGAGGGAACGCCGCGCAGCTTCGCCTTGCGGATCTTCATCCCGCCCGGCATCGTCGCCCCGGGCAGGACCACCGCCACGGTCTGGCCGGCGTCGACGTTGGGGGCGCCGCAGACGATCGTTCTCTCCCCCTCGCCGGTGTCGACCCGACAGACGCTGAGTCGGTCGGCGTTCGGGTGCTGCTCGCGCTCCAGCACCTTTCCCACCACAAAGCCGCTACCGGACTCGGGTCCAAGCGTCTCGATCCGCTCGACCTCGGTCCCGGTCATCACCAGGCGGTCGGCCAATGCCGCCGGCTCCATCCCGGGGTCGCAGTACTCGCGCAGCCAGCTCAGCGGCACCCTCATGAGAACTGCTCCAGCATCCGCACGTCGTTGTCAAAGAAGCGCCGCAGGTCGGGGACGCCGTGGCGCAGCATCGCCACCCGCTCGACCCCGATCCCGAAGGCGAAGCCCTGGACCTGCTCGGGGTCGTACCCGTGCGGTTCGACGAAGCCGAGGACGTTGGGGTCGACCATGCCGGCGCCGAGGATCTCGATCCAGCCCTGGCCCTTGCAGAGGTTGCAGCGCTCGCCGCCCGCCAGCTCGCCGCTGCCGCCGCACTGGAAGCAGGAGACGTCGACCTCGACGCTGGGCTCGGTGAAGGGGAAGAAGTGGGGCCGCAGTCGCAGCTCGCGGTCGTCGCCGAAGAGCGCCCGGCACATCGCCAGCAGCGTCCCCTGCAGGTCGGCGAGGGTCAGCCCCGCGGCGATCGCCAGCCCCTCGACCTGGTGGAACATCGGGCTGTGGGTGGCATCGGAGTCGCGCCGGTAGACCTTGCCGGGGACGACGACGAAGATCGGCGGCGGTTTCGCCTCCATCGAGCGCACCTGCATCGGCGAGGTGTGCGTGCGCAGCAGCACGTCGGGGTGCGACTGCACGTAGAAGGTGTCCTGGAGCATCCGCGCCGGGTGCCCGGGCGGGTGATTCAGGGCGGTGAAGTTGTAGTAGTCGTGCTCGATCTCCGGGCCTTCGGCGACGTGGTACCCGAGGCCGACCATCGTGTCCTCGATCAGCCGCGTGGTGCGGGCGATCAGGTGCGGGTGGCCGACCGGCCGCGGCGGCGCCCCGGGGAGGGTGACGTCGACCTTGTCGGTGGCGAGCCGCGACTCCAGCTCGGTGGCGCTGAGCGCCTCGGCGCGCGCCTCCAGCAGCGCCTCCAGCTCCTTGCGGGCACGGTTGGCGGCGCCGCCCACCTGCCCGCGTTCCTCCTGGGGCAGCTCGGCGATCCCGCGCAGGACCCCCGTCAGCTCCGCCTTGCGGCCGAGGTAGCGGACCCGCAGCTCCTCGAGCTCGGCGGAGCTGCCGGCGCCCTCGATCGCACCGGCCGCCTCGGCCCTGATCGCCTCGATCCGCTCAAGCATCCGCCTGCACCTCCCGCATGGCGAGCGAAGATAGCCGCTGGGCGGCGATCGCAGCCGCCGCAGCGACGTTGAGCGACTCTGCACCGCCGGGCCGCAGCGGGATCGTCACCTTGCGCTCGCAGCGGGCGACGACCTCCTCCGGCAGCCCCTCCCGCTCGGCGCCGAGGCAGACCGTGGCTGCTCCCGCGAGCGTGTCGAGTTCCTCCCCCCCGTGCGCGACCAAGGCGACACGCGGCTCCCGCGTCGCGTCGAGGCCGGCTTGCAGGGGCGGCGAGGAGAAGATCGATCCCATGCTGGCGCGGACCGCCTTGGGCGAGTACGGGTCGGCGCACTCGGGCCCAAGAACGACCGAGCTGCCGAGCAGCGCGTCCACGGTCCGCACGATCGTCCCGACGTTGCCGGGATCGCCCACGCCCTGGAGGTAGAAGCAGGGCCCAGGCGCGCTCTCCCCGGTATCCGGGGACAAGGGGGTTGACGCTTTCGGCACGGGCCAGACCGCGATCACGCGCGTGCCGGAGCCCAGGGACGAGACGTCGGCCAGCAGCGCCGGCTCCACCTCCTCGCCTTCGATCTCCGACCCAGCCGCCACCAGCACGACCCTCGGCTGCGCGCCCGCCGCCAGCCCGGCCTCGAGCAGATCCTCGCCCTCGGTCGCGAACGCGTTCTCGCGCTCGCGGTGCTTGCGGTCGCGCAGCTTGCGGACCAGCTTCAGCTTCTCGTTCTGTGGGCTTTCGATCATCCGGTTCGGTTGGTGTCGGTTCTTCTGCTCAATCGTTTCTTCTCCTGGAACGAAAAAGCGGGCCGATATACGGCCCGCCCGGGAGAGAGGAAGTGTCGGTTACGCCCTCAGGCGGCCGCACCCTCCCGGGCCAGCTCCACAAATCGGCGGAAGGCGTCGCGGTCGTGGACGGCGATATCGGCCAGCATCTTCCGATTGACCTCGACCTCGGCTTTGCTGAGGCCGTGCATCAGTTCCGAGTAGCTCATGCCCTCGAGCCGGGCGGCGGCGTTGATGCGGGTGATCCAGAGACGGCGGAAGGTCCGCTTTTTGTTGCGCCGGTCGCGGTAGGCGTACATCCCCGACCGCTGCACCTGCTCTTTGGCGAAGCGGTAGGAGGAATGCTTGCGGCCGAAGTAGCCCTTCGCTTCCTTCAGCACCTTGCGGCGCTTCTTGCGCGCGTGGACGGAGCGCTTGACGCGGCTCACTTGCCGCCTCCGAGCAGAGTCCGAACTTTCTTCTGATCGCTCGGCGCGATGTCGACCGGCTTCGCCATCTTCCGCTTCCGCTTCGGCGACTTTTTCTCCAGGATGTGGCTGGAGTAGGCGCGACGGCCGCGCAGCTTGCCGCTGGCGGTCTTCTTGAAGCGCTTCTTGGCGCCGGAATGGGTCTTCATCTTCGGCATCGGGCTCGCTATTGAAGCAGATACGCTGCCGCCGCGATGCGGATCCTCTACGTGGTCGGAACCCGGCCCAACTTCGTCAAGACCGCGCCGGTGATCGGCGCCCTGCGCGAGCGCCACCCCGAGGGCCGCCACGCGATCGTCCACACCGGCCAGCACTACGACCGCCTGATGTCCGAGGTCTTCCTCGAGGAGCTGGGGGTGCCGGCGCCCGACTACATGCTCGAGGTCGGCTCCGGCAGCCACGCGGCGCAGACGGCGCGGACGATGGAGCGGCTGGAGCCGGTCCTGGACGACGAGCGGCCGGATCTGGTGATGGTCCCCGGCGACGTCAACTCGACCCTGGCGGCGGCGCTGACCGCGGTGAAGATGGGGATTCCGGTCGCCCACGTCGAGTCCGGCCTGCGCAGCTTCGACATGACGATGCCCGAGGAGGTCAACCGGATCGTCGCCGACCGCTTCGCCGAGTGGCTCTTCCTCCACAGCCCCGAGGCGGTGACGAACCTGCGCGCCGAAGGGATCCCCGATGAGCGCATGCACATGGTCGGCAACACGATGATCGACACCCTGGTGGCGCTGGAAGAGCGCTTCCGCGCGGCGGGCTCGGCGGCGCGCCTCGGTGCCGAGCCGGGCTCCTACCTGCTCGTCACCCTCCACCGCCCCGCCCTCGTCGACGGCCCCTTGCTGGGAGAGACCGTCGCCCAGCTCGCCTCGCTGGCGCGCGAGATCCCCGTCGTCTTCCCGGTCCACCCCCGCACCCGCAAGATGATGGAGGGCCTCGAGCCCGACCACCCCGGCCTGCTCCTCACCGACCCGCTCGGCTACCTCGACTTCCTCTCGCTGATCGCCGACGCCCGCGCCGTCCTCACCGACTCCGGCGGCATCCAGGAGGAGACGACCTACCTCGGCGTCCCCTGCTTCACGCTCCGCGACAACACCGAGCGGCCGGTCACCGTCACCTCCGGCACCAACACCCTGCTCGGCCTCGATCCCGCGGCGATCGCCCGGATCCCGGGCGTGCTGGCCGAGGGTCGTCAGACTCCGCCGGGGCCGCCGCCGCTCTGGGACGGACGCGCCTCGCAACGGATCGCCGACGTCATCCTCAGCTGACCGGCGCGCTCAGGCGAAGAGGAAGTCATAGAGGGTCACGCAGCCGGAGATCCTCTTCGGGCTCCCGCCCTCGCCGCCGTACCCGACCCTGACCGCCTGCCAGCAGCCGAGGTCGTTCACCTTCACCCGGTAGGGGACCGCGCCGCTGCCCCCGCTGTCCCACTTCGAGCAACTCCAGGTACGGCCTTCTCGTTCGCAGCCGCTGGGCGAGTCGAAGATGAGGCTGTTGCCGACCGAGTTCTGCAGCGACATTCCATCGACCCCCAGCACCTTCGCCGGCCGAGCCCCGAAGAAACCGAGGAGGAAGAACGCTGCGGCGGTTGACGCCAGCGCAATTGCAACCGTGCGTGGCTCGTACGCGGGCTCGCCAGGCTTACGGGCGAGGGCGCCGATGTACCAGAGAACCCCCAGCGTCAGCCACCCTGCCCAGAGTACAGCCACTGCTCCCGGATGCAGGTGACGACGGCCGCCGGGACCACCGTGAGCAGCCAGAGCAGCGCCACTCCGTAGAAGACGACGTCGACGATCACCGCATCCGACCTTCCCCCCAGCCGGGTGGGGTCAACTCCGGTTGCACTTCAGGACTCGGCGGCCGCGGCGTCGTCGGCGGGCGCGTCTGCCGCGGACTCGTCGTCCTGGTCGCCGAGGAGCTTGTCGACCTCTTTGCTGGGGCCGAGCAGCATGCTCATGTTGCGGCCTTCCTGCAGCGGCGCCGACTCGATCACGGCGAGGCCGTCGAGGTCCTCGAAGAGTTTCTGCAGGAGGTCGCGGCCGCGCTGGGGGTGGGCCTGCTCGCGACCGCGGAACATGATCGTCACCTTGACCTTGTCGCGGTGTTTGAGGAACCGTTCGACGTGGCCCTTCTTGGTTTCGTAGTCATGGGCCGCGATCTTCGGCCGCAGCTTGATTTCGCGGATGTTGACCTGCTGCTGGTGCTTGCGCGCCTGCTTCTGCTTCTGCTCCTGCTCGTACTTGTACTTCGAGTAGTCGAGCAGGCGGGTCACCGGCGGCTTCGAGCCGGGAGCGACCTCGACCAGGTCCAGTTCGGCCTCCTGGGCACGTTTCAGCGCGTCGCCGATCTCGACGATCCCCAGCTGCTCGCCGTCGGCGCCGATCAGGCGCACCTGCGGGACCCGGATCCGCTCGTTGATCCGGGTGGTGTCGCGCTCTGGAGGGCGCCGATCGAACCTACGCGGGACCGGCACTATCGGAGGCGGGACTTCAAGAGGACGAGACGGTAGGCAGGCACGGAGCGCTCAGCGGCGGCGGTGTTTGTTCGTGCCAGCGATCAAGTTCGGCGCAGTATAGAGACCTTGGGGCGGTTCGTGAACCCGGGCGGCTAGCGCTCGGCGCTCTCGGCCGCGACGCGGCCGGCGAACTCGGCCAGAGACATCTCCCCCAGGTCGCCGTCGGAGCGGGAGCGGACGGCGACGGCGCCGTTCTCCTCCTCGCGGTCGCCGACCACCAGCATGTAGGGGTAGAGGCCGATCGTGGAGGCGTCGCGGATCTTCTTCCCGACCGACTCGGAGCGGTCGTCGAGGGCGACGCGGACGCCGAGTTCGCGCAGCTCGGAGAAGGCGCGGCGGCCGTAGTCGTTGTGGCGGTCGGAGATCGGCAGGACGATCGCCTGCACCGGCGCCAGCCAGGTCGGGAAGCGGCCCGCGTAGTGCTCGATCAGGATCCCGGCGAAGCGCTCCATCGAGCCCAGCAGCGCCCGGTGGATCATCACCGGCCGGTGGGCGGCGTCGTCGGCGCCGGTGTAATAGAGCTCGAAGCGCTCGGGCATCTGGAAGTCGAGCTGGCAGGTGCCGCACTGCCAGGAGCGGCCGAGGGCGTCGGTGATGTGGAAGTCGATCTTCGGCCCGTAGAAGGCGCCGTCGCCGGGGTTGAGCGTGTACTCGCGGCCCTGGCTCTCCAGTGCCTCGGCCAGCGCCGCCTCGGCCTTCGTCCACTGCTCCTCGGAGCCCATCGACTTCTCCGGCCGGGTCGAGAGCTCGACGTGCACGTCCTCGAAGCCGAAGCGGCCGTAGAGCTCGTCGATCGCCTCGCAGATCGAGGCGACCTCGTCGCCGATCTGCTCCTCGGTGCAGTAGACGTGGGCGTCGTCCTGGGTGAAGGCGCGGACGCGGAGCAGGCCGTGGAGGACGCCCTCGCGCTCGTTGCGGGAGACGCGGCCGAACTCGGCCAGCCGCAGCGGCAGCTCACGGTAGGAGTGGCGGTCGGCGGAGTAGACGAGGCAGGCACCGGGGCAGTTCATCGGCCGCAGCGCGTAGCGGCGGTCGTCGTCCTCCATGAAGTACATGTCGTCCTTGTAGTTGTCCCAGTGCCCGGAGCGGTGCCAGAGGCTCTCGTCCATCACCTGCGGGGTGGCGATCTCCTGGTAGCCGCGCTTGCGCAGCTGGTCGCGGACCTCTGTCTCGATCGTCCGCAGCATCGTCGTCCCGTTCGGCAGCCAGAAGGGCATCCCAGGCGCCTCCTTGCGCAGCATGAAGAGGCCGAGCTGGGGCCCGAGGCGGCGGTGGTCGCGTTCCTTGGCCTGCTCGAGGCGCTCCAAGTGCTCCTCCAGGTCCTTCTTCGAGAAGAAGGCGGTGCCGTAGATGCGGGTGAGGCTCTCGCGCTGCTCGTCGCCGCGCCAGTAGGCGCCGGCGACCGAGCTGAGCTTGATCGCCTTGATGCGGCCGGTCGAGGGACCGTGTGGCCCGCGGCAGAGGTCCTCGAAGGGGCCGTTGCGGTAGAGGGAGACGGTCTCGACGCCCTCGTCGCGGACGAGGTCCTCGATCAGCTCGACCTTGAAGCCCTGGTCCTGGGAGCGGAAGATCTCGATCGCCTCGGCGACGGGGACGTCGCGGCGGGAGAACTCCTCGTCGGCGCCGATGTGCTCCTCCATCGCCGCCTCGATCTTCGGCAGGTCCTCCTCGGTGATCCTGGTCCCGGGCGGGAACTCGAAGTCGTAGTAGAAGCCGGACTCGATCGGCGGGCCGATCGTCACCTTCGTGCCGGGGTAGAGGTCCACCACCGCCTCGGCCATCACGTGGGCGGCGTCGTGGCGGATCAGCTCCAGCGCCTCGGCGTCGCGGTCGGTGAGGATCGCCACCTCTCCCCCGCCTTCGGGCAGCGGCGCGGAGAGGTCGCGGAGGTCCCCGTCGACCTTGATTGCCAGGGCGGCCTTGGCGAGGCCGGGGCCGATCGCGGCCGCCGCGTCCGCGCCCGTCGCCTCCGCGGGCAGCTCCAGAGGCTTGCCGTCGGGCAGGGTGAAGGTGGTCTTTTCGGTCGCGGCCTCCATGGCGGGCAATGGTACGGGGAAGCCCCACCGGTGCGCCGGGCGCGCACCAATACAGAAGCTCAGCGAGCGGGGCCCTGCCGCGCCTGCCGTTCGGCGACCAGCGGGCAGGGGGTTTTGCCGGGAAGCGGATGGACCTTTTTCAGCGTCCACCCCGTCTCGGCTTCGAAGACGACGAAGCGAACCCCCGGCGGCACCTTCGGGTCGTCGGTCGAGTTGATGCAGACGCGGCCGCCGCGCATTTCCCAGGCGAGGAACGGTTCGCCGTGTTCCTCCTCGAGCAGCTGGGGCGAGGCGAGGACGAGCGTGGGCCCTGCGCCGACGGCCTTGCGGTAGTCGCTGAGCTTCGAGGAGTAGGAGGTCGGGCCGACGGGCGCGTTGGCGAGGGCGAGCAGCGAACAAAGCCCCGCCGCGCCAACGAAGAGCCCAATCGCAGTCGTCCTCCCCGATCGGCGCGAGGCGCTTTTGTCAACCACAGGTTGACTTTCGCGCCTAGGCGGGCCGAGCAGCGGCAGCAGGATCGTCAGCGCGACGAGGGGCGAGGCGATCTCGATCGCCTTGGCAGCGGTGTAGGGCGTGCCGCCGACGCGGGCGGCGGCGTAGGCAAGGGCGGCGGCCCCGACGCCGGCGAGGATCGCGCTCTCGCGACGGCGCCAGAGGCCGACGAGGCCGTAGAGGAAGAGCACGAGGGCGAAGGCGACGCCGAGGTAGTAGCCGGCCGCCGGGACGGCGCCGTCGCCGGGGGCGAGGCGGAAGTCGCCGGAGGGCCAGATGCCGAGGGCCTCGAAGGGCGAGACCTGGCCGAAGAGGTTGCCGAGGCCGGGGCCGTTGGGGTCGAAGGTCTCGAAGCTGTGGAAGTCGAGCATGCGGGGGAGCTCGGGTAGGACTAGGACGGCGAAGGTGATTCCCGCTAGCCCGAGCGCTCGGGCTGCGGGTCCTGTCACGGCAGGGGACCCC